>Ga0078783_112_pt15 | contig 17008 bp, 16 predicted proteins | sample CanAccphospTypeI_FD_67363 | JGI IMG/M metagenome (GOLD analysis project Ga0078783, IMG submission 67363) | Unknown Accumulibacter genome from EPBR bioreactor metagenome
GCCGTGATCGGCCGCGACCTGCGCCTGGCCATGCGCCGACAGGCCGACATCGTCGCAGCAGCGTTCTTTTTCATCATCGTGGTCAGCCTTTTCCCGCTCGGCGTCGGACCCGAACCCGACCAGTTGCGGCGCATGGCGCCCGGGGTCTTGTGGGTCGCCGCGTTGTTGGCGACGATGCTTTCGCTGCCGCGGCTGTTTGCCGACGACCATCGCGACGGGACGCTCGAACAACTGGCGCTGGCGCCGCAGCCGTTGGCCTTGATCGTGCTCGGCAAGGTCATTGCCCACTGGCTGGTGGCCGGACTGCCGCTGGTCGTGCTCGCACCGGTCCTCGGCATCCAGTTCGACCTGAGCCAGGACGCGCTGGCGGTGCTCACCGTTTCGCTGCTCATCGGCACGCCCGCGCTGTCCGGGATCGGCGCCATCGGTGCAGCGCTGACCTTGGGCGTGCGCGGTGGCGGTGTGCTACTGTCGCTGCTGGTCCTGCCGCTGTACATTCCGGTGCTGATTTTCGGTGCCGGCGCGGTCGATGCGACGGTCAGCGGACTCGGACCGCAAGCCCATTTGTCGCTGCTCGGCGCACTCGCGCTGGGCGGCGTGTTTTTTGCGCCGTGGCCAACTGCCGCGGCCCTCAGAGTTGCCCTGGAATAAATGACTGACAGAGTAATCAACTGGTTCAAGTACGCCAGCCCGCAGACTTTCTACCCGCTCGCCGGCAAGCTGATTCCGTGGTTCTGGGCACTCGCTGCGCTGTTCGGTATCGCCGGGCTGGTGATCGGCTTCCTGATCGCGCCGACCGACGCGCAGCAGGGCGAAGGCTATCGGATCATCTTCCTGCATGTACCGGCGTCGTGGATGTCGATGTTCCTCTACCTGGTCATGGCTTTCTGGGCCGGCATCGGGCTGGCTTTCAACATCCGCCTGTCGGGAATGATGGCCTCGGCGCTGGCGCCGACCGGCGCGCTTTTCGCCTTCCTGTCGCTATGGACGGGCGCCCTGTGGGGCAAACCGATGTGGGGCACCTGGTGGGTGTGGGACGCGCGCCTGACTTCGGAACTGATCCTGCTCTTCCTGTACATCGGCTTCATCGCCCTGCAGGCGGCGATCGACGATCCGCGCCGCGCCGACAAGGCAGGCGCGATCCTGGCGCTGGTCGGAGTGGTGAACATTCCGATCATCTATTTTTCCGTCAAGTGGTGGAACACCCTGCATCAGGGCGCCTCGGTGAGTCTGACCAAGGCCCCGAGCATGGCCGCCATGATGCTCTGGGGAATGCTGCTCTGCGCGCTGGGCTGCTGGATGTACAGCATCGCCGTCGGGCTGATGCGCGTGCGGGCGATCATGCTCGAACGCGAACGACACACCGACTGGGTGCGCGAGTTGCTCGCCGGCAAGGAGTAGGACTATGCACTGGAACAGTTTTGCCGAGTTCCTGGCCATGGGCAACCACGGCCTCTACGTCTGGGGCTCGGTGGTAGTGATGGCCGTGCTGATGCTTGCGGAACCGATGCTGCTGATGCGCGGTCGGAAGACCCTGGTGGCGCGCCTCAAACGCCAGCTGCGCGCCGAGCAAGCGGAAACTCTGGCCAATCGCTCGGCAAGCAGGCAATCGCGTCGCAACACCCCACAGGAGTAAAGCTTGAAACCTCGTCACAAGCGTATTGCCTTGATCGCCGGCGGCCTGGCCATTCTCGGCATCGCCGCCATGCTGGTGCTCAATGCCTTCCAGAGCAATCTGGTGTTCTTCTTTTCGCCGACCCAGGTCGCCGCCGGCGAAGCACCGACCGGCAAGAGCTTCCGCATCGGCGGCATGGTCAAGGAAGGCTCCCTGGAGCGTCAGGCCGACGGCATCACCATGCGTTTCGTGGTCACCGACACCGACAAGGAAATGACGGTTGCCTACCAGGGAATCCTCCCCGATCTTTTCCGCGAAGGGAAAGGCGTCGTCGCGCAGGGCAAGCTCGGCGACGGAGGCGTGTTCACCGCTTCCGAAGTGCTCGCCAAGCACGACGAGAACTACATGCCGCCGGAAGCGGCCAAGGCCGTCGGTGACGCCCACGAGCGGGCGGCGGCCAACAAGGCGGCGGCGGAAGCCGCCAGCCAGACCAGCAAGCAATAGCATGTACACACGCAACATTCGGACGATAGGCCCATGATCCCTGAACTCGGCAACTTCGCACTGATCGTCGCGCTTTGCGTGGCCCTGGCGCAAGGCACGCTGCCGCTGATCGGCGCGCACACCGGCCGGCAGCAATGGATAGCCCTGGCGCGGCCGGCAGCGGTCGCGCAGGCGCTGCTCCTGGCGATCGCCTTCGGCTGCCTGACCACGGCCTTCGTGCAGAACGACTTCTCGGTGGTCTATGTCGCCCAGCATTCGAACACCCTGCTCCCCATGCAGTACCGCGTCGCCGCGGTCTGGGGCGGGCACGAAGGCTCGCTGCTGCTGTGGGTGATGATGCTCGTGCTGTGGGCACTGGCCGTTGCCATGCGCTCGCAGCAACTTCCCGATCACATGGTCGCGCGCGTGCTCGGCGTGCTCGGCCTGGTGACCGCCGGCTTCCTGCTCTTCATCCTGCTCACCTCGAACCCCTTCGACCGCCTGCTGCCGGGCGCCGAAGAAGGACGCGACCTCAACCCGCTATTGCAGGACCCGGGCCTGATCATTCATCCACCGATGCTGTACATGGGCTACGTCGGCTTCTCGGTGGCCTTCGCCTTCGCCATCGCCGCTCTGCTCTCGGGCCAGCTCGACGCCGCCTGGGCGCGCTGGTCGCGGCCGTGGACCACGGCGGCATGGATTTTCCTGACCCTGGGCATCGCGCTCGGTTCCTGGTGGGCCTACTACGAACTCGGCTGGGGCGGCTGGTGGTTCTGGGATCCGGTCGAGAACGCCTCGTTCATGCCCTGGCTGGTCGGCACGGCGCTGCTGCACTCGCTGGCGGTGACCGAAAAACGCGGCAGCTTCAAGAACTGGACGGTGCTGCTGGCGATCTCGGCTTTTTCGCTCTCGCTGCTCGGCACCTTTCTCGTCCGCTCCGGCGTCCTGACGTCGGTCCATGCCTTCGCCACCGACCCGGGGCGCGGTGTCTTCATTCTCGCTTTCCTGGTCGTGGTCATCGGCGGCTCGCTGGCACTGTTTGCCTGGCGGGCGCCGAAGGTCGGTCTCGGCGGTCGCTTCGGCCTGCTCTCGCGCGAATCGCTGCTGCTCACCAACAACGTGCTGCTCGTCGTCGCCTGTGCTTCGGTGCTCCTCGGTACGCTCTATCCGCTGCTCATCGACGCTCTCGGCGCCGGCAAGCTGTCGGTCGGCCCTCCCTACTTCGACGCCGTTTTCGTGCCGCTGATGTTGCCGGCGGCGTTCCTGATGGGGGTCGCGCCTTTTGCGCGCTGGAAGCACGCCAGCGTCGGCGAACTCACGCACACCCTGCGCTGGGCTTTTCTGGCCGCGGCCGTGGTCGGCGTCGCCGCGCCCTTCCTGCACGGCGAGTGGAAGCCGCTGGTGGCACTGAGCCTCCTGCTCGCCACCTGGATCGTTTTCAGCGCCCTGCTCAGCATTGTCGACCGGGTCCAGTCGACGCGCGCCGGGCAATCCTTCCTGAGCACTGCCAGCAAGCAGCCGCGCAGTTTCTTCGGCATGCATCTGGCGCACATCGGGATCTCGGTGTTCATCGTCGGGGTGACCATGGTCAGCGCCTATCAGGAAGAGAAAGACGTCAAGATGGAAATCGGCGACACGGTCAGCGTCGGCGGCTACAGCTTCGTGTTCAACGGCGTGCACGAGAAAAAGGGGCCGAACTATCGCGCGCTGGTCGGCGACATCGACCTGCGCAAGAACGACCGCGTGCTGCGGAAGATTTTCCCGGAGAAACGCTTCTACGTCGCCTCATCGATGCCGATGACCGAAGCGGCGATCGATAGCGGCTTCCTGCGCGACGTCTACGTCTCGCTCGGCGAGCCGATCGACAAGGCCAGACCGGAAGCGGCGTGGGCCGTTCGCGTTTACTACAAGCCCTTCGTCGACTGGATATGGGGTGGCTGTGTGCTGATGGCCATCGGAGGGCTGCTGGCGATGAGCGACCGCCGCTATCGGATCAAGGCGCGTGCGACAGCAGCCAGTTCGGCGACGGTCGCCACGACGCTGGCGCAAAACGCCTGAGGACACGTCATGAACCGATTTCTCTGGCCGCTTATCGGCTTCGTCGTTCTCGTCGTCCTGCTCGGCGTCGGGCTGACGCTCAACCCGCGCGACGTCCCTTCGCCGCTGGTCGGCAAACCGGCACCAGCCTTCTCGCTGCCGCGCCTGCACGCACCGGACGAGCAGTTCTCGCCCAGGGACATGCTCGGCAAGGTCTGGCTACTGAACGTCTGGGCGTCGTGGTGCGTCTCGTGCCGGCAGGAGCATCCCCTGCTCGTCGAACTGGCCAAGCGCCATAGCGCGCCGCTGGTCGGGCTGAACTACAAGGAAGTTCGCGGAGACGGCGCGATCGACATGGACAAAGTGCCTGCGGACCAGGAAAAGGGCATGGTCATCGAGCGCGCCGGCGCCTGGCTCAGCCAACACGGCGACCCCTACACGCTTTCGGCCCTCGACATCGACGGCCGTGTCGGCATTGATTACGGCGTCTATGGCGTGCCCGAAACCTACATCATCGACAAGGCCGGCATCATCCGCATGAAGCACACCGGGCCGATCACGCCCGACGCCCTGTCGAGCACGATTCTGCCACTGATCACCGAGCTCTCGAAATGAGGCCACTGATGAGGATGGTGCTGCTGCTGGTGCTGCTCGGCGGCAGCGGTAGCACTCTGCATGCTGGCGAAGCGCAGCCTCTCGCCGAGAACCCGGCGACCGAGAAACGCCTGCTCGCGATTTCCGCGGAGCTGCGTTGTCTGGTCTGCCAGAACGAATCGCTGGCCGGATCACATGCCGAACTGGCCAACGACCTGCGCCGCGAGATCCGCACGCTGATCGAAGACGGCAGGAGCGACGACGAGATCATGGAATTCATGGTCAGCCGCTACGGCGATTTCGTCCGCTACCGACCGCCATTGAAAGGAACGACGCTCGTGCTGTGGTTTGGCCCGGGCCTGCTCTTCATCCTTGGCCTCGCCGGACTGCTGCGTTACCTGCGCCGCCGTGACAAGGCCATCACCGACGCGCCACTGAGCGCCGAAGAGCACCGCCGGGCCGAGGCGCTGCTGCACGACAACGACTCCCGTCAAGGACGTTCATGACCAGCTTCATTCTCCTCGCGGCGCTGCTTGTCGTCGCCGTTGCCGCCATTCTGTTGCCACCGCTGCTGCGCGCGCCAAGATCGTCCGGAGGAGCTGACCAGCGTGAAGCGACTCTGGCCATTTTCCGCGATCAACTCGCGGAACTCGAGCGTGAGTGCGCCAACGGCTCGCTCGCCGAAGCCGATTTCGAGCAGGCACAGAGCGAGTTGCAGCGTCGCCTGCTCGACGACATTCAACCGCCTACAAGCGGCCAGAGTGACGCACGCCCCGGACGCAAGACGGCTCTGGCTCTGCTCGTCGTCCTGCCGCTCGCGGCGGCAGGTGGCTACGCCCTGCTCGGCAACCAGGCAGCCCTCGACCCGCTGCAGCGCCAGGCGAGGGTCACGCCGCAACAGATCGAGGGCATGGTCGCCGGGCTGGTCGCAAAACTCAGGGAGAACCCCGACGACAGCAAGGGATGGCTGATGCTGGCGCGTTCCTACAAGGTCCTGGAACGTTTCCCCGAGGCCGCCGACGCCTACAGCCGGGCCGGTGCACTGGTCGACCAGAATCCGGAACTGCTCGCCGATTATGCCGAGGTCCTCAGCCGCGCCCAGGGCGGTGATCTGCAGGGCAAACCAACCGAGCTCGTCGAACGGGCGCTGAAGATCGACCCCAACGAACCGCAGGCCCTGCTGCTGGCGGGCGCCGCCGCCAGCGACCGACGGCAGTTCGCCCTTGCCGCCGACTACTGGGCACGCTTGCTCGCGCAAGTCGAGCCCGGCTCGGAAGAAGCCAGGGCGCTCGCGACAGCGGTCGAACGAGCGCGCGAGCTCGCCGCGCAGACGGCGTCCGGCAAGCCAGCCGGCCAGACCGCCGTTGCCAGCGGCAGCGCCGTCAGCGGCGAAGTGACGTTGAGCGGCGAGATCGCCGGCCAGGCCGCTCCGGACGACGTCCTGTTCGTCTTTGCCCGCCCCGACGAAGGTCCGCGCATGCCGCTCGCCGCGACGCGGGCAAGAGTCGGCGACCTGCCGCTGCGCTTCCGCTTCGACGACTCGATGGCGCTTCCCGGGGGCAAGAAACTCTCCGATTTCAAGACCGTCAGCATCGAGGCGCGGATCGCCAGGGCGGGCAAGGCACAGAGCTCGAGCGGCGACCTCTACGGCACGCTCAGCGGCGTCAAACCCGGCAGCCAGGGTCTGCGCCTGCTCATCGACCAGGTGCAACCCTGAGCCTTCAAGCTGTCGCCAGAAGCCCGGCTGGAGGCCCGCCGGAGGCGCGATTTCCCGGTTTGTTAACCTAGATCAAACCGTCGGTGCGCCCTCCTCCGCTAGACTCTCGGCAGCCTCGGCGCTGGCCAGAAGGCGTTTCGCTGCAAAGTCCAAGGGGAGGGAAGTATCGTGTCAGACAACGGCTCAGGATTCTGGGCAAAACTCAAACGTCCTAGCGTCAAGTACTCGCTACTGACGCTGCTATCGGTCGGCTTCGCCTCCGGCGTTTTCTTCTGGGGGGGTTTCAACACCGCCATGGAAGCGACCAACACTCTCGAGTTCTGCATCGGCTGTCACGAGATGAAGGACAACGTCTACCAGGAGTACAAGACGACCATTCACTACAGCAACCGGACCGGTGTGCGCGCCTACTGTTCCGACTGCCACGTGCCCAAGGACTGGACGCACAAGATGATGCGCAAGATCCAGGCGAGCCAGGAGCTCTACGGCAAAGTCATGGGAACCATCGACACCAAGGAGAAATTCGAGGCCAAACGCCTGGAATTGGCGACCCATGAATGGGAACGCATGAAGGCCAGCGACTCACGCGAGTGCCGCAACTGCCACTCGTTTACGGCCATGGACATCGAAAAACAGAAGAAACGCGCTTCCAAGATGCACACGATCGGTCAGGAAGAGAACAAGACCTGCATCGATTGCCACAAGGGCATCGCACACCACAAGCCGAAGAACATGCCGGAAGAGAAAGACGAGGATGACGACGGGGGGAACTCTTTCTAGTCCTCGCAACAGAGTCGACAGACATCCGACATAAACTGCGGACTGGGCGGGCGACGGACACTTGCCCGCCTTTGCCCGCCGCCAACCGTATCAATCCTGAATGGAGTGTGAAATGAAAAAAACGACTGTTTCCCTGGCCCTTTTCGGTGCTTTGCTGGCCGTCGGATCACAGCTGGCACAAGCCGCCGCGCCTGACTGGAGCAAGGTTCCCAGCCGTACCGTTCAGGTATTCCACGCCGGCGTGACGCCGGTCGAATGGGTGATGAAGAAGTCGGACCACAGCGGTCGCACAGGCATCAACAAGGGCGAAAGCTGCGTCGGCTGCCATGAGGAAAAGGGCGGCCTCAACTTCGACATGAAGCGCCTGGCAAGCAAGGAGCTCGAACCCAAGGGTGCACCGAAAACGATGAGCTTCCCGGTCACCATCCAGTCTGCGTACGACAAGGAGAACGCCTATATCCGCGTCAGCTTCAAGGCCCCGGCCGGCGCGTTCGACCCGGTCGACAAGGAGAATGAAGTCAAGGTGGCGATGATGTTCGCCAACGCCGAGGTTCCCAAGGGCGACCAGGTCGGCTGCTGGGCCACCTGCCACGGCGACGCACGGACGATGCCGGGTGCCGACGACAAGAAAACCAAGTACACCAAGAGCGGTGCCTACGAGCTGATGCAGTGGAAAAGTGCCGCGGGCGCCAAAGCCGTCGATGGCTCGGTGACCGACAAGCGCAACATGGAAGGCGGCACCGCCAACGTACAGGTTACCGGCGGCAAGTCGGGCGACACCTACACGGTGACGTTCACCCGCAAGCTGTCGGGGGCTCTCGCCGAAGGCAAGGCCGTACCCTTCGGAGTCGCCGTCCACGCCGACCATGCCACCGGTCGTTTCCATCACGTGTCGATGGGCTACACCATGGGCTTCGGTGTCGATGGCGACGTGAAGTCGGTCAAGCAGTAAGCGATCCCCAGAGTGGTACGAAAAGCAGGGCTGCGGCCCTGCTTTTTTTGGCCTCGAAGCAGGCAGGACGGGCGCTCGATCAGAGCAGTTGATTGACCAGGTGATCGGCACGCGTACGCGCCAGGCGCTTGAGCAGGCGCTGGACCGGCGCCGGGTAGCTGTCGACAGCGTCGAGTGCGTGATGGTGCTGCAGCCGCTGCGCGTGCGCCAGCACACGCTCGAGCTCAATCCGGTGCTGCTCGCGCAGGCCGTGCTGCGGGTCGTGAATCAGCAGTGCGTTCTCGAGGTCAAGACGCCACGCCCGCGGATTGATGTTGCTCCCGGTGAGCAGCGCGTAATCGTCGTCGACCAGTATCCCCTTCAGGTGAAAGCTGTGCTGCTCGTGCCGCCAGAGGTAGAGGTCGAGTAGGCCCCGGTCCACGGCGTCCTGGTGCGCCTTGCAGAAGCGGCGAAGATTGGCCTCGTAGAGATACGGCAGGGCGCCAATCGTCGAGAACGGTTCGCCGGGCGGTATGTAGTAGTCGTTGGCCGTCTTGTCGCCGACGACGATGGTCACCTGGCAGCGCTGCCTGATCTTCTCGTCGATTGCCCGGCGGACCGGACGCGGAAGATTGAAATACGGCGTAAACAGCACCAGGCGTCGCTCGGCGCGCTCGATCAACTGCTGCACCAGGGCGTTCACCGCGTTGCCACGCGCGCCCAGGCCCAGCAGCGGCGTGACGCCAACCTGGCCGTCCCCGATCGACGCGGAAGCGGGGGCGCCAGCGGAAGCAACGAGGTAGCTGCTCGTCGCCAGGGTCCTCCGCAAGCCGGCAATCGCGCCGCGTAACGACGAGGTCTTTGCTCGCTGCGCGGTATCCAGCGCGCACACGGCGGGATCCGGCTGCAGCACGTCGACCATCAGTCCGGCAACGCTGTCGGCGAGTTGGCGACTGTGGATCAGATGGTAGCGATCGAGCCGATAACGCTGCCGGCGATGCAGGTAGATATCGTTGATGCTGGCGCCGCTGTAGAGAACGGTATCGTCAAAGACGAAACCCTTCAGGTGCATCACGCCCAACAGTTCACGCTTCTGCACCGGCACGCCGTAAATCGGCACACCCGGCCCGAGACGCGCCGCCATTTCCGCGTACAGGGCGGCATTGCCTGCACTCTTCGCGCGGCCGATCAGACCACGTTGCGCGCGGTGCCAATCGACGAAGATCGCGATCTGCAGCGTCGGTCGTTCGGCCTTGGCGGCGTACAAGGCGGCAAGAACCTCGCCACCGGCGTCATCATCCTGGAGATAGAGCGCGCACATCAGAATCCGCTCGCGGGCTGCGGCGATCAACGCCAGTAGCGTCTCGCGGAACTCATCCGGGCCAGACAGGGTCACGATGCGCTGCGTCGGCACAGGAATGCACGGCAAGGCGTCGAGCGCGCATTCAGGCCTGGGCCGACGGCCGCGCAGCCGTTGCACTGCCGCAAGGAAGGTGGCGGTCCTGGAACGAGGTTCGAGATTCTTCTTCACCGCGCGAAATTATACGCTCAGGCCAGGCCGCACCGATCGGCCGCGACATGCGAGGCCCTCCCGTGTTCGCCGGAGGAGGGTCGGGACTATCAAGTTTTCCCGTGCGCCGGCCGTTAATGTCGAATATCGAGCGCCATTGACCTGCCCCATGCCGAACCAGGCGCTCGCCGAGAAACGGAGAAGACACCATGCTCGGCGCATCGATCAACTGGTCGACGAGCGTGACCTGCGCCTGCACGGCAGCGGTCTCGGGCAGCTGCGGCTGCACGCTGGCGAAAGCGCCGGTGTCGATCTTGCCGTAGAGCGCTGCCGGCACCACCACCTGCACGCGCAGCGGATCGACCTTGGCCACCCGGAACAGCGGCTTTTCTTCGACCCGCTCGCCGACCGAGAGATAGCGCTCGGCGACGACGCCGTCGAAGGGGCTACGGATGCTGCGCTGCGCGAGTTGGGCCTCGGCCAGGCCAAGCTCGCGCAGCGCCACCCGTTTCTGTTCGCGGGCCTGCACCAGCCGCTGCTCGGCCACCTCGTATTCTGTGCGGACTTGATCGAGCGCCTGCTCCGAAATGAATTTCTTCTCGAGCAGGCCTTGGGTACGCTCCAGTTTCTGGCGCGCGAAGGCGACGTTGGAACGTGCCGCCTGCTCGTCGGCCTCGGCCCTGGCGCGACTGCTGGCAACGCCGACGGCGGCGCGCTCGACGTCGCCACGCAGCAGAGCCAGCACCTGTCCCTTGCTCACCCGGTCGCCGCGTTCGACCTGGATCGCCTCGATCACCCCGATCACCGGCGAGCCCACCTCGGCGACCTGCTCGGGCTCGATCAGGCACCCCAGCGGCGGGGCGGCGAGCGCCTCGCCGCTACCGACGGCGACGACGGCAAGCGAGGTCGCCAGGCCGCCGAGCACACGGGGTAGAACAACGCCAACCTCGATCTTCATTGTTTTCATCTCCTGTTCCATCACCACGAGATCACCGGCCGAGGCCGGTCCACCCCCAAAACGTCAATCCCAGCCACTCGCTCAGCCGATGCGTCGCGATCCAGCCCAGGCGCCGCGTTCCGGAGTCGATCTTGGCGACCCCCTGCAAACCCGGGTGCAGTCCGGCGGGCGGCTTGTCGAAGGACGCTTCGACTTCGAAGACGTTGCGCCCTTCGCGGGTCTGCGCCACCGGCGTGATGCGGCTGACGATGAACTCAAGGCGCTCGCCCGGCAGCGCCGAGAGCGCTAGCTGGCCGCGCTGAGCGAGGGCGACCGCTCCGATATGGCGCTCGTCCACGTCGATGACCAGCCGGAAAGCCGCGCGCGGAGCGAGCGTCAACAGCACCTCGCCGCGCTGCACCGGCGCGCCGAGCGATTGCGAAAGGTCACCCTTGACGACCAGGCCGTCGATCGGTGCGGCAAGCTGGGTACGCGCGAGCTGCTCGCGTGCCAGTTCGAGTTGGGCGGCGGTTTCGCTGGCGCGCGCTTGCGCCAGCGCATACTGGGTGCGATCGCCACGGGCCAGGGCGCCGGCGGCGCTGTTCTGGTGCTGATTGAGCTCGGCCTCCCACTTGCGGTTCTCCAGCTGGAGGTCTTGCTGCGCGAGTTCGACGAGCAGCTGTCCGGCCTTGACCGTGTCGCCCGGGCGCACGTGGGCGGCGTGCAGGTAGCCGTCAGTGGGGGCGACGACGACGCGCTCGACTTCGCCTTCGAGACGTGCCGGCGCGCCAATGCGGTAGTCGTAGGGCATCAGCGCGAGAAGGACGGCGGCGGCAAGTGCGGCGAACCACGCCAGACGCCGACTGCGCTGGCTTCGCCCGCCCCACCAGGCGTGCAGGTGGTCGGCGGCGCGCGCCGACCAGGGGTGCTCGGCGCGTTGCTTGAGGGCAAGCAGCGGGGCCAGCCGGCTGGCGAGATCTTCGATGACACCCAGCTCGTCGACGGCGACCGGGCGCTCACGCTCGAAACACAGGCTACCGATGGCTTCGCCGGCACCGATCAGCGGCACGCTGAGCACGCTGCCCGGGCCTTGAGCGGCGAGCGTGGCGTGCGCCCGGACGAGGCGTGGCGGGACCTCGGCGGCGAGCGGGTAGGCGATCGCTACGCCCTGGTCGATGCCTTCCTGCATGGCAGCGGCCAGCGCCTGGCTGAGACCCTGGCGGCGACCGAACTCGGCGCCATGCGACAGGGCAGTGAGCTTCAGACCAGTGCGCTGGATCAATCCGAGGCTGACGCGGTCGAAGCCGAGGCTGCTGGCAAGCTCGCTGCACAGCGCGCTGGCGGCCTGATCGAGAGACTGCCTTCCGAGCAGCGGCAGCTGCAGTTGCAGCAAGCGGTTTCCGGCGCTCGGAGTGGCCACGCCAGCGGCCTCCTGCAAGGCCACAAGCAAGGCCACGGCCGCCTTTTCGACTTCGCCGAGCAGTACCTGATCGGTTTCTGCCGGCCCGGGCTGGACGGCGACAGCGAGGACGCCGAGTGCGCTCTGAGCGTGCACCAGCGGCAGGGCAACGATGCGCCCGGGTTCGCCACCGGCGCCGCCGCCGACCGGTGGCGTAAGTACGAGCGGTTGAGCGCGTCGGGTAACCACCCGCGCCGCCGCCAGCAACGAAACACTGGCTGCATCGCCGACCGGCCAACGCGCAGCTTCCTGCTGCGCCCCACCGGTAGCCAGCAGAACGAGCGCCGATTGGACGCGCGGGTCACTCTCGCAGTAGCCGTGCAGCCAGCGTTGCGCCGGGTTGGATTGAGTTGTGGTTTCGCTCATTCTGGTGGCATCTGCCACTACACCATGGATCGCAAGAAAGGGCCTTCGCCCGCGAATCCGCGGCGCTGAAGACCATCAGGCCGGGGAGCCATCAGTCTATAGCGGCACAAAGTACCCGCTTCTTTAGAGTGGAGTTCGTTGCGTGGTGACTTCGGTCTGGCTGGCGAATGCTGCCGAATCGGGCTCGCTCGGGAAAACCCTGGCCGCGGCCCCGGCGGCGGGCCAGGACCTCAGGCGCCAGCTGCGGAAGCAGGCTCCAGGAGCGGTAGCTGATCGACGAGCAGCAGCGCAGCGAAGTCCCTGGCGGAAAGTGGCCGGCTGTAGAGGTAGCCCTGACACTCGTCGCAACCGAGATGGCGCAGGAACGCAAGCTCCGGGGTTCTTTCGACGCCTTCGGCGACCACACGCAAGTGTAGACTGTGGGCCATGGCGATGATCGCGGTGACAATCGCCGCGTTGTCCTTGTCGCCATCGACGTTGGCGATCAGGGAACGATCGATCTTCATCTCGTCGATCGGGAAGCGCTTGAGGTAGCTCAACGACGAATAGCCGGTGCCGAAGTCATCAACGGACAGCGCTACACCGCCACTCTTGATCTCGTCGAGTGTGCTGATGTTCTCCTGCGCGTTGTCCATGATCGCGCTCTCGGTGATCTCCACGCAGAGATGGCGGGCGTCCAGCTGAGCGCCCGCTAGCGCGTCGCGTATTCCCTGCACCAAGCCGCGCTGCCGGAACTGATGGCTGGAAACGTTGATCGAAACCCGCGGCAGTTTGCGTCCGGCGGCCTGCCAGATCTGCAGCTGCCGGCAAGCGGTATTCAGCACCCATGTGCCAAGCGGCATGATCAGCCCGGTGTCCTCGGCCAGCGGAATGAAGCTGGCCGGACCGACGATACCGTGCTGCGGGTGGCGCCAGCGCAGCAAGGCTTCGGCGCCGACCATTCGATTGGTCTTCAGGTCCACCTTGGGCTGGTAGAAAAGCGCCAGCTCATCGCGCTCGATGGCCCGGCGCAGATCGGTCTCGAGACTCAGCCGCTCGCGCGAGCGGGCGTTCAACTGGCGCGAGAAGAAGCGATAGCTGCCGCGGCGATCCACTTTCGCGTGCCGCATGGCGACCCCCGCAGCCTTCAACACGGTATCGCGCGCGGTGCCGTCCGCCGGAAAAAGAGCGACGCCGATGCAGCAGGTGACAAAAAGCTCCTGCCGACCGATCGACAAGGGTAGCGCGACGACGTCGAGAATTCGCTGCGCGACGGCGCCCGCGACGTCGCTTTTCACGACGCCGGGAAGCAACACCGTGAATTCGTCGCCCCCCATCCGCGAAAGCAAGGGTTGCAGGCCTTCAGCCGTCGTGCGCGCAACGATGTCGCTGTCGCGCAGCGATTCATCGAGGCGCTGTGCGATCGCGCGCAAGACCCGGTCGCCGACCCCCGGCCCAAGCGCTTCGTTGATGTGCTTGAAACGGTCCAGGCCGATCTGCAACACGGCACCCGCAGTACCATAGCGCCGCGAAAATCGGATCGTCCAATCCAGGCGATCGAGGAAGCGCTCGCGATTCGACAGGCCGGTCAGCACGTCGTAGTACGCGAGTTGATCCTGGTAGGCCTTGGCGGCCAGCGTATTGCGCAAGCGCAACACCAGTTCGCTCGGGTCGACCGGCTTGGCAAGAAAGTCGGTTGCGCCCAGCTTCAAGGCCTCGAGTTTGGTCGCAGCGTCGGCCGCTGCGGTGAGCATGATCACCGGAATACGCTTGAGGGTGGGGTCGGCCTGCATCCGCGAAAGGATTTCGAAGCCATTTACCTCCGGCATGTGGAGGTCGAGCAGCAACACATCGGGCCGCTCGTTATGCAGCAGGTCGAAAGCTTCTGGAGATTGGGTGGTCGAGACGAAACTCTGGTAGCCGACATCCTCGAGAAAAGCCTGCAGCATCTCGATGCTGATGTCCTCGTCGTCAACGAGCATGATCTTGGCTGCCTTGCTCGACGCGCCACCGTCATTGGCATCAGGCAGCGCCAGCTCCGCATCTGGCAGACCACTCAGTACCACGCTCTCGCTGGCGGCAGCTTCCCAATCCACCTGCTGTGCCAAGTCCTTCGGAAGCTTGTTCATTTACGACCATCCTGGTTCAGATGTAGGCGCGCCCACCGCGGCGATGGCGACACTTGACGCGCTTCAGCGACAGCGACCAGCATACCATTAACCCTGTACGCGTTGCGGCCAGAGAGAGGAGCAGGAACTTCGCGCCCGCGCGCAGCGCCGGTTGCTCGATCGTCATCTCCCGCCCCTGCACTCATCGCAGCACCGCCTCGGGCGAACGTTCGTCGGGTATCTCCATGCGCCGTACGAGAGCGCGCAGGTGCTCGACAACCGGGAGGGCCTGCTCGAAATCGCCACTCTTGGCATGCTGCTCAAGCAGCGTCGCCGGTTCGGTGAACACATCGTAACCGACCGTACCGCCCGCGCCTTTCAGCCAGTGCGCGAAACGCGCCAGTTCAGCGCCGTCACGCTCGCCCCAGGCCTGCTCCATGATCGCCATTTGCTCGCCGATGCGCTGGCTGAACTTGATGACCGTCGAGCGAAAACGCGCATGCGTCGCGTAACGCGAAACCACGGGAAGGCCTTCGTCGTCGTGCCCGGCGGTGGCTTCCGGCACACGGCTTGCCGAAGCTGCCAGTGGCTGAACGCCGAGGACGCCGGCCGTCGTTTCAACCAGCCGATCGATATCGATGGGTTTCGTCAGGTAAGCCGAACAACCGGCAGCCAGAACCTCGCGCTCGAAACCCTTCATGGCGTTGGCGGTCAGCGCAACGATCGGCACCAGCAAACCGGCAGCGCGCAGTTTTCGGGTTGCTTCGAAACCGTCCATCACCGGCATCTGCATGTCCATCAGGATGACGTCGAAGCGCTGCGCGAGCGCCTTGTCGACGGCCATGGCGCCATTCTCCGCCTCGGCGATGAGCAGTCCATGCTCCTGCAGCACCAGCCTGACGAGTTCGCGGTTCTCCGGCCCATCGTCAACCACCAGCACATTGGCCGCCGGGAAAGCCCAGCGCACGTCAACCGTACTGGCGGCGAGTGGCTCGAGCCGTGGCATCTCGGCGGGCGACAGCAGCGCTACCCCGGCCAGAGAACCGGTTTCCAGAGTGACGGCGAAAATGCTGCCCTCTCCCGGCGCACTACGGACGACAATGTCGCCGCCGAGCGCACGTGCGAAGCGGCGGCTGATGGCCAGCCCGAGACCCGTGCCGCCGAAGCGCCGGTTGATCGTTTCGTCGGCCTGAATGAAGGCTTCGAAAAGCCGGTCGACCTGCGCGGGCGCAATACCGATGCCGCTGTCGATCACCTCGATCACCAGCTGCGGCGCTGGTCCCTGTTGATCAAGCCTGATCAACACGCGCACGCCACCGCGTTCGGTGAACTTGATCGCGTTGCCGACCAGGTTGGTGACGATCTGCCGCAAGCGTGCCGGATCGCTGTGAATGCGTGCCGGAATCGGCCCGCCCGCCGCGACGGTCAGCGACAGATTCTTCTCCCTCGCCTTGACCGCCAGCACATGCACGACTTCCTCACAGATGGCGTACGGCGCGCAGGCGATGCGTTCGACGTCGACGCGGCCGGCCTCGATCTTCGACAGGTCGAGGATGTCGTTGATCAGCCCGAGCAGGAACTGGCCGCTGCTGTGTATGGTATTCAGGTGGCTGCGCTCTTCCTCGGCGTTCTTGACGTAGCCGCGCTTGAGCAGGTCGGTAAAGCCGAGGATGGCGTTCATCGGCGTGCGGATTTCGTGACTCATGTTGGCCAGGAAGTCGCTCTTCGCGCGGTTGGCCGCCTCCGCCTGCGCCTGCGCCTGGCGCAGCTCGATTTCATTCTGCTGCAACTGGGTGACGTCGTCGAGACTGACCAGCACGCCGCCGGGTTTGCCGTTGCTGCCGAGCACCGGCGAACAATTGGCCATGAAGGTGCGGACTTTCGCCGACGCATCGCTGATGCGCAGCAGGACGTTGCGCTGCACGGACGCGTCGCGCAACGAGGTCACCCACGGCAGGCTAGCCTCGGCCAAGACGGCACCTCCGGCACCGAGCCAGGGCAGGCTTGACGCCTGGCGCCCGACCAGCGCTTCCGGCGATTTACCAAGCATGGTCGAGAAGGCGTGGTTGGCAAGGACGATCTGCTGCTTGCGATCGATCACCAGCAGTCCCTCGGCGAGGGTATCGAGCGCCTCGCGAACGCGCGCCGGCACGGCACGCGACGGGTCCAGATAGCGCAGGACCTTCGACAGATACAGGTAGAAGGCGGTAAAGCCCGAAACGGCGAGGAAGCCGATGAGCAGCAACAAGGGGCTCTCGATCACCCCGCGCAGGCCCGGCGCAGCGAGCGGGCGATAGCTCAGTTCGAGTTGCCCCCAACGCTTGCTGTCGGCCCGGATCGGAACCTTGAGCTGGCTGTCGGTCGAAAGCTCGCTGTCCGGCAGGGTCCACGATCGGGCATGATCGCCGACGCTCATCACCAGCGTCCCATCGTCGCGACGCAGGCCTCCCGACAGCATCTCCGGGTTGCGCGTGACCATCAGCCCAAGCATG
>Ga0078783_116_pt7 | contig 16996 bp, 12 predicted proteins | sample CanAccphospTypeI_FD_67363 | JGI IMG/M metagenome (GOLD analysis project Ga0078783, IMG submission 67363) | Unknown Accumulibacter genome from EPBR bioreactor metagenome
AGTCGAGCGTAGCCGTGTATTGAGTGAGGACGAGGTTCGTTTGCTCAACACCAAGCTGCCGGCGGCCAGAATGGCGAAGACCTCGGAACTGGCGATCTGGATCATCCTCGCGACCTGTTGTCGGGTTGGAGAACTGTCGATGGCACGTTGGGATCAGATTGACCTTGAAAAAGGCGTCTGGCGCATCCCCCCAGAAGATGCCAAGAATGGCAAGGAGCACACGGTGTTCTTGTCCGATTTCGCGGTCGATCGGTTCAAGGAACTTCTCGAGATCACGGCTAATTTCCTCAACGCGGAAGGCGTGGAACTTCGGTGTCCTTGGGTCTTGCCTTCGCAGGATAAGGGCAATCACCTTTGTCTCAAGTCTTTGGCCAAGCAGATCGGCGATCGTCAGCGGGGTGACAGACCGGCATTGCGCAACCGCAGTAGCAACGTGTCATCTCTAATCCTTCCACGGGGAAAATGGACGCCGCACGACCTACGGCGAACTGGAGCCACGTTAATGGGTATGCTCGGTATACGCCCCGACGTAATTGAAAAGTGCCTCAATCACGTTCAGCAAAACAGACTGGTTCGGATTTACCAGCGACAAGACCTGACAGCAGAGCAGAAGGATGCCTGGCGGCGTCTCGGGGAGCGCCTTGAGCTTCTTCGGCGATGTGACATAGACGGTGTCACATCGCTGCCTCGGGGGGTGTCATAACGAGTGCCGGACCATGGCGCAGCTTATCCAATCCTTCTGGTGAGAGATTCGCCAACTTAGGTGGTCCCGTAGATTGAATACCGGGAGTAATTCCTTCCGCTTTGCCCGTCGGTTTGGTAATCACATTACGGTGACCTAGCCAAGATCCTCTGCTGGCGACGTGATACTCAGCGCGAGTACGGTTTTGGCTCCAGGTCGATCAGTTTCTGCTTGAAGGCCTGGATCTCGCCAGCAACGCCGCAGGTCGACTGGTAGGGACAACTCTGTCCTCGGTCGAGGAAAGGTAGTGGACGGCCAAACATCGCCGGGCCCACAAGCTTGGTTTGGTGCATTGCTCGCCGAAGCAACACACCGCTTGGTTCCAGAAGGTGTTGATCGCCAGCTACCCCGTCTGCGACGACGCCTCCGCGGTGCCTCCCTTCTCCAACTCGCCATTCCCCAAAGCCGGAAGCTGTTCCCCTTCAGCAATTACCCCGCCCGTCTCCTTCCGCCGTGCCGCCAGCACCGCACGCGTAGCGAGTTGCCGGATCTGTCCCGCCAGACGAAGAATCCGCCGCTTCCATTCATAGACCCCGCGTGCGTATTGGCTGTCGGTGATGACGCAGGACAGCCAGAGCGCATCCAGGTGGGTCATCATCGCGTCGAACTCGCGGATGATCGCCAGGTACTTGATCGAACGCGGCGAGGTGATCTGCACATCGATTGCCTTGGCGCTGGTGTAGCCGATCGCCGTCTCGATGCCATTGCCCTCGGCCACTTCCTTCAGCCGCAACGACTCCTTGCGAATCTCCTCCAGGGTCTGGTCGATCTGAGTATCGACCAAAGCATCGACTTCCTGCGCCTGCTCTTCGCTGCCAATGAATCGCAACACGACGCTCAACGAGAACAGCGCGTTGGCGCACATCTCGTAGCCACGGTCGAATATCTGCTGTGCGTGCAGCGAATTGAGCAAGGCCTTCTGCGTCAGGAAGGGCCGGCTGTTGTCCTGCCGGACCGATGGAATCTGCGTCGAATCGTTCCTCTGTCGCTGTGCCATCTGCCGTCTCCCGGAGTGTCGATCAAGCCCAGCGTATCGCTTGCACTGCGAGCGCGACCTTCGAAAAGCGCCCGGAAGCGACGCATTTCAAACTCCTGCGACGCCCGTGACGGCAGAGAATTCAGCCATCTCTCGTTCCGTCTATGACGATCGAAGTGAAGGTAGCTGGCCTTCTTCATAAACAGCATTCTCTCCAACCCCCGGCGGGGTAGCCCCGTCAGGATACGGCGGCGTCCCTGCCTTTCTTGTCAGGAGGCCATATGCCCTCGTTGAACAGAGTCACCCTCATCGGCCATCTCGGCGCCGACCCCGAGCTTCGCTACACCCAGAACCGAGAAGCGATCGCCACGATCCGGATCGCGACGACGGAGATCAGCAAGGACAAGTCGTCCGGTGAACGCAAGGAAACCACAGAATGGCACCGCGTGGTCTTCTTCAACCGTACGGCCGAAGTCGTCGGCGAGTACCTCAGGAAAGGCTCTCCGATCTACGTCGAAGGGCGCATCCAGACCCGCAAATGGCAGGACAGCGCAGGTCAGGATCGCTACGTGGTCGAGATTATCGCCAGCGAAATGCAGATGCTCGGCGCTCGCCCATCGGCGAAGGACGCCAAGGCATCGGGTTCCGTCCCTCGTCGCGCCGACACGGGCTCGTCTGATGAGCCAAGCAGTACAGCCGTCGACGAGTTGCCGGTCATGGAGCCGTTCTGAAGAGGTCGTGACTTTTTTTCCCCACCGGGCGCTCATTCTCCCGGACCGGGAGCCGATCGCCCTCTACCTCTGGAGGTTCGCTCATGGAACGTGTGATTCTCGTCCTCGCCATGCTGGCCGGGCTTCACTTGCTTCTGTGCTTTCTCCGCTCGTCGGTACAAGGCCTGAAGAAGCTGTTGAGCCGTACACCAGAAGTGACGAAGGTGCTTGAGCAAGCGAGGGTCGTAAACGTTACGACTTTCGATTGGCGGCAGTACGACAGACCGGCTGTCCAGCGCCGGACCGGGATCGACATCGATCCCGCCAAGAGCGGTGAGGCTTCGTTTGAAGTGATCGCCTGAACGCTCATTCCCCTGCGGGGCATCGCCTCCGCGTCAGGGGAGGGATGCCCTTTTTTCTTTCTAGGAGGCATTTCATGGCACTCGTTCTTCTTTCTTGCTGCATCACCGGCTGGATCATCAGCCGCCCGATCGTTCGCGCGCTGGGGCTCTGACCATGGCTTTCGACCCCGCACACGATCAAGTCGTGCAATCCAAGCCGCTTCTCGTTCGACTCTTTTCGGCGCTCTCGATGAATCGTGCCTGCGATCTCCACCAGAGACTCCAGGCAGGACGCACCGACCCGGAAACCCGCCAGATGCTCCGACGGGCTCTGATCCTCTCGAGTCAAGAACAAGCAGCGAACTGAACCACGCCCCGGCTTGCCGGGGCTTTCCCGAGTGCGTTTGCAAAGCGCCCTCCGGAAAGCAGCCTTTGATCGAGCGATTCTTCGCCCGAGCAAGTCGCGGTAGCTGGCCGCACGAAACAAACAGCATTTTCATCCACCCAGCCGGGGACGTCATCTCCGGAAGGGGCTGGTGACTCCGGCATTTTTCTTCTGGAGGCACCATGGACGTCAGCCATCCTGGCCTGCTGCGCATGCCGGCCAAGCAATACCACGCGGATCAATCGATCGGCCATTCGGGAATCATCAAACTGCTCAAGAGCCCAGCGCATTTGCGCGAAGCCCTCGATCATCCGTCGCCACCCACGCCGGCGATGGCGTTTGGCACCGCGGTTCACACCCACGTCCTCGAACCGGATCGTTTTTTCGAAGAGTTTGCGGTGGTCGAGAAGTTTGATCGCCGCACCAAGGAAGGCAAGGAAGCCGCCGCCCGCTTCGAACAGGAGAATCAGGGCAAAACCCTGATCACTTCCGACGACCTGGCGAATCTAACTCGACTGCGCGCCGCCGTTCACGCGCACGAGGGGGCGGCCCGCCTGTTCACGCAGGGAGAAGCCGAGTTGTCGGCGTTCTGGACAGACTCGCTCACCGGGATCCGCTGTCGCTGTCGTCCGGACTGGTTCAACGGGACGGCCGTGGCGGATCTCAAGAGCTGTGTCGATGCCAGCAGCCGAGGCTTTTCTCGCGCCATCGCCAACCTCGGCTACGACATTCAAGCGGCGTTCTACGTCGATGGAATGAAAGCCGTGACCGGCACGGAGCTGCCCTTTCTCTTCGTCGCCGTCGAGAAAGAGGCTCCCCATGCCGTGGCGCTTTACCGGGCCGATCCCGAAATCATCGAGGTCGGTCGCAAGAAGTACCGGGCAGCACTACAGCTTTTGAAGTGGTGCCAGGATTCCGGAAGCTGGCCGGCTTACCAGCCCGGGGGGGAGATCGAATTGATCTCGCTCCCGCGTTGGGCAGCCAACACCGACGCTTTCGAGTTCGACGCCGCCTGATCGGCGGCCATTTTCAGTTTATCGACCCCGGCGGGGAGACCCGTCCCCGCTCCGGGAGGCATGGTGTCTCCGCCATTTGTATTTGGAGGAAACCATGTCTCAAACCTTGCGTAACATCCAGAGCGCCCGTCAGGGGAATACGACCAGCGTGGTGTCTTTTCCAGCGATGCTCGAACAGCTCAAGGGCGAAATCGCCCGCGCGCTGCCCAAGCATCTCAGCGCGGAGCGCATGGCGCGGATCGCACTGACTGCGTTTCGCATGAATCCGAAGCTGTCTGAAGTGGATCCACGCAGTGTCGTCGCGGCGGTCATCCAGTCTTGCCAGCTCGGTCTGCAAATCGGCCTGATGGGCGAAGCGCATCTCGTCGTGTTCGGTAGCCAGTGCCAGTTGATTCCCGGCTATCAGGGGCTCGTGAAACTCGCGCGCAACAGCGGCAGCGTGCAGGACATCTATGCGCACGAAGTGCGGATCAACGACAAGTTCGACATCGTCCTGGGCCTCAACCGTTCCTTGATGCACGAGCCATTGAAGAAGAACGGCTTCCCGGCGTCCGACGACGAGCGTGGAGCGATCGCCGGTTTCTATGCCGTGGCGGTGTTCAATGATGGCTCACGCACCTTCCACGCCTTGTCGAAGGAGCAGGTCGAGTGGGTACGTGACCACTCCCGCGGCTACCAGATGGCGAAAAAGAACCGAAAGGAGAGTCCGTGGGACACGCATTTCGTCCCGATGGGCCTCAAGACGGCCATTCGCCGCCTGTGCAATCTGCTGCCGAAATCGCCCGAGCTGGCCATGGCACTGGCCATGGACGAACTCAATGAACGCGGTAAGACCCAGAACATCGGGATGGCCGAGGCAATCGACGGCTCCTGGGCTCCGGTCATCGACGAAGAGTCGAGTGAATCGAAGGCTAAGGAGACGGGGGCGGGCGACCAGAAGTCCGGTCGTGAAGGTGGCAAACCGCCCCTCGATGTGTTCCTCAGCAGCATCAGCCAGGCCGCATCCGTTGATGACCTCGACGAACGCTACGCCCAGGCCGAAGACGCCGCCGACGACGGCGATCTTGAGCAGTTGCTTCGTGCCTATCGCAGTCGTAAGGCGGCGTTGACGGATACGGCTTCGCCGGCCAGTGCGATTGTCGGTGTAGCGAAATAGGCGCCCCGCGAGGAAGTGATCGCGCTGTCTCTATCCATAGCTGATGGACTGCGACTAGCACGACGGGCGTCGGTTCGCACCGAGCGAGCAGCAACACTTTGCGAAGGAGTCCCGTGGACTGACGATGATCTTGTCAGGCTCCACAGGCGCCTGCTGCACAAGTCGCTGCGCGCTCTGTTCGATTCGAGGGTCTGCGCCGCCACACGGGTGGAGATCCTCGACTGGCTGCTGTCCCCGAAGGATTGCTCGAACGCCTTCTCGTACCACGCGTGCTGCGCGTTGTCTGGCCTCGATCCCGAAGTGATTCGGGATCGGGTGCTGAAACGGTATTGGTCACGCGATTCCCAATAAACCACCGGCGGCAACGCCGGGCTTTCCCCAGAGGGTTGACGCAGCCCTTTGCGGAAAGCGGATTCTGGACCCATCCGTCGGACGGGACCTGAAAGGCGGTAGCTGGCCGCCACAAACAAACAGCATTCCTACCACCCCACGCGGGGGCGCGAGCCTCCAGCGAGGCATGGCGTCTTTCGCACGATTCACGGAGGCGTCATGACTCAAGTACCCCGGAGCACCGGCTATCGGTACTTCATCAACCCGGACGAGCGCGGCAGCTTCTCCGCCGACGTCCGTAACCCGCGTAAGCGAACCATTTTCGAGATCCACGGATTTCAGATCTTCGAGGACGGTTGGATGCGGCACCGCCGCGACCTCGACGGACTGAAGCAGTACCTCGTCGATCTGGGACTCATGAACCGCGACGACGACCTCGCAATGGGTCAATAGCGCACGCGCGAGGTGTCGCGAGGCTGCAAGTTTGCAGCGAAGCCGTGGCGCCTGGCGAGAGTCGGCGCGCCATGACCCATGTTGTTGATTCCACCCTTCCGGGGACACCCCCCGGAAGGGGTACGTGTCTCCGGCTTTTCAAGGAGACCCACGTGAAACTCACTCAACTCGCCCAGACCACTCTGTGGCTGCCGGGCTTTACTCCTCAAGATTCGCAAGCAGTGCTCGCTGCATGTCCGACGGCGGAGATCATCGCTTTTCCGTTCGTCGAACCAACGTGCTCTTCGGCACCGGCAACGGGGCCAGCTCGCAGTCCCTGGGACTCACTCGACCCTGCGCTGCATGCGAGTCTTCGTGGTGACGTCGCCAAGTTCGAAGCGAACCTGGCGGCCATCGCGCTCCTCTCTCGCCTGGCCGCAGAGAACCGCGCTGCCCACGACGACGAGCGCGCCGTCCTCAACCGGTTCACCGGATGGGGCGGCATTCCCAAGGCGTTCAATCCCGATCAGGACGATCGGGCGTGGAAGGCGAGAGCCCAATCCCTGCCCGATGTGTTGGGCGAAGATTACGAAAGCGCCAAGGCGAGTGTCGTCAACGCCCACTTCACGGAAGTCTTCGTGATCGAGGCGATGTGGCGCGCCGTTCGCCGGTTGGGTTTTCGGGGCGGTCGTGTGCTGGAACCCTCTGCGGGCGTCGGCTACTTCATCGGGGCGATGCCAAGAGATTTGGCCGCCACCTCGGAAGTGACGGCTGTCGAGATCGATCGCGTGTCGTCGCGCATCCTGTCCAGCCTGTATGCTCCTCATGGCGTGCGGACCTTCGCGGTCGGTTTCGAGAAAGCGCGTTTGCCGAAGGACTGGTACGACCTCGTGATCTCGAACGTTCCCTTCGGGAACTACCCGGTGCCCGAGGACCGCAATGTGCCGTATGCCAACTTCCTCATCCACGACTACTTCTTTGCTCGCGCTCTGGAGGTGACTCGCCCCAGTGGACTGGTGGCTTTCATCACCTCGGCCGGGACGCTCGACAAGGGCGATGACCGGGCACGGCGCCATATTGGTGAGCAGGCCCGATTCCTCGGCGCGATTCGCTTACCGTCCGGCACGTTCTCGCAGATTGCCAACACGGACGTCACGACCGATATCGTCTTCCTCCAGAAACTGGTGGAGGGTGAGCAGGCCGCCGGCGACTGGATCGGCGTCAGCGAAGCCCCGCGGTCGATGTGTGACACGGATCGACGCCTGTTCATCTCGAGTTGGTATGTCGACCATCCGGACCTGCTGATCGGTCGCATGGGGCTCAAGTCGAATGGCTTCGGTCCGGCCAATGCGGCGATCTTTGACGGTGATGTGAGCAGCGCATTGACAGAGCGCGTTGCCCGCTTGCCCGAGGACGTGTATCTCCCTCGTGCCGTCGAGAACCTGTTGTCGATGCCGCGGGAGCACCTTGTCGCTGCCCCGGAGTTCGTCAAGCCCGGCGCGTACTGCCTGACCCCGGATGGCCGCCTGGCCATCTCGGAAGGCGATGCGTTGCGGGTCATCGACGCGACGGTATCAACCGCCCGGCGGATTCGTGGCTTGATGGCGATTCGCGATGCGGCACGCCGGCTCTTGCACCTACAGCCCGTCACGGCGGACGATGGTCGACTCGGCGAACACCGGGCCGCCCTGAACACCGCCTACGATACCTTCGTGGCGCAACACGGCATTCTCCACGCGATGGTCAACAAGCGGGCGTTCAAGGGGGATCCGGATCTGCCGCTGCTGCTCTCGCTCGAAGACTTCGATCGGGAAAGCGGCACGGCCGTGAAGGCGGACCTCTTCTCCCGCAGAACGGTGGGCGCGGTCCGCAAGGTGGAGCGCTGTTCGTCAGCCGACGAAGCGCTGCTGGTCTCCCTGCACGAAGCCGGACGCGTCGATCCGACGCGGATGGCGTCCTTGCTGGGGCTGGCGGTCGAGCAGTTTCTCCCGGACCTGGCGGGTCGTGGCCTGATCTTTCTCGATCCGCAATCCGGCGACTGGGAAACCGCCGATGCCTATCTCTCCGGCAACGTGCGTAACAAGCTGGCGATGGCGGAAACGGCCGGGGAAGCCTATCTCCCCAACGTTGAAGCCCTGCAGGCGGTCATCCCGACGGACCTGGGGCCGGGTGAAATCGATGCCCGGATTGGCTCGACCTGGATCCCCTCGCGTGACTACGGCGCATTCCTCGATCATCTCCTGGGGTGCGAGGGTTGCACGGTGGAGTTCAGCGCCGAGGCCGGTGCGTGGAACATCAACGTGCCATGGCCAGGCGAACGCTCGGTCGCCTCGACGCAAACCTACGGCACCCGGCGCATGACGGCGGGTGAGCTGTTCCTGATCAGCCTGAACCAGACGGTTCCGACCATTCGGGACCGGGATCCGCTCACCGAGCGGTCAGTCGTGAACACGCAGGAAACCCTCGTCGCCAGGGAAAAGCAGCAGGCACTCAAGGAGCTGTTCCGATCCTGGGTGTTCGCCGATCCCGAGCGGTGCGAGCGGCTGGTCAGGCGCTACAACGACCAGTTCAACGCGGTGCGATTGCGGGCGTTCGACGGTTCAGGGCTCTCTTTACCGGGGTTTTCCGAGGTGTACGCGCTTCATCGGCACCAGAAGGACGCCATCTGGCGAATCGTCTCCAGCGGGGTGAATACCCTGCTGGCGCACGTCGTCGGTGCCGGCAAGACCCTGACCATGGTCTGCGCCGGCATGGAGTTGCGCCGCCTCGGCCGGGCCAGCAAGCCGTGCTACGTGGTGCCCAACCACATGCTGGAGCAGTTCGCGACGGAGTTCTTGCGGGCCTATCCGGGGGCCAATCTCCTGATGGCCAGCAAGGACGACCTGGCCGGTGACCAACGCCGGACGCTACTTTCCCGGATTGCCACCGGCGACTGGGATGCCGTGCTGATTACCCATGCCTCTTTCGAGAGGATCAAGATGAGCGACGCCGCGATGGCGTCGTTCATCAAAGCGCGTGTCCACGAAATCGAGCGTGCCATCCGGGCCTCGACATCGGAGCAGCGGGGGAATCGGATCGTCAAGGAGTTGGAGCGGGCCAAGAAGGTCTGGCTCGCCAGGCTGGAGAAGCTGTCGGCTCGTTCGAAAAAGGATGACCTGCTCACGTTCGAGGAACTGGGCATCGACTACCTGTTTGTCGACGAGGCTCACTACTTCAAGAACCTGTACCGCTTCACCAAAATGACGCGGGTTGCCGGTTTGCCAAACAGCCACTCCGAGCGTGCCTTCGATCTGTTCGTGAAGACGCGCCATGTGATGGGCGAGCAGGGTGGCCGTTCGGGGGTGGTATTCGCGACCGGGACACCGGTTTCGAACTCGATGGCCGAGATGTGGACCATGCAACGCTACTTGCAGCCGGCGACGCTGGACGCCCATCAGCTGTCGCAGTTCGACACCTGGGCGGGCAACTTCGGGGAATCGGTCACGGCGCTGGAGTTGTCGCCGGATGGGAGTGGCTATCGCATGAACACGCGTTTCGCGCGCTTCGTCAATTTACCGGAGCTGATGACCCTGTTCCGGGAAGTGGCCGATATCCGCACCGCCGAAATGCTGCAGCTGCCGGTACCCAGGCACCATCTGGAAACCATCGCCGCCAAGCCCAGCGCGGAACTGAAGGCCTTCGTGACCACGCTGGTCACGCGGGCGAAAGCGATCCGCAACGGCCAGGTCATGCCCAGCGAAGACAACATGCTGGCGGTGACCAACGACGGCCGCAAGGCTGCGTTGGACATGCGACTGGTCGATCCTGCCAGCCGGGAAGATCCGGACAGCAAGCTCAATCAGTGTGCGGACAGGGTCCATGCGATATGGCGGGAAACCGCAGCGTTCCGCGGTACACAGGTGGTCTTCTGCGATCTCGGCACGCCGACGGACGATGGACGGTTCAGTGTCTATCCCGTCATTCGGGCCAAGCTCGTCGAGCGGGGGGTCCCGTCAGAGGAGGTGGCCTTCATCCACGACTATGACAGCGATGCCGCCAAGGCAGAACTGTTCCAGTCGGTGAGGAAAGGGCGGGTTCGTATCCTCCTGGGCAGCACCCTGAAGATGGGGGTGGGCACCAACGTCCAGACCCGACTGGCGGCCTTGCACCACCTGGACGCCCCTTGGCGACCGGCCGATGTGGAACAGCGGGAGGGACGCATCATTCGCCAGGGCAACCTGAACGAAGAAGTGCGGATCGTTCGCTATGTCACCGAGGCCTCGTTCGACGCCTACCTCTGGCAGACCCTCGAAACCAAGGCACGTTTTATCGCCCAGGTGATGCGCGGGGACACCGGGATGCGCAGTGCGGAGGACGTAGAACTGGCGGCGCTATCCTATGCCGAGGTGAAAGCCCTGGCATCGGGGAACCCGCTGGTGATGGAGAAGGCAGGCATCGATGCCGAAGTGGCGAAGCTTGGTTTTCTGAAATCCCAATGGGACAACCAGCGATGGTCGAACCAGCAGGAGTCGGCGACCTTGCCCGGCAGAATCGCGAAGATCCGGGAACGGATCGGATCGATCGAAGCGGACCTCGCAGATCGGATCGATGTACGGGGTAAGCACTTCAGCATGGTGATCGACGGCCAGCACTATACCGATCGATCAGCGGCGGGAGAGGCACTCCAACGGCACTACCTCGAAGCCAGAAGCCGAAAGGTCGGCTGGAAGGCTGTGCGAGAAGAGCGGTCGGTGGGGCAGTTTGCCGGTTTCGATCTCGATCTCTCGATCCCTGCAGCATCGGACGATAGTCCTTGTTTCGTCCTGAAAGGCCGACGCGCCTATGCGGCTCATCATTCCGAGACCCCGCAAGGGATGCTCAGGGTGATCGAGAACGTGGCCAACAGTCTGGCAGGACGACTGTCTGACGCGAACGACGATTTGGTCCGAGCAGAAAAGCGCTTGGCGGACATCCTCATCGAGTTGGCGAAGCCCTTTGACAAGGCGGCGCGGCTGACGAGTTTGCGGTTGCGTCAACGCGAGATCAATGCCGCTCTCGATCTCGACAAGGGACACGCCGGCGGGATGGAAGCCGAAGCCGCCGCTTGACGGGAACGTCCATCAACCCCCCGGGGACCCCCTGCCAGGTTCGGCAGCGGGTTCCCGGTTTTTTTTTGTTGGCGTTGACGAGCGCTGGCGTGATCGCCGCCGACCTTTCACCTGATCGGATGGATTTCCTCACCGCAACTTCATCAGCGCACCGGCTGCCTGGCCCGTTCCGGCCAGTACGCAAGCACTTTGTCGTATCTCTGCAAGTGACAAGCCTTGCCGTCTCGATCGCACTGGGGCGCGCGCAAGCGGAGCAGGGCCGCGAGATTAGTTTCGCGGACGAGCGTCGGGTCGTCACCCCGAAGCGGACAATCGAAAAAGGGTACCCTTCGTCCGCTCATCGGCCGGAGCGGCCGTTGACGGCAATGGCGCGGATGGCGGGTATGGCTCCTTTACCGGCCATCCGGTGGCCAAGCGCGCCGAACGGCGGCTTTGACCGTTTAGCTACGCCCGGTTCCGACCCTGACCTGCCTGTCGAGCTCTCTCAGAGCGGTCGTTCGTCACAGAGACCGACGTGCCGGAAGCGGCCGCTCGTCAGCTCAAGACGATTTGGGCACCTGAGCGGCAGGTTTGAACTCGGACCTGTCAGTGAGCGCCGAGCGGCCACGGGCCAAAAGCAGTCACCAAAAAGCCCCGGTGGTTTGTCGAGGCTTGAGGCTGTTTGATGACGATACTGCTGATCAAAGGTCCCTTGGTTTCGGCGGCCCCGGAAAGCTCCATGTGCCGTTTACTATCGCCTCGCTAGGCTCATACATGCGAACCGCGTAGTTCCAGCCTTCCATGATTGGCAGGCAGTTCGCCGTGGTCGCTGTACAACCCCCAAACCGTATCGTGTACGAGCCATCGCTGTTTGGTTTGGCGGTCAAGTTATTAAGGCTGTAAGCATTCAGGTTGTTCTGCTGAAAGTAGCCTTTTGCATTGTAGAGACTGATGGACCAGAAGCCCTTGACCGGCACATCCTTTACCGTCAGCTCGTATTTGCCAACGGGCAGGTTAGGTTGCACATTGATGTACTGCGCATCCTTGTCCGGCAGGCCGCCCCATGCGGAAGCTGTGCCAATCATGAAATGGACCGGGTTGACGTCTTTCTTGGGGCCAAAGGTCTTGGTATAGCGTTTTAGCCCTTTTGCCAAGTCAAGAATGGCCTCAAGCGTTGCCTCATAACTAGCTTTGTCGTAGTTCGGTAAAACGAATCGCTCGTCAGAACCTGCAGCAATTTGAACCTGGTCCTGCAGCTTGTGGGCGATCGCCAAGTCTGCAGAGTCCTCCGGATTTGCAAGCGTGCGAACGACTACGCCTACATATGGCGTATCGAACTTATCAACCGTCAGCTTATAGGAACCCTTACCGTAGTAGACATCGTTTACATAGCCATCGTTATTGATGACCATCAACGACATATAGCGTTTACCATTATCAGGGAGGGTTACGGTCGCACCTTTGGAAATGTCAACGACGCCCGTGCTGTATAGGGTATCCCGGTTCATTCGAATGATATTCTGCTTGTCGATCGGCGTGGGCGTCCGGTTGCTGTGCAACTTATTGATGCCCCCTGCCTGCTTGATGATGCCCGCGTATTCCATGCTCGTTTGTGCACGGTCAAAATTGTCGACGTTAATGACAACCGCGGGCTCAGCCGAAGCCAACAGAGGAATGCTGATCACAGCAAAGAGAATTATTGTCGGAAGACTACGTAATTGGCATTTCATTTTGTGTTGCTCCAGTTAATTTATCTGACTACTTGTCAACGCCCGGGCTGCGCAGTACTTCACGAATCGCGTTTGTCGAAGCGGCCGGCATAGTATTGAGGAACACGTCGACACCGCGCCGCCGATCGAGATTGTCGTAAGCCGTTTGAACGGTGGCTTCGTCTGGCAACCCATCCAGGAGCCGGAGAGTCCCGATGCTTGTTTTTCTTTGCCCGGGATGGTGATCGACGGCGGAATGGGCGTTGTCATTTCCATCGTTGGTGGTGTCTGTGCGGCGGAAGACACGCCTGACCAACCGACGAACTACGCAATGGTGGCTGAGAGCACTGCCTTCTCAAGAAACTTGCTTCGCATGACCTGTGTATCCTGGCGAAATCGCGTGCTGCCGCCTACGCAGAGGCGACGGCATGACTGTATCGAAAATTGACTACCTAATCGGTTCTACCTCACCCGGCCGCCAGGTCTTGTTGATCCAGGGTTCCAGCGGCCCATACATACGCAGGATGGCGAACCAGCTCTTGCCCGGCAAGGTCGCAAGCCAGTTGCCCTCTTTGCCTTGAGGCGCTTCCGGCGCGAAAAAAACGTCGTAGGAGCCATCGGCATTCTGCTTCATCCCCTTGGTCTGGCTGCCGACCGTTGGAAACAATTGGCTAGTCTGTAGTTGTGTCCGTGTCTGGGTGTCGTAGAGTGTGACGGCCCAGAAATTGTTGACTGGTACTTTGGGTGGCAAGTGCAGCTTGTAAGCCTTCGAACCATCGAAAGGCTTATCGTCGCCGTCCAGGAAAGCCAAGGCGTAATCGGAGCCCTCACCGACATGTGTCGTCGCCATGGCAGGCGTCACACCACCGGCGTTGTAATAGAACAGCACTCGCGCATCGAGGTTCATCGTGCCGTCCGCTTCGAACGAGGTGTCCTTGTTCGCATAGGCTGTTACCCAGTTGCTCTTCGTATCGGGATAGATGTACACCCCCCCAATGCGTGGGTCATAAGTGATGGCGCGCCCAGCAGCATTGCCAAGCGTAGCTGCTTCGGCTAGCAACTTCTTCATCCTGTCATCGGGATTGAATGGCTTGCCTTTGACGATGCCGATGGCACTCATGGAACCGCGAACCTCCGGCCCGACAGCATCGATCGGCTCTTCCTGAACGATGGTGTTCAAGATCTCGAAGTATTCCAAAGTGCTCGGAAAGATGGTGCTGAACGATCTGCCGGACATGTTGACGAACTGAGTCGGCGCTGGATTGGCTGCATCCTTCAGTGGATAAATCCGCAGCCCGGATTTGAAGTTATCGACCGCTACCTTCAGGCCATCCTTGATGGAACCCCGCAGAAAGAGGAAGTTCTTGTTGGTCGAAGGCTTCAGCAGGAAATACCCTTCTGGCACCTTGCCCTGGTAGCCTGGAGGCAGGACGAGGTATTTGCCGCCCTTGCCCTTGTCCGGCCCGGTGACACCCATGTTGCCGACAAAGCGCTGCCAGGCATCATCGAGAAAGCCCAGCATGCCGGGCGGGATTTCGATGACCGTCGGGCCATCGTTGGCCAGGTCCGTGGGGGCATAGGCATACATCGTCGACGTGTTGGACGTAATGACTGGCGTCCGGGAATCCATCAGCTGTTCCCAAATGGCAATCTTGTTGGGTGCATCGGCGCCTTGCTGGGCCATCCCCAGGAGTACGCTGTAGATCGATACGGCGCCGACGTTGTCGAGATAGACCCCGATTGCACGCGAGCGGTCCAGATAGTCATAGACCAGATCGTTGGTCTTGCCTGTCGGTACGCCGTCGAAGAATGTCAGCTCACCGGCTACTGTCTGGACTTTGTCCGGTATCGATGCCGCCTTCGTTTTCATGGCTTCTCTGGAACTGTCTGCCTGCGCATTGGTGTTCGCAATCGTGAGCGCGGCGGCAAATGCGAGAACAATAGTGTTTGCTTTCATGGGAGTAGCCCTGCGTTGTTGGACAGATTTCCGGCCTTCTTGCGTGATCTTCCTACCGGGGGTTAGGCTGCCGCGGCGGCGGCAGGTTGCTGGAGCTGAAGTAGACCGTATCGGGCCTCTTCCGGTCAAGGCTTTCACGGCGACGATGGCGGTGGGGGTAGGAATTTCACGGACTTTCAGAGCAAGGATTCGGCACTCGGATGTCATCGCCATGTGGGCCCCAGCATGTCGATATCGACGTCGTCATCTCAAGCTGTGCTTCTTGCGCTTTGACGCGCGCTGATCAATGACTGCTTTCGATTCGCTGAGCCTGCTCAACGGCCGGTTTGGAGGACAGGCGCCAATCACTCCTCGTGGCCGATTGTACGCATCCCGCCGTTGCACCAAAAGCCGCCTTTGGCCGGGCAGGAGAACAATCAGACTTCGATCAATCACGAAGGAGTCTGAAATGGAATCTAGTCACCCCCGGGAACCGTGGAACCAAGGCAAGCTGATCGGGCAGAAGCCACCGCTCAAGCCGAAGGACATCTGGGCGATCCGAATTCGGCTTCAGAACGCGCGTCAGGTTCGAGACCTGGCGATGTTCAACCTCGCGATCGACAGTAAGCTACGCGGTTGTGATCTCGTCAATCTGCGCGTCAGCGACATCACGCATGGCGACCATGTCTTGTCGCGGGCGATGGTCGTGCAGCGAAAGACACAAAGGCCGGTACAGTTCGAGCTGACCGAAGCAACGAGGATCGCTGTCGCAGCGTGGATCGAGAAGGCGAAATTGAAGCCGGACCAATGCCTGTTTCCCAGCCGCGTCTCGACGTCACCTCATGTTTTTACACGACAGTACGCCCACATCGTGCATCAGTGGGTTGCTTCCATCGGACTCGATCCGACCGTTTATGGCACGCACACCGTGCGACGGACCAAGGCGACGTTGATCTACAAGCGGACGAAGAACCTGCGGGCCGTGCAGCTCTTGCTGGGCCACCTAAAGCTGGAGAGCACAGTGAGAAACCTCGGGATTGACGTAGATGACGCACTGGAGATCTCGGAGCAGACCGAAATCTAGCGTTCCCAGCTCCGGCCGCAACCTTGCTCTTCCCAAGGCTTCATTCGGCCGCTTTCAGGCGCGATGGTCGATGCGTACAATCGGCCACAAGCAGGCATAAGAACGCCCGCGGAAGCCGGGTCGTGGTCACGTTAGGCTGACGAATTCGGAGCCGGATCCGCTGTAAACTACTCTGGGCACCGTCGCGTGGCCGGTGATCCGTGCTTGCAATGGCATGGCTATTGATATCCGGCGCCGCGCCGGCCGCGTTACGGTAGCTTCATTGCCAGATCGACTATATTCCCGAGTCCAACCGTAGCATAAGCCAAGGCGAACACATGACAACGAGCAGGTGGCAGAACGTGGGCGGCGCCTTCGCCGCTGTGCCGGAAGAGGCGGCTTTCTGGACCGGCCGGACCTTCGACGATTTCCTTTTCCGGCCGCAGAAGACGGATTCGCAGACCCGCCGCAAGATCAGCGTGAGCTCGCTGCTGACGGCGGACGTGGCCTTGGATCTGCCGATCGTTTCCTCGAACATGGACAGCGTGACCGGCGCCGACATGGCGCGGTCGATGGCCATGCACGGTGGCATTGGCGTCGTGCATCGTGGCATGAGCATCGCGCGCCAGGCGTCCGAAGTGGCGGTGGTGAAGCGCAGCCAGAGCGCCGTGATCGCCAGTCCGCTGTGCCTGCCGACGGGCACCACTATCCGCCAGGCCAGGCGTTTCGCGCGGCAGAATGGCATCACCGGCATCCTGATCGAGACGGCCAGCGGCTCGAACGTGCTGGCCGGCTTGCTCTCGAACCGCGATACGCCGGTGCACGGCGCGGACGAAGATCGAGCGGTCGACGATTTCATGACGCCGCTGTCCCGCCTGGTGACCGGCGCGCCGGACATCCGCACTGACGAGGCCGAACGGCTGATGTTCAAACACCGCATCGAGCGCCTGCCGCTGATCGATGGCGCGAACCGCATCCATGGGCTGATCACGCGCCGCGACATCAATCTCAAGCGCGCACAGCCCGGCGCCAGCAAGGACAGCGCCGGCCATCTGCGCTGCGCCGCGGCGGTCGGCGCGCGCGGCGATTACCTGGAGCGAGCCGCCGCGCTGCTGGAGGCCGGCGCCGGTCTGC
>Ga0078783_118_pt1 | contig 16479 bp, 20 predicted proteins | sample CanAccphospTypeI_FD_67363 | JGI IMG/M metagenome (GOLD analysis project Ga0078783, IMG submission 67363) | Unknown Accumulibacter genome from EPBR bioreactor metagenome
CGATTACAACAAGGCCCTCGCGATCCTGGAGACCGTGCGGCAGAAGATCGGCGCCCGCGACCTCAGCGGCGACACCAGCACCTGCAAAGTCTCTGCCGTCGGCGTCGGAATGCGCTCCCATCCAGGCGTCGCCAGCAAGATGTTCGGCGCGCTGGCCAAGGAAGGGATCAACCTGCAAATGATCTCGACTTCGGAGATCAAGATCTCGGTGGTCATCGAGGAAAAGTATCTGGAGCTGGCCGTTCGTGTCCTGCACAAAGCCTTCGGCCTGGAGAAACCGGCGAAGTCGAAGTTGAGTTTGACCGGCCGTGACGAAACCGATATCATCACGCCCTCCTAGGAGACGTGGCCGAGAGGTCGAAGGCACTCCCCTGCTAAGGGAGCATGCGGGCATAAACCTGCATCAAGGGTTCGAATCCCTTCGTCTCCGCCAGTAACAGCACCGAAGCCCTGTTAAATCAGGGCTTTGTTGTTTATGCTATTTGAAAAACCATCATTTACCCCATCATTTTGAATGCGCTTGTGTGCGACGGGGTGAGACACGGAACCCACGCTGTTACAGCGTAACGGCCGCCCTGGTCGCTCGTAGATAAACGCATCCGTCCACCTAGACGCGGCGTCGCTGCTCGAAAGCACAAGCACCACGCTGGCTTGGCTCAGGCTCTTGCGACGCATTGAACCCATGCATTGCGTGCAGCTATCGAAGGCCGTTATTTTGGTCCGGCTATGCTATCTGGCGCATCGGCCAGAGTTGCCGCCAAGAACGATACTCACGCGGATCTAGCTGCAACGCGCTGTCGGATGGCATCAGCAATGCTCAGATCGCCCGTCACGGCCAGCCGATCCTTCCACATACCCAGATGCCGCCCTTGCAGTTCCAGAGCCCGCAGCGCCGCCGCATGGCTTGCCATGACGACGTTCCCGGCCTTGTCAGTGGCCTTGCTCATGGCATCCTGCTTAACTGCTTCGAGGTCGGCCAGCACCTTGTCATGCGTGATTCCGGTACGTTGCGCCCGGGCGTTCATGCGTTCGGTGATTGCGTCCTGAACTGTAGTTTTCTGCAGTAGCTGATAACCGATCTCTGACGCTCTCCGGAGACTGTACCCGGCGCGAATCGCTGCTTTGCTCGCCACCAGATCACAGAGATACTCGTCAACGAAACGACTTTGCCTTGGCGTCATTGCCTCTTCCTTCTCACGGTCGCCACTCTCCGACACTGGCGCTGCTCGCTTGGCCTTGCGTCTCCAAGCAGTCACGGAAGGCCTGCAAACTCCCGTGCTCTGCCATCACGGCCGCGCGACTGGTTCCGGCTTTCCCCAGCAGCCGATCGAGTTTGCACGCCACGTCGTTCTGCTGCCGGCATTGCTCTAGCTTCGTCAAGCGACGTTGCAAGGGGCTCACAAGGCAACATCCTGTTCGGACAGAAGAATCACGCGAGCTGGTCGCCGGTGAGTGCCGGCCAAGGCTTCGACCTTCGACCGTGTCATGAAATCGTCTTCCGATTCGTCGGTCTGGCGGTCCACAACGTTGTCGCCAATGATCGCTCGGACAACCTCGCCGGAGTCTGCCCGGATAATTCGCCTGAAGATGATTGCGATGCGATTTGCCTCGGGGTGTGCCGCTGCTTCAAGCTTGGTCATGCGACGTTGCAGCGCGGTGCTCATTTCGCTGTTTCCAGTTCAGTGATGCGCGCTTCGATCGCATTTCCTTCCTCGTCGATTTTCGCAACACCGCCGCCAGCAATCAGCCGAAGGCGAGACGTTACCCGCCCGGTGCCCGGCTCGATCATGTGGACGATGACGTTGAGCGGTTCGCCAGCGCCGATTGGACGTTCCAGCTTGCTAACCCGCTTCTGCAAGGCGTTCATTCTTTCACTTCGAGTGCGCTGATACGGGCTTCAAGCTCTTGAGTCTCCACCGCCTTGCGGCGTGCCTCTACGATACCGGCCAAGGTCGCAGCCTCTCCCGGCAGGAGGTCACCAATCGCTACCGCTTGCAGGATGGCCGCCTGCGCTTTTGCGACGCCATCAGCAGAGGTTGTATCCGGTAGGTCCAGGAAGATCGGGCGTTCCTTCGCCGGTGGCACAAGCCGTTCGAGTACCAGTCTGGCCGCGCTCATGTCTCCCTGTTTGGCCATTTCGACGATCTTCTTGGCGATGGCGTCGGCGCCTTCTTCCATCGCCGCCAATGCCACGAGGGTTACACGGTTCCTGCTGCCCGGTGGTCTGCCCTTTGGATTTCCGCTTTGACCGGGTTTCCAGCCAGGGCGCAAGTTTTCGGCCTTCGTCGTTTCGGTCATTGCCTGTATCTCATCGGTGAAAATTCAATGGTCTGCGTAGCGTTACAGCGTAACGTTCAAGTAGTTATCGAAAGCCTCATCATCTAGGCCTCGCGTAATCGAGTCATCAGCTTCGACAATCAGCTTTTCGAGCATCGCCCTCCGAGTGACCCCGTGATGCCGTGCAAGCCGGTCCAGGGCCCGATCAGCCTTGGTGGTCACCCAAGCCTGCAGACGCCGCTCGCCGTTGTCGCCGGCTGTTGATCGCCGAGCCCGATATGCTCGCTGTCGCTCCGTTGCTGTTGCCATGCCGTTTCCGTTACGCTGTAACGGTTCTATTCTAGCACTGTTACGCTGTAACGCGCACTGCCCGCCCTAGTTCGCTGCTGGATGCCAAAGTGGAAATATTTCCACTTGCTTTGAATCTTCGGGTGGACGTTCGTCCACTTTGCGAGCCTAAACCTTCTGCTCGTGAGTCTTTCCGTTGCGCGTCACCGTGCGCGTATCATCCATTTACGGGATGATGGCGTTTCGGATTGAATCGACCAACGAACTGCCGACGCAGCACTTCGCGGCAATTTCGGTGTTTGGAAGAACTGACCATTCATCGTCGGCAAGCATCATTTCTACCGCTTTGCGCTTGTCGGCGTTGCTGCGGCGCAACCTGTAACTCGCATTCGCGCCGATGGCATGCAGAACGGCATTGCGCAAACTTCCCGGCGTAATGAGGCTCTCAAAACGCTGCTGCTTGCCACGCCAGCATTCTTTACGCTAGTCGTTCGGCTTCTTGCTGGTCGACGTCGGAGAGGCTTTGCTGGTCGAGGCTGAAGCCATCGCCTGGTGCCGCTTGATTGCTCGCGCTAGCCGGGTTTCCGCTACCAAGTCCTGAATCTTGTCGTTCTCCGCTGCCGTCAAGCCAGCCTGGCTCTTATCCTTCGATTGCTGCATGTGACGCCTCCTCGTCTTTGAGTGCTTACCTATCTGTTCAGGATAGCTGGCCTGTTTCGATTGCGAAGGCTGCGAGCACCGCTTCGCCTACTGTCACGAGCCGCGCCCAGACGTAGTAGGTGCCTTGCTCGTCTTTTGCGTATCTGGCGGGCCGTACTTTGGACGGGGGGCCGGTCTTAGAACGAACACCCCTTGCGGGGGCTTGCCCCGTCCCGTGTAGATTCTCTCCTCCGTTTTCCCGTATCTCATTTTCGTCCTCGATGAGCAAGTCGCCGTAAATTTCACCCCGCTGGCCACGGTAGTGAGCCTCGACGGGTAAGCTCGAACGTCTGCACTTCGCCATACTTCTTGACTGAAAACATCTTGGTCCGCTCGTGACCATCGGCCAGCTTGATCCTCGCTGCCCATGCGCCTTGCGGCTCGCCCTTCGGCGTGATGAAAAGCACGCCAGGTACACCGCTCCAGTTCGATCTTCTCTTGATCTGGCAGAAGTCCCGCTTTGTCACCGTGCTGATCGCCGCCAACTGATCGTCACGCCATGCCATTGCCGCAGCGAAGGCGTTCTCCGCATCACCACGGCGAATGTCAGAAAACGATTTGTAGTGTGGCTTCCCTTGGCGCGAGAACGTCACTGAGCAGTACCATATGCCCGGTCGTCGCTCATGTCTTGAGATGGCGTACACGCAATTTAGGAGAGTCGAAATGTCTCAGGCACGAAATCAGCGGTCATGGCTTCGTTTCCTGCTTGTTCCCCTGTGGATCGTAGCCCATTTTGCATGGAGTGATACGCTTTCGGGGAGAGTGGTAAGCGTAGCGGACGGTGGCACGGTCATCGTGTTGGATGCCGACCATCAACAGCACAAGATTCGGGTCTCTGGCATCGACGCTCCCGAGAAATCTCAGCCGTTCGGACAGCGATCAAAGCAGGGCATGTCGATGCTCGTGTTCGGCAAACAGGTGGAGGTACCGTGGAGCAAGCGCGATCGTTATCGCCGTATCATTGGCAAGGTGATGGTCGCCGCGGCGAGCTGTCGCACAAATCGCTGCCCCAAGACTCTGGATGCTGGTCTTGCACAGATCACGACAGGGCTAGCGTAGTGGTATCAGAAATACGAAAAGGATCAATCGGCATCGGATGCCGGGCGGTATGGCTTTGCCCAGCAAGAGGCCCGAGCCAAGCGGGCCGGCCTCTGGGCCGATGTTGGCCCGATACCGCCGTGGGATTGGCGCAAAGACGAACGCTGATGACTCAGAAGCAGTTGGCGGTTACGATCGACGAAACGGTCGGGGTTGATCACGGCCCCGCCAGAACGCAGAACAACAAACAGACGCTCGCTAGAGTAATCCAGGACGCATCGAAGAAACCAAAAGACCAGCCAGCTTACTCAGCTCTACTAGCACGCGATCCCTCACCCGATTCAGACTCTAGAACAGGCCTATTTTCTTGAATCCAATCGTCCGACACTTCTTACCCTCCGTTATGCGTGGCGTGTATCGCCTTGACGACGCTCTAGCATCCGATTTTGGGACAGATTCCTACCCCCAATTCGTCACAGCAAAAATGAAGCTAGTACCACGACGTCTGGCAGATGCAATTAAATCTTTTCCCAATTTTAAGGAACTTCAACGGCCAAAGATTCGTGAGATGACGTCACCCGGGCGCGCGCAGACAAAACAGCGTGCGGCTGGGTTTTTTTGCGCCAATTCATATTTCTCTAATGCTGTCAGAGGTACAAGTCTGGTCGGTGAAAAAGAACTAGAAGGCGCGCAAAATTTTCTGGAAGTTCAGTTCGTAAAGAAAATTCTAGCCCCTGCATTGAACGAGTCTGGACTCCTGCGGGCCCGGCCACAGGAGCAGGTCGGGCGATACTTCATTGATTTCGCTTTATGCGGCACCAAGAAATTTGCACTGGAAATAGACGGCTTCGGAAAATTCCAGAACCGAGCTGCTCTTGACAATTTCCTTAAGCGACAGAACGATATTGCTAAGGCTGGATGGACGATCATCCGCTACTCCTACAGCCAGATCATGCATACGACCCAAGCGACCCTCCGGGATTTCTGCGCCATACTAAAATCAGATTCGGAGCTCGAACGACTCTTGAACCCAGATTTGACAATTGATCAAACCGAATTGTTCGTCGGCACCGAGGGAGCATGCGATGGCCATATGATTGATCGAGTCAACGACTTTCATCGGGCACAGGATTGCTTTGCCGATTTCTGCGCGACCCATCGGCCCAACGATGTTTCTCTTACGGTTAGAGACAGCTTGAAACCTAGCTGCTCGTTCGTGGCTGTTGCGATTACTGCACTGTATGAGTGGCTCGATGCTGTCTCTGGTGTCGTCGACGTCGACTTTGATCTCCCTAGGGTCCGGATATGCAGCCCCACTCAGCCACCCAGATTGGGGCCTTACTTGCATGCAAAAGTTTCAATCGAGGCGGAAACCGGCCTTTGGGATCTTGAAATTAATGAAGCAACGATACTTTATGGTGCGGCGCGAATCCCTGTGCCACCCGACGCAGACGCGCAGCGCATCCGCTACCGCCAAGGCCTCACACTGGATGAAATCCACCAACGGCTAACTTACTTCACAGAGAATATTTTTGACTATATCGACGGAACGAAGGCATTTCAGGATCGCATCCTCAAGCGAATTTTTGACGAGAGAAATGTTCTCGGCATATCGACAACTGGCAGTGGGAAATCCTTTTGTTTTTGGCTGCCATCGCTCCTCCGACCGGGATTGACGATTGTGGTCGCGCCGTTGCGTGCTCTGATGCGTGACCAGATACTGTCGCTTCGCACAAATGGCATCGGAGTCGCTGACTTTATAAATGTCGATGTTCCCGAAGCAAGCCGACAGCGAATAATGGCAGAAGCACGGCTCGGCTTCATCCGAATCTTGTACGTTGCGCCTGAACGGCTCCGCATTAAGAAGTTCGTTGACCAATTGGCGCAACTAAATAGATCTGTTCCAATCAAGTTGCTGGCTATTGATGAGGCACACTGCATATCAGAATGGGGGCATGATTTTCGTCCTTCGTATTTGAAACTGCCATGGGTCTGCAAACGCCTCTCAAACGGAGAGTTTCCTTTACAGCTAATCGCCCTCACTGCAACAGCTAGCTTAATAGTTGCTGCCGACATGCTCCGTGTCCTCCAACTGAAAAAGGGTGACGGCGATGAAGGCGACGTCATTCGGGATGCCGCCGCGGATCGGCTCCGATTCAGTTATCAGGTTGTTGTTGCTGAAAATAGCGAAAACAAAACTGGGCTGTTTCACAAAATCCTCACCGACCACACCCCCAAATCGCTTAGAGCAGACTCGCTCACAACTCTTCTCAAGACAGTTAACAAGAATCACGAAAAATCGCTGGGAATTGTGTTTTGCATCTACGCCAATCCCCACGGACGACACTCCACCCGGGAAGGTACGGCACATCATCTTTATGAGACGATGAGCGTTGTGGAGCCAGGCGAGATTTTTGAGTCCGGTCGTCGTCCCCGGAAGTATCGACTAAGCGCTTATTCTACAGGTCGAGTTCGCGCCTTCTCAAGCACGAAGCCTACTCTTTGCCCACGTTGTAACTCTTATGATTTCACCGCCGGAAAAGAAACCGGCCAAAAACTCTGTGGGCATTGCAAGCACACGTTTGTGGACGGGGAAGAAATCTCCCCAAAAACGTGGGACAAAGTTATCAAAGAAAATCAAGAACACTTCAAAGCAAGAGACTTCGACATTCTTGTGGCCACAAAAGGCTTCGGCATGGGAGTTGATCAGCCTAGCGTTCGCTTTGTGGTGCACACGGCATTATCGGCCGGTCTTGAATCCTGGTATCAGGAAGTTGGGCGAGCTGGCCGTGATAACGAACGTGCTCACATCGCGCTATTAACGGAGCCGCCGAACAGTGCGTGCATGACCGTGTTAATGGCCAGAGAAAAGAAAGTCCCAGACTGTAATTCCTACATTTCTGGCTGTCCGCATGGCAAACCTGGTTTATGCGACTATGGGAAGCAGCATATGTTCATAACTAGGAGCTACCCTGGTGTTGTGAGTGATGCCTTCGCTTCACTAACCATGTTGGATAAGATTTTTGCCGCTCAGCAGGCCCAACCAGACGGGCCTGTCACGGTTAACTCGCGCCATGATCGCATCTCCTCAGACGAGATTACCATTTACCGGCTGGCAGTCCTGGGGCTTGTTCGTGACGACTACGTCATCGCCTACGAACCTCACTCGCACTTTGTGGTTAATTCCAATTTTCCTAGCATTCCGGACAATCAGGAAGATCTGACGAGATTCCGAAAGGCAATGCAAAAGCAATTGATGAACTACCTTTCTCCTTTTCACGGAGAGCGTCCAGCCAGATCGAAGGTCTCACAAGAAGTTGAGGAGTGCCTGAAGGAGTTTGGCGAGCCCTACAATTTTCCGGACAAGCTAGGAAAACTTCGGGTTCTAAACCAATGCTCTCCCTTGTTCGATCAGACGGAATCACAGTTTTTGCCAATAGTTTATGGTTATCTGATTCTTCTACTCAAATACACATATGAACATGTCGTCACGATGCGGTATGACATGTTATGGAATCTTCTCACCGTGGTTCGGAGCCAGAACTCAGCGGGAGTTCCGACCTGCCGACGAATCCCACTGCTCGCGCGACTGGGTAGCTCAATAGAAGAAAGCTATCGCTGCGGCCTCTGCGATGTATGTTCGCCAAATCTTGTTTTTCCCGACAGCCGCAATCCACTTCCTGGTAGCTCCACCGATGAAGAGCTGGAGCGTCAATTGGAGAGCATATTTGCGAACGATCCCGATTCTTTTGATTTGGCTGTGCTAAGAAAGCTGGTGTACAAGTTTAAGGATTACCCAACAGCCAAATACACGCAGGCGAGAACTGTAGTAGAAGGAAGCCCTAAGAACCTATCTGCCCTCTTCGTCGCGCGCGAGTTCTCCCCGCTGGAAGAGCTCGCAGGCAATTCCAGACGGCTATTGCGAACTGCGAACGAAGCCCGTATTAGTTTTTCCTGTGTGGAAGATTTGTACACGACATCGGAAGATTCGCTAAAAGAAGAGATGCTCTTGTCGATACTCAATAGCGCTAATTCCAACTGTGACACTGTTGAAGGATGGGAATTCTTGGTTCGGGAGGTGTCAAGATTAAGTGATGGTCAAGCCGCGTCGGCGGCGACAATGAGAGAGTGCCTAGCGTTTTTTCTTGTCGTGGCCAAAATTCTTCCTCGGGAAATACCTGTGATAAAAAACCGAGTTGTTGAGTTGGAGAAAGCGTTTTATGCCTGAGATAAATAGTGTTGATGCTGTCCGCGAGAAGCTTCGCGAATTTGACGATCAGATGAATGAAGCTATCTCCGCCGCACGATCTCTTGCGAAGATAAGGGCGGACGCTGGCAAGATGCAGGACGACTTAATCAATCTTACGTCTGCCACACAAGGCGAGGTGCAGCAGCTGAGTGGGATAAAGGCTGCGTTAAAAAATGCCCGAAATGAGTGGTTGTCACTTATTAAGGATCTAACGCAGTCCCTCGCCGAGTCAATAGACGCTCGCGCAAAGTTGGAGAATTCTCGCTCATCTGCACTGCGGTCCATTGATACGAAATTAGCCCAAGCGGAGGATCGCGTACTGTCCGCCAGCCGAGTTAGTTTTGCAAACCAGGAACACGTTTTAGCGCGCCTTGAGGCGGGTACGCGTACTAATGCCGAGCTGGCTGCAAAAGCAGCCGGGAGTGCAGGCAAACACGCCGATCAGTTGCAAGAGCTCTTGCAGTCGTTACGTACTGATCTGCAGAGGGACTCAGCTAATGAGGCTCTTCGGATTGAGCAACTCCTGGGAAGCAAGTTCAAGAAGCTGCAGGGCGATTTTGAGGCCACAGCCCAATCCAATTTCCAGTTGCTGGAGGCTGCCGCCGCAAGCAACGATAAGTTTTTGCATGAGGAGGCATCTGCGCTGAGGGATGAGCAACAGCTGTTTCGTTCGAAGATGGAGGATTTCGTGGGGGCGGCCGTGGAATCGATGGCACAGCGGTTCTCAAATTTTTCTAGGGATTCAAATGGAGAAATGGCTTCATTCAAGGATGAGGTCGCCGCATCTTTGCGCGAGGAGCACGAATCAATGAGCCGGCAAGTCACGGACTTCCTCAACAAGCAAAACGCGCTGGTCCAGAACCTCTCCCAACAGATTGACGCTTTCCAGCGCGCCGCATCAGTGAATTCCGCGACTTTGCGTGAGGTTCAATTGAAGATGTCTGATCTTTCTATCGCGCTTCGACGCTGCCAAGAAACGGCGGCCGACCAGTTTGAAAAAAGCCGGAACGAGGTTTCAGAAATGCGTCGTTCAACCAACGAGATTCAAGTCGGGCTTCAGGAAGAGGCGCGAGCTCGGCGTCTGCAGGAGGGAATAGTGCAAGGGCTTGGAAGTCTCTTGGAGGAAACGCTAAAGAAACTTAAAAATCTGCCATTTGTGGGAAAGACATTTAGTTAGAGTCGGCGGACTTTCCAGCGGCATTATGCTTTGAATCAAAGGCGTTTTCAAGGTTGATAGAACTGCCCGCTAAGGCCACAGAATCGCGCCAAGACGAGCTGTCGGCGCTTTGCTGATAGTTCCCTGCGGATTCGACCGTAAAGAGGCTGTGGCGGCGCACTACCGTGTTGTTGGCATTGCCTAAATCCCTAGGCGTTACGCTGTAGCGTTACCATGTCGCATCCGATTAATGGCGGACAGTTCGCGCAGCACATCGCGGCAGTCGTGCGCCACGAAATCCACGCCACCGAACCTGCCTACCAGAAAAAGGATCTCGGCTTGCTCTGCTCGTAAGCGCTCTCAGATAAGTTGTCCGATCTTCAGAGCCTTCTCGCCTTGCAAAAACCGGCCTTGAAACACGAAAGACTTCCTGTTAACCGCTTATATGCCCTTGGTCGCTTTGCACTGCACCGCCAGCTAGCGGCCATCCCGAATCATTCCGAGAAGGTCCGAGCAGCCTTTCCAGCCGAAGCGGACAAATTGCCCACCAATTTTCGCCATCCCGGAATTCTGGCGCTCAATCCACGCGAAAGCTGACTGATGCCGCAGCGCCTTGAGAGCTTCCGCCAAGGCAACGGCTTCGGGACAATCGTTGGTGTGATAGGTCGTTGGCGACTCGAACACTAATAGATCGGCACTCATGGTCGTGCCTTTCGCCAAGTCGAGAAGCAGACCAGGGCGGATAGGGCGGCAAAACGCTCATTTCCAAAGCTTTTTCTAGTAACGGCTGCATGGGGGAGTTTACCGAAAATGCCGTTTATCCGCCCCATCCGCCCTGTCGGTCGTTGATTGACGTTTATCTGCGTCATCGATAGCCCTCTTTCCGTTGCGCATAACCCTGGTGACAAGAATTTTTCAAGGTCAAACCGCACCAGAGACGGCTGCCGTTTGATTTTCGTGAAACGTATCCCCGCTCACCCAGCCGGCGACCAAGTACGGCGTTGCTCGCTGGCTTATGACCGTTGTCGAGGCTCCACGCTTTATAGCTATCGTAGAGGTCTCGACTAGCGGTCTCGCACCGCGTATCGCGCTCAGTGCATTCGCTGAGCCAGGCGCCCGTCAAGTCCTGATCGCTTTGGTAGGCGTCTGTAGCTTCGCGGATTCTCTTCGGCGTGTCGGTAAGCCCTTTACATTGCCACGCGACGCAACCTTGAATCATCCATGCAAGGATGTGGGGCCCTTCAGCCTTCAACTTGGCGAGCAGCTTCGGATCGCGCTCGTCCGCCGTGAAGGTCCGATCGAAGGGCACCAGTCGAACCCGTCGCCATATTCCGTGATCGTTGCCACGCACAATCGGCTTATGGTTACCGGCCATGATTAGTTTCAAGTTGGGCGTGAACTGGATAGGATCGCAGTAGAGTCTCCGCGCGGTCATGCTATCCCCGGACACCATGCCCTTGACCAAAGATTCCGCGAGGGCGGTGTTGTCTTCGGTTTCAGCGCACAGAACTAACCGCGCGCCTACGAGGTCGGCGAGGTCTGGCGAAGCGCCTCCTGCATTGCGCTTGGCCTCGCTGAGCGTTTCCGAGGCGATGGCGCGGGCATAGTCGCCCATGATGTGCTTCAGCAACTCTATGAAGACAGATTTGCCGTTGGCACCGTGCCCGTAGAGAAAAAGGAACAAATGCTCCTGCGTTGAACCCGTTAAAAGGTAGCCGCAAAAGCGCTGCAGCCAATCGACAATCTCTTGGTCGCCGTTGAACACTTCATGCAAGAACTGGCGCCATCGCACAGCCCTTGACTCGCTGCCAACCGAGTCTGGCGACAAGCTCTTGGTTACGCAATCACCACGTGTGGCGGCGCGCGCCGTGCCCGTGCAAAGATCGACAACCTGTCGTGCGTGATCAAACCCGACGACAAGCTTGTCCGCGTCAATGTGCGTCATCGGCAAGCGCAGCTGGTCGAAATCTGATAGCAGCTTGACTGCAGCGGCGATTGTCTTTTGCTCTGAGCTTTTGCGCGCAAACCTTGCGAAGTGCTCAACGTCGTTGGGGTGTCCCAAGCCCTCAGCGTAAATCGTTCTATGCAGTTGAGCGGCCATTGATCGGACGGCGGCGCCATCGGCATCCCATTGCCAGGACTTTTCGCGCCAGATCATCCACATCTTCACATCGCGTACGAACCTGAGATTCTCGCCATTGTCATCGTGCAGGCGCAGGGCATTTCCGTACTCCGTCAGCGGGCGCGTGTCTCGCGTGCCGTCTCGCGCGTCGCACTTCGCCAATGGGGGCGCTAGGAAGGGCACTGTTTCGTGGGCGGATGTCCTTGGCATCGAGTGTAGTTGTTGCCGAACTGCGTCGAGCCCTTCGGTCTGATGCAGATCGTTGAAGTCGCCTTTGATGCGACTATCGCTAAACTTCGGCAGGACGATGACGGCAGGCGCTCCGGTATCAGCGGCGGCCTGAGCGTAATCAAGCCCCTTGCCATGGTTATCAAGGTCGCCAGCGATGCGTAGAGACGAGCCCGGATACTTTCGACGCAGATCGCCAGCAACGACAGCCAGATTGGCCCCGGAGAATCCGACGACAACCACTTCGCCGGTCGCCTCGTGAATGCTGCAAGCAGTCGCCCAACCTTCGACAAGATTAATCGGGTCCCCGTTTTCAGGCTGGCCAACGAACATTCGGCCACCTTTCATCCTGGCGAACTTCAGAAACTTCTTGACGCCATCACACCGGATGAACTGGACGCTTTGAACTGCGCCATCTGGCCCTTGCACCGGAAGAACAATCGAGCCGTCAAGGTCTTGTCGTGCACCGTAGGGGATGACACCTTTGCGCACGACGTAAGCATTTCCCGGATCAAGATCGACGGTCTGGCTCATGATGCGGCCGGCTGCCGCTGCAGCTTTCTCGTGCTGTGTGGCGAGGTCTTCTGCCGCCTGCTTGTTCGCCAGTATTGATTTGGCCTTAGCCGCCTGCAGTTGAGCTCCGGTGGGCTTCGGCGAGTCGCTGTCGCGTAGTTGCCAGGTAAACTTGGTGCCTTCCCGGTTGCATCCAAACGATGCGCCGACACCATCGGGAAACAGCTTGCAGAACCCAGCCTGGTCGCCGGCCTTCTCGCTGGTCGGGAATCGGGCAAATTTTCCAGGCTCAATATCCTTTTCTGGGTATTTCATCCCGGCTGTGGCGAAGGCTTCCGGCAGCGACGGACAGAAGATCACGTTCTCCCTTATCATGCTGCGAGCCCCCCAACCAAGAGAAAAACGCCTACGAAGACCAGCAGAGCCGGATCGATAGATCCTCTTTGACGATGGAAAATCCGGAACACCTTCTGCCGCGTGCGTATGCCGCTGACGTGTTGTTCAGCGCTGGTGCGCCGAATAGGCTTCAGGCATGGCATGCCGCCGCGACCACGCGCGAATGCGCCCCAGAACAATGGCCTTTCGCCTTCGGGGTACTCGGTGGCGATAACTTTCGCCTTGATCGAATCCGTCAATGAGGCGATAATGTTGCTGTCGTTGTTGTTTTCCTGAGCCCCGCTGCGCACCATCGCTGCCGGGGCTTCTCGTTTCTTGGGCTGGCTCATTTTTTGCCCTCCAGCATGGCCGAAATCCTGCCCGGTACTGACTGCCCGATCAGCGCAGCAAATTGGCGGACGCGCTCAGCGGTCGTGCGGTAGGCGTCCTTGTAGAAGGTCTTTTCCGCCATCGATTCCAGCAGCGAGCGTTCAACGATGTGCTCAGCCATCGCCACCGATGCCAACTGCTGCGCGGAAAGTTTTTGCCTGAGGTTCTTGCCGACAGCGGACGTGACCATGAACAAAGCGCGATTCGTTTCTTTCGTCAGGCTGATGTAATACCGGCGTGCGTTCCTGCTGCCCTGATTGGTCGCGTACTCCACGAATGCGGCTATCACGGTCTCATTGCGCCTCGCTGTCTTGCCTTCGATGCGGGCTTGGTGCCAGTCTGCCGATGCGTGCATCTGGTGCAAGCGACTGATTTCGTCGCGGGCGGCGAAGAATGCGTCGACCAGGCGGCGTTGGCCTTCCCGTGACCTATTGCCGCCAATGAACGGCATGGAAATCAGTGCGCCGCGCTCGCTTAACTGATACGCGCGCTGTTCGCGGTTCATCTCGTCGGTGTAGAAGATCGGCTTGAACTCTAGCCGATCTATCCTGTCGTCTTGGATCAGACGATCTAGCGACTGCAGGACGTTCTTGTGTGATCTGTCGAACGCCTCGGCGATTAGAAGAGATGTAGTGCTTGGCCGGCCACCGGCAACGCTTACGATGTGAGTGGTGGCATTCATATGCTCACCCCGATCAGCTTGCGCAACTCGCCGACACGAACCCGTGTCGAATTGCCGACCTTGATCTTCGTAAGTTCCCCGGCTTCGAAGTGGCGATAAATGCTGGCTCGGCTTCGGCCAGACACAGCGCTGGCGTCTGGAATGTCGATCGCTGCAGAGTTGGGAAGGCTATCAAACTGCTGAACTGTCACTGATGCTTCTTTGATTTCGTTTTGCATTTCTTTTCCGTTTCGAAGAATGCCGGCCGTAAACGCAAGAAGCCCGCACAGGGCGGGCTTCTCAAATTGTCGACTGGCTGTCACAAATGAAAAACCCGCTCAAGGCGGGCCGTAAACGACTAAAGGCCGGATCTCCATTGCTGGAAACTCCGGCCTTTAGTCGAAAAAAAACCCGCTTGCGGCGGGCGTGCTACGCTACTACTGCTTTTCGTACATTACCTTTGGGCGCAACTTCCCCGACGGCCCAAATCATTTCATACTTTGGTGACCGTGTCAACCCGTTTCAGCACGACGCTTTCGCGGCCGTCATCGACAGCACCTTGCCGGTAGTCGCCACTACCATCCGGCAGTAGCTTGCCCATTCATCCATCATCCTGGTGCGCTTCGCGATCAGGTCGTCACGCTGATAGGCGGCTTTCACTTTGTCGGCGATGGTATGCGCCAGCGCCATTTCAATTACGTCAGATGGGTATGCGGTTTGACTGTGCGCCCAACTGCTGAATGTCGCGCGGAAGCCATGTGCGGTTAGATGGCCGCAGCCCATGCGCCGCAGAACTGCGGTCAGGGTCATGTCGGATAGTGGGCGACCGGTCTTCGCGCCAGGAAAGACCAAATCACCCTCGCGCGGCATGGCGCGCAGCAGCGCCAGCGCACTGTCTGAAAGCGGTACGGTGTGCTCATTCCCGACCTTCATGCGCGCGCCCGGAACAGTCCACAGCGCGGCATCCATGTCGATTTCCGCCCACGTCGCGCCGCGGACCTCGCCGGACCTTGCAGCCGTCAAGATAGCGAATTCAAGCGCACGGGCGCCGATGCCTTCACGATGCGACAGGTCAGCCATGAAAGCGCCAAGCTCGCGGTAGTCAAGGGCAGCATGGTGCTCGACCTTGGCAATCTTCGTTGGCTTGGCGAGCAAGTTCTGCAAGTGGTCTTTCCAGCGTGCCGGATTCTCTCCGGTCCGGTGCTTTGCCGTCGTCGCCCAAGACAGCACTTTTTCAATTCGGCCGCGCAATCGGCTTGCTGTCTCGGTCTTCGTTTTCCAGATCGGTTCGAGCACCTTGAACACATGTCCGGTTTCGATCAGTGCCACATCCATATCGCCAATGACAGGCCCGGCGTAGCTAGCAAGCGTGCTGCGCCACTGTTGCCGATGCTTTGAATTGCTCCACTCGTCCGCATAGGCGGCGAGATATCCGTCGACGCACTGGTTGAACGTCATCGCCTTTGCATTCTTCGCGGCCAGCGCAGCGCGCGTTTCTCGGCGTTGCCCGATCGGGTCAATACCCCCGTCTATCTGTTCGCGCAGTTCCCGCGCCCGCCTGCGCGCATCCGCCAGTGTCACGTCAGGGAATCCGCCCAAGCCCATGTCGCGCCGCTTGCCGGCAATCATGGTGCGCAGTATCCAAGAACGCGCGCCGGTGTCGGAGACCAGCAGCGCCAGCCCCGCGACCTCGCCCACGAAGTTCATGCCCGGCTTGACCAGCCTCTTCACCTCGATAGCCGTCAATGGCTCAATCTTTCGCCCCATCATCTACCCCTTCTTCGTTGATGGGGTAGGATGCTACGCCTTGATACGTCGCGAGTCAATGTACCACGTACACAAAGGCTGTATGCCTTGCTGCGTATGCTTCCATGACAAACGGTGATGCCGTATGAGACAGCACTATGGCGGACTTCGTCTCCGCCAGGAACGTCGCAGCAAAGCTCTGCGACAAAAAACGAACACCCCGCTGAACGCCATGTTCCGCGGGGTTTTTCGTTTATACCTGTTGACCTCGCGTACCCCCCGGCACGGCGCCTGAGTTCGCGCCTCCAATGAATGACCTGCTGTTGGTCGGCGGGGCCCACGACGCCAGCCCGTTCCCGGTCGAGCGCCAGGGCAGCGATCGCGACCAAATCGGGGGGTGTCGACCGAAGCGTAACGGGGACCTCGCACGGGCTGCCGGGCAGAGCCGATGGCGAACAGCCATCGGCGCAGCTTGACCTCACGGAGAAAACCCGCATACTTTTATCGTGCGGTTAAGCTCTATGCTCGTTTTTTAACAGAGGGGTCGTATCGATGCCTGACAGGACCGTGACAATCCGGTGGTGGGCGCCCCATTTGGCGTGCCTGGCCCTTCTTGGCGCCTGGTCCGCAACCACGCAGCGGGAGACAAAACCATGGGCATGAGCATTTCTTCAAGTGCGTTTGCGCACAACGGCTCGATCCCAAAGCTGTACACTTGCGAGGGCAAGGACATTTCC
>Ga0078783_101_pt20 | contig 16410 bp, 13 predicted proteins | sample CanAccphospTypeI_FD_67363 | JGI IMG/M metagenome (GOLD analysis project Ga0078783, IMG submission 67363) | Unknown Accumulibacter genome from EPBR bioreactor metagenome
TGCCGCGTCGGCTGCGCCTCCTCGCAATGACGTGCGGGTGGCGTGGCGCCGCCTTCCCGACGCGACTTTGCGCAACCCGGATAGCAGCGCGAACCCCGTGTGGTGGCTGGATTTCGCCCGCTCCATAGCGCTACCCTCGTCGCCAAAATCCGGGCCAGCATTCCCCGGCCACCGTCATTGCGAGGAGGCGCAGCCGACGCGGCAATCCAGTTCCATTCTCTGACTGCTGGTGTGCCGCATTCCCCAGGAGGAAAACAAAACCTCTGGATTGCCGCGTCGGCTTCGCCTCCTCGCAATGACGTGCAGGCTGCTGTGGCGACGCCTTTCCGACGCGACTTGCAGCAAGCTGGAGCGCTTGCTTGAAACCCCCTCGCCGGCGTTTCTCCGCGGTGACTGCACGCGTCACCCCTGCTGGTGGCCTATCTGCTTTCCAGTTGCGGCGTCTTCAGCGTACCGCTGATCGCCACCGGAACGGTCGCATCGGCCTGCCCGCGCATCTGGACGTCCATCCGGCCACGCAATTGCAGGTCGCTGCTCACTTCGAGCTGACCGGTGGACTGCATCGTTCCCGCCTGGAGGACCAGGCGCGAGAAGCGATAGCGCTCGGGGGTCAGGCGGATCGCGCCGGACAGCTGCTCAAAGCGGGTGGCGCCGCCGAGCGTTGCCGGCGTTCCGGATGCACGGCGAATCGCCTCGGGAAGGTCGATCCCGCCGAGGCTTCCCCTGGCTATCGTGAAGTTGCCCTCGGCATGCACCGCCTGAAGGATCGCGGGCCAGGTCCTGGCCATTGCCGAGAAGCGCAGGTCGCCCGCAAGATCGCCCTCGAACTGATCGCCGACGCCCAGCGCCGCGCCGAAGCCCTGTGCCCGGATCCGCTCGAAGGCGATCTCGCCGGCCATCGCCGGTGGCCCGTCGGAACGCAGGATCACCGCGCCGCTTACCCGGCCCGAGAAGATGCGCAAGTCCATCTCCTCGATGACGAACACCGGCCCGTCCACCTTGCCCTTGAAAGCGAAGGAGTCGAAGCGATACAGGGACTTCGGCGACGGCCGCCAGGCGACTCCCTCGGCGGTAACCGCCAGCTGATCGGCGACCGGTTTGGCCTCGACCTTCATGCTGCGGTCCGCCGATCTCAGCGCCACGGACTGCAACAGGCCATCCGCAGACAATGCCAGTTCGCCGTTCAGCTCGGCAAAGCCAAGCCCTGCAAAGCTGACCTTCGCCCTGCTGATGGTCACGCGCTGCACGCGGGCTCCGGCAGACTCCCGAGCGGCCGTTTCGAACATCCGTGAAAGGCTGGCAACTGCTTTTGCGGTCAGCTCGACGTCGCGCAACTCCATTTCCCGGAAAACGATCTTTGTTGAAAAGAGCGTGTCGAGCTCTGGCCGGAGACGCAGTTCGGCGATGTGGATCTGCTCCCCGGCCGTGGCGTCGCCGACGCGCACGTTGGCCAGCAGCAGGCCCGGCAGCGGATAGAAGGTGACGCTCATGTTCTCGACGCTGGTTTTCTGGCCAGTGCTTTGCGCGAGAGCGTCTTCCACCTCGGGAAGGTAGCGCGAATAGGGAAAGAGGAGGGTGATCAGGACCAGCAGAACGCTCATCGTCAAGACGCCGAGCAGGGCGACGAGCGGCCAGGTCAGGTGTATGCGGCGGCGGCGGAGTGGCTTGAGGTCGGGCCCGTCGCCCGCACTGCTGTCATCGGCCGTGCCGCCCAGCAAGGCCTTCACCCGGGCGAGGAAAGTCGGCGCCGGCGCGACGCTGCTCGCCGGCCAGACTGCTGGCACCTCCGGCGTCGCTTCTTCCTTGGACAGGAAAACGGTGCGCGACTCGGGACCGGTCACCGAATCGGTCGGCGGCGATGATGGTGGCGAGATCGATGGCGATGGTTGCGAGATCGGCAGAAATGAGCGTGCGCCGTTCGAGAACCGCTCGCTGTTGTTTTCCGAGCCGGGAACCAGCCGTGTCGCGTCGTCGGTATCGGCGTTGGCGTCGGGCAGGGAGGGAGGAGCGGATGGCGCCGCGGCTTTCTTGCCAAATAGGGAGAATTCGGAAGCCGGTTGGCCAGCCTTGCTGCGAATCTGTTGTGCCAGCCGGCGGCCATTCTTCCATACCGTGTCCTCGTCGACCCGCCGCTCGATGAAACCATCGGCCTCAAGCTCAACCAGCGCGCTCTGCGTCAGCTGCGCGTTGCCCGTCTTGTCGCACAATTCGGCCACCGTGGCGTTGCCGTCCACCAGAATCAGCACCATGCGGAGGTTTCGCTGGACGACTCGCGTCCGCTGCAACATGGCTTCCTCGCCGGACGTCGTCTTGGCGTAAATCAGCTCGGAGTCAGGCAGTTCAGGTTCCATGTTCTCAGTGGCGTCGTGCTGGCTAACGACTGAAGGTTTTCGACTTTTCCGCACAAACGCATTGTGCACCTTGTTGCCGTGCGCGGAAAGTCGGAGATGGCTAGCGTGCCGGTTTCAAGCCTGCGGCTGGACAGTGGTCGGGCACCAGGCGGCGCCCCGTGTCGACGGCCTGGCGGTGGCTGGCGCCGATGCCAGCGGCCTGCCGCGGAGTTGCCGGCGCGGCCCTGGTCGGCGTCTCGGAAAATGCCCGTTTGCCGTTCGGAAGAGTTGACGAACCGCATGCGAGTGGCTAGAATCCGCCCTCTCGTGTTCCTCGATAGCTCAGTTGGTAGAGCGTCGGACTGTTAATCCGTAGGTCCCTGGTTCGAGCCCAGGTCGGGGAGCCAGAAAATTCAAGCACTTAGCCCATTCTTCGGAGTGGGCTTTTTGCTGTCTGGCCTTCCGGTAAGCATCTGGTAAGCAAATTCGAGCAATCCGAACCAGTTCCGCACGAGAAGCCAGTGAGTGCGCTACTCGCTCGGCTTCTTGCCTGTCGATGTTGGAGAGGGTTTGCTGGTCGAGGCTGAAGTCTTCGCTTGATGCCGCCTGATTGCTCTCGCTAGCAGCGTTTCCGCCACCAGTTGCTTGATTTCCTCGTCCGTCGCCGTCGCCGTCGTCGAGCCAGCCTGGTTCTTCGTTGATGGCTTGTCCATACAGTTGCTCCTGCTCTTTTTCGTATCCCGGGATTGTATCGAGTTGCGGGCGATCTGCATCAAGACGGGTGGATTCCGGCTCTGTTCTGTCAGCGTTGACGATGTTCTGCTCGTGCTGGCGGTCTTCCTCGCTGTCGTTCGTGTCAATATTGACAGCAATCGTGGACCGGGCTGATCTGGCGCTCGTCTCTATGAAGAGGTGCTAACGGCTCGGCTGCCTCTCCCGTCGCCTGCTCGCCGATCGGTGCTTCCTTGGCGCGGACCAGAGACACGACCATGGACGTTTGTTGCACGGACCTGCCTGCAACGCGCTGTCGGATGGCGTCGGCGATGCTGACTTCGCCTGTGGCGGCCAGCCGATCCTTCCACATCCCAAGATGCCGCCCTTGCAGTTCCAGAGCCCGTAGCGCTGCCGCATGACTGGCCATCACGGCATTGCCGTCCGTGCCAATCGTCTTGCTCATGGCGTCCTGCTTGACGGCTTCGAGGTCGGCCAGCACCTTGTCTTGCGTGATTCCGGTACGTTGCGCCCGGGCGTTCATGCGTTCGGTGATTGCGTTCTGAACTGTAGTTTTCTGCAGTAGCTGATAGCCGATCTCTGACCCTCGCCGGGAGCTGTACCCTGCGCGAATGGCTGCTTTGCTCGCCACCAGATCAACGAGGTATTCGTCAACGAAACGACTTTGCCTTGGCGTCATTGCATCTTCCTTCTCACGGTTGCCACTCAATACCGACACAAGCGTTGCTCGCTTGGCCTTGCGCCTCCAGCCAGTCACGGCACGCCCGCAAACTGCCAAACTCTGCCATCACGGCCGCGCGATTGGTTCCCGCTTTCTCCAACAGCTGGTCAAGTTCCCACCCCACGCCGTTGTGCTGCCGGAATTGCTCCAGCTTCGTCAAGCGACGTTGCAAGGGGCTCACAGTCCGACATCCTGTTCGGACAGCAGAATCACGCGGCTTGGTCGCCGGTGAGTGCCGGTCAAGGCTTCGACCTTCGACCGTGCCATGAAATCGTCTTCCGATTCGTCGGTCTGGCGGTCCACAACCTTCTCGCCGATGATCGCTCGAACAACCTCGCCGGAACCTGCTCGGATAATTCGCCTGACTATGAGGGCGACGCGGTTTGCCTCGGGGTGTGCCGCTGCTTCAAGCTTGGTCATGCGACGCTCCAGCGCGGTGCTCATTTCGCTGTTTCCAGTTCAGTGCTGCGTGCTTCGGTCGCGTTTCCTTCCTCGTCGATTTCCACAACACCACCGCCAGCAATCAGCCGAAGGTGCGACGTTGCCCGCCCGGTGCCCGGCTCGATCATGTGGACGATGCAGTTGAGCTGTTCGCCAGCGCCGACTGGACGTTCCAGCTTGCTCACCCGTTTCTGCAAGGCGTTCATTTTTTCACTTCGAGTGCGCTGATACGGGCTTCAAGCTCTTGAGTCTCCACCGCCTTGCGGCGTGCCTCTACGATACCTGCCAAGGTCGCAGCCTCTCCGGGTAGGATGTCGCCGGCCGCCACCGCTTGCAGGATGGCCGCCTGAGCTTGCGCGACGCCATCAGCAGAGCTTGTATCCGGCAGGGTCAGGAAGATCGGGCGCTCCTTTGCCGGTGGCACCAGCCGTTCGAGTACCAGTCTGGCCGCGCTCATGTCGCCCTGCCTGGCCATTTCCACGATCTTCTTGGCGATAGCGGCGGCACCTTCCTCCATCGCTGCCAATGCCACGAGGGTGACGCGGTTCCTGCTGCCCGCGGGTCGGCCTTTGGGATTTCCGCTTTGACCGGGTTTCCAACCAGGCCGCAGGTTTTCTGCTTTCGTCTTTTCGCTCATTCTCTGTACCTCCACGGTGTTTATTCAGTGCTCCGCTGGTCTTTCGTGACACTCACGAAACCATATCGCCGCCCAATCTCGGCCCAAGCTCGTTGTGCAGAGCGCCGCGCTGGTTCCGACTTTTCGACACGCGTCAGGATCGCCAGCAGCGCCCGTAGCGAAGCATTCTGCTCATCGCCTATGGCGTCTATGGCCGCCCGCCTGTCGCGCGTCCGCTGAGCACGTTTACGCTCGCTGTCGCTCATCGGTCGCTCACCCTTGGGCGGCCTGCCTCGTTTGGTGACTGTCACAGAACTGTCCGGCATCGCTTTCTCTTCTATTTCGTGAACGTCACAATAATATCAGATGGAGCCACGTTCGGCATGACCATTGCGCGGCGCGTGTCGGTGTCGTCGATAACCAGAAAGGCGGCACACCACGATGCTGGTGTTTGCAGATGGCCCACGTCGCGGACCGCTAGAAATAGTTACTAAAACGCGTTCACAACAGCGAACGTAGGGCGGCTACAGGGAAAATTTGCCGAAAGCAGTCATTGATGCGGCCCGGGTGTATGCTATCGAACTAGCCTGCGGTTGAGCCAGCAGTTGTTGCGGCGGCAGATAAACGCTGTTTGACCTACGAACGGGACCCTCCACCATCATGTTCATCCAAATCAGCGCCGAGTTAGCTTTTTCAACCTCAGCGATCGTCAGCGTTCGCGTGCCGACCCGGAGCGCGCCGATCCCAACCAGGTGAAGTCGCTTGGCGTCCAAGGGTGACAGCAGGGTCTCTATCGCAATCCTGAGCGCACCCGACATTTCCTAAGAAACAGAAACTGTAACGCACTGCTTTTTAACGAACGCCTGGCCCGCGCACGGGGCTGGGACGCTGATAAATTCCGCCAATAGCCCATCAAACCCGAGCCGACCATGAGCCTCCACGCCCTCTGCAAACCCCGCCAGTCTGTTTTTGCTGCTGACCGCCGCGCCACCGTTCTCAACCTCGACACTTTCCTCAAAGGCCAAGTCAGTGCCTCTGAGTTCTTCGAGGAGAACTACTTCACCAACGGCATGCTCGCGCTGGTGGATCGGGCATTCCGCCACTTAGGCGGGACGGGCGCCGGTTCGTCGGTCTTCCTGCTCTCGCAGGCCATGGGCGGCGGCAAGACGCACAGCATGATCGCGCTGGGCCTGCTAGCGCGCGATCCCGAGTTGAGAAAAAAGGTGCTCATTGGCGAGCAGACTCCTGCGCCGACTCTTGGTCGCGCTCGCGTGGTCGGGTTCAATGGCCGGAGCACAGATGCACCCGGCGGCATCTGGGGTTCGATTGCCGAGCAACTCGGCAAAGCAGAGCAGTTCGCCCGTTACGTCTCGCCCTTGCTTAGTGCGCCGGGGCCGGAGGCCTGGAAGCAATTGCTCGGTGGCGATCCGTTGGTGTTGTTCCTTGATGAACTTCCGCCTTACTTGGCAAACGCCGTAGCCGTCCCCGTGGGCAATGGCGATCTCGGGGTGGTGACCACAACAGCGCTGGCCAATCTATTTATTGCTGTGGCGGAAATGGACAACGTTTGCCTTGTTGTTTCCGATCTCGCCGGCTCGAACTACAGCGGAGGCCAGGCGTCGCTTGAGGCCGCCTTCAACCGGGCAACTCAGGGTATTGCAGCCGAGGCCAGGCGCATTGCGGTACCGATAACGCCCGTCAACCCCAACGGTGACGAGCTTTACCACATCCTGCGCAAGCGCCTGTTCGAGACGGTTGCACCAGTGCCGGAAATCCAGAAGGTCGCCGAGGCTTACCGCGAGGCGCTGCGCGAGGCGGCCAAGATGAACCTGACCACTTCGTCACCCGAAGCACTATTCACTCGCATCACGGATGCCTACCCGTTCCACCCCGACCTGCGCGAACTCGTTGGCAAGTTCAAGGAAAACGAAGGCTTTCAGCAAACCCGTGGCGTGATTCGCTTGATGCAAATGGTGGTGGCCAGCCTCTGGAACTCAAACAAAGCGTCTGGCATCGACCTGATCCACCCCTACGATCTTGATCTCAACCTCGATGAGATTGCATCCGAAGTGCGCACAATCAACCCCTCGCTCAGTGAAGCCATCGCTCACGACATCGCCCACAGCGGCGCGGCGGAAGTTGAAGAGATTGACCTTGCCAACGGCAACTCCGATGCGTCGGATGCCGCACGGCTGATCCTCGTCGCCTCGCTGTCCACCACGCCGGGCGCCATTCACGGCCTGCGCGAGTATCAGCTCGTCGATTGCCTGCAACGACCCGGTCGCGACCTCTCCACCTTCAAGGCTAACGTCCTCGACAAACTGGCGACCCGCGCCTGGTATCTGCACAATTCCGCGGACGGTCGCCTGTTCTTCAAAAACCAGCAGAATCTTGCCGCCAAGCTGCGTTCTACGGCCCTCTCGCTGCACGCCGAAACCGTGGACCGGATGCTACGCCAACATCTGGAAGCCTACTTCTCGGCTTCGCTGCGCGACTGTTACCAAGTCATCAAAGTCCTGCCTCCGCCCGATGAGGTTCAGGTCGAACAGGAGAAGACCACGTTAGTCATCGTCCGCCCCGGCGGTCAGGCCAACCAGTTGCCGATCTCGGCTGACTGGCAGGCATGGTGGGGCCAGCAGCAGTACAAGAACCGCGTCCTCTTTCTTACCGGCTCGCGGGATACCTTTCAGAAGGTGCTGGATTCGGCCCGCCAGACCCGTGCCCTGCAAAGCATAGACGACGAGCTCCGGTCGGAGAATACCGCCGCCGACGATCCGCAATGGCGGGCGCTCGATGCGTTGCGTGACCGAGTTGGCCTGCAATTTACCGCTGCACTGAAAGAGGCTTTCGATCAGATCGTCTACCCCTCCATCAACGCCGCGCTGCGGGCTACCGGCACTGACCTTGCCTTCGCCGGCAACCAGAATGGCGAGGCCACCCTGCGTCACACTCTCGAAGGTGCGCAGAAATTCACGACCAAGATCGACGAGGACAGCTTCCGCACCCGTGCCGAGGTGCGCCTGTTCGGTTCGACAAACAGCAAAGTCGTCCTTTGGTCTGATTTCAAACGTGCGGCTGCCGTCAATACCAACTGGCAGTTGCACAAACTTTCAGCGCTCGATGACCTCAAAGCCGACTGCCTGCGCCGTGGCCTGTGGCGTGAAGAAGGCAACCACATCCGCCGCGGCCCGTTTCCGCCACCGGAGCCGGAAGTGTCGATTCGCGAACTCTCGATACAGGACGACGGCGACGGCCTCACCTATCTGAAGGTCGAACCGCTGCACGCCACGGCTGTAGTTTTTGAAACGGGTGACGCCGAGCCCACCCCGGCATCCAGCCCGGTGCCGACACCCAGCCGTTTCGAAGCCACCGGCCTGCGCTACCGCTTTCTGGCCCATGATCCTGCCGACATGCTGCGTGTTAGCACGGTGAAGGAATGGACCGCCAAGTTGCGGCTGAAATATCAGTTGCACGACCGCGGCAACTATTACCAGGTCGAGTTGCTTACGCTGCCCAAAGCCAGCGGGATCGTCATCCGCTACACCACCGACGGTTCCTCGCCCGCCAGCGCGGGCGCGGCTACCTACGATGGGGCATTCCGCGTTCCGGCCAGTTGCCGCGTCGTCTGCGCGTTGGCCGTTGCCGCCGACTACGGCCTGAACTCTGAACCGATCCGCATTCCGATTCCACAACAAGGCCAGGAAGCGCGACCACCCATTGACTTGGCACTACCAGCCCGCTGGACCCAGCAGGCCCGGCTCGACGACGCCGGCTCAGTCTGGGCTTTCCTTCAGCGGCTGGAGCAGTCCGCTGGCGTAACGGCCCATGACATTAGCCTCACGGCGGAGAGTGCCGATGGTCAGCAGAATGTGGAGTATTCAGGAGCGCTAGAGGATGGCTATGATGCCCCGGCCGCTAAATTGGTAGCCGAACGGTTGCAAGAAATCGTCAGTGACGGCAGCTTGCGCATGAATGTCGGGAGCCTCACATTCCCTACCGGACAGGCGCTTCTTGACTGGCTCAAGGCTACCAACCAACAGTTCAACGCGGCGAAGGTTAGTCAGTAAACTATGGCACGCCCGTCAGAATCCACCCGAAAAGTCGTCGGCCTCGGCTTTCTACCGGAAGAAGCCCGTCACGGTTTTCTGATCGACATCCCGAAGGGTAGCGGCGGCAGTGACATTATTTGCATCACCGAGCATCGGGGCAATGATCTCGATCATCTGGGAGCGCGCACGGTGGATCGACCATCACCCAACGATGGCTCGCTGCGTGTGGTGATTGACCGCAACCGCTGGGTGGCGCTCGCCCCGGCCTTTTGGAACGAAGCCAACCGCCGCCTGCGTGCTAATGGCCTGCCGGTCGCCAAGTTCATCAAGAACCCGGCCAAGCCTGTGCCGGTGCATCCCTCGCTGGGCAAGGAGCTGTGCATCCTCTGCTGGGCGGTGGAAGACGCCTCACCCGACGACATTCCGAACGCCCTCCACAACTGGGAGGCGCTGGCACCTGAAGAGCGCTGGTGGCTCTACACCATGACGGTGGCCACCACCGGCCAGGCCATGCAGAAGGGCCTCGGCTGGCGCAAAGCGCTGCGTGCCGCCATTGCCGACAACCCCTTTGTCAAAGGCGAGGGCCTGTCGCCCAAGGCCCGTCGCGAGCTACTGGGGCATTCGCAGCTCTCGCTCTCTCTCTGAATTCATCAAGGCAGCCCCTATGACCACCTTCATCGAAACCCAGTTTCCGATTGCCCGCTTGTCGGCAGAGTCTTACAAGGAGCGCAAAGCAGGCGCTGGCCAAACGCTGACCGGTCTTGGCAAGTGGTGGGGGCGCAAACCGCTCATCCTCGTTCGTGCTTCCATCCTCGGTATGTTGATGCCTGCATCGAGCAACCCGAAAAAGGACCGAGCAATTTTTCTCAAGATTCTCACCATGGACGACGAGGGCACATGGCAGCGCTGCAAACCCGCCGCGCAACGCAAGTCCAGCCGCGCTGCCTTTGATTCCTTGCCGTACGCCGTGCGCCTGACCGACTGCGAGCGCCCGGAAAACGTCGACGGGCCGACCGCCACCGCGTGGAGAGAGATCAATTCGCACCTTGGTACAACTGCAAACAACTTGCCGGAACTGGTCGAGCAACTCGGAAAGCAGCAGTTCGGCCACACGCCGCGCGTCGGCGACAGCTTTTGCGGTGGCGGCTCAATTCCTTTCGAGGCAGCCCGCATCGGTTGCAAAGCCTTCGGCTCCGACCTGAACCCTGTCGCGGGGCTGCTCACTTGGGCGAGCCTGAATCTGCTGGGTGGTGGCAAGAACGTGCAAGATGAAGTGAGGAAAGTGCAGGAAGCGGTTTTCGCCGCCGCCGATCAGCAGATCACCGCGTGGGGAATTGAGCACAACGACAGGGGCGAACGGGCTGAGGCGTTACTTTACTGTGTGGAAGTTAAGCCAGAGGGCTGTGACTATTTCATCCCACTCGCACCGAGCTGGGTGATTTCAGAAAAATACCGCGTAGTGGTCACGTGGCAGAGAGTTTCTGGCTCGGACAGACTGCAACCAAAGGTAAATGCCGTTTCTGAGAGCGAACTGAAACTCTACAAGAACAAAAAAGGGGCAACCGTAGTAAATAGTCGTGTTCTTGATCCTTTCGACCCCAATCGTTCGTGGTCGATAGAAGCATTGCGCGGCACTCAAGGACTTCGACTTTGGAGAAATGAGGACCTAATTCCCCGCATGGATGATGTGTTTCAGGAACGCCTTTACTTTATCCGCTGGATCAACACCAAAGGTGAACGCCGTTATGCCGCGCCGGATACCGCTGACCTCGCGCGTGAAGCCAAAGTGCTGGAACTGCTGCGTGAACGCTTTGTGGGCTGGCAACGCGAGGGTTTTATTCCATCAAAAACAATTCCTGAGCGCGGCGCAGAAACTGATCGCCTATTTCGGGAGCGCGGCTGGACACACTGGCATCATCTGTTTACGCCGAGGCAGTTGTTGGCTTACGGCACCTATCTAACCGGACTGAAGAAAACCCACTCAACTGAAGCAGCAGTAAGTTTGAGCTTGAAGCTAGCTACCCAAACCAATTGGAATTCTCGACTGAATATCTGGAATGCAAATCTTGGAAAAGGTGGCGGAGTCGGATACTCAGAACAAACGTTCGCTAATCAGGCCCTGAACACCTTGTTTAACTATGGCACCCGTTCGTTCGGGTGTTTGGCCGAGTCATTACTGAGCACGTTGCCCTCCGTAGAGTTGGCCTCAAAACACAATGTGATTGTTTCAGCCGATGCACGCGACCTTCGGCAAGTCTGTGACCTATGGATCACCGACCCCCCCTACGCCGATGCGGTCAATTACCACGAACTCGGCGACTTCTTCCTCGCTTGGTATGACAGGCAACTTGCCAAGGCTTTCCCTGAATGGACCTTAGACGCCCGCGCCGAACTGGCTGTCCGAGGCGATGGCGAGGATTTCCGCCGTTCCATGGTGGAAATTTACAATAACCTCGCCCGGCACATGCCCGACAACGGCTTGCAAATGGTGATGTTCACCCACAAGGACCCGGCGGTCTGGGCCGACCTCGGCATGATCCTGTGGGCAGCCGGACTCAAGGCCACCGCCGCCTGGACCATCAGCACCGAGACCGCCGCAGGATTGAAGCAAGGCAACTACGTTCAAGGCACCGTCTGTCTCGTGCTGCGCAAGCGCTTCGCCAACGAACCCGGCTTCCTCGACGAGGTTTATCCGCTGGTGGAAGACGAAGTGAGACGCCAGATCGCCTCCATGCAGGCCCTCGACGAAGACGGCGAACCCAACTTCAACGATGCCGACTACCAGCTTGCCGCCTATGCCGCCGCACTCAAGGTGCTGACCCAATACGGCAACCTCGATGGCAAGGATGTGGAACATGAGGTCTTTGCCGTGCGGGGCAAGAACGAGAAGAGCGACTTCCAGATCGTCATCGAACGGGCGTTGGGTATTGCCTGCGACACGCTAGTGCCGCGAGGCTTGGACAATTCCTGGCGCGGACTCTCGCTGGTCGAACGCTACTACCTGCGCGCGCTAGACATCGAGAGCCGGGGCGAGCGGCGCAAGGGTATGTATGAAGAGCTGGCGCGAGGCTTCGGCGTGACCGATATCAAACCCCTGCTGAAGAGCGACAAGGCCAACGGCGCACGCATGTTCACCCCTTCCGGTCTAGCGGCAAGTCTTCTCGGTCAGATTCAGGGCGCGGAGGCCGACTCAGCGCCGTTGCCAATCCGCCGGGGTCGCGCCGGCACGGCAGGCACGCACCCATTTGCCGCTGCCCCCCTTCGGCATCTGATGTTTGCCATCCGCGAAACCAGCGCGGCCGACAACAGCCCCGAACCCGGCCGCCAATACCTGCGTGACACGTTCGACCAAGGCTACTGGGGCAAGCGCGAAGGGTTCGTGTTCCTGCTTGAATGGCTCGCCGCCCTGGGGAACGCCGAGGGCATGAACGAGTGGGTTGTTGACTCGGCGGCTGCACGGATTCTGGCTGGCCGCCTGCGTAACGATCACGCCTGATGCTGCAACGCCATTCCAGCCGACGTAACCGGCTCGACCACACGGTTTTGGCTCAGCGCCTCGATGGTGCTCTTTCCTACGACCGCATCGCCGGCTACTTCCGATCCAGCCTATTCGAGGTGGCGGGTGAAGCCATCGCGAAGGTCGCCGGACCCGTGCGCATCATCTGCAATTCGGACCTGGACCCGCAGGACCTCATCACGGCAGCTGCGGCGCAGGCCGCGCTGCGCCGTAGCTGGTGCGCAGGCAAGCCAGAAGGCGCCCCACCGGCAGCACTGCCGCGTTACCGGGCGCTGTACGAAGCGCTGACGGCCAGGAAGATCGAAGTGCGTGTGCTGCCTGATTCGGCGTTCGGCCTGATTCACGGCAAAGCAGGCGTGGTGCGCCGCGCCGATGGCTCGCACATTGCGTTTATGGGCAGCGTCAACGAAAGTCTCTCGGCATGGAAACTGAACTACGAGCTGTTGTGGGAAGACGACAATCCGGAAACCATTGCGTGGGTGCAGGAAGAATTCGATGCGCTGTGGAACGATGCCCGCGCTGTTGATTTAGCCTGCTGTCCATTCATCAAGCAGGACGTTGAGCGCATCATTTCACGCAAAGTGATTGAACCGTCCGACTTGACAACGATCGTCGACCCCACGGCAGTCGCGGCGGCTGTCGCAGTCGAATCGCCGGTGTATCGCCGCGAACAGGGGCTGTGGCCGCATCAGAAGTATTTCGCTCGTTTGGCGCTGGAACGGCATCGGCTGGGCGGCGCTCGTCTGGTGCTGGCCGATCAGGTGGGGTTGGGGAAAACCGTCCAACTCGCGATGGCGGCGATGCTGATGGCACTTGACGATCCCGATGGCGGCCCAATTCTCGTGCTGGCCCCCAAGCCATTGCTGCAACAATGGCAAGATGAGTTGATGGAGTTGCTGCTGCTGCCTTCCGCCCGCTGGAATGGGCGGGCATGGGTTGATGAAAACGATCTGGAGTACCCGGCTGAGGGAGCGAAGTCACTTGGCAAATGCCCGCGACGCATTGGTCTAATTTCGCAGGGGCTGGTGGTGCGCGGTTTATCGGAAGCGGTAAATCAACTGCTCAGTCGGCGCTACACCTGCGTGATCGTCGACGAAGCGCACCGCGCCCGCCGCCGGAAGGTGCCGAAGGTGGATGCGAATGCCGATGAAATCAACGAGCGGGCCGACCCCAACAAGTTGATGTCCTTTCTGCGCAAGATCGGGCCGAAAACCAAGAGTATGTTGCTGGCGACCGCGACCCCGGTACAACTACACCCGGTTGAGGCGTGGGATTTACTGCATATTCTTTCCCACGGCAACGAGGGCGTGCTCGGCGGCTGCACACATACCAGTCCATGGTTTCAGGCCAGCCGATGTCTGGAAATTGCCACGGGTGACGCCACTGTGCCAAGCGCCGATGTGCGCGAGGGTTGGCAGTACGTGCGCGACCCGCTCCCCTCAAAGTTTGAAGACTCGGCATTTGACCGTATCCGTCGCAGCCTTGATGCGAGCGACTCCCGCTGGCAGTTCAATCCCGAGAGTTTGGACAAGCTGTCGAAAGCCATCCAGCGGGTTCAGCTTCAAAACCAGCTACTGCCGAACTACGGTGACAATTTCAATCCGCTACTGCGCTGCATCGTGCGCCGTACTCGGGCTTATCTCGAAGCGACGATCAATCCAGCCACAGGCGGGTATTTCCTGCCCAAGGTGACGGTTAAGCTTTTTGGTGAAGACGACAACGGAGCACTGGTTCTCGGCAGCTATCTGCGCGACGCATATCAGGAAGCTGAGGCGTTTTCTCAGTTGCTCCAACTGCGCGTGAAAGGCGCTGGATTCTTCAAGACATTGCTGTTGCGCCGCCTTGGCAGTTCCATGGAAGCCGGTCGCCGCACTATCGCCAGGCTCCTCGGTGTAGAGCCGGACACATTGGACGATGAGGAGGAGGATGACGCTGAAGAAGAGATGCCTGCCCAAGTGGGGCGTCGACCGCAAGGCGTCAGCGATTTCAAGAATTTTACGGATGCGGAAATCGCATCATTACGCCGGTGCCTCAATCTTCTTAAACAAGGTGGTAGTAACGATCCAAAGCTGGAAGCGCTAATTGGGTATCTGCGTGGCACCCATTCGGACGTCAGCCGTAGTTGGCTCGATTTGGGCTGCATTCTGTTTTCGCAGTATTACGACACAGTGCGTTGGATCGGCGATGAAATGGCCAAACGCGCCGAGTTTGTAGGCATGGACATTGGTCTTTACGCGGGCAGCAACCGCTCCGGTTTATGGCGCGATGGAAAATTTCAGCGTTGTGACAGGAACGTGTTGAAAGACCGCGTTCGAGCTGGCAACCTCAAACTCATGCTCGGCACCGACGCCGCTTCGGAGGGGCTCAATCTCCAGCGCCTCGGTACGCTGATCAATATTGACTTGCCCTGGAACCCGACCCGGCTCGAACAACGCAAAGGCCGCATCCAGCGCATCGGCCAGGCACGTAACGAAATCTGGATCGCCAATCTACGCTACCGCGGCTCGGTCGAAGATCGAGTCCACCAGGTGCTGGCCGACCGGCTAGAAGCGATCCACGGCCTGTTCGGCCAAATCCCCGACACACTAGAGGATGTGTGGGTGCAGGTGGCGCTCCACGACGAGCAGGCAGCGAAACAACTCATTGACCGCACCACGGCGACAAGGAATCCGTTCGATGCGAAATACAGCAAGGTGGAAGACGCCGACTGGGAAACGTGCGCGTCGGTGTTGAACGGGGTAAGCATGAAGGAATTGCTATCGCGTGGATGGTAACCGTTACAGCGCTTTGGCATCTCGCAGATCGGTTCATCGCTCCGGCTTGCCACGACCTCGCCGCGCTGGCTAATAAGATTCGCGCGATGAAATTTGAGGTTTCGCGGGCCTTCCTATTGCGACAGTTGCTATTCTTGCTACTGTTTCCCCACTTGCTACGTCGTCTGTAGCAGAAATAGCCGGAATAGCAGTAGCACCTGCCACGGATGGCTTGTTTTTATAGCATGCGGAGTAGGCACGCAACGAGACACCGAACATCGAGGCTCATGAGAGAAAGTAGTTGCCTAGAGGGGATTCGCCTGCAGCATTCAACATGATCAATATGGAGCTTTCACATGAGGCAAGCCAAGACACAGGCCCGAGTGCTACGGGCTCCTGAAGTCGTACTCAACCTGTGGGCGTATGCGGACGAGGAAGGCTACATCATCCGGATTGCGGGTAAGGCCTATGTGATGGATGGTGACGACGCCGAAAAACTCACGTTACTAAGGCACTTGTCGGCCACCGACTTTCTGTCTGCACCGTGGCAAAAGGTCCCCCAGAACTTCACTGTTGACAACGCGGATGGTCAGACGATGCTGGGCGTTGCGCATGCCTCGCTCGTGGGCGACCCGAACGCGCAGGAACCGTTGTTCGGGCCGCTCATGGATTCTCTGGCGAAGAGTCTACCCGATCAATTGCGAAATCTACACGGTGATTACTCCAGGTTTCGTTTAGAGCTGTCGAACTCCCCGCTCTGCGTGACGACCGTAGTAATGGAGTACCCGAGTTCGACAGTAAATCCCGTAAGCCATTGAATATGCGCAATTCTCGTGTGCGAAATTGGCACTACAAACGCTTGGCGGACGGTTCTGGCAGGGCGACGGTCTCGAAGAGCTCCTTCTGTTGTGGCGTCATGGCCGACAGGCCGGACGCCGACTGACGTTGATGCAAGGTGATCTGGTGAAACTGGATGCGGCGCGCTATCTCCAGCGCACGCTCGGGTGAGAGCTGGCTATCCCTGGCCTTCAGGCGCATGCGTAGCACCCGATAGAGCACCAGAGCCAGGAAACAGATCAAGGCATGCGCCCGAATCCGGTTCGGCAAACGATGGAAGACCGGCGCGATCTCGATCTCCGACTTCAGGACACGGAAACCTCGCTCGATGTCGGCGAGTGCCTTGTAGCGCGCCACGATCTCAGCCGGCGTGTGATCCGGCATGTTCGAGACCAGGATCAGCTTGCCATCCAT
>Ga0078783_111_pt2 | contig 16158 bp, 10 predicted proteins | sample CanAccphospTypeI_FD_67363 | JGI IMG/M metagenome (GOLD analysis project Ga0078783, IMG submission 67363) | Unknown Accumulibacter genome from EPBR bioreactor metagenome
GAAGTTAACGATCTTCACCAAGGACTATGTCCAGGGCATCGCGGACTTGATCAAGAATTTTGTTGAGGCGGTTGAAAAACAACTTCGAACTCGCGTGGGAGAGACCTAGATCGCTACGGATAAGCGCTCTCAGATAAGTTCTCCGACATTCCGACACTGTCCTTCCTCACGGGGTGGCTGCAGGAATGTCGGAAGACTTTTTCAAGGGCGCTTATGGTCTGACTCGAAATAATTAATGTGCGCTTCTTTACAGCATAGTCCGGAGACTAGCCTTTATTGGCCCAGTGGAAGCGAAGCTGCAATTTGAGGCCATAGGTAACCGCCTTCCTCGCCAACGTCGGCGAGGCGGTGCTGGCCGGTCTGCACGAGCACTTCTCGCGCATCGAGCGCTCGACCACCAGCAGCATGCAATACGACAAGGCGCTCGCACAATTCCGTCGGCGGCCGGAACCGCCAGGCCAGATGCTGGGGTGAGTCTGCCGCGGCGACCCGTCCTACCTCGACCTAGCAAACGACCGGATGGACCTGGTGCCGCACTGATCGTAGAAAAGCAATGCCCGCGTGCCGGCTGGACCGACTGTGTTTTGAGAGCAGGAGGAAGGGCGCCGTTTGTCAGAATCGGCCTATTAAGGAACAGCAAATACTTATGGCCTCAAATTGGAGCTTCGCTCCCACTGGGCCAGGTAGAAGTAACGCGCTAGTTGCTCGGCTCGGCGGACAGGGTTGCTGGATACCGGCCGTAGCGTTCCCGTTGTGTGGCGGACAGGAAGCTGACCGGCATTGCATCAAAGTGTTTCGGCGCAGAAGACGGCGGGGGTGACGATGCGCGCGCGACCAAGGTTGCCCAGTTGCAGCAGCCCGGCGCGGCGATCGCCGGTCACCAGGTAGTCGGCCTCGCCGGTCAAAGCCATCGCGAGCAGGAACGCGTCATTCGGATCGCTCACATCGACACCGTCCGGGAGGGGTGGCAGGACTCCCAGCACGACCGCGCGCTGCATGTTGTTCACCATTGTGCCGATGCGATGGGCAGGCAGTATGGTCTTGAGCTTTGGGTAGCGACTCACCCGTCGCAGTTCGTCAAGCTGCGCCGTCGATGTCACCAGATCGAACTTGGCCGCGCGCCAGGCGCGATAGATCGTGTCAGGCGGGCCGTGCGGCGAAATCAGTGCGCCGAGTAGGACATTGGTGTCCAGGATGACGCGCATCAGTGCTCACGCGCCCATTGCACCGCCTCATCGACGAGGTCGGTCAACTCAGCCTCGCTCATGTTGCCGGTGGCTGTCTTGGCTTGTTCGACGGCCCTCTCCAGGAGGTAGGCACGCACGGCTTCCTCAATGAAGCGCGACAGGTCTCCCTTGCGGCCACCGCCTTGTGCCGCGATGAACATACGCACGGACTGATCCGTGTCCGGCGACACGGCGATGTTCCAGCGGACTGAATTCATGATGCTCTCCGGTGTTTGTGTGTATAGGTGTTTGTACGCCTTGTTGATAGGCCATGCAAGTCGGTGCAGTAAAACGATCGTTTTTTAGAACTTTAATAAATCTTCCATTGCACGCCAGGAATGGACGGATAAGCGGTCCGAAATAGCGGTACGTTTTATCAAAGTGCAATAATAGGCAACACAACGCGTTAAACGGAATATTTCCATGAAAATTGGCTATGCGCGGGTGAGCACGCGCGACCAGAACCTGGACTTACAGGTGGATGCACTCAAGGACGCTGGGTGCGAACGCATCTACCAGGATGTGGCGAGTGGCGCGAAGACCGTACGCCCGGCGCTCGACAAATTGTTGGATCAGCTACGAGCCGGCGACGTGCTGGTGATCTGGAAGCTCGATCGTATGGGCCGCTCGCTCAAGCATCTGGTCGAGCTGGTCGGCAACCTGATGGCGCGCAAGGTCGGGCTGCTCAGTCTGAATGATCCGATCGACACTACCAGCGCGCAGGGGCGGCTCATCTTCAATCTGTTCGCGTCGCTGGCCGAATTCGAGCGCGAATTGATCCGTGAGCGCACGCAAGCCGGGCTATCAGCTGCCCGCGCACGTGGCCGCGTAGGTGGGCGGCCCAAGGGTCTGTCGCCGCAAGCCGAAGCGACAGCAATGGCCGCCGAGACCCTGTATCGCGAGCGGCAGCTCTCCGTGGCCGCGATCGCGCAGAAACTGCATGTTTCCAAGAGCACGCTGTACAGCTATCTGCGGCACCGCGGCGTCGAGATCGGTCCCTACGAAAAAACGGCACGAACACGATCAAACGCAGGCCAACCGCCGGTCGCCGGAAGTGACGACACTAACAAGACCAAGGTAGCCACAATCCTTCTGTCTCTGCGGATCGAGAACAACAGCAAATTCGTGCGTGGCAAGAAGCGTGCGACAGAAGACACCGAGCACTATTGTCTTGAGCAGTACAACGTCAAGCGCCGGCCGGATGGCGAGTACGAGTTGAAGGTACCCTACGGCAACGATGAGGACCTTGACCAGACCATGGGCGAACTGCTGCGCGACATCGCCAGCCACGCGGACGACCGCAACTGCTTCTCGGAAAGTGATGCGCGCATGGAAGGCACCGATCGCCACTGGTGAAGGCCAGCGCTTAAGTCGGTTCGCTGTTCCGTTGCTCCCCGAACCCCAACGAGGAGTTTCGTTGCTTCTCATGTATCGGAACCGACGAAGAGCCGCAGCCTGCCGACGGACGGAACGTATGACCGCGGGCAATTGCAGATTCCAGGTTAGTCGACATATGTCTTTGGCGTTATGGCGCAGCCGCTAAGTGGCGCGGATCAGGGTAGCCAGCGTCGCCCCCTCGGCCGATTGAGCCACTGATCCACTGTCTTCCGGAAACGCAGGGCTACCTGGCGTCCAGAATTCGACCGATTCCGGATGTTCCTCAAAAAAATCCGGGTCTGTGGTGACGCTGATACGCGGTGTTCCGGGCTGCGTCCAGAAGATCTCCTTCGTACCGACCCGTTGGGCTTCGACGCCGGGTGGCAGAAGCTTTGGGTGGTCCAACAGGTGGCCGAGTTCTTCGAGCCCATAGGGGGCGGGCAAGCGCTCAGGCTGTTCGAGCGCGGCTTCGATGGCTTCGTCGATGTTGAAGGATTCTGCTGGAGCCTGGCTGGCGGCCTGTTGAAGCTGACTGATGAGATTTGCCCTGGCCTGTTGCTGGTTCTCCGGTCTGGCCAGGGCGACTTCGGCAATCCTGGCGGGCATCGCCGAGAGAATCGGTTGCAGCGGGCCAACCACCGAGGTGAAGAGGTTGATGCGTGATCTCAGCGCACGGTAGACGTCGGTCTCGACGGTGTCCTCGTACATCAGGTTGACGATCGCGATGCGCGGGAACTGCTGGCCAAGGCGGTCGACCCGCCCGATGCGTTGCTCGATTCGCATCGGGTTCCAGGGCGAATCGAAATTGACGAGTGCGCCGCAGAACTGGAAGTTCAGCCCCTCTGCTGCCGCGTCGGTGCACACCAGAACCTGTGCATCCTGCCGCTTGAAACGCCGTTTCGTCTCCTCTCGGGTCAGGCGCTTCCAACTGCTGTCGGGTTGTAGCCATTCGCCACCGCGCCCCGAGTAGCAGAGCACCGAGAACCCCTGTGTCCTCAGGAAATCACGCAGGTAATCGAGTGTGTCGGTGTATTGGGTGAACACAATCGCCTGCGGGAAGGCGGGCAGAAGCGAGTGGTCCATGGCATGGTAGCTGCCTCGTTGCAGGGACTGGAGCACCTCGGCGAGCCGCACGGCTTTCGTGTCCACCGGCAGTCTTCGCACTTGCGCAAGCAAAGTCTCGATGTCGCCCTGTTCCTCGAGCTGCAATGCGGTCTGTTTCTGCTGGTCGACGGCTTCCTCGTCGGCAGCGTCGCCGGACTCGTCGATGTCGTCTTCGGCGTCCTCGCTTGAGCGCAGTTCATCGAAGGGCAGACTGGCCTGTCCTCGTACCACGGCAAGACGCTCTTCAAGGGTCATTCTCAGGGCATGAAAACTGGAGGCCAGGCGCTTGCGATAGGTCGTCATCACGAAGCCGACCGCCGTGCGCCGCTCCTCTTGGGCATTGTTGTACGTCGTCGAGATGTAGGCTTCCAGCGCCTCGTAGACCGCAGCCTCTGCAGGCGCCATGTCGAGGAATTCGTCGGCCACCTCGCGCGTGGCGATCGGTGTGCTGAGCAGGCCGCGCCGGTGATATTCCCGCAAGAGGCCGCGGGTGTGCCGTGATACCAATCCGGCCACCGGCGTGTGCGCGCGCATGATGGCCACCGCACTGCGGCGCTCATCTGCGGAAAGCTGTCGCCTCGGTGTCGCGGCGGCGTCTCGCAGCGAGCGCAGAATGCGTTTCGCCTTGAGCAGGCTTCGCTCAGGCGCCCTCCGTACAGCCGACTCGATCGACACCTCACCAAATGCAGCTTCGGCCGCACGAAAGAGGGCGGCAAGGAACTCGAAATCCTCGTGCGACGGGTTGCTGCTGCCCGACTTCCGGAAAAACTCCAGAAAGCCCTGCCGGGACCAGGCGGGCGGCATGGCCAACAGAGAAAGCAGGTCCCAGACCTCGACCGGATGCACCTGCATCGGCGTCGCGGTCAGCAAGAGCAAGCCGTCGGTGCGCTCCTTGAGACGTTGCATCAACTTGAGAAGAAGGTTGGGCGGGCCTTCCTGCGCGGCCCCCGGGCTCTTGCGTCGCGCATGATGGGATTCGTCGAGAACGATGAGGTCCCACGGGTCGGCCGATTCCAGCAGTTCGTGCTGACGGTCGCGACGACGCATCAGGTGGCTGGAGACAATGACGAAAGGTTCACGATGCCACTCGTCGCGGGAGACTTCCTTTTCCGATTTCCCCCGCAGCAGCGGTGAGGGATACCAGTTCAGTCGCTTGCCGTCATAGATGGGCCAGTTGAGGTTGAACTTCTCGCGTAACTCCGCTTGCCACTGCGTCATCACCGCCTTGGGCGCCATGATCAGGATGCGCTGCGCGCGCCCGGAAAGCCATGCGTAACGCAACACGAGTCCGGCCTCGATCGTTTTTCCCAGCCCCACTTCATCGGCAATCAACAGACGGGGTGGCCAGTGGTCGAGCATGCGTTGAAAGGTCAGAACCTGATGCGGCCAGGGTGTAACGGCGCTGGTCGCTTCGGCAATACGCTCGCCACCCGGCTGCCGCGGCGCAGACCAGATAACTTGCCACACCGCCTTTCGTCGTTCCTCGATCGAAGAGGTCTGCGGCGTACTTTTCCGTTCGTCCGGTTCCTCGTCAGCGGGTGGATCGAGAACAGCGTCGCTGCTTCGCGCTCGCTTGATGCGCTCGGGTTCATCGTCGTCGCGCGGGAGAAAGCGCAGCAGCTCTTCGCGTACTGCGGCGGGTACGTCAAGTACCCGTGCGCGCTTTGCCCTGTCTGCCCAAAGCAGGGCAAAGCTCTTCTCTTCCGCGTCGACGTGCCGGTTGCCGCCGTCCCATTCGCAGAAGACATGAAAGCTTTCCCAGTTGTGCAGCCAGCCGTAAGCGGTTTCGTTCACGCTACCGGCGAAAGCCAGCCGGGCGCCGGTCTTGTCTTCGAGGATGCCGGCCTTCTCGTGGAAGATGGCCTGCGTGGCTACCGGGTTCCGATCGCCGTCGCAGGGAACGGCCACTTTGATTTCCAGGTAACCCCTGGCGACCATCCACGCCAAGAGTTCCAGCGCCTGCTGTTCCCTTGGCGAGCTGCCGGCGAGCGGCATCTTCAACAACTGGCCTTCGACGGTATCCTTCAGTGACTGCCCGTGCTCGATGGCTGCCACCTCGGGCTCGTCAAGCGTGCAACCGACCACCAGGCGCATTCGGCCGTTGTTCAGCACCAGGCCTTCGAGGCCGCGCGCGGCAATGGCGAGCGCGGTAGCCGTGAAATAGCCAGTGGTACGGTCGTAGCGTTGGGCACAGGCGAGCACGCGCAGATAGAACTGCTCGATCAGCGAGCCGTGATCGTGGTCGTACTTGCTTTGCCAGGCGAAGTCGGTCAGCAAGGGCATGGTCGTCTTCGCTCAGACCGTCAAGTCTTCCTGCTGCCAGATTTTCAACTGCTCAGGTTCGGCCACCTTCTCGGCAAGCGCCAGGCGGCGCAGGTTTTCCAGAGCATCGAAATCGGCGCCAGCGCCCTTGGCCGCGTCGGGAAGGTCGAGGCCGCTCCAGATCGTACCCACGGGGAGGACTTCCAGCACCGCTTCGAGCGCGGTCAGGAAGGCTGGATCGACGGCGAGTCCGTGTTTCGCGAGCAGTTCGTTGGCGGATTCCAGCGATACCGTACGGGCGGTCCTGGCCAACTGGTGCAGGGCGTCCATCATCGAGTCGCGACCATCGGGCAGGCCGAGCGAGCCTTTGGCTGCGCGAGTGACGCTGTCCCAGAGGACGAGGTCGGCGCCCTTTTTCTCGGCCAGTCGGCCAACGACGTCACGGTCGAGGTCCACGCCGCAAACCTTGGCGAGTTTATTGGCTTCATCGAACGGAAAGATCGGCGCTTCGAAGGCGTCCCAAGCGAGAACGAACCAGCTCGTCAGATTGTCCAGTTCAACATTGCGTCGGACGTGCGACAGCTGCGCGAGCCGCCATTGCTTCACTTCGGTGCGTGCTGCGACGAGTGCGTCTTCCGGCGTAACGGCGAAGGGGTCGTAGGCCTCGTCGAACATCTCGGCTTGGCGGCGCTTGCGGCGGGACTGTTCGATGTCCTGCCGAGGGGTGCCACGAACCAGCGGCCAGGCTTGCGAGAACACTTCGAGAGCCGGACCGAAGCAGGAGAGATAAAGATCCACGCCGCGAATCCCGGCGCTCTGGAAAACGCCAATACGCTCGCGCACGGCGGCGCGGACCTTGGGTTCCACGTCTTCCCAGTAGCGTGTGTCGACGCCCTGCTGTGTTAGCGGGCGGCAGACCAGGAACACCGTCGAATTGGCAGCAGATTTGTCCTTGATGTGCAGGCTGCCTTCAGCCTCGGTGTTGATCGGCCAGGATGCAGTGATCGAAAAACCCGCCTCCATCAAGCCCTTGGTCAGTGCATCCCAGGCACCCGTGGCTTTGTGGGTAAACATCAGCGTCATGATGCCGTCCGGCTTCAATACCCGGCGCATCTCGGTGAAGATGGCCGCCATGCGCTGCTGGTAGTCGCGTCCGGCCAGAGCTTTGGCACCCTTTTCGCCTTTGAACTTGGCCGGGTTGGCCACTGCTTCGTTTTCCTTGTCGGTCAGCGCGCGGCGGAACAATTCCGGGGAGATGTAACCAGCGGTGCGCTTCAGCCACACATAGAAGAAATCTGACAGCTCGGCATACATTACGTTGTCGTAGTAGGGCGGGTCCATTACCACTGCGTCGATGCTGGCATCGGCAATATGGTCCAAGCTGTCGCCGGACTTGCAGGTGAGCGTGACGGGTGGCGGAGTGAAGTCCTGCAGCCCACCTCCAAAATCAAAGAGGCCCTGAGCACTCGCCGCGGCGCCTGCATCCGGCCGGGCCAGAGCGACCAGCTCGCCGATACATTTTGTGGTCTGCTCGATGGCCCAGTCGTAACCCAGACCGGTAACCAGTGAAGCCATCTCAGCGTAAGACCAGACCATCGCGAAGTTATGGCTGTCGAAGACAGAACGAACCCTTCCCGTCGTCAAGTCCCAGCGCGTGCTACGAGCGTTGTAGTTGACGAGCTTGTCGAGACAGATTGCGAGGTAAATGAACGCCGCCTTTTTTTCCTCAGAAGTACCACCACTTGCTTGTTCCTCAACCAATAGTTCTCGGAAGACCTCGACGTTGATTCCGTGGCCAAGCAATTGCCGGGGCGAAAACATATCAATCCAGCGATACATACCGTACATCCGATGCCCGCGGTCGTAGTTCGATAACTCGCCGATGGCCTCAGTGGGAATGATGTTCAGTGCCTCCCAGTCTGGAAGTTTCGCCGCCAGGGCATCCGCCACCGTCTGCGAGACATCATCCTCCGGGCGGGGAGCGCGGTAACCCCGTACCCACTTCTGCTTCGGTTTGCCGGCTTTGGTATAGCCGGTGATCACCTTCTTTCTATAGACCACGGTGTAGAGCTGGTCACCCATACGCCCCGCCTGCGCTTCTGCCTTTATGTGGTCGCCAGAAATCAATCGCCCACAGTCATCAAACGGGCATGTGGCGTCTCCGCCAGAGACCGTGCCTGTTGATTGTTCCTTAACAGTGCCGACAATTTCGAAGCGCAGGTGGCGATTTTTATCCCCAGGCCCCTTGCCTTTCTCCGGGAGCAGGCGCACTCCTGTACCGTCCGGAGCCAAGCGCCAGTTGGGTGAGAGCGGGACCAGCCCGTCGCAGTGTGGACAGCTCACCCTGCGGGCCCAGATGTAGGTAGCGTCAACGACGTCTGCAGTGTTTGGCTGAAGGAAGAATGGAACAAGCCGTGCTTCAATGCGTTCCCGCCATACCCTGGCAATTCGCTGGAATTCGCGTTGAACTGCGAGACCATGCTTCATGGGCCAACAGACAGTTGCTTGTTGAATCAAGCTTGCTACTGGGTTTAGGTCATTGCCCAGTGTCGTCAAGCCGAGGCGGGAACTTTCGAACGGAATACTGCCTCCGCCAGCAGTTGGATCCAGCACAGTTGGTGATGCCATGCCGAGTCGGCCGACTTCGGTAGCTAACCACTGCAGTTCCTCCTTGTCCGGCAGGTACCCGAAGGCACGCGAGTATCCATATGGGTCTTGCACACGGATCCCTGTTCGCTTTGCCTCATCCATCAATCGCTTGGCCCGCATCGGATCGCCATGAATGCCCACCATATGCAGGAACTTGCCATGGTCCGCATCCTCCGGCAGTAGTGATGCGAGGACGGCGGCCCGGGAAGCTACCAGGGGTCGGCGGGCCCACCACACGTGAAGGTAATAGGTCGGCGGCAGGGCGGTCATCGACCGGCGCTCACGAACGCTTTCTTCACCAAGTGCTGCAATCGGTAACCAGGTTTCAATCAGACGACGTGTCATCGCACACCCGCTTCGGCAATCAGCGCAGCAAGCTCTCGTTGTCCCTCGATAACCAAGGCGAATCGCTTGTCGAGTGTTGTCATTTGCTCATCCATTTTCGTTGGGTGTCCGACCAATGTAGGTGTAGTGCGCGCCGCGGCCATGGCCCTGCATCCTGACGCCTTCGGCTTCGAGTTCGTGAATCAGGCGATTAACCTGCTGTCGGTCGTAGGCAGTGACTTCGCGGATACCGGCGTTGGTCAATCCGGGCTCACCGCGGCGAGCCCGTTGCTTGAGCATGTTGAGCACCCGCGTCTTGGCAACATCCCAGTCAATACGCTGATCGCGTTCTGCATGGCCGAGCCCTTCGAGCCGGCGATGCAGGGCGGGTTTCATGCGCCACCAACTACCGCGACCGGAGCCGCCTCGTTCCAGGTAGTCGAAGATCTGCACCATCTCATCGAGGATATCGCGCATTTCTGCGTCGCGGCGCTGGCAGAGCTCGGCGGCGGTCGATGTGTCGATTTCGGGATGCGAGAGTAGGTAGCGCAAGACCAGCAGGTGGTCTACGTCGAGAGTGCGGCCGGCCTTGCCTTCCTCAGCAATGAACTCGCGGAAGGGGCGTGCGGTTTCCTGCCGTTTGAAAACAATGCGGACAGCGCTTTCCTCGTCGATGATCAGCGGCGGTTCCTTGCCCTCGACCAGCATCGCCTCGAACATCCGTCCGATGCCGAGGTTGCTGCGATTGACCAGGCGCAGCCGGGCGAGCGCCTGCACGAGCTGAAGGTTCCGGGCGAGCGGAGGGTGATGCAAGATGTTGGCGGAGGTGATGCCGCCGACCAGCCCGCCAGGGTTGGTGATTTCGAGCCGGCGGGGGTATTGCTTGACCAGCACGGGGCTCGCCAGGCGCAGGTCAAGGTGGGTCAATGCGTTCAGCAGTGCTTCGCGAAGCGCGATGGTCGGATACGCACGGTATTCGAAGTGATACAACCCGTGTTCGATAGTACTGATCGGGTTGTCGGCGTTGATGCGCGCTTCGATGGCAGCCAGCGCGAGCGGCAGCGCCAGGGAATTTTCGTCGCGACCGTCGGCCCGGTTGTCGTAGGCCGTGGCGCTCTTCATGCGCTCGTGTGTCCAGCCAAAGTTTGGCAGGTGACGGCCAATGGCTTCGGCCTGACCGGCAATCAGCAAGCCCGCGCGGGTGAGCTGACCGTCACGCAGCACCCCGATCGCCCCCAGCAGGTCGAGATCGCTCTTGCGGAGCAGATCGGTCGGCGCTTGCTCCTGTCGCGCCTGGTCGCGCAGGCGCTCCATCGCAGCGGCTGAAATCAGCGACTGCGCCGGCTCGGGGACGATCGCCGCGGTGAAGTCGGCGTCGCCTCGCTCCACCATCAATTTTTCGCGCAGGTCGCCGGTCAGTGGTACGCAGGCGTTGCCCTTGCGCACCGTTCCCGCTCCGGCCGTATTGGTGTAGGGCGACAGGCCACCGTGCACCTGCATGACCAGAAGACGCCCGGTACCTTCCGGCACGTGAAGTTCGTGAATATCAGGCGTCAGCTTCGGGGCGGTACGCTCGTAGATGTCGCGTTTTAGTTGGTGAATTTCTGCCTGTGGCGGCACACCGAGGACGGCCTTTTCCCGCCCGACGACACGGTCACGTACGCCGAGCACTACAGTCCCTCCACCACCGTTGGCCATGCAGATCGCGATATCGACAGCCTGCTTGATCGCCTGCCTGGGTTCGGCTGGCCACTCCTTGAAGTCGAGATCCTGAGTTTCGAGGGCATCGGCTTCCACCTCTTGCAAGCGATCAAGCAGGCTGCGGATTTCGGTTAGCTCGCGCATCCGTCAGGGCTTGGGCTCGATGAGCAGGAAGCGCAGCGCCATCAGTACGCGCCGCGGGTGCTTTCGATGCATCGCCATGCCGAGCCAGTAGCCGGCTTCTTCCTTGGTCATTGCTTCGATGCCTTCGGCGACCGCCACGATATGCTCGCGATTGCGCATCGGCGCCAGTGCGCGAAACAAGAGCCCGAGACTGATCGCCATTTCTTCGTCGACCGCTATCCTGAGCGCATCGAAGGCGGGCAGGCTGTTCAGGTCGATGCGCGACTGTTTCAGGCGCCGCAGCAGGCGGTGCTCGATCAGCGACAGGTTGCGACCGCGCAGTCCGGCGATATAGGTCGGCTGCCGAATGTGCGGCGTGGCGCCGGCAGGGAGTTGCCAGATTTCGACCTCGATATCCGAGCCAGAGAGCCGGCGCGCGCGCATCTCGTACTGGGGCAAGGCAGAAACGTGCCTTGCTGTACTTAGGTGGGTCACTTTGCTCATCGGTAGTCCTGCTTAATCCTGCTCTGCAGCCGTTGCCAGCACATGTGCCGAGGGCGAAACCAGTCGCGTCAGCCGCTGAATCAGGCCTTCGGCCGAAGGCCCCTGAACGGCAAGCGGCGGCTCGAACCGGATCTGGAAAGAAATATCCGCGTCGCTGTCGGTGGCTGCACGGAACTGCGGTTCGAGGTAGTCCTTGAGGGCAGTCGCGTCGTCGATGTCGCCCTTGAAGCTGAGTTCAGCAGTTGAACCGCTGGCAGTTTCGAACGAAGCGGTCATTTGGACTCGCTTGTTGGCGTTCGGAATCGACTTGACGAGGGGCATCAGTTTCAATGCATCCGATTTGTCGAATGGCCGGATGGTCAGCGTCGCCAGGCTGCGGATTCCGTTAGCCCGCGCTTTTTCGAGTAGACGGGTGAGCGCAGCCTTGAGAACATCTTCGGCCTCAATGGCGGGGGGGACTTTGCCTTGGGCATCGTTCGGTCGGTGGCCGCGGCGTAATCTCCTGAGCCCTGATCCGTCTGACCATCGGCTGGGCGAGCGCTTGAGTCGGTCTTGCCGGTTTCGCTCTTGGCCTCCTGTCGCGGCCAGATGCCGTGCTCCTGTGCATACGAGGTGGTGTAGATGAACGACTGTTCGTCGACCTTGATTTCGGCATGCGGGTCCCCCTTGCCACGCAGAAGGTCGCCGGACTGGTAGACGTAGTCATCCTGGTCGATACCAAGCCGAATACCTTTGATGAACACGTCGTCACCGACGAGCATCGGCAACGAGGGATCCTGACGGAATTCGGTGCGCAGCGCAGCGGTTGTGATCTGGCCTTTCTTGAGGGGCGTGCGATCGCGTACATAGACCGGGGAGTCCGGCTTGTCGGTAGGCAGGCGCAGTTTGCCGGCGTTCTGGAGTTGGGTAACGACCTGGCGCTGGCCGTCGCCCGGCCGGTCCGAGGCAGTTTGAATGTCGACCACGGTGTGTGCCAGGTCGCAGTTAGCCTCGTCTAGTCGATTTCGCGACGGGTAGAAGATGTGTCGGAAGCACTGCTGCACGGCCAGAGCGAGTTCCTGCTTGGAGCGTTCGTGCAATTCCTGCAGTTTGGCTACCTGATAGTCGGCCAGGTCCTTGAGCTTGCCGGGTTGCCGCAGAGACTCCAGGGCGATGTTGCGCAGCATCTTGGCCTTCATGTTGGGCACTCCGGCCGCGTCTGCCACCAGGAAGACGAGATTGTTCCGGTTGTGGCGCCAGTCGGTGCCACCACCCTTGTGCAGGAAGACCTTTTCGACCAGGTTATCGACAGTCACCGCGTCGCTGAAGACCTGGGTAGCTTCGTAGCCGAGCATCACCAGGTAGGGGCGTCCACTGCCATCGTCGTCGGGGACATCGTGAGGGCCGGAGGCGAAGGGGATGAGATTGAGATTGGGACCCGCGAAGAGATCGCGGATGAAGCTGTTGAGACGCGTGCGTGCCTCATCTCGATCGGTGTTGGTTTCTTCGCGCCGAATGATCTGGGTGAGATTGGCCTCGGCCAGAAAACGGAGAGGGGCCCCGGGTTTGTCGTCGAGATACGCCGAGTCGGTCGCGAAGCGTTTGCGTGCGTCATCAATGAATGCGACATCTGTTCCCGGACTCAGGATGGCGTAGCGCAGTTCCTCGGCGTTGAGTCCGCGCAGGGTGTCGTTGAACGCCAGGGTATGAATGAACGCGCAGCGGGCGACGTACGATCCATACTTCGGAAGGCCCCTGAACGGACCTGCGTCGAGTTGTTCAGCCAGCGCCGGCGTGGTTTCGACGGTGGCAATCTCGGCCTTGATGGCCGGCACGTAAATGTCCTGCTTGAGGCGGGTGACGAGTTCGAGGCGTATCGGTTCGAACCCGAGGTCGATGTGATGGGTGTGAATCGCGTAGGCGTCGGCGGGGCGCGTTTGCCAGACGCGTGCAACCGTACGCGCGAGGAGACGCAGCATGCCTCGCACGCGCTGGAAATTACCCAGGGTACCGGTTTTCTGGGTGAGCACATTCACCAGTTCCGGGTGCAGCGGATAGCCGGCGGCAAACTCGTCCAGGCGCCGATCCTCGGCTGGGGCTGGTGGAAGCAGCTCCCGGTTGGCATCCCACAGCGACTTGTAGGCGGAGATGACCGCCCGTGCTTTGTCGCGGTCGATACGGGTGAACAACCGTCGGCAGATGACCTTGACAGTCTCGTCGTCCTCGGTGGGATCGATTACCGTCGCCTTACGGGCAGAGACACTCTCGGCCTCGGCGAAGAAGGCCGCGATGTCCTGTGTCTCGCGGCTGTAGGCGTCAGAGGCTTTGCCGTCACGACCGACCGCCAGCGTGAAAACCAGCGCCGCCGTGGGGGAGCTCTCCACTGCCTTCATCAGCGAAGTCATGAACGCAAGGAGCTGTTCGCCTGCGCGCTGGGCGTTACGACCGGCCACCTTGCGTAGGTAGGGTGCGATCTCGTCGATGAGAATGACTGCCGGCTCGCTGCCGATCAGCTCGCGCAAGGTGTCGGCACCCGGCGCGATTCCTTCGCGATCACTCGTTTCGACCAGGCGATAGCCGGCCTCACCACCCAACGCATAGGCCAGTTCCCCCCATGGCGTGTAGGCGCGCAGGGTGTCGCCAAGCCGGTGCCCATTGGCCGGATCGGCGTTTTCGCCATCAAAAGCCGCAATGCGCACCGATGCCGAGGGGCGCAAGGATGCGTCGAGAAACTCATCGGCGTTCGCCACCTCGGAGAGGCTGCGCATGGCGTGCGCGAGCGCAATCAGTGCGTGCGTCTTGCCGCCGCCAAACTGGGTGTCGAGACGAAAGATGGCGCCAATCTGGTCGGGATGACCACCGACGCGCAGCGCAACCAGCTTCAGGACATTCTTGATGCCCTTGGTCGGGTAGGTGTTGGCGAAGAACAGCTCCGGGCGCTTGTACTCGTCGGGAGCGTCTCCCCGCAGCACCTGCGAGAGGTCCGCAGCAAAGTCGCTCTCACGCAATGCCCCTTGCAGAACATCAGGTCGCGGCTCGCAGATGGAAAAAAGATTGTCGGTCATGGCGTGCCTGATTGTCTGTCGGTGCGTAAATGTATCAAAAAAATGTATCTGATGACATTTCGCCGGGAGTGTTCGGCCAGTCCGCTGCAGCACGCCGGCCTGGCCAAGCTCGCTAAATTGGTCACAAGGCTTGTGACGAATCTCGGGGCTACGGTTCGCGTAAGCCGGGAAGAACTGTCGAAAGTATTTCAGGTTGGTTACCGAGACCCCCGCCCGCACCGCCGCTGCAGCGATGTCGGACAGTTCGGCAAGCTGCCGGCCGCCGTAGCCGGTCCACTCCTCGCCGCCTTGTAACGCCTGAACAATCTCTCGCCCAATCAAGCTCATGAATTCTCGGTAGGGGAGGGGAGCCGTCACCACAAGAGCACCATTCGCCGCCGGCGCAGATAACACGGCGCTTGCGGTCAGAGGATCTGCTGGCCGTCACGCAGAGCATGGTCGAACGAGAACGCTACTCCGCAAACAGGTCTCGTCCAGTCAACGAGTAAAGGGTCGCTCAAACTCCGGGCAGTCCGCCTCAGGACACACTGGCGTTGGCTTGCCGGGCAGGACGCACAGAGTTATCCACGACTTGTGTGGACAACCGGCATCGCACGAACGCCGGCGTGAAAGACGAAGTGGCAAGGCTTGCGCTCACGCGAAGGGACCGGACGGCTAAGCAGGCACCCGAACGTATCCGCGGCGAGTTCTGACCCTCTCCAAGGTCGCGATCTTTTTCATGCCTTCCTCTTCGCTTGATACGACGAGAGTGGTGTTCAGGAAACGGGGTAGAACGAGCAGTCGTGTCACCAGCCGCCATTTCGCAGTCGGAAAACGCCGGGGATAAGGTTTCCGGCCATCCAGCCTATCCGACACGGTTTCCCGTGCAGCTTTCGCCCTGTCGAGCCCATCGTTTGCGACGCTTTGCCGTCCGTGCGGGAAACAGATGTTTAGCGACACAAGGGACAGCTGGCTGGAAATAGCGGCCAAAATCGGGCAAAACGTGTGCAGAAAACAGTGTCGTGTAGCTGAAGCAACCGGAAACATCGCCCATAACGTTTTCCGACGGAAGTTTCGGCGGTTCCGGCGTACAACCCCCGATAGCGGTTTAGTTCAACGCAGAGCTAACCGGCGCTGCGCGGTTTTATCGCGCAGTGGCCAGCGACCCAACGGAGCGAGGTTGGGGGCCGGGTTGGACCGCTGTTTAATTGCCCAGATGTTTCCTAATTTCCCTGATGGGCAACCTGAAGCTTCTTTTCTAGCTCATCCACCTTTGGCGCCACCATCCCAATCACTTCTTCTGCAGAGGAAAACTGCTTGTCCTTCCCGATCTCCACAAGAACAGCAAGCGCATCCGTCTGAAATGGATAAGTGCCTCGCAATGCCCGAGTGACTAGGTCCAAACACAGTTCAACTGTGTGCTTTCGGCAACGCTGCAACGCCCCCCCGCAACCGCGCGCACGCCGCCCGAGCGCGGGGGCAATCTAGCTTCTGGAGGATGCTCGGGCGAGCAAGAAGAGCGGCGGAACCCTGCCGCTCGGCGACTCAGTCCGGCGCCGCTTCAGCCTCGGCGTGGGCCAGCGCCTCGGTATAGTTCCAAGGCATCCACGCCGACGGATCGAGCGCAACGGTCGCCACATGGCGCTGTAGAGTGACGAGGTAGTCGAACGGCTCGATCTGGTGCAGTTCCGCGGTATGAATCAGGCTCATGAACAGATCGCCGACCCGCGCCCCATTCAAGGTCCGATAGAACAACGCATTCTTCCGATGCAGGATCGCCTTCTTGAGGATTCTCTCGCAAACATTGTTGTCGATCGGGGCGCCCGCCACGCGCAGGAAGAGCGTCAGCTTCTGCCAGTGATTCT
>Ga0078783_117_pt3 | contig 15698 bp, 20 predicted proteins | sample CanAccphospTypeI_FD_67363 | JGI IMG/M metagenome (GOLD analysis project Ga0078783, IMG submission 67363) | Unknown Accumulibacter genome from EPBR bioreactor metagenome
CGTTGGCGGCGGCTTCGAGCACCAGTTCGTCGCCGGGATCGCGCAACAGCGGTCGCCACAAAAAATGCGTCTCAACCGGCGCGACCATGGCGATGACGGCATCCAGAAAGATGCTCACCTGGGCGGGGCTAAGACCGGCAGCTATGCCGTGTTCAGGTCGACAACAGGTCGCTTCGTATTCGAGCGCCAGCGCCACATTGGCCACAAGCGTCACCTCGCCCCGACGGGCGGCCATCAACAAGGCGGCTGAAGCGCCAGTTGGACTGCGCATAGCAGCAACGATAACGTTAGTGTCGAGAACAAGCCTCATATCATCAGCAATATCATATTGCGGGCGATGTGTCTACAAGAAAGCAGATCATGGCGCCATAACACCACCCCGCGTAACTATCGATAAAATAGGTTATCAATAGTGGATAACGGCCACAGCCCAGCCTTCTGGCGGGAGGATTTTGCGACGCCCAAGCCATTGACCCGGTGGGCACCGGCGCAAAACTTAGTCTTTCTGCCACGAAAGGGTTTTAGCGCTTGTTTCCATTGCCCAAGCTTACGGCTTTCGCACTTTGCGGGCTGCCAAGGTATTCTCCGCGCTCTCTAAGTTTCTCTGCGTCCCCGCCCAGTTCAGGGGCACGCGCTCGCGGGTGTACTTCTTCAGCGCCTCACGATACGCGCTCACCGCCTCCTCCAGGCGTGCCGTGCTGCTCTCACGCTCGCCCAGCATCGCAAGCTGGACAGCACCGGCGTAGTGCACCGGCGCCTGTCAGCTGCGCCATCAAAGTGCAGCGCCCCTCGCGTTGACGCCACGTCGCTTGCGTAAGCCGCCGGTTTATCGCAAAAAAATACTGGCACGAAAACTGCTAGAAGATACCCAGCATTTTCCTTTTTCTTCACTTTTTGAGGATCCACCCATGATGAAGAACATTGTTCTTGGCACGGCCCTCGCCGCCGCCTTGACGATACCGGTCGTGGCACAGGCAACTGACGCCACCTCCGAAGCGTCGGCCAGCCCGCACTCTCGGATCCCGCACTCTCCGAGCCCGCACTCGTGGAGCAGCAATCTTGGCTTGGTCAGCAGTTACCGCTTTCGCGGCATCGACCAGACCTTCGGAAAGCCGGCCCTGCAAGGCGGTTTCGACTACACACACGCCAGTGGATTCTACCTCGGCAACTGGAACTCGAACGTTAGCTCCGGCGCCGGCTTCCCCGACGGCAACCTGGAAATGGATTTCTATGGCGGTTACAGAGCCGCCTTCGCGGACTTCGGACTCGACGTCGGCGCGATCTACTACTACTACCCGGGCTCAGACGCCAGCGGCTTGGGCATGGGTGCAAGTTCCGGGGCGGTGAGCAACACGGAGCTGTACATCGGCGGCTCATGGAAGTTCCTGTCGCTGAAGTACTCGTACGCCACGGACGACTACTTCTCCTTGCGCGGCTTGAGCAGCACCGGCCCGACCAACAAAAGTACGCGCGGCACACAATACGTGGAACTGGGGGCCAACTATGAGTTAGGCGATGGTTGGGGAGTCTACGCGCACATCGGCACACTCAGCCTGAAGAACGTCTACGACGGCGATTACACCGACTGGAAATTGGGCGTCACCAAGGATATCAGCGGCTGGGTATTGGCCGCCTCCTATATCGACACCAATGCCAGTGGCAGCTGCAGCAAAGGGCAGTTCTACTGCTTCAGCAACTCGCTGTCGGACAACAACGGGGTCCTCACCACAGGCTCGCACACCAAAGACGCCGGACGCGGGATCGCCGTCGTCTCGGTAAGTCGCAGCTTCTAGCTGGCTGTCGGACTCCGACCTGCGGGGCGGCATAGTTTTCGCGATGCGCGCTTGGCCACATTGACCGCAGGTGCACGTCTCAGGCTCGTGCCGGTGCCCAATGCGCGGCAGTTGTGCGGGCAGGGGCTGACGGCCAGCGCGTTCGGGCTTGGGTTTTCCGGGGAGCGGCTGATGCGACCCCATTTCGGCCGCCTCGCGTTCTTCGGCCAAGCGCGCTTCGCAGGCGACCAAGTCCGCCGCCAGCGTTTCATCGAAGAGGTCTCTGTTGCCGGCGATGAGCGCTTCGCTCTTGACGCCGAATTTCATGCGGCACAAGTGGGGGTAGAGCAAGCCGTTGTGTCACCAGCCGCAATCTTGGAGTAAGCCGCATCATCGATGTTCGGTGGGGAACCCGCCGGACCGGACGATCAGGCCAGATTACGGGCAGAACTGCTGGAGAACGAGCGCCAACTGGCGGCGCAGGGAGGCAATGAGTCGGTACTGGAAGCTGAGCTCGAATGCCAGAAGACGGTGCTCGACAATCCGCAGCGCTACCTGCGGGTCGCGCCGAGACACTTGCGGCTCAGCCGGCGGAACGTCGTGCTCGACGACGCAAGCGCGGACCCTGCTGCCGATGTCAATTTTTGCTGCGCCGAGTTGCGCGGCACCCCACCTGTGGAGAGAGCCTTCGTCCTGGTGCGCGTTGCCCGCAGCGAACGCCACGCGCCGCAGACCATCAATTTTGACGATTCCAGCTGCCGATCGAGGTCGCGGAGATTGACGTAGGCGCCGGCGACGCGGCCGACCAGCGACAGAACGACTGCTCGGCGGGCATCTTCACTGCCCAGCAGCTGTGCCCGGGCGGCTTCGTTGAGGCGGCGAATTCGCCCCAGAGGCCGACCTCCCAACTGGCGGCGATCACCGCCTGGTAATTGTTGTAGGTGGATGGACTGTTCGCGCCGAGAAGCGTATTGCGCTGCCGACTCGCCTCGTAGCCCGCGCCGACTTGTGGGAAGAGTTCGGCACGAACGATACCGTAGCGACCGGCGAACTCCTCGATGCGCGCGGTGGCGATCAGCAGATCGTGATTCTGGCGTAGAGCAGTGTCCACCAGATCGCCGAGCACCGGGTCGTCAAACTGCGTCCAGCAGGTGCTGTTGGCCAGGTCATTGGCATCCTGCTCGCTCAGACAAGTAACTTCCGGCATCGGTGACTGACCTTGCTGCGGCCAAACCCATGCGCGCACAACCAAGCCGACCTCACCAGCCTGCCAGGGAAAGGTGCGCAATCGTTGCGCACTCATCTACACCGTCATGAGACGGAACTTGAACCATGCAGCCTGATGTCGGTATCATCGATTCACCTCCTGGGCGTCAGCACCAGGCTAATCGCTGCTCACCTCGGGAACAACCCCGCATGTTGATCGCCGCTGCCTTTATCCTCCTTGTCTTCGGCTACAGCCTGGTATCGCGCCGACTGGAGAGCTCGCCCATTACCGCACCGATCCTGTTCACCGCGGCCGGCACGCTGATGTTGCTCGTCCCCGAAGCATCCAGGGACCTGTCCATGGACCACAAAGCTCTCCTGCTGGTCGCCGAAGTGGGACTGGTGATGACCTTGTTCACCGATGCTTCGCACATCAGCCGGCGAGCGTTGCAGGACAACCGCAAGTTGCCGGTGCGTTTGCTCAGCGTCGGCATGCTGCTCACCATCCTGCTGGGAGCAGCGACGGCGATGGCATGCTTCGCCGGCCTGTCGTGGTGGGAGGCCGGCATCCTTGCAGCGATCCTCGCGCCGACCGACGCCGGCCTCGGGCAGGTCATCGTCAACAGCCCGCGGGTGCCGGCACGCATACGGCACGCGTTGAACGTGGAAGCCGGCCTCAACGACGGCCTGGCGGTCCCCTTCCTGATGTTGTTCATCGCGCTCGCCGCGGCAGTCGAGGAAGGGGCGGGGGGCGTGCTTGGGCATATTCTGCTCGAACAGATCGGCTACGGCACCGCGATCGGGCTGGCGATAGGGCTGGGCGGCGGTCTGCTGATGGGGCTGGCGCAGCGCCGGCAGTGGATGTCGCCAAAGCTTGGTCAGCTGTGCGTGGTGGCGATGCCGCTGCTGTGCATACTGGCCGCGGAGGAATCTGGGGCGAGCATGTTCATCGCCGCCTTCGTCGCCGGCTTGGCGGCGAAGGTCGGCTTCCCGAAAGTGGGATGTCACAGCATCGAGTTCACCGAAGGCTGGGGACAGTTGTTCAACTTCTTCGTCTTCTTCTTGCTCGGTCTGCTCTGCACGCGCAACTGGAACGATTTCACGCCGGTCATCGTGCTCTATGCTGTTCTCAGCCTGACCGTCGTTCGCATGCTGCCCGTCGCCGTGGCAGTCGCCGGTATCGGCCTCAGTCGCCCGACCGTCCTCTTCATCGGCTGGTTCGGCCCGCGCGGCCTGGCGTCGATTGTGCTCGGGCTGGTGTATCTGGAGCAACAGCCAAATCTGCCAGGCGAAAGCACCATCCGTCTGGCGGTGATGGCTACCGTGCTGCTCAGCGTAGTCGCGCATGGTCTCAGCGCCAAGCCCGGCATCGAACGCTACGCCCGCAGCTGCGAAACGCTGCCACCGGATGCCCCGGAACACAGCCGGTGACACGATTGCTTGTTCTACCCCGGAGTGAGCCCGCGCGGTTGCTCAGGCAGGCGCGTGGTTGCTGCTCTTTCTTTTGTGACCTGGCTCTGCGTTCAGCCTGCTTTGCCGTCCTGTATGTCGAATGTGGTCAGCTTCGGCCGCTTCTACTAGCCGCCACCGACATATATGTCGGTGGCGTGATCAACGGGTTGATACGTAGTAGCGCATGCCGAAAGAACCAGAATACTCAATGCGATTAGAAATGTTTTCATGGCTTCTTCTCCTGATCAACACTCCATCGTTCCACCAATACGCCCCCATCCTGTTATCTGTTGTCAGCAACGTTGGAGGCGTCGTGCGACGTCGATATTAGCTATGAGCATGCCGTTGAGAAGTAAGTTCCCAGAGGGTTAAAGCAGCGACAGGATCCGCAAAGGATGACTTACAGGACCTGGGGGGCCGTTCTCAAGCTTTCTTCAGGCACACGGAGAGCACGAACTGCATGGCGATGATGGTGAATCCGACAAACGCCAGATTCTTGCCAACCGTGTAGGTGTAGCCGTGGTCGGTAGGCGGGCGCACCAGCGCGACCACCATCAGCGGCGAAAGCACGATGACGGCATATATTATGCAAACGCATCAGCGCGCCAGTCGGTCCGCTCTGTTGATGGCTGGTCATGTTTTTTCGTGGTTGCTGTTCGTAACGCTTGTGAACCAAGTGTTCCCACTCAAATCTCACCGGACCCGCTCACCGCAGCCCATGTCCAGCCGCCATTCTCGACGTAGGCCTTAAACAATGCTCGCCGTTCGTTCCCCCTCTCGACCGCAGTGTGAATCTCCGCATCGGTCGCCACCGGGATTTGCATTTGGCGCAGTCGGGAAAGATCGGGAAGCGGCGGCGGCGTCCCGCCTTGCTCGACGTAATCGGCGCGCAGAATCCCGATCAAGCCATCGAGCGCCCGCTGCGCCGGCTCGACCGCGATCGCCGGGAGCCGGTGCTCTTTCGCAACGTCCGCCGACAAGATCAGAAGCGCGTCGTGCAGCGCGGCGAGACTTGGCGCGACGGCGGTCCTTCTCTCGACGCTATGAAAAAAGTGCAGCACCGCTCGCGTCGACGCCAGAATTGCGCGCATCGACGCAGCCGCGAACGACGAGCACATCCTCGTAGTAGGAACGATTGAAGATGCCGATCCGGCCGCGTTCCGGTAGCCGGCTGGTCGTGCGCCAGAGAAAATCATGATCGAGTTCTTCGGCGCTCGGCTGTTTGAAACTGAAAACCTGGCATCCCTGCGGATTGACTCCCGACATGACGTGCCGGATGGCCCCGTCCTTGCCAGCCGCGTCCATCGCTTGAAAAATGATCAGCACCGCATGGCGGTCGGACGCGTAGTGCATTCGCTGCGATTCGCTCAACTCTTCAACGTGCTCGCGCAGCATTTTATGGTACTGCTTCTTTGATTTGAACAGAGGCTCCACCTTCGTCGGCCGGTCGCTAAGTGTGAACTCATCTCCTGGAAGCACCTGGAAGTCCGTTGTTTTGATTTTCGTGCTCATGGTCTTGTGGGCCGTTCGTGCCGGGCTGGATGATCTGCTTGTCGTCATTGATTCATTGTTCCAGACCGACCGGCAAACACGGAAAGCGCGACGGCCAGTAAGATCAACGCCACGCCGCCCGCCTGCAACGTGTTCAAGCGTTCTCCAAAACCGCCCATGGCGATCAAAAGTCCGAACACCGGGACCAGGAACAAATACAGCGAAAGGCGGCCGGCCTCCGTTCGTTGCAACAACCAGAACCAAAGCCAGGTGCTCACCGCGGTGCCGGCCAACGCCAGGAAGAGCAAGATACCGACAAAACCGCCCGTCCACGCGATGGTTCCCTGCGGTTCAAAAACCACCGACAAACCGAGCAGCACCACGCTTCCGGCGACCAGTTGCCAAGCCGTCAGCGACATGAGGTCTTTGCCGGGCTGAAGCCTTTTCACGGTCACGGTGGCCACCGCCGCGCTGGCTGAAGAACCCAGCGCCAGCATCGCACCGAGAAGATTGTTCCCGGTTTGTCCGCGCAACGCGGGCAGCGCCAGTAGGGTCACACCGGCCAGTCCCAGCAGAACGGCCAGCACCTTGCTCAACCCGATGCTTTCACCGAGAAACAGCGCCGCCAGCACGATGATGATGAGCGGCTGGGTGTTGCCCAGAACGGAGCCGATGCCCGCGCCGGTATAGGCCGGGCTGGCAAACATCGCGCCGAAAGTAAAGGTGGTGGCCACCAATCCCAGCGGCAGGATCCAGCGGGCCAGACGGGCCTCCGGCCACAGCGGTTTTCGCCGAATCACCAGCACGAGCAGGAGCGCCAAGCCACCCACGAGCGTGCGCAAGCCCGCGAACCGCAAGGACGGCGCGAACTCCAGTCCCGCCTTGATCGTCGGATAACACGCGGCCATCGGCGCGATGACCACGAGCATCAACCACGCTTGCCGAGCAGGCGAGAGCGGAGCTTCACGGAGATGGCGGTCAACTTTCATACTTGTTTAGTTTCTTCCTTTTTCATCTGTCTGCCGGGAGAGGTCAGCCGGAATGCTCATGGTCCGACTGGCCCTCGGGCGGTCGTGTCCTGAGGAAGAAAAACTCAGCGATCAGGATCGCCGCCATGACTGCCGTTGCCACGATGAGGACCAAAGGATCCGAGGCGATTTTTACCCAGAGAAAGCCGCCGAGGATGATTAGATCCAGAGCGATTGCCACGACCGGGATCACGGGATTGGCATCTACCTCTTTTCTCAGGTGGCGCAGCACCCCCCAGTGAACGGCGATGTCCATGATCAGATAAAAGATGATGCCCAGTGCCGCGATGCGGGACAGGTCGAAAAACGCCGTCAGCAGCAAACCCAGCACAATCGTATAGACCAGCGTGTGCTTCTGAATGCTGCCTGGCATGTGGAAGTGGCGGTGGGGAACCAGCTTCATCTCGGTCATCATGGCCAGCATGCGTGACACCGCGAAAACGCTGGCGATGATGCCGCCCGAGGTGGCCAGCATGGCTAGAATCACCGTAAACCAGACCGCGTATTCGCCCAGTGCCGGCCGGGCCGCGGCGGCCAGCGAGTAGTTGCGCGTTTCGATGATCTCTCCCAGCGACAGGTTGCTGGAGACCGCAAAGCCCACCAGCGCATAGATCACCACGCAAAGGGCGATTGAGATCATGATCGCTTTGCCCAGGTTCCGGCGCGGGTCTTTGAGTTCCGAACCGCTGTTGGTGATGGTGGTAAACCCTTTGAAGGCCAGAATGCCGAGCGCCGTGGCGCCGAGAAAACCGGTGAGTGATGCTCCAGGATCCGCGGCAGAGAAATTCACTTCCACCGAGTCCGCCACCAGCACCCCGACCACGCCAAACAGAACGATGCCGCCAATCTTGATGAAGCCGAGCACCGAGGCGACCCCCTGAATCAAGCCGGTGACGGACAGATTGATCAGGAAGGCCACCAGTAACAGCCCCACCCCCAGCACGGGAACCAGCAGGCTGCTGTCGTCGATGGCAAACAGCTGCAAGGTGTAGGCCCCAAAGGTACGCGCCAGAAAACTCTGGGCGATCACCATGGAAAAATACATCAACAGGGCATGAAAGGCGGTGGTCAGGGTGCCGCCATACGCTTTCTGCAGATACATGGCGATGCCGCCGGCGGACGGGTAGGCATTGGACAGTTTGACGTAGGAGTAAGCGCTGAACGAGACAATCAGCGCGGAGGAAAGGAACGCCAGAGGAAACAGGCTCCCGGTCATTTCCGCCATCTGGCCGGTCAGTGCGAAGATCCCGGCGCCGATCATCACGCCGGTCCCCAGGGCTACCGCGCCGATGAGCGAGAGGCTGTCCGGCTGGTATTTCGAAGCTCGGTCCGATTTATCGTCCACGCTAATTCCCCTTTTGTCCATGCGAATGGTCAGATTAGAGATCCCTGCGATCAGCACGCCGATCGCGAAACAGCGACTCGGCGGCCTGCATCTACATCTCCAGCACTCAGTGGGACTAAAGACCTAGCTGCAGCAGCCACCAGACTTGTCCTTCGGTTTGGCGTCGGCCGGCGTGGAGAAGAACTTTGTCCGACAGCTCTCGCCGCAGAAGTAGAACGCCTTCCCATCGCGTTCGGCGTGGACGGCTGTCGCTGGATCCACGGTCATTCCGCACACAGGGTCTCTGGTCACGCCGGTCGCTTCTTTCATGGTCATGTCTCTCCGTTATCAGTTGTGATTGTCATTTCGACTTCCGTCTCCCGCGGTCTTGAGATATTTCAGGCAGGGGTATCGTCTCGCGTGGTGGTCATGGCGCCCCATTGGCCCCAGCGCGGGATGAACATCGGCACGCGCTTGCGGTAAGCGCGGTATTCATCGCCGTACTCGTCCTCCACTTTGCGTTCTTCGCTTCGTGCCAGCAGGTAGTAGGCCAGGACGACGATGGGAAACAGGGCGACGGAAAAGATCGTCGGCCAATGGACGATGCCCTCGCCGAAGAGGGCGATGAAAAGCCCGGTGTATTGAGGATGCCGCACCAGAGCGTAGAGGCGATCCGTGACAAGGCGGCCTTCTTTTCTGGCGCGGTGGAGTTCGCGCCAACCCTCCATGAATATTCCGATGCCAGCGAACAACAGTACGTAACCGAGGATCATCGCGATCATCATGCCGGCCTCGCCGAGGCCCAGCAGCGTGGACCAGAGGCTGGCGTTGAGATCGCTCTGATCGAGGCCGAAGAACCGTACCAGCAAGTAGATGGTGAGCGGAAAACCATACATTTCCGCATAGAGGGCAATGATGAAGGCTTGAACCACGCCGGCACTTGCCCATTCCTTCCACGTTCTGGGCGCAAGGTAGCGGTATAGAAACCATGAGGCCAGGACGATCACGATCAGCGCGATCCCCCACGCTCCAGAATGTGAAATTTGCTCGGTCATGCTGGAGATTCTCTTTTGGTTGTCGACACGGATTCCTGAACCCGCTCTTCATCTCGTTTGGTGTTCCTTGAGGGCTCCGTCTTCAACCGCAGCAGCCGTGCGTTGATGGCCACGATCACCGTGCTTGCAGCCATCAGCGCCGCGCCCAGGGCGGGCGTGAGCAGCACGCCCCAGGCGTAGAGCGCGCCGGCCGCCAGCGGAATGGCGACGACGTTGTAACCCGTGGCCCAGACCAAGTTCTGAATCATCTTGCGGTAGGTGGCGCGGGAAAGCTGCACGATGGCCACGACATCGAGCGGATTGCTGCGCACCAGAATGATGTCGGCAGTTTCCACCGCCACATCGGAACCGGCGCCGATGGCGATGCCCACATCGGCCTGCGCCAGGGCCGGAGCGTCGTTCACGCCGTCGCCGGTCATGGCCACCAGCACGCCGCGGGATTGGACTTCCTTCACTTTGGCAGCCTTGTCCTGGGGCAGGACTTCGGCGAAGTACTCATCCAGTCCGACCTGGTCCGACACCCATTTTGCCGTCGCCTTGTTGTCGCCGGTGAGCATCATGCAGCGGATGTTCAGGGCCTTGAGGGCATCGATGGCTTGCTTCGCCTCGGGCCGGACGATGTCGGCCAGGGCGATTGCGCCTTTCAGCTTGCCGTCGACGAGGACGAACACCACCGTCTTACCCTGGGCCTGCAACGGCTGGACGCGCTCATCGCCATGATCGATGTTCTGCTCGCTCAAATAGCCCGGGCTGACCACCTTGATCTCCTTGCCGTCGACCCTGCCTTCGGCGCCTTTGCCCGGGATGCTTTTGAAATTCTCCACGGGCAGCTTGTCTTCCGAAGCGGCGGCGATGGCCTTGGCGATCGGGTGTTCGGAATTCGCGTCCACGGCAGCCGCATACTTGCGCAGCGTGTCTTCATCGATGTCCTCCGCCAACACCAGCGTGTCGGTCACGCCAAAGCGGCCTTCGGTCAGTGTGCCCGTCTTGTCGAAAATGACGGCCTGCAGATTTCGCGCGCGTTCGAAAGCAATGCGATTGCGAATCAGCAGGCCGTTGCCCGCGGCCAGCGCCGTGGATACGGCCACCACCAGCGGCACGGCCAGACCGAGCGCATGCGGACAGGCGATCACCATCACGGTCACGGCGCGTTCGATGGCGAAGGCGATTTCCTGGCCCATGAACAGCAGCCAGACGAGGAAAGTGATGGCGCCGCCGCCGAGGGCAACGAGGGTCAACCACATGGCGGCGGTGTCGGCGAGCTTCTGGGTCTTCGACTTGCTTTCCTGGGCCTGTTTGACCAGGTCGATGACCTGCGACAGAAACGAGTCCTTGCCGGTGCCTTTGACCTCGATGGTGAGCGAGCCTTCGCCGTTGATCGAGCCGCCGATGACCTTGCCGCCGGCCTTCCTCGTGACCGGGGTCGATTCCCCGGTCAGCATCGCCTCGTTGACCGAGCTCTCGCCCTCGACGACGACACCGTCTGCGGGGATCTTCTCGCCCGGTTTGATCAGGACTTTGTCATCCACCGCGAGTTCGCCCAGGGGCACGTCTTTGACGCTGCCGTCGGGCATCAGCTTGTGCGCGTCGGAAGGCATCAGTGCGGCCAGCGCCTCCAGCGCCTTCGAGGCGCCCATCACCGACTTCATCTCGATCCAGTGCCCCAGCAGCATGATGTCGACCAGGGTGGCCAACTCCCAGAAGAACACCTTGCCGGTCAGTCCGAACACCACGGCGCTGCTATAGAGATAGGCGGTGCCAATGGCGACGGCGACCAGGGTCATCATGCCGGGCTGCAGTGATTTGAGTTCCTTGACCAGGCCTTTCAGGAACGGCCACCCGCCGTACCAAAAGACCGCAGAAGACAGGCCGAAAAGGACATAGGCGTCGCCGGGGAAGCGGATGATTTCGCGCAGACCGACCAGCGTTTGCAGCAGTGGCGAGAGCGCGAGTATCGGCAGGGTCAGGACCAGCGCAATCCAGAAGCGCTTGCGGTAATCCGCCGCCATGTGGGTGTGGTGATCTCCGTGGCCTTCGTGCTCCTGATGCTCGGAATGCTCAGCCTGGCCTGAGCCGGCATGCTGCAATTGCGCTTCCGCCTCCGACCAATTCTCGTCGGCACTTACTTTGGGACGGCCGTCCTCCTGTGAAAGCGCATAAGCCGTTTTCTCAACCTGGTCATGGCTCGGCTTTGGCGCCGCTTCGTCTTTGGCTGTGTGTTCGTGCTCGTTCATCGAGCGCCTCCGGCTAGTTCGAGAACGATTTATCGAGGGCCTGTGTGGTGCACCTCGTCGTTCGTTATGGTTCTGTAGGACATGGCAACGGTTCGGATTCAGCTCACCAAACTCTTTGCCCGGTTTCAGCCATGCCGTGTGGAATCTCTTTCCGTAATCCCCAGACATGCCGGGTGATATACAGCGCTACCCGAATACTCCGCTTTCGTCCAAGTCAGTCTGTACGTCAGCGCACATAAGGGACGAATACCCGTCCGGCAGTCCTGTCGTCCCACGATGGCTTCTATCGGGACGTTCGGCGGTTCCGCGCTTGTCGTGTATGCGTTGCTCCTCGAAGGCTGAAAACATGAATTGCAAGGACGGTTTTTCCAAACCCGGCCTGCCTGCAGCACTCGCAGCCGCCCTGTTGTTCGGCGCGGGAACGCCGCTCGCAAAATGGCTGCTCGATTGCGTGGTTCGCTTGCAAGGAAACCCGACCGGCGAATTGCCCTGGGCATGGGGGCATCGTGGCCGGTGCGGTCGTCCTGAGCTGGCCCGGAGAAACACGGTTTGCCGGGTGGTGGCCGACGCTGGCTATCCTTGCTGCCTGCCCTGGCGGTGGACGCGGCGCATCGACGAGTTGCAAGAAAAGCTGAACGCCCTCCCGGCGCAACGGAGCGAATGACCATCGCTCCGGAACCGCTATGGCTTGCGCGGTTCAAGGGCGATTCTGCATCAAGACGCCGGTTGCATTTAGCGCCTACGGTGTTTGAAGCCGACATCCTGGTCGACGAACATTCCGGTGCACCGCTCTCCTTGACGACCGAACCAAGGAGGAGGACGACGGCGGCACCGCCGCGATTAATCAATCTTGATCGGACTGTGCCGTTTCAGGATTTCGTTGATTCCCGACTCGCTCGCTTCCGGAACAATGACTTTGATTTGCAGCAACTTGTCGTCGCTGAACACCTTTTCGCGCGGGAGTCCGTCATTGATCAGATCGTCAACGACATTCTTAAGGGTGGTCTCGCTGTCATAGGTCGCGGTAATTGTCTTAAACATTGGATTCTCCTGATGCAATGTGGTCCATTCCAGATATCCCGACAGTTGGCTCCTTGCTTGCAAGCAACTCGCCGGGCGGCTCTTTTGACTTTACCTCTCGCTTCTTCGACATGGCCTTTCGCTTGCCGGTCACTCGTCGCGATGTTTTCGTCATGCTTGCTCACGATGAACGCATACGCCGTAACCAGCATCCAGCCGAAATGAGAATAAGCATCGACGGCGATGGTGTCTGTACGCTGCCGAACATATATTTTGCAGTAGAGACAACACGGGGGACTCCCTCGGAAATTTCGGAAAATCAACTAGATCCGGCTTTTATGTTCCGCATGGTGAAACGTACCGTCGTGGCCGGCGTCAAGCCCGACAGACAGCTAGCTCCCTCCTTTGTGGTTTTCGTTGAGAAGTGAGCTGAGGCGACTGACCTCGTCGCCGTGCATGATGATCTTCTGGCCGTCCGTGGTTTCCATCACCTTGCCCTGGTACAAGTAGCTCTGCACTGCACCCGTCGGCCCGGCTGAGACCACTGGTGAAGGCGAATGTAGGCGTTGTGCGCGGCGGCGTGAATTTCGGTGGAATTGGGCGGTTTGAAATCCGTTCCGGTGAAGTAGCCGTGAGAGCGACGATTGGCGGCTCAGTGGTGTGGTTCGAGCGATAGGTGTAGCGACGCAAAATGATGTCGGCCCAGACGCGCAATCAAGAGGGCTTTCTGACGCAAATTAGTTGAGACGGATAGCGACTCCAGACGCACATTCGGTGATTCTCAAACCACAAGCCATGCTTCAGAACACTTCCGGGACGTACTTCACGGGATGGTCGCTTTCCTGGTACTTGCCAGCGCTTTGCCGCTTGGGCAGGGTGACTTTCAGTGGCTTCGGCGCCTCGTACGGGATGCTCTTCAGGAGGTGTTTGATGATGTTCAGGCGTACCCGCTTTTTGTCGTCCGATCGCGCTGTGAACCACGGTGCCCATTCGGAATCGGTGGCCTCGAACATGGCGTCGCGGGCCCGCGAGTAATCGTACCAACGGCTGTAGGACTTGAGGTCCATCGGTGACAGCTTCCATTGCTTGCGCGGGTCGGTGATGCGCGCCTCGATGCGTCGTGTCTGCTCGTCCATGTCGACTTCGAGCCAGTACTTGAGCAGGATGATGTCGCTGCAGCTGACCATGACTTTTTCGAACATAGGCGCCAGCCTGAAGAAACAGTGCACCTGCTCGTCGCTGGCGAAGCCCATGACGCGTTCGACACCGGCGCGGTTGTACCAGCTGCGGTCAAAGATCACCACCTCGCCGGCTGCCGGAAAGTGCGGCAGGTAGCGTTGCAGGTACATCTGGCTCTTCTCGCGTTCGGTTGGCGCGGGCAGGGCGACGGTCCTGAAGACGCGTGGGCTGACGCGGCCGGTGATGGCCTTGATCGTGCCGCCCTTGCCGGCGCCATCACGGCCTTCAAAGACGATGATCACCTTGAGGCCCTTGCTGACCACCCATTCTTGCAGGTGAACGAGCTCGGCCTCGAGCTTTTCGAGCTCCTTCAGGTAGGTCTTGTTGGACATTTTTTTCGTCGGGGCCGCGGCCTCACCTAGCGCCGGGTCGCTCAGCAAGCCAGGCGTTTGCGCCAGAGCGTTCGACTTGTCCTTCTTTGCGGATTTTCCTTTTTTGCTCATGTCTTTCTCCTCTGAGTTGCAATGCTTGCTTGGACGCTCGGAGCGCATGCCTGGTGTGGACCTCACCGGGCAAGCGAGCGCTGAGTCGCCGTTGGAAAACCGTAATCTCTGGTCGGCGGCGGGGTTGCGGCAGCAGAAACTGGCGCCACTTCCCGTGTCGCCCGGTCAGCTTCTCAGCCTCGCTTATCCAGCCGCCGACCATGGCCAGGTAGAGATTGATCATCGCCGGGAATTGCACCTGCTGCGTTTGCGCATATTGCAGCTGGACGTTGAACAGGCTTCGCTCCGAATCGAGCACTTCAATGTAGCTAGTATTGCCGTTGTCGTAGCGCAGCCGGGCGGTTGCAGAGTACTGCTCCAGTGCCCGTACTTGCTGTTTCTGCGCGCGTAGTTGTGGGTAGTTGTTCGCGCGTCCGGTCCTGATTGATGAGTGCGTCATTGACCTCGCGGAAGGCTTCCCGGATGGTCCGCTGGTAGGCGTCTCTGGCAATGCACTACATTTACGAGTATCGACGATCAATACCGACGGCAACCTGTCACGGGAATGACACTTCTGTCACTTGGGGGCGCTTCAGGGGTTGTAAGCCGGACTTTACTTGCTCATCCACTTGCGTGGCAGGCGCTGTTTCAGGGAGGCGCGTTACTGCGGATTGCGTCCCTCTTGTGGTTGGCGATGCGATCCGCCGTGGCGACCTGACGCTTGATGGGCCTGAGTAGGAGCGGCCAGCCATCATTCGTCGCCGTCCAGGCCTCCATAGCACAAGCTGTCCGGGTACAGCGCCGTCAATTGCGATAGCGTTGCCTGTACCTCTTCCAGATTGGTCATCATGTGGGAAACCTGCTCATCCAGATCGCTGGCCAGCTCGAATAGAGAAGCGACCTGGCTGCGCGATCCCTCGTTGATGACGGCCATTGCCAGTTGGTGCAGCTTCAGCAGGTCGGTGCGAAGCTGCGGCGGGGTGGCGTATTCGCCATCGCTGAGATCGGCGCGCAGTTCGTCCACGGCATCGACGGCACGCAGCAGCGAATGCGTCTCGAAATTCTCCGGAGACAGTTTGTCCCACTCTTCATCGGTAATGCCGGCTACCATCGGCTGGCACCTGATCAAGCGACCGCGAGCGTCAGGTGTCCGACCGGCTCGGCGGCCGGCCGCACTTTGATCTCGATGTCGTAGCCGAGGCGGTTCAAGCAGTCCATCAGCTTGCGCTCGGACAGGTTCGTGAAGTCACCACGCATCATGCCCGACACCTTCGGTTGCGGGATGCCCATGCGTTTCGCCGCCTCTTGTTGAGTCAGCCCAAGGGCGCGCATCGCTTTCCTGATCTCGACCACCAAGCCGGTCTTGATCTTGAGTTTTTCGGCGTCTGGCAGTCCAAGGTCGGTAAAGACGTTGCCCGAGCTGCGCTGAACCTCGACGCCTTCAATGATTCGTTT
>Ga0078783_103_pt1 | contig 15550 bp, 15 predicted proteins | sample CanAccphospTypeI_FD_67363 | JGI IMG/M metagenome (GOLD analysis project Ga0078783, IMG submission 67363) | Unknown Accumulibacter genome from EPBR bioreactor metagenome
TACCGTGTGCTACGAGATTCTTCGCGAGCTGCTGCGCGAAGCGCGCCAGTTCGACGCGCGCGAATACCGCGTGCTCGGCAATCAGGCGGTCATCGACCGCTTTCTCGACGAGGAGTCGCAAGGTCTGGCGCTGCTCTCCGATTTCATCGGCAAGCCGATTTCGCTGCAGGCCGAGCCCAGCTATACGCAGGAGCAATACGACATCGTGCTGATGTGAGTTGCTCCCGCCGTTCGCCAGGCGCCGCACGACGACCGCGACAATCGACGTCGCTCGGCTTGACCACAGGCCGGCGGGGGTCCTATAATCGGCCGCCCTGAGGTGATGTAGCTCAGTCGGTTAGAGCGATGGATTCATAACCCATAGGTCGGTGGTTCAATTCCACCCATCACCACCAAAGAATCAAGCACTTAGCCCCGGCCAAAAGCCGGGGCTTTTTGTTGGGGTTACGCTGGGGTTACTTTTGCCACAATGGGGTCGTTTGATTGCGGTCGGTATCAATAACGCCGCAATCGTCTGGCGTCCTACACGGATAGGCCGATTTCGCGGCCGTCCACTTGGCGAGGAGTGAGCCGTTTCGCATGGGCGTCCGGCTTGTCTGTTTGCGGACGACACCACCGCAACCCGTTGTGCGATGGAGCGTCCGCGCTTACCTTTTCCTAGGTGCGCACACAGAGTGCGTCTTGAACCCACCGAACAAAGTCCCCCCTCGTCTTGAAGCGTTGATACTCGTTGTCCGGCGTCCTTACAAGCACCGCAGGAGCCGCAAATATACCGCCGCCCGCGTCCGAAATAGTACAGCCTAGCAGGCTGGCTAGTTTTCGGGCATCGGCGAAGATCTCGCTGTCGAGTAGACTCCGTTCGAGTATGCTCCGTGCAAGCTCCTCAGCACTTACGCTCTCGATCAGCGCAAGCTGCGTTGCCCGTCGAACGCCGAACTCCTGTTCAATTCGGTCGATTATCAGAGCCGAATCGACACTAGACCCGAGAACATCAACAAGTTTGTTGAGCGCTCTGGCCGCTGGCCTATGCCCAATCTGTACTAGCGAGCTAGCGTACTTAATCACTTCGGCGTTCGTACCGAAGTATCGCTGTAGAAACGCGTGTTCAAGGTGTTCAGCGACCTCAACTCTATCGGCAAAGGCTTTGGCTTCTAGCATCGAAGAGACAAATGCGAAGGAGAGCGAGGTAGAAACACGTGCAAGGCGGGCACGCAACTCGTGTAGGTCTGGAAAGACAGAGCAGGCTACGCGCCAACGGTCTTCCACTTCGGCAAGGGCGGATGCGAAGGCTGCCGTACGATCCTCGTCACTGTCTGCAGTCAAGTCTGGCTGGCCGTCAGTAGCACACGATCTGTCGTACTCACTTCGACACGCTTGATCACCAAGAATGGAAAAAGCGTGATTGATGAGCGCCATCCTGTCGTGCGCTACGACTGGATCGCCCTTCCATTTATCCGGGTGATACCGCTGCGCCAAGGCGCGATAAGCGGCAATAATTACAACGTCCTCGGCGTCTGGCAAAATGCCAAGGACCGCGTACAAATCCGAAGTTGTCATCCTTAAGCCTCCAAGGCCCGTTTAAAGCACTCAGGGCGCACGATGAAAGCCCGTCTCGAATGGCCCCTGGATGATGGGCCTTCAGTCATCTTCGCACCTACACCGATTCCCGCCATATGTCGACGTCCTCCTTGCGCAGTGATAGCCACCGCCGCCTGCTGGCGTCGAGTTATTCACTGCCTTTGCGTTTGTCATTTTCTTGGGATGGTAATATTACCAGTTAGTGGCTGCAAACTACCTCTACGCGTTTGCGCTGATGGTCATGGCTTGGCTGGTAAGCTCGTCGGTAAGCCCTGCTTTGGCAAGCCGCATCACAAGCTCGGTCTTCACCAGCCGTATCGGGTAACGCTACCAATTAGCGCCTTCTGACCGTTTCGACAAACGCGTGCGCTGACAGCCACGGCCTGCGTGGAAACCTTGCTGGAAACCTCGTCTGTGGAAAGCACCGGCTCGATTGCTGCCGGTCCAAATTTCGCCGCGAAATAGCTCCAAATTTGACAGCCTGCATAAGCCCGGGCGGCGCATCGCGCTCGACTTAGCACTATCGCCCGGCCAGCGTTGTTGCGCCGCCTAGTTGTCAAGCTCTTTGGCAAGCAGTCTTTGACTGCAGCTTTCCCGGTGAGAGTTGGCCCAGGCCGCCTGTTTTCTATCTGTTAGCAGGTGCCGCCGAAGGCGGGCCGTCGCCGCTGTTTTCTCGCTGCGATCAGCGGCTGCATGCGACCGATTTTGACGTATGCGACCAGCGGTCTTTCTGCTGACGCTCTGTTCTCAGCAGTGTATGTCCCCGCGCCGTGGACTAGCCCCGTTGCCGGCAAAAGTGCGCCACAATATGACAAATGTTGTGTGATCGAATCACATTCCTGCGCAAGCCGATCACGTCGACACCCGCGATTCGCTGGTAAGCTCGTTGGCACACATGCTTCCCGAACTTATGCAAGCCCGCGTCGCCTGCTTTTTATCGGTTGGCAGGCACCACGGAAGATCGACTCTCGTCGCTGTTTCCGTGCTGTTAGCAGCGGTAGCGAATGCCGCTTTTGGCTGCGTACGTGCTGTTCTCAGCGGCGACTGCGGTTCGCTGCCGTTGACGTGGGTTGTGTTCTGCTCGCAGGGCTTCCCTCTACGGATGGCTTTACGTCTTGCGGGTGGGCTATCTCTATTTGGGTCAAGATAGCTTTTGTGCCATGTATGTTTTCTTAGCAATAGCTGCAATCTATTCTCCCATGCATTCGGCGGAAACTGTTTGGGTTCGTAAAAACTGCCGCAGGAAAGGCGCCGAAGGCTGCAACCATCGCGACTGTAGGGGTGCCTTTTGCCCCCATCTGGCGAGGCTGAACGCAATATTACCCGTCAGGGCAGAGAGGGATTTGACGGCTTACCCAGCATCACCTATATTGGCATCAGCCGGTTCGGCGCCTACCCAAAAGGGGTGTGAAATGGGGCGTATATTGCTGCTTCTCTGTTTTCTTGCGGCTGGAAGTGCCTATGCAGCCGAGTACATGTGCAAGACAGCAGACGGAAAGACGTTGGTTCAAGCATTGCCCTGCCCGCCCATGACGACAACAACATACTCAAACACCAGACCACCAGCAACTCAAGCGGAGCACGACGCCAGAAACAGGCTGCGCGCAGAGCGGGCTCAAGAAGAGTTTGAAAAGCGTGAGCAAGAGCGGCGTCGAATCTACTACGAACGAGTTGCTGCTGAACAACAACGGCAGCAGCAAGAAGAAATCAATCGGCAGGTTGCGGCTGAACAGCGTCAACAGTGGATGCTAGAAGAGCTTCAGCGCACGCGACAGGACGCCGCAGCGGCGAGAGCTGCAGCTGAAGCTGCTGCGGCAGCCGGTGGAGCGCCCCGCAGACGAGCAATCAACTGTGTGCCGAATGGAATCGGCGGGATGGTCTGCAATTGACGTGGCTGAAGCCTGTACGAAAATCTGTGCGCGCAGCTAGCCGACGCGGGGGCTGCGAAAGCGGTCGAACGTCAGGTTTTGTCAAGTCTTACGGCTCTGATTGTCGATATCGCCGCGCAAACGACATTTGCGCCCTCACCTGAAATTTTCTCAATCCCAAAAGTCAGGTTCTGGCAGGTCTCACAGCTCCGGTTCCTACGTTAGCGACGAGCATCGCCGAAACTAAGCATTTTTCAGCCACTATGACTCCGGTTTTTTGGGCCTGCCGCCGAGTCGCCCATTGATACGTGCTTGCTCTTTGCCCGCCTCAGTCTTCGGACCAGTCGAGCAGCCACCATGCCACTTGCAGCGCCCGTTCGCGTAAATCGATGTCAGTTTGCAGAGCGTCCCGGCTTTCGTCTTTGCGCTACAGGCTAGGCCGATCAGATCGTCGGGATATGCTGGGCTTCTTGGTGGCGGGTGCTGATAGCCGCCTTCCTGCCATTGCTTATGAACAGCAGCGCAGAAGTGGTAATGCTGTCGCAGTCGTCGCCGCTTGACAGGCGTCGATTCGTTCATCGCCGGCCTCATCAGCTGTCTTCGTTACGCTGTAACGTCAAAGTATGCCTCGAATGCCGCGTCATCTAAGTTCGCGTGATTGAATCATCGGCTTCGAGAATCAGCCTTTCAAGCATCGCCCTCCGAGTGACGCCGTGATGCCGTGCAAGCCGGTCTAGGGCCAGATCAGATTTCGTGGTCACCCAAGCCTGCAGGCGTCGCTCGCCGTTGTCGCCGGCTGTTGATCGCCGAGCCCGATATGCTCGCTGTCGTTCCGTTGCTGTCGCCATGCCGCGTCCGTTAGGCTGAAACAACGCCATCGTAACACCGTTACGTTGTAACAATGGTCAATCCCATCTGTCCTTTTCAGCCCACCAGAGCAGCCATTGAGACATCTCCAATTGACCGCAGTTGACTCGGGCACATACACTCCGGTGAAGCGGTTGGATTTGCAGTCCTCTCCTTAGAAAAAGGAACGTTCCAGTTCACACGGTAATTCAGGATGAAGAGCCTCTACGAAATTCTGGACGTCAGTCCAACCGCTTCCGCGGACGACATCAAGAACGCCTATCGCCTACAAGCGATGAAGTGGCACCCGGACAGGAATCTTGATAACCGGGCAGAAGCGGAGCTTCGCTTCAAGGAGATCGGATACGCATACAAAGTCCTTTCGGACCCGGTCAGGCGAAGGAACTATGACGAAGCCGCCACGGGAGCAAAAGCGACGTTCGAAGAGGCCAGCGACGGCTTTAGTGCTGACAACGCCTTTGCCACATTTTTGGCGGCTGTTCTCGACGCGGCGTTTGGTATGGCACTGCAAGGGCAAGACCAAATCAGCATCTATCGAGCCCTTGTGGCGGATGGCTGTCCAGAAAGCATTGCGCAGACGATTGCCTCCCGTGCGCATGCGATGGCCAATCGGCCGAATGAAAATCGCGCCACCAGAAACGCCTCAACGCAGAAGAAAGAAGCCGCTGGCGCCGTGCCGCCAAAGTGGCGCGCTGAACCCTCCGACGATTTGAGTAAGCCTCTATCCGCGGGGCCGTGGGCCAGGCTTTTCGCTAGAACTATCGACCTGGGCGTCGTCACGGTGTTGGTTCTTGCCGCAGAAGTGGCGATGGCCGTGTCGCTACCAACGTGGACAAGTGGCGCCTGGGCATCAGCGTGGCTGGGGTTCTTGTTTTTTGGAATTGTGTTGCTCGCGTATGAGTCAGTTGCCCTTTCCGAATTCGGTACCACAATAGGCAAGGCTGCGTTCGGACTTCGCATCCGCACCGAAGGAGGCCGGGTCTTGGATACCAAGACTGCCTTCCGCCGATCTTTTTGGGCATGGGCCAGTGGCAACGGGTGCTATCTCTTCTTTCCTCTGACGTTTTTCTTCTGGTGGCGCGGGTATAGGGCGCTCAAGACAACTGCCAGCACGCCTTGGGACGACAGAGTGCGATCAACGGTTACGCAGTCAAGAATAGGCTCGTTCAGGTTCTTGGTGGGAGCCTCACTAAGCGTCTCCCTGTTGATGGGCACCCTCGTCGTCGCCAGCCTGAATAGGCTGGCTTTGAAGCAGGAATTGCGGGCGCAATTGCTTTCTGACCAAGAAGTGTTTGGCGAGGCGAGTGCCCCTCGTCCGGAAAGCAGTAAGCAGATGTCGGCAGAGGCCTTTCGTGGGGATTCGCCTCGCACCGTGCCAGGTGCCAAAACGGTGCTTGTGGTCAAAATAGGTCACGTCGCACCGCTGACCGGCCCGATCGCCCACTTGGGCAAGGACAACGAGAACGGCGCGCGCCTTGCAGTCGAAAACGCGAACGCGCAAAGAACCGAGATCAATGGCCACGTGATCCGGTTCGAACTGATTGGCGAAGATGATCAGGCGGACCCAAAGCTCGCTGCGATCGTGGCCCACAGGCTGGTTAATGCGCGCGTCGCCGGTGTCGTCGGCCACTTGACCTCAGGTTCGACCATTCCTGCATCGGCGATCTACAATCAGGCGGGAATACCCCAGATTTCACCATCAGCAACTAATCCAAACTACACCCGTCAGGGCTTCCATACGGCTTTTCGGGTGATGGCCAACGACATGCAGCAGGGCTCGACGATCGGCACCTACGTGACGAAGAACATGGGTGCAAAGAAGATGGCCATTGTCGATGATCGAACCGCTTATGGCTTTGGGCTAGCAGACGAAGTGGAGAAAGCTGCAAGAGCCAACGGCGCGGCGGTGGTCGCTCGGGAGTTTGTCGACGACAAAACGATCGACTTCAAAGGAATTCTTGCCAGAATCAAGGCCAAGAATCCCGATGTAATCTTCTTCGGCGGCCTAGACGGGACGGCTGGACCCATGCTCAAGCAGATGAGGGCGTTTGGCATAAGTGCCAAGTTCGTCGCTGGCGACGGCAGTTGCTCGCCTGAGTTGATTCAGTTGGCCGGACCGGCGTCAGAAGGAGTCATCTGTACGCAGGCTGGCTTGCCCGTGGACAAGCTCCCGAACGGCCAGAAGTTCGTCGCCGACTTTACCCGTAAGTACGGCCAGATCCAGATTTACGCGCCGTACGCCTACGATGCAGTGATGGTTCTCATCGACGCTATGAAGCGCGCTAACTCCGTCGAACCTGCTAAGTACCTGCCTGCAGTGGAAAACAGTTCGTACGACGGCGTCACCGGCAAGATCGAATTCGACGAACGAGGCGACACCAAGAACGGCGCTATATCGGTCTTCGAGATCACGAAAGGCAAGCTCGTGACACGTGATGTGATGAACGCTCAGGCCGAATACCGGCACCTTTCTGGAGGCGCGAGCACTGGCGCCAAAGCCTTAGTTGACGCTCAAATGGAAGACTTACGCCGCATCAATAGCATATTATCTTCAGAGTCGTATCCAACGCAGATAGAAATTCTCACGCAGTTAGTCCAGAGCGGGAAACTACCAACAAGCAGATTTTCGCCTATCATGTTTCGCGACATTGTGACTGCAAAAAAATACTTGCAGACACAAGGGATTCACCAAGCATCTTCGGCAGTTATCGGACAACTTATGGACCAAGAGGTCTGGTGGCTGGATAACGCGGGCTTTTACATTTACTTGCCTAATTTCACAAACGAAGCTGTAAGCGGCATTGCGTATGAATTAGACGCTGGAGCAGACTGCCCGGAGGCACGAAGCCTCGCGCAGCGAAGAGAACAGAAGCACTACTACCTGCTTAGAATTGACCCACCGCTACAGCCTGCCGACTATCGAGTGATAGTCATGCCGAGGCAAGAGAACCTTATCGGCAATAAAGAGCTTCGCGGAAAAGCTATTTGTGGAACGTTAATGACCGCCTGGTAACAGGGCGTCACAGGATGCACGCTCATTAAAAGGCGATTCGACCCAGATTGGATCTCAGAGATAATTCGGCCAAAAGAACAGTGACGGTGCGCGAAGAATGACTGGGGCGGTTGCCTGGGGCTCCTTGTGATGTACTTCGTTCCCGACTGAGGATGTGTATGTACAAAATATTGGCCGCACTGGTTCTTTCATCATGCATGCTTCTACCTCAAGCGCAAGGGACGGAAGCGGTCTTGCTCGGCTCATCTTCTGAAACGTCTGTTTACGTCTACCCGGACACTCTCGGAATAGTGGGTCCAGGAATCGTTAAAGCATGGTCCCTATATGACTTCAGCATGCAGCAATTTGTGAACAACGTTCATCTTTATTCCGTTAAGTCGCTTAACGCAATTGATTGCAGAAATAAGCGAATTGGGATTCTCAATGACATATATTATGCAAGGCGAGGAGGGGGCGGCGAGGTGGTCTGGAACGGAGCCGTCGAAATGTCAGCAATAAAATGGCAATATGTAGCCCCAAAGAGCTTGAGTGAGCTTAAGTTTGACTTCTTTTGCTATCTGGCAAGAGAGAAGTTCGGCGGGTTTTGATCTGTCCTTCTGTCAGCGCTATCACGCAGCCCGTTCCGTCGCGCCAGCAGTATGCTTCATCCATTCGGAGGCAGCAGCCTGCACTCGACCTAGCGAGTGCAGCAACATTGATCATGCTGCCGAACATGTCGCCGTCGTGATCTCGGCGCTCGACCGGACATCGTCGTAGCCGCGCCGCTTGTCAGGAATCGATTCGTTACGACCGCGGCTCGTAGCTCGCGCATCGGTGCAGGATGTTTTGCCTTGGCCGATAGCCAGTGATCGCCGAGACGGCCTCGCCAGGCGCCCCGATTACGCAAACGCCCAGGCGAAGATTGCCGCACTGCGTACAGAATCTTCGGTCATCTAGAACGCTGTCGGCGTGGACGTCCGCGGCCCGCGCCACGAAGTAGTCCCGCCCATCCTCATTACGCCGGCAGTGTTTCAGCACCTCGTCAAGGGTGGTCTCGTCAGTTTCGCCAATCTGCGCCAGCCGCGTCAGAATGGTTGCTTCCTGGTTGCCCGCTAGTACGCCGCCAGCCTCCCGCCGGCCCGCCTCGATCGGCTTAACGGCCAGCGCATCCGGGTAACTGGCGAAGACTTCGGAATGGCTGGCTGGTGGGGAGAACGACACCTCCATCGGGTTGCGGTCGCCGAAGTGGAGTAGCCAGCGGTAGCAAGCGATTTTCTCGTTCGTGGCAGTTGCGACAGTGACAGTTGCGGCTTTTGCGACAGTTAGCTCATTCCCGACTTCAAAAGCCCCCTTTTTGCCTTCATGCGTCGCAAGTGTCGCAACTGTCACTGTCGCAGTTTGTACTCGTTGCCTTTTGCGCAGCATGGCAAGAATGCTCATCGCTCAATCCCCGCCGCTTGCTCTACCCTTTTCCAATAGGCGGCCCAAACGCCATGGCGCACCTCGTCGTCGTCAATCTTCCGCTTGCCAGATAACACTTCCGCCTCCAATTCTGGAATTAGTTCAAACATGGCCCCAGTTCGCCGAATCAGTGCGGGCAGAATGTCTAAAAACCCGGCCAGCGCCCGCTGTTTCTTCTTGCTGCCGTTTCGGTGTGCTGTTAGCCTGCACGCGGCTGAGCATATAACGGCATCAGACCTTTCGGAATAGGCCAGCATTCCACATCCCAAGCACTCAAAGACGTAACACTTACATCTAAAGGCTAACTTCCCGCTCATGACGTGACCCCTCCCAGCGCCGGGTTCACGTGAATGAAGATCCTCTTGCCGTCCTTTCGGACCTGCATGCGGTCAAGGTCGGCAAGATCCTTGGTCGCCGCCGTCAGCTTGTCTTTGTCCCGGACTGGCCCGAGTCGCTGCACGTCGCGCGTCGATACCATGCAGGTGCTCTCCCGCCGGCAATACTCGATCAGCCAGGTATCCAGCCGTACCGCGTCCGCTAGTTCCGCCGGCAGCGCCAGTTCGCCGAAGAATCGCCGCGACTCGTTCAGGTGCCATGCAGCAACAAGACTGGCACTCTGAAATGCTTCCAGCCCGACAGCCCCGATGCCATGCTCGAAAACATGGAATTGCGCCGCTAACCGCACCGCGTTGTCGGCAGACTTGCTCGCGACGTCCCGCACGTCGTACAACTCGCCGCCTGAGCGTAGTTCGCTCTCTACCGTATCGTGGTACTCGATCCATGCCGTTTTTGCCGCCGGAGACAGGGTCAGCATTTGCGGGGTCAGCGCACCGTCGTCGCCGATCGGTGCCGGCCGGTTCAAAATCTCGGCAATTCGCCGGTGGAATGCGGCAAGGTGCGGCCAGTTCGCAGGGGCTTCGGTGAATGGCCGTTGCCCTTGGGTTGATTCAGGCCACGCCACAAGAAAGCGGGCAAGGAAGCCAGTTCCACGCGCCAGCGTGCCGGACTTGTCGAAGAAGCTTCGCAGTGTCAGTTCTTGGATTTGAAGCGCCACCGTCAGCCGCGCGCCCTTGACCGTAAATGACTCCGATGTGCGCCGCCCGATCGATAGCTCGCCACCATCCCAAAGGGTGTTCAGCAGGCCCAGATTGCGCATGACTGAATCCTTGCCCATGCCGTGACTTCCCAGGATCACGCCTGCCTCGCTGGATACCACGCCTGCCGACGGCCATTGACGCGCCAGGCGCCATGCAAGGTTCTCCGGCGTTTCGTCGCCGAGCAGCAGTCGCGGCACTCGTGGCGCTTCTGGTTTGTCGTGCTGAATCTGCGCCAGGTTTGCCCGCAGGCCGTCGGTTGACTTGCCAGCTTTCCCCGCGGCCTTTATCGCTTCGAGAATCCCATTACGCTCGGCAGACCATGCGTCAAGCTCCGCTTCGTAGCGCTCGATTTCCGGCTTCATTGCCTCGGCTTGCTCTACTTGGTAGTCCCGGATCGCAGTCAAGAAGAACTGATCGCACGTCGACTTTCGTTCGCCGCTATCACCAATCGTGAGCAGGAACAAACTGGCCGGCCCGGTCAGCTTTTCGGCACGCTTGACGTCCGCGTGCGCTTGGCAGGCCAGTGAGAGTGCCCCGAGTGCCGATGACACGACCATCGCCAAAGGTGCCTTGACGAAGCCCGCCACCTCTTCCACGGCGGCCCGTATGGAGTCAGGCAGTGCATCAATTGGGTATTCTTCCGGCTCCACTTTCGCCGCCAGCGGTTGCGGATCAGGCCACGCCAAGCGTGCAAATTCGTCCGCTGGCGCGTTCCCTTCGTTGGCTGGAGACTTGCCCCTTGCCGGTTTTCTGCCATTCGCTATTGCTTGTGCTACAGCCTGTGCGCCGCACATCTGCGCCATGTCGTTGAAGTCCGTCATGTCGGGGTCGCGGTTGCTGCCGAAGTCGGGGATTGCCAGCTTGCCGCCGACAACTCGCGCCGCCTCGATTGCATGGGGATCAGGTGCGCTGGTTGCCTTCACCAGATCGGCCAGAACCACCAGCGATGCCGCCGGATAGCGTTCGCGCATCGCCTTCGCCACCGCTGGCAGGTTGCCCGCCGATAGCGCCGCGATGGCTGGGTAGCCGGTCGCTTCCTTGGCAGATAGCACAGTTGCCACGCCTTCACCTATCTGCAGGGTGAGTCCGTCGCCGTCACCATCGGGTAGCGGCTCGGATGCCCAATACCCCGCGGCTTTCGTGCCGTGCCCCGCAAGGGCCGTCTTGCGCCCGTCGCTGTCGATCAGTTCCAGCGTTGAAAGCCTGTCACCTTGTTTTACTGGCACCACCAGCAGTCGCCCGCCAATAGGCGCATCCCCTGACTTCGGCGGATAGCTCAGGCTCTTCGCCGCCGCGCCCGCGTCAATTTCTCGCAGGGTTGCTGTGGGTGAAACGTGCTTGCGCAAAAGGTAGGGATGATCGCCTTTCGCCTCGGTTGCCGCTTTCCAGACTGCGAGCGCTTTCGTGGCTGTGGTGGCACGTTGGCAGGCTGCCTCGCCTTCCTCTTGTGCGGCCCGCACCTCCGCGGCGCGCTTCTGCTCGGCAAGCTGTTCGGGTGTCCGCTCGCGGGAAATGCCATCATCGCGCCAACCATGCGCCTTCGCTTCATAGAACAACGTTCCAATGGTCACCTTGCCGCTGGCCCGGATGCTTTTCCACACGTCCCCGGCATCGCGGGTATTGTAGGAGTCGGCCTGCTGGCTCCATTCGTCCCACAAGTCAAAGCCGGTATCGCCAAGCTCAGACTTGATCGCCATGGCCATCCGCAGCCACCTATCGCGGTCATCGGCGGGAATGAATGCCAGGGCTTCGCGGATGCGTTGGATATCGCCGCTCATGGCTGCCCCCTTTGCCATCCGCGCTTGGGCTGGCGATTTCGTGAAGGCTTGACGCTGTTGGCGAGGCTGAACCAGCCTGTCAGAGGGTCGGTGCTGGTAGAATAGCGGCTGTCGAAGGAAGTGTTTTGGGTCGCGCGGTTGCCACCGTTGCGGCCCTTCGTTTTGTTGGTCATGGTCGCCGCCCCTATGCCGTTGCGCCGGTTTCGCGGGTGCGCTTTTCCAGCCAGGCGACAAGGTCCGCGCGGCGGTAACGCACGTTGCGCCCGATCTTGATGAAAGGCAGGTTGTAGCGCCCGGTGCTACGCCAGACAGAAAGGGTGCCGGGGGAGGTGTCCAGAAACCGCGCCGCTTCCTTCTCGTCGAGAAGATCGCGTACGGCTTCGATGATATGCTCTATGGTCATGGTTCGCTTTCACTAAATCCCGCTGATGTGCGGTATGGAAGCGAACTCTAGAGAAAGGGTAAATGAGCAGGTCCGAACTCGGTTATGGCAATTCCGAATTCGGTATTTTTTCCTTATTTCATGCGGGTTCTTAGCGCATCAGGGATCTTGCGCAGTACATCTCTGATTGTGTCGTCGCTCACGCTTGCGCCGATCTCATCGGTCAGCTTGGCGAGTTGCCTCGCAGCACCGCGCTCTTGATGTTTGATGTCCCCATAGTCACAAAGCGCCGCAATGATAGTTAGCAAAGTGTTGCGCTCAGTTGTTATTAATGGCTTTTCCAAGCCAGCCGAACGGCCGCTTAGGGAAGCTTCGAATTCGCTTAACGCAGCCGTACGAACAACGAAGATTCTGTGTTGAGGAAACGTTGATGCTTGGCTGTAATTCGTCATTGCGTCAGCCCTGTCAAATTGGTCAAATTTTTCGAAAGGTCCGACCGAAGGGTCAACCTCTGGCCAGACTGGGTTAGGCAGCTGCTCTTGAAGCGCATATAGCTGCCCGTTATTTTCGACGCAGACCCGAGATCGCGTGGCTATCTCCAGCGCTTCACCATTTATCAGGCGGCGGTACTCGTTCTCCACCTCCAACCGCTCCGAGCCAATCATCGGCAAGTTCAACACGCCGACGATCCGAACGACCTCGCCCTCCTCAACATGAAGCATCCAATCCTTTACCCGCTTAGACTTGCTGTTGTCGCCGCTTCTGGCAGATCGCCACTCGGGGATGTGGGCGCGCTTTGCGTCGACGTGATCAGCGAAAAACACAGAGAGCCTTAGCGTCCCATCCAATGCCAATCGGAGGACGTCGGCCTCTGTAATTGCCTCTCCGAATACGATGCTCAAGTGGCGGGCAGCGTCGACCACCGTTAGCCATTCCCTGATGTCAAAAAGCTTGACCATCCCGCGCCCCTATTACGCTCGCCCCTTGTTCAAGATGCCGCGCCAGCCGAGCAAGAGATCTCGGTTTTCGCTCTCGGGGATCAGCCTCGGGCTAGGCGCAGCAAAAATCAGGTTTTTTCAGGTCACGCGGCCACCCCAAAGCGCCGTACGTCGATTTCCACGCCCGCTACTGCTGCCTGCTCGGCTTGCTTCAGCAAGGCAGCAGTAACGGCCTCGTCATGGAAAGCTTCGCCGCAGTTTTCGCACACCAGCGCCGGAACCTCGCGGAAAACAATCACCACGTCGCCGCGTTCAAGTGGAACAGTCACAGCGCCGGGGCGGGTTTCGCCGTGTCGGCAGATAGGGCATTTCATGGGTTTTTCCTCGTGGCCAGGTCCGCCAGCCATAGGGCGGGGTCGGGTTCGTAGACGGTAATGATGACGCGCTCGCCATCGCCGGGGTTGTCGGCAAACACCAGATGCAGAGGGCGGTTGCCGGCGAAGCCCAGCCATAGGCAGCTAGGGTAGGGCGTATCGGTCGGGTAGTTCTCGATCACGCGCCCCGATGCCAGCGCCGCGCCAACGTCGGCAGTCGATATGTGGCGCTCAAACATCCGCCGCACGGCATGCTGTCGATAGATCAGCTTCACTCATTGCCCCGTTTCGGGATGCGCACCACTTCAGCCACCTTTTTCATACCGCCGGCCTCCATCATAGCCGCGGTTGCCGTGTTGACGGATGCACGCACCGGGTCAAGGTCGAGACGGGCATAAATTGCCGTCGCCTGCTGACTCTTGTGGTTCAGGCTCTTGCCGATGATCGCCAGCGATGCGCCCGTCTTGGCTTGCCAGCTTCCCAGCGTCCGCCGCAAGTCGTGCAGGGTTACCCCGTCCGCGGTGTTCCTGCCGTAGGGAATGCCGGCCCGTTCCATGACGCGAATTACAGCCTTTTTCGGCTCCTCGATATGACCACTCGCGCCCGTCCCGGGGAAAACAAAAACGGCGCCGTTCTCGGCCGCTTCCTTTCGTGCTTCCAGAATGGTGACCGCTTCAGGTGAAAGCGTCACGTTCTGCGGGGTGCCGTTCTTGGTGTCGGGAATTCGCCAGACGGACTCGCCAAGGTTGATCTCTGCCCATCGCATCGCCAGCAAGTTGGCTCGACGTGCGCCGGTTAGGAGTGCTAGCAGGATGTAATCACGGAAAGTCTCATTCTGTTCTCCCGCCAGCGATTCGAAGAAGCGGGGAAGCTCGTCGGATCGCAGGAAGCGATCACGGCTTACCTTGGCGCCAGAAACCGTGACGCCTTGTGCCGGGTTGGTGTCGACATATCCCCATTCGATTGCCTTGCCGAAAATGCTTGATGCAAGGGCACGAATATTGCGCACAGTGGCCACGGCCTTCCCTGCTTTCTCGGCGTCGGAAAGAGTCCGGGCGATCATTGCACGCGTGATCGTCGTCAATCTCCGCGTGCCAAGGGACGGCTGCAGGTAGTCACGGAAGCGTTGTTGATCGGCCGCCCACGCCTGCTTCTTCTCGCCGTGTCGCCTGCCGTACTCGGCGAAAACCTCGGTGAACGTTGGCTCCCCACGTAGCGCTCGTTTTGCCTGTGCGGGGTTCGCACCGTCCTCGATTTCAGCATTCACCAGCGAGGCCGCCTTGCGTGCTTGCTCGACGGTCATCGCGGGGAATCGCCCGAGGGTTACACGTTCCGGTCCGCCGCCCTTCGTGCGCCGGTACATCGAAAACGTCTTCACGCCGCTTGCCGACACGCGTAGCTGCAGGCCCGGCGCCTTGGTGTCGTGATAGGTTGCCCGCGAACCAGCCGCAGGTAGCGGCAGGGCGAGCAGCTTTTCCTTGTTAAATTGCAGCCTCGCGGTATCGTTCATGACCTCTCCTTATGCCCTTGGGGAATCTGGGGTTACGCCGGGGTTACATTGCAGGTCAGAAACCGTCCTGTTTCGTGTAACCCCGTTAAGGTGAGTTTAGCCGCAATGGCATTCTATGTATAGTTTTGTTAAGGTTCATGAACCCATAGGTCTGCCGGGACTCACGGATTCATAACCCATAGGTCGGTGGTTCAATTCCACCCATCACCACCAAAGAATCAAGCACTTAGCCCCGGTCAAAAGCCGGGGCTTTTTGCTGTCGGGCTTCCGGGGGCCTTTCTGTGCCGCGTTCTCGGGGTGCCGTGCCAATCGGGCCAAGGGGAACGGTTTTCGCCTGCGGGGACGAGCCTTGGGCCGAGCGCGGCAAACTCGGGTCTTCCCTGTTTACGCGGCGCGGTTTCCCTGCCGAGCGCGCACCAAGCATCGACGCCGTCATTGCGAGGAGGCATAGCCGACGCGGCAATCCAGCTCCACCCTCTGATCTTCATTCCGTCGCCACATCAACACCCCACGAGCCAAACGTCTGGATCGCCACGTCGGCTGCGCCTCCTTGCAATGAAGTGCACTCGCGGGTCGGTGCGTCAGTTCCCCCTTTACGCCCAATGGATTCAGGCATTTAGCCCAGGTGACCCGCGGGGCTTTTGCTTCCCGGCTGCCGCGTTGCCGTATACACTCGTTAGCCTCAGCTTGCCTGGATCGCGCGCA
>Ga0078783_112_pt14 | contig 14783 bp, 14 predicted proteins | sample CanAccphospTypeI_FD_67363 | JGI IMG/M metagenome (GOLD analysis project Ga0078783, IMG submission 67363) | Unknown Accumulibacter genome from EPBR bioreactor metagenome
CTGACCGAGATCGGATGGACAGTCGGCGACGTCATAGGCCGATGCCGCGATGCCGCTGTCAGCCGTTACCTGGTGCATCACTCGTCGGCAGTCGGCCGCGCAAGGTCGGGCGACAAAATCAGGGACATGACCATCGGACAGGCGTTCGCCGAAGCGCGCGACGCAGCGGGCGTGTCGGTTGCAGGGAAGACGCCGCCCACGTTTCACGAAATTCGAAGCCTGTCGCTACGGCTCTACGATGAGCAAGGCGTCAACACGCAAGCACTCGCCGGCCACAAGAGCGCGGACATGACGAGCGTCTACCGCGACGTTCGCGGGGACGAATGGATCATGGTTGAAGCGAAATGATGGCCACCATTCCACACGAATCCCACACGAATCCCACACGCTGACTTCTAATCCATTGTTTTTGCTATTATTTTTTTCAATGCACGGTGCACACCATGCACGGATCGAACGACCTCACGACGTGCTGCACGGCGAGCGGGACGCTTTCATCCTCACCCACCGGCAGGCCGACCAGCGCCTGTTCGAGCGCGCCGGGAACGCCGCCCGCGTCGCGCGGCGAGAAGTTCCAGGTGGTCGGGGCAATGATCTGGTAGCGGGCGATCCTGCCGCGTTCGATGTGCAGCCAGTGACCGAGGGCGCCGCGCGCGGCTTCGACGAGGCCGACGGCGCTGGCCTGATCGGGGAGCTGCCACTGATGGCAGAACGGCTCGCCGGGGGTCAGCGCGCGTACCCAGCCTTCCATCGCCGGGACGACGAGGGCGATTTCGAACAGGCGGGCGACGACTCGCGCCAGGACGCTGCCGCCGTTGGCGGCGACCAGCGCGCGCAGCAGTGGGTGACCATCGACCATCTGCCGGGCCAGCGCACCGGTTTCGGCGACGCGCGAACCGTAGCGCGGCGCCTTGCACCAGGTATAGGCGTCCGGCTGGTCGGCAAACTCGGCGATCAGCGGGCGTGTCTCGCCCTCACGCGGGTGCACTGGCTGCTCGCCGAACAGCCAGGCGTGGGCGACGTCTTCGCTGATCAGGGCTTCGTCGAAGGCCAGCACGCCGTCGCGCCAGACGCCGCGGGCGAAGAGGTGCTCGCGATGGTCGTCCTGGCGGCCTGCTCCCCCTTGTTGCGCGTAGGCGCCGTAGCTGAGAAAGGTGTCGCTCGCCCGTCCGATGCGCTCCAGGCCGAGATCGGCGGCGATGTCGAGGAAGCGCGGGAAGTCGCCTGCCCTCCCCTGCGCCCAGGCGGAGAGCTGGTCGGCCCTGTGCAGCGCGCCGACGTTCTCGAGGGTATCGCCGAAAACGCGGCTGCTCAGGAACGCCCGGAACTCGCGCAGCACGGTCAGCAGGCGGACTTTCTCGGTGGCGGTGATCGCGCGCGTCGTTCCGCCCGGCTGCAGCGCCAGGCTATGCGGCCACTTGCCAGCCAGGTAGCCCATCAGGCGCAGCCAGTCGGCACGTGCCGGCAGCACCTCGCGCAGGGCTTCGCCGACGTCGGCCTGGAAACGCCTTTCGGCGAGCGCGTGCCAGGCGCGACCGCGATACGCGGCGCGCGCGAAGTCGGGCATGAAGAAGAGGTAGAAGTGGGTCAGGTGGTCGGCCAGGTTTTCGCAGGCGAGAATCAGCTTGCTCGCCAGACGGCCGTTGGCCGGCATCGGCAGACCCGTCGCGTCGGCGAGCGCGGCGGCGGCGGCCGCCGATTGCGACAGCGAGCAGATGCCGCAGATGCGCGGCACGATGACCAGGGCGTCGAGCGGGTGCTTCGCGATCAGAATCTGCTCGAAGCCACGGTACAGCGACGAGCAGACCTGCGCCGATTCGACGCGGCCGTCGGCAATGTCGAGGGTCACTTCGAGGTCGCCTTCGACGCGATTGAACGGGCCGATGGTCAGCCGCCGGCTCACTTCGGACCGCCCTTTCTCGTTCCCGGCAGGATGACCGGGTGATCGGAGCGCGAATTCTCGCGTACCCGCCGCGGCGTCGCCGACTTGGACAGGGCGGCGAGCGCGACGAACCAGGCCTTGGGCATGTCGATCGGCAAACCGGTCGGGATGCCGGCGACCTTGGCGGTTTCCATGAACGGATGGCCGGGTTCCTCGAAACCGGGTTCGGTACACGAGATGCAGGCAAAGCCGCCACGGACGCACGAACCGACGCCGTTCCACGGCCGCAGGTTGCAGTCGGCGCTCGCCTGGGTGCCCTTGCAGCCCATGTTCTCCATCAGGCAGCCAAGATCGGAGAGCTTCTCGGCGCTGGCCTTGAATTCGTAGTACTCGTTGCGCGGGCAGCCGTGGTGCACCAGTTGCTCGGTATAGGAACGCGGCCGCTGCCAGGCGTCGAGGTCGCTCTCCGCGAAGGCGCCGAGCGCCAGGGCCAGGGCTAGCAGCGTGTCGACGACCCAGCCCGGATGCACCGGACAACCGGCGACGTTGATCACCGGCAGGCCGGCAGCGGCACGAAAATCCGGGCCGAGCAGGCCGCCTGCCTGGTCGCCGTCGAACTGCAGACCACAGGCGTCGGTGCGGTTTTCGCCGGAAGAGATGATGCCGCCGAAAGCGCTGCAGCTGCCGATGGCGATCACCTGGCGCGCGCGCGCCGCGAGTTCGCGCACCCAGTCGATCACCGGCCGGCCGCTGCCGGAAAGGATCTGAAAGCGGCCGCTGCCGTTCGGCCCGCGCAGCAGCGCGCCTTCGACGCAGAGGATGTCGAAGGGCAGTGCGCCACTGGCCGCCGCGTGCAGGAGATCGAGCGCATCCTTGCCGCTGGCTTCCGACAGGGCGGGATGGAGAAGCAGGTCGACACCGGCATCGGCAAGCTGCGCCAGCACGCCGGCGCGGTTCTCGGCGCCGAGCAGCGACTGTGTGCAGCCGCCGCAACCCGCGGCCTGCAGCCAGAGCACTTTCATCCGCGTTCGAGTCCGTAGCGCAGCAGCTTGTGACGCAGGCCGACGCGCGACAGACCGAGTTCGCTGGCCGCGCGCGACTTGTTCCAGCGATGGCGGATCAGCGTCTCCCTGAGCACCCGCGCTTCGAGCGCTTCGAGGCGCTCCTTGAGCCCGCCATCGACGGCGATCAGATCGAGCAGATCGTCGGGCTGCTGATCGAACGCCGGCGTGCGCAGGATGCGTGGCGCGAGCAGTTCGGCGCCGACGCGCGGCGTTTCGCAGAGCGCCAGCATGCGCAGGATTTCGTTCTGCAACTCGCGCACGTTGCCCGGCCAGGGGTAGGCGGCGAGGCAGGCGAGCGCCTCGGTGGTGAAACCCTCGACGCTCTTGCCGAGCGCCTTCTGGCTGGCGTCGAGCAGGCAAGCGGCGAGCAGAGGAATGTCCATCGCCCGCTCGCGCAGCGCGGGCACGTGCAGCGGCACGGTCGCCAGGCGGTAGTAGAGGTCCTCGCGGAAGCTGCCGGCGCGCACGTCGGCCTCGATGTCGTGGTGGGTGGCGGCGACGACGCGCACGTCGACCGAATGCGGGCGGGTGGCGCCGAGCGGCCGGAACTCGCCTTCCTGCAGGACGCGCAGCAGCTTGACCTGGAACGCCGGGCTGGTGTCGCCGATTTCGTCGAGGAAGAGCGTGCCACCGTCGGCCTGCTGGAAGCGGCCGCTGCGGTCCTCGTAGGCGCCGGTGAACGCGCCGCGCTTGTAGCCGAAGAGCTCGGCCTCGAGCAACTGGTCGGGCAGCGCGCCGCAGTTCTCGGTGACGAAAGCCTTGTCGGCACGCCGGCTGCAGTAATGGATGGCGCGAGCGAGCATCTCCTTGCCCGTCCCCGATTCACCGCTGATCAGCACCGAGAGGTCGAACGGAGCGATCTTCTCGATCAGCGCGCAGACGCCGTTGAGCGGGCTGTCGGGCGTGCGGATCAGCGCGTCGAGGCCGAATTCGCGTCTGGCGCGCTCGCTCTTCGCCTCGACACGGCGCGCCAGCACCGGCTCGGCGGTGCGCAGATCGACCGACAGGCGCTGGCTCTGCTGCTGCAGGCGATGGACGTTGGCCGCCGTCTGCAGGGTCAGCAACAGCTGCTCGGGATGCCAGGGCTTCATCAGGTACTGGTAGATGCCGGCCTCGTTGACCCCGGCGATGATGTCCTCGGCGTCGGTGTAGCCGGACAGGATGATGCGCAGGGTATCCGGCCACTGGCTGCGCACTCCCTTGAGAAACTCGACGCCGCTCATCTGCGGCATGCGCTGATCGCAGACGACGATCTGTATCCACTCGCTTTCCATGATCCGCTGCGCCTGCTCGGCGCTCGCCGCGGTGAACACCTCGAAGTCGTCTTCGAGTGTCCGCCGCAAGGCTTCCTGCGAGCGCACTTCGTCGTCGACGACGAGCACCGTCGGCAGCTTGGGCCGCGGCGTGCTGCTCATCGCGGCACGCTCCAGCCGAGATCGCGATGAATCGCCAGGTGCCGCGGCGTCCATGACGCCGGCGTCTTGTGCACGAAATGGTAGCGGGCGACGTGGTAACTCGGATCGAAGCCGTAGAAGTTGCGCTGCAGCTCGGCGAGTTCCGCGGCGCGATAGCTGGCCAGCGGCCGCAGCGCTTCGTCGCCCTGGCGCTGCACGCGCTTGGCGTGCAGGCGCTCGGCAAGATCGGGAGCGGCCGCCAGTTCGGCGGCACGGCGCGCGACGTCGACACGGAAGGCATCTGGGTCGCCGGCCAGGCAGGCGTCGACAAAACCGGCCGTGACGCCGGCGGCAGCACTCATCGGCAGGCGGTTGCGCATGATCGCCTGCGCGCCTTCGACGCCGACCCGTGCCGGCAGCAGGTAGGTCCAGTACTCCGAACCGTAGAGGTTGCCCATGTTGCGGTAGTGTGGATTGAGCAGCACGCCGGCACGCGCCCAGAGCAGGTCGGCGGCACGCGCCAGGAAGCAGCCGCCGGCGCCGCAGTTGCCCTGCAGCGCGGCGATGCTCAGCTGCCGTTCATTGCCAATGATCGCTGCGGCGAGGTCGTCGATGGCGTTGATGTTGGCCAACGACTCGTCGGCCGGCGATTCGGCGGCTTCTATGCTGTGCAGGTGGATGCCGTTCGACCAGTAGTCGCGGCCCCCCATCAGGACGATGACGCTGGTCGGCTGCTGCTGCGCCCACTGCCACGCCGCCAGCAGGCGCTGGCACTGACGGGTGCTCATCGCGCCGTTGTAGAAATCGAAGTGCAGGAAACCGACCGGCCCGGCTTCCTCGTAGCGGATGTCCTGCCAGCTCCTGCCGGCAGCGGCGAAGTTGTTGGCGGCGCCGGCCAGTGGCGCTTCCGGGACGCCCGCCAGCTGCGCGGCAAAGACCTGCGTTGCCGGCAGTTTGAAGGCCTTGGCGTTGGCGTTCGCTCCCTCCTCGCGACGCACATGCCCGATCCACAGCGCGCCGTCCACCGTCGCGCGCAGGATCGCGCTTTCCCGCCAGGCGATCACCTCTCCCGGCGCACCGCCGCACAGCGTGTCTTCCGGCCAGGCGTCGAAGAGGCGACACGGCTCGCCGAACAGGCGATCGGCGACGCCCGGAAAACCATCGGCGGCGTTGAGCCGGGCGAGGATCGTCGCACTGTCGTCGCGCCGCCAGTCGATGGCCCGATCGGACTGGCGCAGCAGGGGCCGTGCCCGGCCGCGCACGCCGGTGTCGGCAGCGGCAACAGCGAGCGGCGTCGGCACGAAGCCTCCGGCGGAAAAGCGCTCGACCGCGCGCAGCACGGCGCAGGTCGCGGCCTCGGTCACCTCGTGGCGGTAGAGGCTGGACTTCCTGGCCACGCGCATCGGGAAGCCGTCGCTGGCCCAGATCGGGCCGCCGTCGAGTTCGCCGGTCGCCTGCAGGACGGTGACGCCCCAGCTCTGTTCGCCCTCCTGGATCGCCCAGTCGAGCGCCGACGGGCCGCGGTCGCCGACGATCCCCGGATGGACGATCAGGCAGGTGTGCTGGCGCCAGATCGACGCCGGGATCGCCCGCCGCAGATACGGCGCGACGATCAGCTCGGGCCGGAACAGGGCAACGGCTTCCTCGCCAACCGAATCGGCGATATCGAACTCGACCGACAGCTGGTGGCCGCGCGCGCCGAGTTCGCTGTACAGGCGCTGGCTGAGGCTGTTGAAGGCGTGGCAAAGGATCAGGATACGCATCCTCGCCCCGCTCAGCAGATGCGCGGCAACTGCTCGCCGGTCAGCCAGTCGACGATGCGCCGCCCACCGAAGGTGGTGGTCATCTGCACGAAATGGTGCTCGTCGGCATGGACGCTGCCGATCAGCGCCGCGCGCCGGGCGAGCGGATGTGCGCGCATCGCGGCGAGCAGTCGAGCGGCGTCTTCGGGCGCGACGATCGCCAGCAACTTGCCTTCGTTGGCCACGTAGAGCGGATCGAGGCCGAGAAACTCGCACGCGGCGGCGACCTCGGTCTGCACCGGCAGGGCGCTTTCCTGGAGCATCATGCCGACGCCGGACTGACGGGCGATTTCGTTCAGCGTCGTCGCCACGCCACCGCGAGTCGGGTCGCGCAGCGTGCGGATCGCCGCACCACTGGCGCGCATGGCGGCGATCAGGCCGTGCAGCGCGGCGGTGTCGGAAACGATCGACGCGGAAAAGCCCAGGCTCTCGCGCTGCGCCATGATCGCCATGCCGTGCTCGCCGATACTGCCGGAGACGATGACCTGGTCGCCGGGTCGGGCGCGGTCGCCCGAGAAGTCGTCACCGTCGGCAACGACACCGACGCCGGTGGTGGTGATGTACACGCCGTCGCCGGCACCTCGCTGAACGACCTTGGTGTCGCCGGTGACCACCGGCACCCCGGCGGCGCTGGCGGCGCGCGCCATCGACTCGACGATGCGCGCCAGGTCGGCAAGCGGCAGGCCCTCTTCGAGGATGAAGCCGGCGGCAAGATAGAGCGGCGTGGCGCCGAGAACGGCGACGTCGTTGATCGTGCCGTTGATCGACAGGCAACCGATGTCGCCGCCGGGGAAGAAGAGCGGCGAAACGACGTGCCCGTCGGTGGACATCACCAGCCGACCAGGCGGCATCGGCATCACCGCGCCGTCGTTGCCCTGCCCGAGAAAGCGGTTGCCGAGATGCCTGGCAAAGAGCTCCTCGATCAGCTGCGCCATCGCCCGGCCGCCACTGCCATGGGTCATGTCGACGCTCCCGTGGCGCAGGTCGAGCGGCCGCACGTAACCCTTGCGTACGCCGTTCATCGCGCCACCGCGCGCTGGTCGGCGGTGCTGGCCGTGCTCGCCGTACTCGTCGTACGCACCGCCGCAACGTCGGCAAAGCGGCCAAACGAGTAGTGTGCGGCGCAGGCGCCTTCGGACGACACCATGCACGAGCCGACCGGGTTTTCCGGGGTGCACACGCTGGCGAAGATGCGACAGTCCTGCGGCCGCTTGACGCCGCGCAGGACGGCGCCGCATTCGCACGCCGGGTGGTCGGCGACGGTGTGGTAGCCGACGCCGAAACGGCGCTCGGCGTCGAAGTCGGCGAACTCCTTGCGAATGCGCAGCGCGCTGTAGGGCAGCTCACCGAGTCCGCGCCAGGCAAACGAGCGACGCAGCTCGAAAACGTCGGCGACCAGCTGCTGCGCCTTGCGGTTGCCGTCGCGGCTGACGGCGCGCGAGAACTCGTTCTCGACCAGCGCCTGTCCGGCGTTGACCTGCTTGATCAGCATCAGGATCGCCTGCATCACGTCGAGCGGCTCGAAGCCGGCGATGACCACCGGTTTGCGATACTCCTCGGCGAAGAATTCGTAGGGGCGCGTGCCGATGATCGTCGACACGTGCGCCGGGCCGATGAAGCCGTCGAGCGGCAGCGTTCCCCAGCGGCGGACTTCCGGCGATTCGAGAATGCTGGCCATCGCCGACGGCGTCAGCACGTGGCAGCAGAGAACCGAGAAATTGCTCAGGCCGAACGCCTGTGCCTGTTTGATGAGCAGTGCCGTCGGCGGCGTCGTGGTCTCGAAACCGATGGCCAGGAAGACCACCTGCCGCTCGGGGTGTCGCTGCGCCAGCGCCAGCGCGTCGGCCGGCGAATAGATCATGCGAATCTCGCCGCACGCGGGCGCAGACCCGGCCGTTGTCGTCGTTTCCTTGTCCCTGCCCAGCTTCGCTTTGGCCTTGATCAGCGACAGGCCAGCGGAAGCCGGCACGCGCATCGGGTCGCCGTAGCTGCACAGGGTGACGCCGGCGTCGAGGGCAAGGCGAATCGCCATGTCGATGCGCCCGATCGGCAGCACGCAGACCGGACAGCCGGGGCCGTGGATCAGACGCACCGCAGGCGGCAGCAGATCGCTGACCCCGTAGCGTGCGATGGCGTGCGTGTGCCCGCCGCAGAACTCCATGAACGAGTAGTCGCGATCTGCGTGCGCCGCCTGCCTGATCGCGGCGGCCAGGCCGCGCGCCAGCTGACCGTCGCGAAACTCGTCGATGAACCTCATTGGCCAGCGCTTTTCCCGTCACAGCGCCGTTTGTCCGACAACCCCATGCGCAACCCCCTCCTCACCCGCCGGCCGGCCACCTCAGGCGACCCCCCGTGTCGCCTCCTGAAGCGCAGCCGCACCCAGTTCGGCAAACAGCGCCAGGGTCTTTTCGGCTCCTTCGGGATCGAGCCGCGTCAGCGCGTAGCCGACGTGCACGATGACGTAATCGCCGACGGCGACGTCTTCGACCAGCGCCAGCGAGATTTCCTTGCCCACGCCGGCGACGTCGATCAGCGCCTGGTCGGCGCCCCGTAATTCGACGATCCGACACGGCAAGGCCAGACACATCGCGCCGCTCCCCTAGCGACCCACCAGGTGCTGCAGGGCGACCCACGCCTGACCGACGCTCAGCCCGCCGTCGTTGGGCGGCACCTGGCGCGCCTCGATCAGACGCATCCCCTGCGCACTCAGTCGAGTCCGCAAGCCGCTGACCAGCACCTGGTTGAGGAAGCAGCCGCCGCTGCCGACCACCGCCTCTTCATCCGGCACCAGCGTGCGCAGCCAGTCGGCGAGCGCGGCGATCAGCGTCGCATGAAACAGCGCCGCACCGCGCTCGGGGTTCTTTTCATCGGCCAGCACCGCCAGCAGCGGCAGCAGATCGAGCCGGCCCTGGGAAATCTTCCAGCCCAGGTCCAGGGGCAGGACGTCGCCGTAGCGCTGCGCCATGCCCTCGAGCAGCATCGCCGCCTGGCCTTCGTAGGCCATCACTGCCTTGATCCCGAGCAGACCGGCGGCGGCGTCGAAGATCCGCCCCATGCTCGACGTCGGCGGACAGTTGACATTGCCGGCGAGCATCTGCGCGACGGCCGGTGCCGCCTGCTGCGCCGCGTAGCGCTCGACGATCTCCTTGTTGCGCCCGAGTCGATGCAGCACCGCTGCCGCCATCCGCCAGGGTTCGCTGGCCGCGCGGTCGCCGCCGGGAAGCGCCAGCGGCGCCAGCGAGCCGAGGCGCCTGAAGCTGTCGCCATCGACGCGCAGCAGTTCCCCCCCCCCAGGCCGCGCCATCGCTGCCGACGCCGACACCGTCCAGCGACAGGGCCAGCGCCTTGCCCTGCATGCCGTGTTCAGCGAGAACCGCCGCGGCGTGCGCATGATGGTGTTGTACGCCGAGCAGGGGCAGTCGCCGCTGCTCGGCGAATTCAGCGGCGAAGCGGGTCGAGTGAAAATCCGGGTGCAGGTCGTGCGCGACGATGGCCGGTTCGACGCCGAGCAGTTTCACCATCTGGGCGACGTTCTCCTCGAGGAAATCGCAGACAGCGGCGTTGTCGAGGTCGCCAACATGCTGCGACACGAAAGCCTCGTCGCCGCGCGTGACGCAGATCGTGTTCTTGAACCAGCCGCCGACGGCGAGCACCGAAGGGCCCGAGATCGGCAACTTGATCGCCCGCGGCGTATAGCCACGCGCCCGCCGGATAAACTGCAGGCCACCGCTGGTGATGCGTGCGACGCTATCGTCGCAGCGGGTGACGATGTCGCGGTCGTGGGTCAGAAAGGCGTCGGCAATGCCGTAGAGGCGCAGCAGGGCTTCATTGTTGCCGACCACCAGCGGCTCGCCGCCGGGGTTGGCGCTGGTCATCACCAGCGCCAGATCCTGCGCCCTTTCGAGCCATCCCAGGCCCGGCGGACGATTCGCCGCTTCGTGAAAGAGCAGGAACTGCAGCGGCGTGTAAGGCAGCATCACCCCCAGCCAGCTCAGCCCGGGCGCCACGCCGGGCAAGGCGGCGTCGCAGTTGCCGCGCTTCTTGATCAGGATCGCCGGCCGCGTCGGCAGGGTCAGCAGTCCCGGCTCGCCGATCCCCATCTGCACGAACATCGCCGCCGAGGCGGCATTGGCGAGCATGACCACGAAGGGCTTCTCGTCGCGCTGCTTGCGCTCGCGCAGGAGCGCGACGGCGACGGCATTGCGGGCGTCGCAGGCCAGATGAAAGCCCCCCAGCCCCTTGATTGCGACGATCTTCCCGGCGCGCAGCAGGGCCAGGGTCGCGGCCAGCGGGTCGCCAGGCAGGGGCTGCCCCTCGGCATCGACGAGGCGCAACTGCGGGCCACATTTGGGACAGCAGTTGGCCTCGGCGTGAAAACGACGATCCTCGGGCTTGCGATATTCGTGCTGACACTTCGGGCACATGACGAAGGGCTTGAGGCTGGTGCGCACGCGGTCGTAGGGCAGGCCACGGCTGATCGTGTAGCGCGGCCCGCAATTGGTACAGTTGGAAAAAGCGTAGCGCCAGCGCCGATTGCTGGGTTCGAAGGTCTCGGCCAGGCAGTCGCGGCAGACCGCCGTATCGTGCCCGATCATCGTCCCCACCCGACCACTGCGGCTGTCGATGATCACGAACTCGCGGCCATCGTGCGCTGCCGGCGCCGCAGCACGGGCGACCACGCCACTGACGCGAGCCAGCGGCGGTGCTTCCTGCTCGAGTCGGTCGATGAGACTCTTGACCTGCTCGGCCGCCCCGCAGACCTCGATTTCGACGCCACGCGAGTCGTTGCGAACCCAGCCGCCGAGCCCCAGTTCGCGGGCCAGGCGCCAGACGAAGGGGCGAAAACCAACGCCCTGAACGACGCCGCTGACGCGGATGTTCTGGCAAACCACGCTCTCCGCCATGTCAGCCTCCCGAAGCCGCAGAGAGCTGCGTTTCAAGCTCGACGATGCGCCGCCGCAGCGTCGCCATCGCCCCTTCTTTCTTCTCTTGTCGCGCCTTGCAACCAGCGCTCAGCCAGGCCAGCCACTGCTCGACACCCTCACCCGTGGTCGCCGAGACCTCGATCACCTGCAGCGCCGGATTGATCTGCCTGGCGTAAGCGATCGCCCGCTCGCTGTCGAAGGCGACGTAGGGCAGCAGGTCGACCTTGTTGACCAGCATCAGCGACGCGGCGGCGAACATGGCGGAATACTTCAGCGGCTTGTCGTCGCCCTCGGTCACCGAAAGGATCACCACCTTGTGCGCCTCGCCAAGGTCGAAGGCCGCCGGACAAACGAGATTGCCGACGTTTTCGATCAGCAGCAGCGAATCGTCGGCCGGCGCCAGCTCGTCGACCGCGTGGCCGACCATGTGCGCGTCCAGATGACAGCCCTTGCCGGTGTTGATCTGCACTGCCGGCGCGCCGCTGGCGCGGATGCGTTCGGCGTCGTGGCTGGTTTGCTGGTCGCCCTCGATGACGGCGATGGAAAGTCTCCCGTTCAACGCCGCAATCGTGCGGCAGAGCAGGCTGGTCTTTCCCGAACCGGGACTGGAAACGAGATTGACGGCGAAGATGCCATGGTCCTCGAAACGACGCCGGTTCTGGGCCGCGTAGGCGTTGTTCTTGGCCAGAATGTCGCGTTCGATGCGCAGCCTCCGCGATGGCGTCCCGGCGTCTGCCGCGGCCGCTTCGCCGGCGTGGTGGTGCGCATGGTGATGCGCGTGCCCGGCAGCCGATCGCTGCGCGTTCCGGCCGCCGTCTGCAGCAAGCGCAACGTAGCTCATGCGGCGATGAGCCGGGCCGGCGCCCTCGTCGATCGATCGTGGCGGCGCATGGCCGCGCGCGAACTGCTGATTGTCTTCCTGCCCGGAGACTGCCTTACCGGCAACCCGAGTCTCCCCGGCACCGCAACCGCAAGTGGTACACATCTACTGTCTCCTTGTTCATTATTATTCGACCTCCAGCTCCTTGACCCGCATCTCGGTTCCGCCGGTTGCTTGAACCGGATAACCTCCGCAGGCTGGGCAGGGGTCGTAACGGGCAGCAAGCCGCACCGTCTGATTGCAATTAAAACATAAACCTTCGCCAGCCACTTCAATCACCTTCAGAACAGCGCCATCGGCCAGCGTGCCGCTCATCACGGCGTCGAAACAGAAGCGCATGGCTTCCGGCTCGACGGCAGCGAGTTCGCCGATTTCCAGGAACACGGTCCTCACCCGCTCGAAGCGCTGCTCACGCGCCGCGTCCTCGACAAGCTGCAGCACGCCCATGGCCAGCGACATCTCATGCATCGTCGACGGTCACCGCGAAGGCGGCGCAGGGGTCGAGCGACAAGGCCAGGCGGCGAGCCGCCAGCGCCGCTTCGGCACGCGTTCGGGCCGGGCGACCGGCCATTTCGCGGACAAAGGCGCCCTGCGGGTGAAAATTCCATTCGGTCGGCGCGACGATGGCGTAACGCGCCACCCGGTCGCCGTCGAGTTCGACGCGGTGCAACAGGGTGCCGCGGGCCGTTTCGACCCGTGCCAGCCCGCAACGTTCGGCAACCGCCGCCGCATCGAGACAGGTCGACCACTGTTCGGGCTCGGCCAATCCCCGCGCAAGCCCGCGCAGATCGGCATAGCGGGCCTGCAGCCGTGCCTGCAGCCGCTGCCCGTCAGCGAGCAGCGCCGACACCGCGGGATCGTCGGCGTGTCGCGCGAGCGCTCCCGTCTCGGCCGGCTGGCCGGCGAAAGTGGGTCGTTCGGAAAAATGATCGCCGTGGAAATGCGACTCCCACTCGGCTGCCGACAGGCGCGGCAGCAAGGCCACCGGGGCGGAGCGCAGACGATCGTCGAAGCACGGCGGCGCTTCTGCGTCCAGCCAGGCAAGCAGCCGGGCGCCGAAGGCCGCCGCGCCTAGGCCATCAGCGACGCCCAGCAAGCGCTTGCGCCAGAGCAGGAATTCACCCTGCCGCGACGGCTCTCCGCGCAACTGCGGCCAGTCGAGCAACAGCCGCCACAGGTGTTCGCCGATGGCTTCCAGGGTCACGGCCAGTGTCTGCGCCGGCGTCGCAGAGATGTCGGAGCGCTGACCACGCGCGGCCAGCAGCGACAGACGCGCCGCCGAATCCTGAGCATGGCGACAAAGACCGAACAGGCGGGGAACGAATTCAAGGACGCGGGCAAACGGCAGTCCGCGCAGCGCACGCGCGGCCATCGGTCGCGTCGAAGCAACCCCGGCGGCAACGATTTGCCGGCCATCCCACGTGAGTTCCAGCTGCAGAACGCCCTGTTCCACCGTCACGCTCCCGGAAAGTGTCTTCAGACGATAGCAAAAGCCTTTGAATCGATTTTGATTTCGGTCAATCCGCGGCTAAACTGCCGCCTTCACAATACGGCCTCGCCGGCCCTTGCCTTTTTCCGGGATTTCCCTCTGCATGCTTGAAGCTTCGAATCTGGAATGCGTACGCGGTGAGCGCAGCCTCTTCGCCGACGTCAGCTTTCGGCTTGATGGCGGCGAGATGCTCTACCTGCAGGGAACCAATGGCTCGGGCAAGACCAGCCTGCTGCGCATGCTCTGTGCCCTGACCCCGGCCGTCAGTGGCGAGATTCTCTGGCGGGGCACCCCGATCGGCAAGCTCGGCGAGGAGTTTCGCAGCCAGCTGTGCTACCTCGGGCACCAGAACGCCATCAAGGAAGAACTGACGCCGCTGGAAAACCTGCTCTCTGCGGCCCGACTGGCGCAGGCAGCGCTCGACGAGGACGCGGCGCTCGACGCGCTGGCCCTGGTCGGGCTTCGCGGGCGCGAGGATCTCGCCTGCCGCTACCTTTCGCAGGGTCAGAAGCGGCGCGCGGCGCTGGCCCGCCTGGTCAACGAGAAACGTCCGCTCTGGGTTCTCGACGAGCCCTACGTGGCGCTCGACCCGGCTGCCGTCGAACTGGTCGCCGGACTGATCGGCGCCCATTTGCAGGCCGGCGGGCTGGCGGTGCTGACCACCCACCAGACGGTCGCCGTGCCGGCGGGCGCCGTGCGCGGATTGTGGCTTGGCGATGGCGATGCCACGCAGCGGTCGCGGTAGTTAGCAAGATGCTAATATTGCTCCGCGCCGTGATCGGCCGCGACCTGCGCCTGGCCATGCGCCGACAGGCCGACATCGTCGCAGCAGCGTTCTTTTTCATCATCGTGGTCAGCCTTTTCCCGCTCGGCGTCGGACCCGAACCCGACCAGTTGCGGCGCATGGCGCCCGGGGTCTTGTGGGTCGCCGCGTTGCTGGCGACGATGCTTTCGCTGCCGCGGCTGTTTGCCGACGACCATCGCGACGGGACGCTCGAACAACTGGCGCTGGCGCCGCAGCCGTTGGCCTTGATCGTGCTCGGCAAGGTCATTGCCCACTGGCTGGTTGCCGGACTGCCGCTGGTCGTGCTCGCACCGGTCCTCGGCATCCAGTTCGACCTGAGCCAGGACGCGCTGGCGGTGCTCACCGTTTCGCTGCTCATCGGCACGCCCGCGCTGTCCGGGATCGGCGCCATCGGTGCGGCGCTGACCTTGGGCGTGCGCGGTGGTGGTGTGCTACTGTCACTGCTGGTCCTGCCGCTGTACATTCCGGTGCTGATTTTCGGTGCCGGCGCGGTCGATGCGACGGTCAGCGGACTGGGACCGCAAGCCCATTTGTCGCTGCTT
>Ga0078783_107_pt11 | contig 14224 bp, 10 predicted proteins | sample CanAccphospTypeI_FD_67363 | JGI IMG/M metagenome (GOLD analysis project Ga0078783, IMG submission 67363) | Unknown Accumulibacter genome from EPBR bioreactor metagenome
TCGGGCGCGGCGACGATCGTGCCGCAGCCTTTCAGGACCGCCAGTGCCCGATACCGGCTGGCGAGTTCGAGCGCCGCACCCGCGCGATCCGCCTGCACCTGCGCGGTGTCGCCGGCGAGCAGGCGCGCGGCCTCGGTCGGGTGGGGCGTAAGCAGGGTCACGGCGCCGCGGTGCGCGCGCGCGCGCACCGCTTCCTGCAATCGCGCCTCTCTGGCCAGCATGTTCAGCGCATCGGCGTCGAGCAGCAGCGGCAGCTCCAGGGCGCAGGCGCGCAGCAGCAGCTCGCACGCTTCGTCGCTGCCGCCCATTCCCGGGCCACAGGCGAGTGCGCTCAACGCGGTGGTCAGCAACGCCTCGGGACGGCGCAACATGAGCTCCGGCTGCAGCGGATCGAGCGCCGGCGCTTGCGCGTCGATCAGGCCGAGATAAACGCGCCCGCTGCCCAGCTTCAGCGCCGCGCGTCCGGCGAGGAAAACGGCGCCGACCATGCTGCTCGCACCACCAAGCACGCCGGCGTTGCCGAAGCTGCCCTTGTGGGTGTTCTTGGCGCGCGGACGCAGCCAGGCGGCAAACAGATCGCTGCCAATGGTGCGCGCGCTGGGCGGCGCCAGGCGCTCGGCATGCAGCTCGAGCGCGGCGTGGGTGATGCTGCCGCAGTACTCGGGGCCGTCGCCGGTGAACAATCCCGGCTTGCCGGCGATGAAGGTAATCGTGTGGCTGGCACGAATCGTCTCGCCGCAGCGTCTGCCGGTATCGGCGTCGAGGCCGCTCGGGCAGTCGAGGGCGAGCAGGGGACAATGGTGGCGCAACGCCAGCGCGTTGGCCGCCGTCACCATTGCGGCGAAGGGACCGCTGACCGGGCGCTGCAGGCCAATCCCGAACAGGCCATCGACGATCAGCGACCAGCGCGGACCGGAAGGAATGGCCTCCAGCGCACTGCCGCCGTCGTCGTCGAAATCCCGATACGCGGCGGCGGCGTCCTCAGGCAAGCGACTGATTTCGCCGAGAAAAACGACGCTCACGGCGAAGCCGCGCTGGCGCAAGTGACGAGCGGCAACGAAAGCGTCGCCGCCGTTGTTGCCCGGGCCGGCGAGAATCAGCACCGCGCCGCCTTCGAAACGTGACAGCGAAGTGGCCAGGTCGGCTGCCGCCTCCCCTGCACGCTGCATCAGCGGTTGCGCGGCGGCAGCGGCCTCAATGCGCCGCAAGTCGGCGGCGCGATAAAGCGGTTCGGATCGGATCGGTGTGGTCATCGTTGGATACTAGCCCAGAAGAGGATTGAACATCTGCCGCGCGGCAAGCACCGTTTGGCAATGGATGCGCACCGTGTCGTCGATGTCGCGTGCGTAGCCGCCGGCCATGGCGATGGCCACCGGGACAGCGCGCTGGCGGCAGGCGGCAAGCACCATTTCGTCACGCGCCGCCAGGCCCGCGAAGCTCAGCGCCAGTCGCCCGAGACGGTCGTCATGGTAGGGATCGGCGCCGGCCAGGTAGATCACCAGTTGCGGACGGGCAAGCGCGAAGACACGTTCGAGCGCGCCTGCCAGTTGCTCCAGGTACGCCGCATCGCCGGTCGCGTCGGGCAATTCGATGTCGAGATCGCTGCTCGCCTTGCGAAAAGGGAAATTGCGCGCACCGTGCATCGAAAAAGTGAAGATTGCTGGATCGTCGGCACAGATGCTCGCCGTACCGTTTCCCTGATGGACGTCAAGGTCGATCACCGCGATGCGCTGCAGCAGACCCTCGGCCCGCAGCGTGCGGGCAGCCACCGCCGCGTCGTTGAAAACGCAGAATCCCTCGCCATGCGCCGCATGCGCGTGGTGCGTCCCGCCCGCCAAATTGACCGCGCAGCCGGTGTCCAGCGCCGCCCGGCAGGCGGCCATCGTCGCCCCCGCCGAACGCCGCGACCGTTCGACCATGCCCGGGCTCCACGGAAAACCGATGCGCCGCACCTCGGCAGCGCTCAATTCCCCCGCGCTCACCCGCGCGACGTAAGCCGCGTCGTGGGCACGGCAAAGCTCTTCGGTCGTGGCGGCCTCCGGGGTCTCGAAGTCGCCGTGAACAAAGGCGCCGGAAGCACGCAAGCGCTCGCGCAGGCGCGCGTACTTTTCCATCGGAAAACGATGGCCGGCGGGTAGCGGCAGGACGAAGACGTCGGTATAGAAGAGTTTCACGAGGACGGCCAACGGGAAAGGCAGCCCGATTCTAGCCGACGTGGGTTGCCACGGGCCGCTGGAGATCGTCCGATGAATCGGGCTCCTCCCGGCCGCCACGGGCAAAATCGGGGACGTGCCGCGAGAGCGGCCCCGCTTGGACAGGTGATCTTGACGCAGGGGACGCACCTCGACAGTTTGAACTTGTGCCCTTGAGCAGGGGTCAAGACCCCGACTTGCGCGCCAGTGGTGGTCGGACTTGAAATGACATTGGCGATTATTTTGGATGACACTTTTTTGTTAGAGGTTGCCTGACGATGCACATCTCCGTTCTATGCATGCTGTTTCTCGTAATCACGCCAACGATCGGAAACGCCCAGATTTCATTCGACAGCCTGAAGGAAGGCGCCGCCCGGGCAGCCAGTGCGGTCGGCGAAACGACGGGAAGTGCGGTCGATGCCGCCGGAAAAGTCGCGGGAAAGGCCACCGGAGCGCTCAAGGAGAACGTCGATGGCACCACGGAGAGCCTGGGAGACGAGGCGACGCCCGAAGCGACGCGTGCCAAGCTCGATGCAATGGCGAGAAGGACGCTGGCGCGGCTGTTCGCGGAGCAACCGGATAGCCGCGACCTGTTCGATCGCAGCGCCGGTTACGCGGTGTTCGACAAACGCGAAGCAAGCTTCTACCTCGTCGCCGGCTACGGGCGAGGGGTTGCGGTCGACGCCGACAGCGATGCCCGCGTCTATATGAAGATGGCGACCACCGGCGGCAGCCTGAGTTTCGGTCTCGGCGGCTTCGCGTCGCATGTGGTAATCCTCTTCGAGAACAGCGCCGAGCTCGAGAAATTCATTGCCCGGGGCCTGGATGCCGCCGCCGAGGTGGGCACCATGGCCGGCGAGCAAAAGGATCAGTTCGCGCTGCGTTTCAACGAAGGCAAGGCCGTGTTCGTGTTGACCAACAACGGTTGGAAAGTCGAGGCCAAGCTCACCGGATCGCGCTACTGGCCGGACAGAGCGCTCAATCCGCAGGCGAATTAACAGCCGAATTAGCAGGCAGCCGGAGCTCGCGCAACCGACCTGGGTCGGCCGCGACAGGGTCTTCCCGGCGCCTCGTCTTACTCCGATCGGCGAGCCATGGCAGGACCTCCCGAAGCCCCGCCGGCAAGCGCACGACCGCCGGAGCAGCGCCGCGGTCGGCTATAATCGCGGCTCCTCGCCGGTCTTTCCTGGCTTCCCTTCCGCGCAGCCTTGCCTGCCCTTCTCTGCAGCCCGCCCGCCATGGCCGATATCCTGTTTCTCCGCGGTGCCACCGCGTTTTCGTCTTTCCGTCTGCAGGGTCTGCAGCAGCGTGTCGCTGCCAGCGTTCCCGGCGTCGCCGGGATGCGCCTCGCCGCTGCCGACTACTGGCACTTCGTCGCCCAGCGCAGCGCACTCGGCGCAGGCGAGCGTCGGCAACTCGCCGAACTGCTCGAAGAACAGGCCGCGCAGTCCACCGACGGCGAAGGCGAACTCTTCCTGGTCACCCCCCGCGTCGGCACCATCTCGCCGTGGTCGTCGAAGGCCACCGACATCGCCTGGAACAGCGGCCTGCGCGCCGTCGAGCGCATCGAACGCGGCGTTGCCTTCCGGGTCGACGCCGGCAAGCGCCGCTTGTCGGCAGCCGAGCGCACAACGGTCGCCGCCCTGCTCCACGACCGCATGCTGGAAACGGTGCTCGACGACTTCGCGCAGACCGCCGACCTCTTCCGCCACTTTCCACCGCAGCCACTGGCCAGCGTCGATCTGCTCGCCGGCGGTCACGCCGCACTGGCCGAGGCCAACGTGCGCCTGGGACTGGCTCTTTCGGACGACGAAGTCGATTACCTCGTCGACCTTTTCCTGAAGGCGCAGCGCAATCCGACCGACGTCGAGCTGATGATGTTCGCGCAAGCCAATTCGGAGCACTGCCGGCACAAGATCTTCAATGCCTCGTGGGTAATCGACGGGCAGGAACGCAGCGAGACGCTGTTCGGAATGATTCGCGAGACGCACGCGGCGCACCCGGCGGGAACCGTCGTTGCCTACTCGGACAATTCTTCGGTCATCGAAGGTGCCACCGTGCCACTGTTCCACCCCGGCGCGGATGGTCGCTACGTCTGGCACGAGGAACTGACGCACATCCTGGCCAAGGTCGAGACGCACAACCACCCGACGGCGATTTCGCCATTTCCGGGCGCGGCGACCGGTTCCGGCGGCGAGATTCGCGACGAAGGCGCGACCGGCCGCGGCTCGAAACCGAAAGCCGGCCTGTGCGGTTTCTCGGTCTCCAACCTCAACATCCCCGGTGCCATGCAGCCCTGGGAAGCCGAATCGGCCGCCTACGGCCGACCGGCACGCATCGCTTCGCCGCTGGCCATCATGCTCGAGGGGCCGATCGGCGCCGCCGCCTTCAACAACGAATTTGGCCGCCCGAACCTGGCCGGCTATTTCCGCACCTACGAGCAGTTCACGGGGAGCGCCGACAGTCCTCAAGGGCGACTGCTGCGCGGCTACCACAAACCGATCATGATCGCCGGCGGCGTCGGCAACATCGCCGCCAGCCAGTCGTTGAAATCCGAAACCCTGCCCGCAGGCACCTTGCTGATCCAGCTCGGCGGTCCCGGAATGCTGATCGGCCTCGGCGGCGGAGCGGCCAGCTCGATGACCACCGGCAGCAACGCCGCCGACCTCGACTTCGCTTCGGTACAGCGCGGCAACCCGGAAATCCAGCGCCGCGCGCAGGAAGTCATCGACCGCTGCTGGCAGATGGGCGCCCCCGCTGGCGATGGTTCGGCGGCCGGCGACGGCAATCCGATTCTCTCGCTGCATGACGTCGGCGCCGGCGGCATTTCCAACGCCTTGCCCGAACTGGCGCACGGCGCCGGCTGCGGCGCGCGCTTCGAGCTGCGCGCGGTGAACATCGAGGAACCGGGAATGTCGCCGGCCGAAATCTGGTGCAACGAAGCGCAGGAACGCTACGTGATGGCCATCGCACCCGATCGCCTGGCCGAATTCACGGCGCTCTGCGCGCGCGAGCGCTGCCCCTTCGCGGTCGTCGGCGTAACCACCGGCGAGAAGCGCCTGGTCGTCGCCGACAGCCACTTCGGCAACCAGCCCGTCGATATGGACATGGACGCGCTGCTCGGCAAGCCGCCACGGATGACGCGCAGCGCCACGCACCTGCCACCGCTGGGCGTGCCTTTCGACGCCACCGCGGTGGATCTCAGGGAAGCAGCCGGCCGTGTGCTGCGCCTGCCGGCGGTCGCCGACAAGACGTTCCTGATCAGCATCGGCGACCGCAGCGTCGGCGGTCTGACCGCGCGTGACCAGATGGTCGGCCCGTGGCAGGTGCCCTGCGCCGACGTGGCGGTGACGCTGATGGCCTTTCACGGCTACCTCGGCGAAGCCTTCGCGATCGGCGAACGCACGCCATTGGCGGTGCTCGACACGCCCGCTTCCGGGCGCATGGCCGTCGGCGAGGCGATCACCAACATCGCCGCCGCCGACATCGCCGCGCTCGGCGACATCAAGCTGTCGGCCAACTGGATGGCTGCCGCCGGTTTCCCCGGCGAAGACGCGCGCCTGTTCGACACCGTGCGTGCGGTCTCCGACCTCTGCCAGCAGATCGGCGTCGCCGTCCCGGTCGGCAAGGATTCACTGTCGATGCGTACCGCGTGGCAGGAAGGCGGCGGCGAAGAAGCGGGCGAACAGAAGCAGGTCGTTTCGCCCCTGTCGCTGATCGTCACCGGCTTCGCGCGCGTCCAGGATGCCCGCCGGACGTTGACCCCGCAACTGGTGCTCGACGCCGGCGAGACCGACCTCCTGCTGATCGACCTCGGCGGCGGTCGCAACCGCCTCGGCGGTTCGGCGCTGGCGCAGGTGTTCAACGCCACCGGCAGCGAAGCACCGGACGTCGACGACCCGGCCCGCCTGGTCGCCTTCTTCGGCGCCGTCCGCAAGCTGGCCGCCGGCGATCTGCTGCTCGCCTACCACGACCGCTCCGACGGCGGCCTCTTCGCCGCCGTCTGCGAAATGGCCTTCGCCGCGCACTGCGGCGTTTCGATCGACACCGACAGCCTGTGCTACGACCCGCTGATCAACGACGTCGACGGCAACGAGAAGCGGCCCGATCTGCTCGGCGGACGTTCCTTCGAGCTGCTGATGCGCGCGCTGTTCAGCGAGGAACTCGGCGCGGTGCTGCAGATTCGCCGGGCCGAGCGCAGCCAGGTGATGAATATTCTGCGGGCCGCCGGGCTCGGCGCCTGCAGCCAGTTCATCGGTTCGCCCAACCCCTGGGACCAGGTGCGCATCATCCGCAATGCCAAGGCGGTGCTCGCCGAACCGCGCGTCGAACTGCAACGCGCCTGGTCGGAAACCAGTTTCCGCATGCAGCAATTGCGCGACAACCCGGAATGCGCGCAGCAGGCTTACGACCGGATTCTCGATCGCGCCAAAAGCGGCCTTTCGGTGACCCTGAGCTTCGATCCGGGCGACGATATTGCCGCGCCGATGATCAATAGCGGCGCGCGCCCGCGCGTCGCGATCCTGCGCGAACAGGGCGTCAACGGGCACGTCGAGATGGCCGCCGCTTTCGATCGCGCGGGCTTTGCCGCCATCGACGTACACATGAGCGACATCCTCGCCGGCCGCGTCGCGCTCGCCGACTTCAAGGGCGCCGTCGCTTGCGGCGGCTTTTCCTACGGGGACGTCCTCGGCGCCGGCCAGGGCTGGGCGCGGACGATCCTTTTCAACGCGCGCGCACGCGACAGCTTCTCGGCTTTCTTCGCCCGCCCGGACAGCTTCGCCCTCGGCGTCTGCAACGGCTGCCAGATGATGAGCGCGCTGAAGGAAATGATCCCCGGCGCTGGCGCCTGGCCGCGTTTCGAGCGCAACCGCGTCGAGCAGTTCGAAGCGCGCTTTTCGCTGGTCGAAGTGCCCGACTCGCCGTCCGCTTTTTTCGCCGGCATGACCGGCAGCAAGCTGCCGGTGGTCGTCTCGCACGGCGAGGGACGCGCGGTATTCACCTCGGCGGAGCAGCAGGCACGCGCCCTGGTAGCGATGCGTTACGTCGATCCGGCCGGGCAGCCAACCGAGCGCTATCCGGACAACCCGAACGGCTCGCCGGCCGGCATCACCGGTGTCACGACCGCTGACGGCCGTTTCACGATCATGATGCCGCACCCCGAACGCGTTTTTCGCAGCGTCCAGATGTCGTGGCGCCCGGCCGACTGGGACGCGCGCGGCTGGCACGATTCGCCCTGGCTAAGGATGTTCCGCAACGCGCGGCGCTGGGTGGGCTAATGCAGGACTGGTGTATGTAGAGATGCCGGAATGGCCACCGCGGGCCAGCTCGTCATCACCTTCAGAGGGCTGCCAGAATTGAAAAAAGCGCCGGCTTTGCCGGCGCCTTTTCTCATTGCGTACTACAGAGGCGAGTTACTGAATCTTCGCCTTGGCGCGCAGGTCGATGACCAGTTTCTGGATCTGTTCCTGCTGCAGCCGTTGCGCCAGTTGCTGCTTGATCTGGTCGAAGGGCGGCGGGGTCAGCGGGCGGCTGTCCTCGAGCAGGATCACGTGATAACCGAAATCGGTCTTCACCGGCGTTTCGGTGTACTTGCCCTTGGCGAGCCCGGTGACCGCGTCGCCAAACGGCTTGACGTAGTTGGCCGGGCTGCTCCAGCCGAGGTCGCCGCCTTTCTCGCGTGACCCCGGATCCTTCGACTGCTTGGCCAGGTCTTCGAATTTCTCGCCTTTCTTGAGCTTGACGATGATCAGCTTGGCGTCTTCTTCGTTTTCGACCAGCACATGGCGCACCTTGTACTCGGTACCGCCCATCTGGGCCTTGACGCGGTCATACGCGGCCTTGACCTGCTCGTCGCTGATCGGGTGCTTCTTGATGTAGTCCTGGATAAAGGCGCGGATAAAGATCGCCTGCCGTGCCAGATCGGCCTGCGCAGCGACGTCAGCTTGCTTGTCGAGGCCCATTTTCTTGGCTTCCTGGGCGAGCAACTCGCGGCGGATGAGTTCTTCCTTGATCGCGTTCTTCAGTTCGGGCGTCGCGGGGGTTCCCTGCGCCTCCTGTTCGGCCAGGAAGGCGCCGGCAACGTTGTCGGAAATGGCGACGCCGTTTACGGTCACCAGGGTACCGCCTTTGGCCGCGACCGCCGGCAGGGAAATCATTGCGCCGAGCAGCAGCGCGCTAGCCAGCTTGGTGAGTTTGTGCATGTCTGTCTTCCTTCTGTTGGAGTGAGATTCGATTTGTGGATTGGTGAAACAAGCCTGATCAGGAGTTGACCGCAGACGTCGAGGCAGCTTCATCGGGAGTCAGCGCCTTGATGCTCAGTGCGTGAATCGCACTCCGCATCAGATCGCCAAGAGCGTCATGAACCATGCGGTGCCTGGCGACACGGCTGTGGCCGACGAAGGCGGGCGATACGATCAGCAGGCGATAGTGCGCGCCGCCGCCACGGGCCCCTTCGTGACCGGCGTGCCGAGCCGAGTCGTCGATCAGCTCGCTACGTAGTGGTGTCAGAACCGCCAGCCTCTGCTGGATGACCCCTTCCCTGTCGGCAGGAGCACCGGCAGCGTGCTGATCGCTCACGCCGGCAGGGCTTTCTTGAACGGCTTGACGGAGACCGACTGGTAAACGCCGGCGGCCACATAGGGGTCAAGGTCAGCCCACGCGCGCGCCGCTGCAAGCGAGGAAAACTCGGCGACTATCAGGCTTCCCGAGAAACCGGCTGGCCCGGGGTCCGGAGAGTCGATCGCCGGAAAGGGGCCGGCCAGGAGCAGGCGGCCTTCTGCTTCCAGCGCCTGCAGACGGGCGATGTGCGCCGGCCGGGCCGCGAGCCGGTCGGCAAGCGAATCCGGGCGGTCTTCGCCGACGATGGCGTAAAGCATCATTCCTTCTCCTCGATATGCTTCGACAACAGCAAGCCCTGCGCGAGCACAAAGACCAGCGTCAGGCCAGTGGCGCCGAAGAGCTTGAAGTTGACCCAGTCGTCAGTCGAAAAGTTGAAAGCGACCAGGAGATTGACGATTCCCATGAACACGAAGAATCCCATCCACGCCCAGTTGAGCTTGTCCCAGGCAGCGTCGGGCAGATCCATCTGTCCGGCCATCAGCAGGCGAATCAGGTTCTTGCGGCGAAAGAGCACGCCGCCGAGCAAGGTCGCGGCAAACGCCCAGTAGAGGATCGTCGGTTTCCACTTGATGAACGCTTCATCATGCAGGAGCAGGGTCATGCCGCCAAAGACGGTGATCACCGCCAGGCTGACCCAGAGCATGGTGTCGATCTTGCGGCCCCTGAAGAGCAGCCAGGCGATCTGCGCAAAAGTGGCGACGATGGCCACTCCGGTGGCGACATAGAGGTCGGCGACCTTGTAAGCAACGAAAAAAAGGATGACGGGAAAGAGGTCGAAGAGAAACTTCATCAGGACGAGCCGCAAAAATATCCGTCGATTATGGCCGATTTGCCGCGCCGCTGTCCATTTTCGAGAAACCCGTGCGGCCGTTCACGGCAGCGCCCGACGCGCGCGCCAGGAAAATCGGGTAGCCTTGGTGGCCCCGTCGCTCTGACCACCGATGCTCGCCCAACAATCCCGCCTGATTGTCGCGCATGCGACACCAATGCTGATCGCGCAGCTGACGTCGATGGGCATGATGGTCATCGACACCGCCCTGCTCGGCCACTACGGGACAGAAGACCTGGCGGCGGTGGCCGTCGGCGGCGGCATCTACATCTCGGTGCTGTTTGCCTTCGCCGGCATCCTGCAGGCCGTCGCGCCATGCGTCGCCCACCTGCGTGGCGCCGGCCGGGGGAACGAGATCGCCGGCGCCCTGCAACAGGCGTTCTGGCTGGCGCTGCTGCTGACCGTGCCCGGCATTCTCATTCTGCTCCACCCCGAGCCGCTGTTCGCGCTCTCGCGAATCGACCCGGGCGTCGAAGAGAAAGCACGCGCCTACCTGAGCCTGCTCGCCGTGGGACTGCCGGCGGCGCTCATCTACCGGACCTTCCACGCCTTCTGCAACGCGCTTGGCAAACCCCGCCCGCTGCTGGTCATCAGCATCGCCAGCACCCTGCTGCACGCGCTGCTGGCATCGCTCCTGGTCACCGGGCGCTGGGGTGGCGAAGCGCTCGGCGTCCTCGGCTGCGGCATCTCGAACGCCGTCGTCGGCTGGTTCTCGATGCTCGCCGCGGCCGGCTACCTGATGTTCGCCAAGGCACTGCAGCGCTACCAGCCACTCGCCAACTGGCAGGCGCCGCGCCGCCGCCCGCTGGTTGAACTGCTGCGCCTCGGCGTGCCGATGGGCTTCTCGAACTTTGTCGAGATCTCCTCGTTTACGCTAATGGCGCTGTTCATCGCCCAACTCGGGGCGACGGTGGTCGCCGGTCACCGCATCGTCGCCAACCTCGCCGCTCTCTGCTACATGTTGCCGCTGGCGCTGGCCATTGCCACGCTGGCGCAGGTCGGCTACAACGCCGGCGCACGCGACTGGCCACGCGCGCAGGCTTCGGCAACGGCCGGCCTGTTGCTCGCCGGCGTCCTGTCGACGCTGCTCGGCGGGCTGCTCTGGCTGCTCGCCGCGCCGCTGACCGCCGCTTACAGCGACGACCCCGCGGTCAGGTCCGTGGCCCTGGGGCTGCTCGGCTACGTCGCCTTCTACCAGCTTTTCGACGCCGTGCAGACGATCGCCGCGCACGCGCTGCGCGGCTACCGGATTACCTTCATTCCCATGTTGGTGCACGTCGTCTGCTTCTGGGGTGTCGGCCTCGGCGGCGGCTGGGTGCTGGCCTTCACGGGCAGTCGCCCGCTCGGTGCCGCCGGCTTCTGGTTGGCCTCCCTGCTGGGCCTCGTACTCGCGTCGATCCTGCTCAGCACCCTGCTGCGACGCGCGCTGCAGTGGGTGGAGGAGTAGCCTGCGGCCGCGCTCGGCGCGGGCGAAGCGACGGCAGTCGTCGAGTCCCTGTACGGCGAGTTCGACGGTCTCGCCGAGCGAGCATCTTCCTGCGGCAAGGAGTGGGGATCGTCCGAGTCCGCGCGATGCACTGCCGCGGGCCAATCCGGCAGCGAAGGGGCGGAACACTGGGTCGAGCCATAAAGTTTCCGCTCGGATTGCCGTTTTATGACCTGAATCGCGGCAAGACCAAGGCCGCGCAATGCTTTCTTGACCCCTTGCAGGAGAAATCCCGATGTTCACCAGACTGTTACTGAGCCTCGTCGTTGCCCTGACCCTCGCCAGCACGCCGAGCGCTGCGGTCGACTCGAGGCCGGAAACGCCGACCACCATCAGTCACGCAAAGATCATCTCCGTCGACGAGGCCAGGATCTTGCTCGAGACGAAAGCAGCCCGCGTCTTCGATACCCGCAACGCGCTCAACTTCGGCAAGGGCCACGTCCCTGGCGCGACCCTTCTCGCCTACAAGGAAAAAAGCGAGTTCGCAGCCGATTTCGACGCGTCGCAGGACTCCTTCGACCTCAGCAAGCTGCCCGCCGACAAGAACGCCACGATCGTCATTTACAGCCATGGCCCGCAAGGCTGGAAGTCGTACAAGGCGGCCGTATTGTCGGCCAGGGCGGGATACCGGAACGTGCTCTGGATGCGCGAGGGTTTCGCCGGCTGGACGGCGCTGGGTCTGGCGGTCGAATAGCCGGCGCGACACGCCGTCAATGGCGAAGGCACCCATGACACTACGCGCCCGGCTGCTCAGTATCGTCCTGCTTTCACTGGCCTTGGTCAGCTTTCTGATCGCGGCAGTGGTGCACGGCTACGGAAGCATCGAGAACAAATCGGCAATGGCCGATACCGCTGCCGAGCAGTTCATCAGCCTGCAGCTGGCCTTGCGCGGGCTCGACGAGACGGTCCTCACCGAAGGCACCGCTGCCGCCCGGCGGCTGGTTGCCGAGAGCATGCACAGGGTCGCCAGAACATGGCCGACATTGATCGCGAAAAGCGATGACCCCGCGCAGCAGGCGCAACTGAAAAGTGTCTTGCAGCCCCGTTGGCGAGAATTCAGCGATGGCGTCGACAGCTTTCTGGCGATTCGACTGCCCGGCCCCGATAACGACGAAGCGATGATCGCCTTCGGCAGATTGATCACCCAGGCCCAGCGGTTGAGCGCCGAGCTCGACGAGCTGCGCGTCTCGGCCAGGGCGTCGGCTGTGGCCGAGGCAGACCGCCTGAGGGGTCTCGCAACCGCCGGTGTGGTGTTCATGACCATCGCTCTGCTGGCGACCTTCGTCTGGGCTTACCGCGGCATCATGCGGCCGATCTCGAGCCTCGTCGGAGCCATGAGCGAGGTGTCGCAGGGCGGCAACTACGGCGCCCGCGCGGCGGTCGCGTCAAACGACGAGATCGGCGCCCTGGCCAGGGGGTTCAACGTCATGCTCGAACAGATCGAAGATCGCGACCAGCGCCTGGCCGCGCACCGCGACGTTCTGGAAAACGAAGTCGAGCTGCGCACCAGCGAACTGCGCCAGGCCAAGGACCTGGCCGAAGCCGGCAGCCGCGCCAAGAGCGAATTCCTGGCTACCATGAGCCACGAGATCCGCACGCCGATGAACGGCATCCTCGGGATGACCGAACTGCTGCGCAGCACGACGCTCACCGCCCAGCAACGCCGCTTCACCGACGCCGTCTACCAGTCCGGCGAGCACCTGCTGAACATCATCAACGACATCCTCGACTTCTCGAAGATCGAAGCCGGCCGGCTGGAGATCGAGAGCATCAATTTCAACCTCCGCCAACTGATCGAGGACGTTGGCTGCCTGTTCGCCCAGGCGGCCGAGGCCAAGGGCCTGGAGATGGTCTGCAGCGTGCCGCACGACCTGCCGGTGGCGGTCCGTGGCGACCCGGTACGCATCCGCCAGATCATGACCAACCTGGTCAGCAACGCGATCAAGTTCACCGCCGCGGGTGAGGTCGTCGTTCGCCTCACCCTGCTGGCCGAGGACGCCGCGCAGGCCCGCTTCCGTTTCGAAGTCGAGGATAGCGGCATCGGCATCGACGCGCAGGCGCAGGAGCGCGTGTTCAGCGCCTTCATCCAGGCCGACAGTTCGACCACCCGCCAGTACGGTGGCAGTGGCCTGGGCCTGGCCATCGCCAGACGCCTGGTCGAGACGATGGAGGGAGAAATCGGCCTGCACAGCGAGCCCGGGCACGGCACGCTGTTCTGGTTCGAGATCCCGCTGCTCAAGCAGGACGAGCAGGCGCGCGCAGTGGTCGATATGGCCGAACGCCTGAGCGGCTTGCGCGTGCTGGTCGTCGATGACAACGCCACCAATCGCGAGATCCTCGCCCACCAGCTCGCCGGCTGGTCGATGCACGCGGCCGACGCGGGCAGCGGGCGCGAGGCGCTGCAGACCCTGCAGCAAGCGAGTGCCGAGCCTTTCGACCTCGCCATCCTCGATCTGCACATGCCCGAGATGGACGGTTTCACCCTCGCCCAGGCGATCAAGGCGGAAACCCGTTGGCAAGGCCTGCCGCTGGTGATGCTGTCGTCGGTCAGCGTCAGCAGCGATCAGGCACGCCGGCGGCAGGCACCGATCGATTACTACCTGACCAAGCCGGTGCGCCAGTCGGATCTCTACGACGCGATCGCCACGGCGATGTCGCAACAGACGCTGACCGGCAGGTCGGCACAGGCCCTGTCCCTGCCTTCAGCGCAGGCGGGCGTCGACGAACTGCCCGCGAAGCTGTGCGGTCGGGTTCTGGTGGCCGAAGACAACCCGGTCAATCAGCAGGTGGCGGCGGCCATGCTCGAGTCGCTGGGGCTGCATTGCAGCCTGGCCGACAACGGCCGCCGGGCGATCGAACGACTGCAGCAGGGCACCTTCGACCTCGTGCTGATGGATTGCCAGATGCCCGACATGGACGGTTTCGAGGCCACGGCCGAAATCCGCTCCCGGCAGGGCGACGGCCGCCTGCGCGGCGACTTGCCGATCATCGCCCTGACCGCCAACGCCGTCGACGGTGACCGCGAGCGCTGCCTGGCGGCGGGGATGGACGATTACCTGAGCAAGCCGTTCTCGCGTGAGCGCCTGCTCGCCACCT
>Ga0078783_114_pt10 | contig 14177 bp, 18 predicted proteins | sample CanAccphospTypeI_FD_67363 | JGI IMG/M metagenome (GOLD analysis project Ga0078783, IMG submission 67363) | Unknown Accumulibacter genome from EPBR bioreactor metagenome
CGCCTCGGGCCAGTGATTGCCCGCCAGCGGTTCATCCCCGCGCCTGCGGGGAACGCCATGGTGCATCCGCAGTATTCGTTCGCGGGCGCGGTTCATCCCCGCGCCTGCGGGGAACGCGCGTGGCGTAATGTTTTTAGGTTTACCTGTTCCGGTTCATCCCCGCGCCTGCGGGGAACGCTTTAGCCTCGGCATGTGGCGGGCAATCCATGTCGGTTCATCCCCGCGCCTGCGGGGAACGCATGGCTTCCGCGCGCGTCACCATTCCCAAGCACGGTTCATCCCCGCGCCTGCGGGGAACGCACTTCTTCCATCCCCATGATTTTCCATGGAAATATCAGCCCTTCAAAATCCACCAACGAAACGGCATGCAAACGCCATTTCCCGAGTTGTTAAAGATCACCTTCCGTGGCTTCGGGAAAAAAGCTAACCAAGCGCACGCCATCAATCTCCGCTGGTACCCGACGATTCGCTCCGAGCGTTTCAAACTCGAATCCTGATTCGGTGTTGGCGCGCCAAACCATTACCGCATTCCCGTCTTCGAGCCCTTGCCCGACTTGCTCCCAGATGACCTCCCGCACTCGTCTGGAATAGTTGCCTACATAGACACCCGCCCGCACTTCGAGCAGCCAGATTGCCAATCGGCCGCGCAGGCGTGGTGGCGCGTTTTCAAGAACGATGACCAGCATCGCCCAGGCTCTCGGGGTTGGGAATAGCGGGAGCAACCGCGTCGGCTGGCGCTGCCGGCCGCGGAATCTCGCCGGCAGCGAGGATCATCTCAATATCCGGAATGATGCGGTCCAACAACTTTGTCTGCCGGAACATGTCGCGGCACGCCAACCGCACGGCACGCTCGGCATTCGGCGGCGGGTGGGCGGCTACCTGGAAGGCAGCGGGCACTACGGTCTCAAACTTGTAGATGTCGGCGACGTCGTAGACAAACGATAAGGGTTTGCCGGTATGGATGAAGCCGACGGCAGGCGCGTAGCCGGCAGCCAGGACAGCGGCTTCGGTCACACCGTAGAGTGCGGCAGTTGCGGATGACAAACAGCGGTTCGGTAAATCGGACACATCCCAGTTCTCCGGGTTGTAGTCTCGTCCGCTCCACTTGACGCCAAACTTCTGCGCCAGCAACTGATAGCTGCGCCGTACGCGCGCGCCTTCAATACCGCGCAGCTGTTCGACGCTGCGCCGAGCTGGCGGCTCCTCGCCAAAACGAATCGCGTACATCTTGCGAACTACCTTTAGCCGAAGGACCTCGTCAAGCGCAAGCTTGGCCTGATACAGCAGGCGGTCAGCGCGGGCGCCGCCGGGTTGTCCCGCCGAATAGAGGCGCACCCCCGCTTCGCCTACCCACACCAACAATGTACCAACCCGCGCTGCCAAGGCGGCGGCCGCGTGCGACACACGCGTGCCTGGCTCCAGCATGATGCAGGCGACGCCGCCAATCGGGATATGCGTCAGCACAGGTCGTACACGCAATCCTTGCTGATCCACTCGCACGAATGCTCCATCAACAACGTCGATCTCGCCCCGTTCAACGAAAACGACTGACAAGCGCTCCTTGATGGGGATGGGCTTAAGGGGTGGCAGCATGGCGGAAATTCGACACTACCCGCGACGAGTCGACATAGCCGTTGCCGGGGTTCGGGAGCGCACCACTGGGCCTTGGCTGTTCGCAGGCGCGACATGCCGGCGCACCGTAAAGTCAGCTGGCGAGTTCCTCAAGCACGAGCAGCCAGCCGACCGCAGATCGTTAGCGTCGGTCACGTCCCGTGGCCCAAGCGCGTTTGGTCGGAGAACCAAACCGTCATGCACCGCGTACCAGCAAGAGGCCGCAGCCAAACGCCTTCGCATGCCCGATCCCCGCGCACAAGGTAGCCGAGAACGCCTCGGGATCAGTCACTCGCAACTCGCCAGAGAAATCTACGGTACTGAACCGTAGGCGCCCGCGCTTCTCGGAGTGTTGCGCATAACTCTCCACCAACAGGCTCTCCATCGCGATTTCGAAACCCGAACGTGGCCCCCTGGCGAGCAGCCATTGCCGACAGCAATCGCTAACCAGCTCATAGAGCGCCGGCTTATCTTGGCCTCGCCACTCTTGCCAACGGGCAAGGCCACGTTCGGCAAGCAAGATTTTCTTCCGCTGCATCACTACATCATGACGGGCAGACTTGCCATCCGAACTGATCGTTACGACCGGATTGGCACGCAACTCAAAGCGCCAATGCGTGCCGGTAGCGGGTCGGGGTGCATATTCCCGAGTTTGGACAAGCCATGCGTCGTTCAGGAGTTGGGGAGCACGTTTCGATACAACGTAGAAACGTGGGAAGCCATTTGTATTCATCCGGCGAAATAGAAAGTCTCTTGGCGAGCCTTTCTCGGCCGGGAAAAAGCGCCACAACCATTGATGCTCCGAGTACGGACCGGCAGCCCACTGCTGTGCTGCCTCGCGCTCTTGGCCGGCCGAAGGCGAAATCATCGAGAAATACATGGTCAGCCCCCTTCCTTCCGCAGCCAGACATGCTCGGTGCGATCGCCAAATTGCCAGCCCTTGCGACGGATCACACGGTCTTTACGTGTTGCGCTTAGATCTGGACTTACACCGGTAGTGACGCCCTCTGACCATGCGATTCGCACTACCGGAGCGATGTCCTCGAAAGGCGGGCGGCCGCGCTTATCAGAATGTGCCACCCGCTCCTGTTCAAGCCGCGCCAGATATGCGTCGAAAGCAGCCCGCGCCGAGTCGGCATTGATGGCTTGCGGATGTAGTGGAGCGGCTGGCGGGCAGGATTTTCGCCCCAGATAAAGGACGTAGCGCGGTGATCGCAAAGCGTCGGCCAAGGCACCCAGGGTATATGGTGCATCAAGCAGCGCTTGAACCGCTACCAGGCACGCGGCATCTTGCCGGTAGTCGCGCGTTGACAGGATGGTATTCAACTCATGCTTTGGCACAGCCAATTCCTCACGTCTCGTCGCCTGCGGCCGACCCTTCAGCGTGCTGCGCCCCGGTACCTGCGCGGTGTGATAGTCCCGGAGCAAGCTGCCCCCGTCTTGCACGCCGACAGCGAAGCCATAAGCCTGCTTGAGTGCCGTCAGGGTCGACTCGTCCTCGCGCCGGATGCCGAGTGCGGCCGCGAGCAGGCCGAGCAAGGCCGACTCGCCGGGGTACTCATGACTGCCACGATGCTCGCCCACCGCAGTGCCACCCCAGGACGCCAGCGGTGCCTGCAATTGAAAGATCAGGAACTCCACGGCCGTCAACTCTGAACAAAAGCAATTAGTTCTGGCAACGTACCTTCTCCGGCCTCGACGTCAATCTCGTAGCGCAGCTCCGCGCATTCGCCATACACCTTGTCGAAGTTCTTATAGCGCGTCCTGATGGCTTCCACCGCCACTCCCAGCATGTTCTGGTCGCCGTACGGAGTGATTGGCTTGAGGAAGGCTTGCGCGAGTGAGCGCGGTTGCTGATCACCTTTTTCGGCCAGAACGTAACTGGCATAGGCGCGTGACGCAAAGCTGTTCTGCATCCCCGTTGGCGATACTCTGGTCACCGCGTTGAGCAGGGCGTCCAGCGCTTTGTTTGTCAGCGCCTCGTCGCCGCCAAGGTTCTCTTGCAGCAACTCCCGGTTGACGCACAGATAGAGGTAGAAGAGGCCAGCGCCATAGCCGCGCTCACCAATATGCGAAGCGCCACTGTCCTCCTGCCCGTCGTTCAGGTCATCGACAGCGACGAAGTAGTCGTCCTCGACAGCGGCTTTGTGTACCGTAATCGCATGCGAAACCTGCACGGCTGCCTCGACGTTGAATGCTGGCGAATCGGCCAGCATGCGGCCAAACATGGCGATGTCGACAGCATGCCGGGGTTTGCTCAGCAGGGCCAACTCGCTTTCGGCAGGGGCGCTTCCACGCGCGGCACACGTCGCAGCAAGAGCGTTTATCGCGGCTATTTCTTCAGGGCTGAAATGGGCGAGTTGTTCGATTTCCAGATCCTCGTCCTTCTCCGTCTTCTTGTCCGACTTGAGCTTCCCGAAGCGAGCGGCGATGGCCTTCGTCCATTCCCGCGCCGGTTTTTCAGCAATGCCGGATTTCTTGAGTTCTTGAAAGACTTCCTTGCCCATCCATTTGGTGCGCGTACCCAGATTTCCGGCGAGAGAAGTTTCGAAGATATCGGATGTTCGCCACGCTCGCTTCTGACTTTGCGACGAGAGGCGCAAGCGCATCGCGCCGCCCATCAGAGCGGTTTTAGGGCGACCGGTGTCGTCGCGATTCAGGTTGGACGGTGGGTAGCTGGTCAGTACGTGAAGCTGAACAAAGCGAGACATGATGTGGTTTCCTGGAAAGAGTTGAGGACGAAATCAGCGAACGGTTTTTTCGGGCCAGTCATAGCCGTAGGCCCACTTTTTTTTGACCGCATCACCCCAGTGGATCAGGTCGTTGGCCAGTACGATGACGTCGACGCCGCCCATCAGAGGCAGCACGCGGCGAACGCCCGAAAATAGCGAATCAGGATCAGGCGACTCCAGCAGTCGCAGGAAGCGCAGCTCACTGACGGGCGGACGATCCTCGCCCGGAGCACGCTGGCTCATGGCCAGGGCTGGCGGCCGAACGTCGTGCGTCTTGACATGCGCCAGTACGCCAACGACGAGGGCAAAGCGATCCCTCTCCCAGTCCTTCCAGTTCAGCGCGCCAAGCCGCCCGCACAACCGCTGGTACGCAGGGGTAAGCGAGATCTCGGTTAGCGAGGATGCCCGCCTCAGTACCGCTCGGCTCGCGCGGTCTTTCTCCAAGCCTTGCCACCATTCGAACAAGGCCTGCCCGAGTCCTTCGCCTACCGTGAAGTAGATAGCCATGCCGTTCTCCTTAGATGGCAGCCGCTTCTGCGGCCGGGTTTCGTGACGTTGGTTTTTCGGTAGCCAGTGCCGGCAAGGAAAGTGCCTGCCGCACCTTCGGCCCGCGCATGTTTTTCTTCAATTGTCGGAACGCTTTGGCCACGCGTTGCGGCCTTTGCCGTTCGACCTGGCCGGCACCAACGAAGATGGTGTCGAACAACTTGTCGACTGTGATGATCAGAACCCGGTGCCAACTTTCACGAACGGCGAGCATATCGCCTTCGAGATTCTGACGAGCGAGATCGATAAGGTCGCGCAATTGGTCATAGAACGCCGCTTCGGTGCTGCTCCAGAAAGTCGCATCGATCGCGCTGAAATTCCCGCGCGCTTCTGAGCTGAACCAGGCATCTTTGACTGCCGAGCGCAGGTACGACGCCGCCAGGTCTGCGCCCGCAATCCAGATGTCCACTTGTGATCCAACCCAGCCCTGGGCATCCGCATCGCAGTCAGCCAGTCCGTAAAGCGGCAAGGTCGCTTCGTACCAGCAGCGCGCTTTCATATTGTCCATGTCGTAGCCGAAAGCCCACAGGCGCAACTGCCCGCGACGGTCGGCAAGCGCATGTTGCACAACGCTGGCGCAACGCTGTTTCTTTTTGTCCGCCACTTGGCCGAGCGCCCAGCCCAACCAGTGGCGAAAAGCGAAGCCACCAGGCTGCGGATGCATCGGCAGCCATCCCTGCGTGGCCTCGTAGTACGGCGACAGCGGGTGATTCCAGGGCCCCTTGTAGTTGAAACCGTAGTTCTTGCTGACATAGCGCTGAACGAGTCGCTCGGAAGATCGACCGCAAACATCACAGTCACCGCTGGCAACCGTTTCAAAGTCCAGACGGATTCGCCGTGGCATTGCCCAGAAGACATGATGCGGGTGCACCTGCACCGGCGCGGTCTCGCCACCAGCGCGCTGGATTGCGGCTATGTCACTCATCCACGGGAAGCGGAAGTGAAGAGCTGACTTCCCGGCGTCGCCGCACAAGGCCAGAAACCCGCGCTGATCGCGTACGTTGAGCCACAAATCGTCCCACAAGGAGCGAGGCTGCCCGTCGAGCGGCATGCTTAGCAGCAATGTGGTCAATGGCCCGCCCCCGCGCAGGCCTGTGCGATTTCCAACTCCGCCCGCTGGCGCGTTGATCTGCAGGGTCAACACGGCGCTCGCCGCGCAATGTGCGCACATCCCCGACACGCGGCCACGCTTGACGAAATGGTCGCTATTGTTCTTGAGCGCGTTCTCGCCGGGCGCGTCGATCAATAAGGCACCGATCTCGTTGAACGAACCTTCGTCAGCGGTCAGGCTGAAATCCTGCATGAAGCGGGCTCCCTTGGCATCCAACTCGAACGCTTCTGCAAATGGAGCAAACCACTCGCTCAGAACAACCGCCGAAGGGGGGTTCTCAAACCGCTCGTCCCATGCCACCCCGCTGTCCACCGGCGTGCTGGTCTGAAGCAGTCCCACAGAAAACTGAGCCAGCGCGCCGTTGAAATCGGGCCGATCAGCGTCGAAGGCCAGAATGTCGGGATCCGACAACTGGTTCGGCGCAATCCACGCCCGACTGCCGTCACGGCGCCGCACTGGCATCCAGGGTTCATGCAATAGATTCATTCGTTATCCTCCCCGTCCTGCTCAATCTGGCACAAGCCGCTGAGCGAATCGTAGACCCACGAGAGCCTCTGCTCTGGCCTTTGCGCCGTCGTCTTGCTCCAGGCAGCCCCGGTCCACCCTTGATGACCTTTCTCGAGCGGTAGTAGTACGCACCACTTTCCCCCGCCGGGCAATGTCAGCAGCGCCTGCTCCAGCGCTGCTTTCCGCGCCGCGCCCTCAGGCTCTGCGCTCTTGGCGATCAGTCGCTCAGCGACGCGAACCGTGCTGTAGGCCCAGGCATGCCGTAGATCTTCGTGCTCACACCAGGGCAGCAAGCGCTCCAGATCCCAGCGCGCCAGGACCACGTTGATGCTCGCCTCGCCCAAGCGGGAAGGCGTCTTGGCTTCGCTCCACCAGTCGATACCGCCACGCACATATCCCGACCCCAGTTTCACCGTGTTCTGCTGTGCCTCGCTGGCGTCACTGTAGGACTTCCCTTCCGCCTGGTTGGCGTTGTGTTCAAGCTTTTCCGGAATCTCTGAGTCACCAGCAAACACGCGTTCGATCAGGCTTCGGGCATCGGCAGGCATGGCAAAGCAGCCAGCTTGCAGCGCTTTGGCGGTCAACCAGAGTTGGCTGTGGTGCGCGTAGACATTGGCCGCCTTCGGAAAAGCCGCCTTGAACCAGTCGGCCTCAGGCGAAGCGGTCCACCGTGGGCCGAACACGTATAGACGAGCTTCACCGCGCTGATCGCCTGCCGTTGGGTCCTGCAAACGCTCGCCATGCCGATCTCGCACATGACGTTGCAAGCGCCCTGCGCGCTGGATGAGGCGATCGATGGGCGCGAGGTCACTGACAACAACGTCCCAGTCCGCATCCAGGCTTTGCTCGACCACTTGCGTGGCGATGACCAACTGGCCCTGCCGTTGGCTCGGCGTGCTGTCCTGGCCGAACAGATCGAGGATTCTACGCTCGGTCAGCAAGCGATCACGCAGGGAAAAACGGGCGTGAAAAAGGGTGAGCTTGTCGGCAGGCACTCTGCCCCGGAAAAGGGCAAAAGCGTCGAGCGCGTCAGCGACGGTATTGCGCATCCAGCATACGCACTGTCCGGCTGCAAGCGCTGCGTCGATGACGGCCTCGACGCGCGATTCTTCAGTCAAGTAGTCGACGGCGACCGTACGCTGAACGTCTTTGCGTGTGGCAATGGGCGTCTCCTCCGTGTCATCGGGACGAGCGCTGTGCCAGGACGTCACCAGTGGGAACGCCGATTGGCTCGCCAAAACCGGCGCGTCGCGTTGGCAACCGACAGCGAAGGCTCGTAGCAGCGCCTCCTTCATGGCTTGTGGCAGCGTTGCCGAGAGCAAGATTGCGCTGCCGCCCGCAGCCGCGTGGAAGGCAAGCAGGTTTTCGAGAATGCCTTGCATGTACGCGTCGCAGGCGTGCACCTCATCGACGACCAGAACCTTACGGAAAAGTCCAAGCAAGCGCAGCGACTGATGTCTGCTGTGCAGCACGGCGAGCAGCGCCTGGTCGATTGTGCCTACGCCGGCCGGGGCCATCAGCGCACGCTTGTTGTGGTCGGCCAACCATGCGTTGCAGCGGATGCTTGCGCTTTCATCCAACTGCTGGTCGTCGTCGGCAGTTGGGCCGCTCGGAATCACGGATTCGGCGAATGCTTCCACCAGGTTGCGTTGGCCGTGCGCCAAAACGAGGCTTGCATTGCCCGCAAACAGCCGCGCATAGACTTGTGCGATGCGGCCGTACATCGCATTGGCCGTGGCCATGGTCGGCAAGCCAATAAAGAAACCATCGGCCTGGCCTGCCGCGATCAAGCGATGAGCCAGCAAGACTGCCGCTTCGGTCTTTCCCGCGCCGGTCACATCCTCCAGGAGGTAAATCTGCGGGCCGCGCGAAAGCACTGTCGTTGCAGCCCAGGATTGCAGTGGGGATGGCGTGGTGATTCTCGGGAAAAGGGACTCGAATGGCAGCGCACCGCCAGGGTGCAGCGGCAAGACCCCGGTATGATCAAGTGCAATAGCCGCTTGCTTCTTGGCATGCGCCCAATATTCTCGCAAGGGCAGTGGGTCGTCAGGCTCGGCGCGATACGCGAAGTAGTCCGTATTGGACCCTAGCCAGTCAGCGAGGACGGCCAAGCCCGCCATCCACCACGACAACTCCTGGCTGGCGTGCTCAAAAGCGTCCGGGTCAAGCGTCGTGGGGATGCTCGCCTCCCGACCCTCAAAGATCAGTTCTCGAAGGTCGTCAGCGAACTGGAAAATTGCCGGCGGGTCATCTTGCCAATGGAAGTGATTTTTCCACCGTCCACATGGTTGCGGTTCTGGCGGTTGGCCATGATGGCCGGTCACGGCGCTTACCCAGTAGTTGATTCCGCGCGCAGAGGCTTTGGTTGGAAGGCCAAACCATGTGTTGTCAACGGCGTACCGTTCGAGCTTGTCGTTCCAGAACAGCATGCCGAGACCGTCATGGCGAAGCGTATACACCTTGCTCGCGTCTGGACGGCGACCTCTCAGTTCTTCAAACAGATCAGGGCGCTGGCTTTGAAAACTTTCCGAGAATTTTCCAAGATCATGCATGGCCAGCCAGAACGCTATCCATTGCTCTTGCGCAAGCTTATCGTTGGCATGCATCCGCGAACCGAGAAAATCACGAAAGGCCGGTGCCCTGCGCAAGTATTGCAGTCCAACCGCCGCAACATCCAGGCAGTGATACGGCAACAAATGAAGCTGCACGCCTCCGCAGTCTTGCGGCCGGGCCTTGCCCCAGTAGCGAAAATATGATTTTGACGACATGGACCTGAACAGATCGTGGTTAATGAGAGCTACAAAAAAAGGTTCGCTGGCTGCTGGTTTCAAGGACAGGCGAGTTCTTGCGGCACAGGTTGTGAACTCGATTATTCCTTTTGGCGAAAACTTTAGACGCTTCACAGTTTGCGCCCTTCGGTAGCTCACAGCGTGAGCTACCCTTCGGAATATTTTTGCGCCATGGCATCGAGCTCTTCTCTCAATCGGCGACGCAGAGCGAGAGGCTTTTCGATAAGGACATGGGCACCGTGCCGCATGATATCCATCAGCAGTTCGCGTTCGTCCGAATAGGGCACGCTCAGCCGGTAACGGCCGTCAGGAAGATCTTCGCCGCGCTGGTCGGAATGCCAGGTCTCGGAGCGTACCCAGCGCGCGCGCTCAGCTGAAAAGAGCAGGCTGGCTCTCTCGGTAGGAACGCCAGCGAAGATCCCGTAAGCGGCTGCGTAGTGCGCGTCCATGGTTTCGTCGGCGATTTCTTGTGCGGCTTGTGGCAGTACGGCAACTCGGAGCAGCGTTTCGGCAGCGAAGCTGCGCAGATCCGCACGCAAGTGACACCAGGCATCGAGGTACCAGTTGTCTCGATAGTGGACCAAGCGCTGCGGTGATAGCGTACGCGTGGTGACTTCGTCATGCCGGCGGCTCCAGTGGTCTACCTTGAGCTGCCGCCGCGACAGTAGTGCCGATGCCATGTCTGCAAAGTGGCGCGGTTCGAGTTGTCGCTTGGCAACCGAAAGCAAGCGAACGCGCTGACTCACCTCGCTCGATGAATGACCCGCGGTTTCCAATAGTGACGAGAGGCGAGCCTGTATCGGAGCGACGCGAGCCGCGAGGACCCCGGGTTCGATATCGGCGAGCAGTTTTTGCGCTGCCAGCAACGCAAATAGCTCGTTGGCGGAGAACCACAGCCCGGGTAGCTCATAATGCGGCCCGGTGGCACTGGTTTCGTCAAAAATATATCCGCCGGCGGCGCGATCCCAGAGGATTGGTGCGTGCAAACGATCGCGCATGTAGTCGAGATCACGTTTGAAAGTCGCAGATGAAACTTCCAGTCGGCAGAGGAACTCGTGCATTGGAACGGCGCGTCGTGAGCGAAGCAGTTGGTCGATGATGTACAAGCGTTCAGAGCGGTTCATGCGACCTCATTTCTAGAAAACAGCGACCATGAGTACACCTGTGGAACGGGTAGGTCGGTTTGATGGTGTGTAGCTTGCCGGAATGGGTGACCATGACGAGTTTTCTTCGCCTACCCTCGAATAGGTCCGTCTCGCCAAGAGAATCGCTTTTGGGCAGCACAAGGCATGCCATTGTGGGCCAAGATTCGAAGGGCCGCAGGTTATCTTCTTTCTCTTCGCACGCATACGACACGTAAGCGCTGCCCATCGAAACCCCTCCCGTCGGGTTTGGTGGAAAACCGGTCCTTGATTTTGGGGACCGGCGTCTGTGCGCCGTAGTGCTGCCCGCAATCCCATACCAGCGGTGTCGTATCGGTGGCCGTGGCATGCCAGTCAAACGCCTGGCCAGGAGAAGGCCGTTATCAGGCTACAGTGGTCGCCGACAGCTGCGCCAGCAAATGCCCACGTGTTCGCTCCCGGCAGGGCGCCTCGTTGGTCGCCGTGCCAACGGCTGCGGTGGAATCAGTCGGGGAGTCGTGTCGCGTTCAGGTAATTCCCGACGCCGTAATGTCACTGCTGAAACGCTGTCTCCACGTCACGAGCGCTGTGCAGGACGCGCGCGATGCGGACAAGGTTCTCGTCTGGGCGGTAGAAAATGAGGTACCGCCCGTGCGGCAGAACTCGCACCCCATCGCCCAGCTCGGGGCGCGGCGCACCGATGCCCGGCTGAGTGACGAGCCTGCCGCAGTCCGCTTCAAGCTCATCCACGAACGATTTCGCACGAGCCGGATTGTCCTGCGCAATGAAGGCGGCGATTTCGATCAGGTCGAGCTGGCTTTCGGGCGAGAACTCCAGACGCGTCACTCCGCGTTACTCCCCCTCACCGGCGGCGATCTCGTCGATCCGCCGCCGCAGGTTCTCGAATACCTGGCCGGCAGGAATGCCCGGGCCACCTTCCATGCCTCTCTGCACTTCGGCTCGCAGCGCCTCAAGCTTGAGGGCTTGCAGCTTTTCCTGGTCTTCGAGCATGCGCAGTCCTTCGCGGATGACCTCGCTGGCGTTGTTGTACCGCCCCGACGAGAGTTGTGCCTTGACGAACTCTTCGAAATGCGAACCGAGCGCGACACTGGTTGGCATGGTAGACCTCCAACTAATAGTTAGTAACTACTGTTTTTATCCTGTCGCCGAAGGCGTGTCAATCGCCGTCCGCTTGCGCCATTACCAGGGAGTCAGGCAGAGCAGCGGCTGTTCCACAAACGTTTCTTTGTTCCACGCGACGCCGACTACCCCCCAACGCAGGGCCGCGCGTCCTTGAGCATTGTTGGACCCGCGTGCGTATATCCAGAATGCCGCACCCTACTAGATCCCGGTGATCAGCAAATCGAGGGCGGCGACGATCTCGTCGCGATGCTGTGTGAGGTCGGCGACCTTTGTGCCGAGGCGCCTTACCGGAATTCCCGCGAGTTGCGGAGTGAGCATGGCGTATTGTTCTCCCGCGACTTCGAAGACGGGAGTGAGCGTCCTGAGCAGCTTGCCCTTCGTTGCCTCAGCCGGGCAGAGGGGTACTACCACGCGGGTTCCGAGTTCGGCAATCAGGTCGCTCTGCACATCCAGTAGCAGCGGGTAATCGGCGGTGGTCTCCGGGTTCGGATTCCGGTAGACGGCGAACTGAGGCATCAGAAGGACCGCAGCCCATCGCTGAACACCCCATGTTTCTCGACGTGATCGTTGTAGGCGGCGATGGCTGCCCTGTTTTCGAGCAGCCATTGTTCACGCAGTCGTTTCCTTAGCGCTTCGAGCAAAGCCTGTTCCAGGGTGGCGGAGAGATTGATGTCCATTTCCCTCGCTTTGCTCAGCAGGTCCGCGTTGATGCTGAGATTTGTTGCCTTCTTGGGAGCCTGGGTGTTGTAGGCGGCGTGCATGTCGGGCGTCCTGTTCGTGAGCATGCGCATAGTCTATACGCATCACGATACGCAAAGCGAGGGCAATGCCCGAGTTTTGGCCAGGCTCCCGCTGCCTTCACGCTCAAGGTCACCGGCGATCTCTTCCCGCTGCAGCCCATTGTGGCGTTACGCTACCCAACCGCGCATCAGTGACCTGTTGCGTGAGCGCATATATGCGCGCGCTGATCCGCGCCGACGAGAAACGCAAAGCCGAAGAACAGCTTGAAGCGAAGCTGTTGGAAGGGCTGAGTGGCGCCGAGAGTGAACTGACCCCGGCGGACTGGAGCTCGATCCGCAGGGAAGCCCTGGCCAAGGTCGAAGCGCGCAAGAAACCGCGCTGATGCCGGCGCCACGCCGCAAGTGTATGTCTTGCCAATACTTCTTGTTTGAGTGGAAAACGTCCGGTTGAAAAGCTGGACAGAAAATTCGCTGGAGCACTGATTCATGCCCGAGATCGCCCCGCTGCCCGCTGACTACGCCGCCTGGCTCACCGAACTCAAGACGCGAATCCACCAGGCCCAGCAGCGCGCGGCGCTGGCGGTCAATCGCGAGCTGGTGCTGCTCTACTGGCAGATCGGGCAGGACATTCTGGAGCGCCAGGGCCGTGAGGGTTGGGGCGCGAAGGTGATCGAGCGCCTGGCGCAGGACCTGCGCAATGCATTCCCCGAAATCAAGGGTTTTTCGCGCGCCAACCTGATGTACATGCGTGCCTTTGCCGAGGCCTGGCCGGATGCGGCAATTGTCCAACAGGCTGTTGGACACTTGCCCTCGGGCCACAACCTCGTGCTGCTCACCAAGCTGAAGGCCCCAGCGCAGCGCCTCGCCTATGCACACGGTGCGATCGAACACGGCTGGTCACGCAATGTGCTGGCGATTCATATCGAGCGGCGCCTGCTGGAACGACAGGGGCAGGCCATCACCAACTTCGGCTTGCAGTTGGCCAAGCCTCAATCCGACCTGGCTCGCGAATCGCTCAAGGATCCCTATCTGTTCGATTTTCTCGGGGCAGGAGACGAAGCCGGCGAGCGTGCCATCGAGGACGCCATCGTCGGACACATCACCCGTTTTCTGATTGAACTCGGCGCGGGCTTTGCCTTCGTCGGCCGACAGGTGCTCCTCGAAGTGGGCTGCGACGTGGGGTGGGCGAACGGGTGGCACGGCTACGGCGCGAGCCGTCATTGCGAGCGAAGCGAAGCAATCCAGGGCCAGGCACCGTGCCCGAGGGTGGCCATCGGCATAGCTTCCACTGCCGTTCCAAGTTATCGTTCGGGCCTTGCCTGACCTTCCTCGACACCCCGTCCCCGGAGTCCGACTTGACCTTGCCCGCCTTGACCCCCGGCCTGATGCTCGTGCATGGCAATCAACCCGAGATGTTGCGCGATCTGGTCGTCGAATGGATGAAGCGCTATCCGCTGGCGCCGCTGGAGAACGAGATCATCCTGGTGCAGAGCAACGGCATCGCGCAGTGGCTGAAGCTGGCGCTGGCGGCCGACGCGAAGGACTTCGATCAGGACGGCGCTCAGGACGGCGCTCAGGACGGCGATCAGGACGGCGATGGGCCGGGCGAGCATGGCGGTTGCGGCATCGCCGCGGCGCTGGAGATTTCGCTGCCGGCGCGTTTCCTGTGGCAGGTCTATCGGGCGCTGCTTGGGCGGCAAGCGGTGCCGGAGAATTCGCCGTTCGACAAGGCGCGGCTGCTGTGGCGCCTGATGCGTTTGTTGCCGCAGGTGATGAGTGCGCCGGAATACGCGCCGCTGCTGGGTTTTCTGGTGGCGGACAGCGACCGCCGCAAGCGCTTCCAGCTCGCCGAGCGCCTGGCCGACCTCTTCGACCAG
>Ga0078783_107_pt8 | contig 14166 bp, 18 predicted proteins | sample CanAccphospTypeI_FD_67363 | JGI IMG/M metagenome (GOLD analysis project Ga0078783, IMG submission 67363) | Unknown Accumulibacter genome from EPBR bioreactor metagenome
CAGCCGCTGCGCTACGCAGTCGGCGCAGAAGGTGCATTCGAAGGAGCAGATCATCGCCTCGGGCGATTCCGGCGGCAGGTCGCGATCGCAGCATTCGCAGTTCGGGCGCAGTTCAAGCATGGACGCCTCCCAGACTGGCCAGGCAGTCGTCGACGCCGACGATGCGCGCGAAGCGCCCGCCGAGTACCAGTTCGGCGTGGGCCTTGATTTCCTGCGCCGAGTACACGCGGCCGCTGACCGGATGCGTCATCGGGAAGGTGAGCGTCGCCTCGCTGACGAAATCGACCTGGTAGCCGATGTCCGACCCCACCCGGGTGGTCGTCTCGCAACATTGTTCGGTCCGGATACCGGCAATGATCAGGCGCTCGACGCCGTGCCGGCGAAGCCACAGGTCGAGGCCGGTATCCGAGAAAGCGTTGTGCGTGTGCTTGAAGAAAGACGCGGCGGGCGAACCCGGCAACCAGTCGAGTCCGCGTACGGCTCCTGACTCCTCGCTGAACGGGCCGGCCTGGCCGACGTGGAAAATGTGCACCACCGGCACGCCACGCGCGCGGCAACCGTCGTCGAGGGCGAGCAGCGCCGCCTTGAACGCGGGCAGGTCCCTCTCCGACCAGTAAGGCATCTGGCGGAAGGACTCCTGCACATCGATGACGATCAGCGCGCTACGGCTGACGTTTTCAATTTCGTGCGCGGACATTTCACGATCTCCGTTGTTGAGCGTGCGGCCATGGTAAGGCTTTCTCCTGCGTGGAGCGATAGCGCCTATCGCCAGCAAACGAACGGAGAGAACTACGCGAAGTGGCAGACGTAGTGAAAAGCGTCTGCGCAGACGATATCGAACGACGAATCGCCGGGTACGGCGAACGACTGGCCTGCGGCGTAGGTTTGCCACTGATCGTTGCCGTCGAGACGGACACGGCACGAGCCGGCGACGCACTCCATGACCTCCGCGGCGCCGGTGGTGAAGGTCAGCGACGAGGGCATGATGACGCCGATCGTCTTGCGGCTGCCGTCGGCCAGGAGCACGGTGTGGCTGATGCACTTGCCGTCGAAATAGACGTTGGCCTGCTTGACCACGCTGACGTTGTCGAACTGCGAGCTGTTCATAATCCCCAGACTTTCTCCATGATCGTCTTGGCAATGAAGCCAAGCATCCCGAAGGACAGGACGAAGAACAGGATGAGCGTCCCTGTCCTCCCGGCTTTCGCTTTCCAGGCAATCTCGCCGACGATGAACAGCATGAAGAGCATGAAGGCACCGATCCCGAAGGTCATGCCAAATTCCGATATCTGCTCTTCCGTCAGCCCAAACATGGCGGGCTCATCTCCAGGATCAGTGTGGGCGATTCGCCAGTTTTGCCGCGATGCGCATGCGTAGCGCGTTGAGTTTGATGAAGCCACCGGCGTCCTTCTGGTCGTAGGCGCCGGCGTCGTCCTCGAAGGTGGCGATGGTCGAGTCGAACAGGGAATTGGTTTTCGAATCGCGGCCGACGACGATCACGTTGCCCTTGTACAGCTTGACCCGCACCCAGCCATTCACCGGCTGCTGCGTGTGGTCGATCAGCGTCTGCAGGGCGAGGCGCTCGGGGCTCCACCAGTAGCCGTTGTAGATCAGGCTGGCGTAGCGCGCCATCAGGTCGTCCTTGAGATGGGCGACTTCGCGATCGAGGGTGATCGACTCGATGGCCCGGTGCGCGGGCAGCAGAATGGTCCCGCCCGGTGTTTCGTAGCAACCGCGCGACTTCATTCCGACGTAGCGGTTCTCGACCAGGTCGATACGGCCGATGCCGTGCTTGCCACCGAGCTGGTTGAGCAACGCGAGAAGTTCGTGCGCCGGCATGCGCGTGCCGTTGATCGCCACCAGGTCGCCCTTCTCGAATTCGAGATCGACGTACTCGGCCGCGTCGGGTGCCGCTTCCGGCGACACCGTCCAGCGCCACATCGACTCCTCGGCTTCGGCGGCCGGGTCTTCGAGGTGGCGGCCTTCGTAGCTGATGTGCAGCAGGTTGGCGTCCATCGAATACGGCGAGCCGCCCTGGCGGTGCTTCATCTCGACCGGAATACCGTGCCTCTCGGCGTAGGTGAGCAGCTTCTCGCGCGACAGCAGGTCCCACTCGCGCCACGGGGCGATAATCCGGATGTCCGGCTTGAGTGCGTAGGCGCCGAGTTCGAAGCGCACCTGGTCGTTGCCCTTGCCGGTTGCCCCGTGCACGACGGCGTCGGACGCCGTCAGTCCGACGATCTCGATCATCCGCTTGGCGATCAGGGGACGGGCGATCGACGTGCCGAGCAGGTACTCGCCTTCATAGACGGTGTTCGCCCGGAACATCGGGAAGACGAAATCACGAACGAACTCCTCGCGCAGGTCGTCGATATAGATGTTTTCCGGCTTGATGCCGCACTGCAGCGCTTTCGGCCGCGCCGCCTCGAGTTCGTCCCCCTGGCCGACATCGGCGGTGAAGGTCACCACCTCGCATTGATAGGTATCCTGCAACCACTTCAGGATCACCGAAGTATCGAGACCGCCGGAATAGGCCAGTACCGCTTTCTTGACGTCGCTCATGAGATTTCCCTGCTGATTTTTCTGGTTCTGCTGACGATGCTGATCGTGTTGACTCAGCTATTTGGATTCTGGCGTCTCGACCCGGCCCAGAAGCAGGTACTCGAGGAGCGCCTTCTGCGTGTGCATGCGATTCTCGGCCTCGTCCCAGACGACGCTCTGCCCACCGTCGATGACCGCCGCTTCGACTTCTTCGCCGCGATGCACCGGCAGACAGTGCATGAACAGGGACTCGCGTCCGGCAGCGCGCATCATGTCGACGTCGACCTGCCAGTCGGCAAAGTGACGCCGACGCTCGTCGTTCTCGGCTTCGAAACCCATCGACGTCCACACATCGGTGGTCACCAGGTCGGCGCCGCGCGCGGCCTCCATCGGATCAGCGTAGAACTCGAAGTGATCGGTGCCATACAGGCCGGCGCGTGCCGGCTCGACCTCGTAGCCCGGCGGCGTTGACACATGGACGTTGAAATCGAGCACTTCGGCCGCCTGCAACCAGGTGTTGCAGACGTTGTTCGAATCGCCGATCCAGGCCACCGTCTTGCCCTGAATCGGACCGCGATGCTCGATGAAGGTGAAGATGTCGGCGACGATCTGGCAGGGGTGATACTCGTTGGTCAGGCCGTTGATCACCGGCACGCGAGAATGGGCGGCAAAGCGCTCGATCATCGCCTGCTCGAAGGTGCGGATCATGACCACGTCGCTCATCCGCGAAATTACCTGCGCCGCGTCTTCGACCGACTCGCCGCGCTGCAATTGCGAATCGCGGCTGTTCAGGTAGATCGCCGAACCGCCGAGTTGCTGCATGCCGGCCTCGAAAGACAGGCGGGTACGCGTGCTCGCCTTCTCGAAAATCATCACCAGCGTACGGTCGCTGAGCGGCCAGTACTTTCGGTACGACTTGAACTGCCCCTTGATCCAGCGCGAGCGCGCGAAGAGGTGATCGAACTCGGCACGGGTGAAGTCCTTGAACTGCAGGAAATGTTTGACGCTGTCCATCACAGATCTCTATCAGGGGGCGAGAAAATCGCCAATCAGTCCGCCCAGGCGGGTCACCAGTTCGCGCGCGTCGTCGGCGCTGAAGTTCAACGGCGGCAGCAGGCGCACGACCCTGTCGGCGGTGACGTTGATCAACAGCCCGACGTCGAGCGCGCGGAGGACCAGTTCGGCGCAGGGACGATCGAGTTCGACGCCGATCATCAGGCCCTGACCGCGAATCTCGACCACGCCCGTGCAAGCTGCCAGCGCTTGCGCCAGCCCCTCGCGGATCAAGCGCCCGATGGCCACCGCGTTGTCGATCAAACCATCCTCTTCGATGACCGCGATGGTCGTCAGCGCCGCGATCGATGCCAAGTGGTTGCCACCGAAAGTTGACCCGTGCTTGCCGGGCTTGAACAAGCCCGTCGCTTTGCCCCGCGTCAGGCAGGCGCCGATCGGCACGCCGCCGCCGAGCCCCTTGGCCAGCGTCACCACGTCCGGACGGATACCCGCGTGCTGAAAGCCGAACCAGGTGCCGGTACGGCCGGTACCGCACTGCACCTCGTCGCAGATCAACAACCAGTCGTTCTCGTCACAGAGGGTACGCAGGCCGCGCTGGAAATCGACGTCGGCGATATGGATACCACCCTCGCCCTGGACGATTTCGAGCATCACCGCGACGACGTTCTGATTGGCCCTGGCCACCGCCCGAATCGCTTCGAGGTCGTTGTACGGAACACGCACGAAGCCCGAGACCAGCGGTTCGAAACCAGCCTGCGCCTTGCGGTTGCCGGTCGCCGAAAGCGTCGCCATGGTACGCCCGTGGAAGGCATTCTCCATGACCACGATCGCCGGCCGCTCGACATCCCGCCGATGGCCGTAATAGCGCGCCAGCTTGATCGCGGCTTCATTGGCTTCGCAACCCGAGTTGCAGAAGAAGACCTCGTCCATCCCGGCCAGCGCGGCCAGCTTGTCGGCCAGCTGTTCCTGTTGCGGAATGCGGTAGAGGTTCGACGAGTGCAGGATGCGGCCGGCCTGCGCAGCAATCGCCGCGACCAGCGCCGGATGGTTGTGCCCGAGCGTCGACACGGCAATACCCGCCAGCGCATCGAGGTAGCACTTGCCGTCGGTATCGGTCACCCAGCTGCCGTCGCCGTGGCTGAAGGCGATGGGCAAGCGAGCGTAGGTATTCATCAGGTGCGACATGGTTCACCCATTGCAAAGCACTTGAAACTGAAACGGCGGCTCGCGCCGCCGAATTACGAGATGGACGTGATACGCACTGAAACCAGAATCGGTTGGTTCCGGCGTGCTTTGAAAGGGGTTCGCACACCGTCTTGCAAGGGCATGGATTTTACGGGAAAAAGACCGCCCTGTATAGAAAAGGCGAGCGTTATGAGGAGCGTGCGTGGGGCGGGTGTGACGGCGAGATACGAAACGGAGGCAGCTGCACGACACTCGCCGTTCATCACCCTACGGCAACTGCGCGTACCGCGGCCACGGCAACCCGCCGCCGGTGCGAACCCGGCCACTGGCATGTCATCGTCGTTACTGCGCGTGCAAGTACTCGCTCACTCAGCGCCGCAGCAGCTTCCAGACGGTCTCGATACCGCCGATGACCAGGTCAGAGATGTCGGCTTCGAGGAAGCCCTTGCGCTTTTCCCGCGTCGCCAGCGACTTGGCGCGCTCGTTGGCGAGCAGCGCGTCGGCGACGGCGTTCGGGTTTACATGCTGCTGTCGGCTGGCCTTTTCGCCAAAGTTGTCGAGTGCGTCCTGCACCGCGTCGGGATCGAGAATGACGATCGGCGAACGGCAGTGCGTGCATACGTGATCGCGGCGAATATCGACCGGCGCGCCGCAGCCCGAGCAGCGAATGGTCTGCACCTGCCGCGCCAGCTCGGCGACCTCGACGCCGTTGAGCTGACGGACAAAACCTTTTTCGATCATGAACGCGGCGAAAGCGCTGTAGCGACCGTGGCGCTGCGGGCAGCGGCTGTAGGCAAAGCGGCCGTTGCGCGTGCTGTCGAGCCGATGCATCAGGCGTTCGCGACAGCGCGGGCATTGCAGGATGTCGCGCCAGGGCTGGCGCAGGTCGGCGTGGTGTTCGTGCAGCAGGCGGAACAGTTCGAGAACGCCGGCCGGGGCGAGTTGCGCGCTTTCGAACTCGTCGAACCAGATGCCCTGGCAGGGAAAGCAGATGTCGAGCGAGACGATGCCGTTGAGCTGGCGCTGGAAATGTTGCACCGCCATCGGCGCCTGGCAGCTCGGACACGGTCCGCCGCGCGCCACATGTGCGGGTTGAACAGGTCGAGCATCGCTGAGATCGTTCATGGCATCGAATGCCTGCTGGCTGGTTTTACTCGGGCGGGGCCGTCGCTGCACTCCCCGACTTCTGCTCGGAGCCAGTGCTGCTCGCCGCAGCCCGAAGCGCACTTTCGCGAGTATAGCGGCCAGTCCTTCGGCAGGCGAGCCCGACTCAGAGGGCGGCCGTCCGGCCGCCCTCGCGCGTCCTCAGTGCAGGACGATGGCGCGGGCAGCGCCTGCGCAATAGGTGTCGAGGACGGCGTCGATCGACTCCTCGTCACGCTCGTGGTCGGGAATCTCGTCGAGCGTTCGGCGCAGGGCCCTGGCCACCGAGCCCTGGATGAAGAGGCTGCGACTGGCCGCCTTGTCGACCACCTCGAAACCTTCCTGCACCGGATAAGCGACGATCGCGTAATGCGCACTGTCATAGACGAGGTTCATGATCGCTCCTTATCGCTGCCCTGGGTCATGGCTATAGCCTATACCTTGTCGAAGCGCATGATGCCATTTTCGCATTGCGCACGAATCGTATCGCCGGCGACGAAACGCCCTTCGAGAATCGACTTGGCCAGCGAGTCCTCGAGTTGCGACTGGATCGCTCGCTTCAGCGGGCGGGCGCCGAAGACCGGATCGAAGCCGGCAGCGGCGATCTCGGACAACGCGCTGTCGTCCACCTGCAGCTGCAGTTCGAGCAGAGCCAGACGCTTTTCGAGGTAGGCGAGCTGGATGCCGGCGATCGCCTTGATATGCTGCTCGTCGAGCGCGTGGAAGACGACGACTTCGTCGATACGGTTGATGAACTCGGGCCGGAAGTACGACTTCACTTCGCCCATCACCGCCAGCTTTATCACCTGGTAGTCGTCGCCAGCCATCTGCTGGATCATCTGGCTGCCGAGGTTCGACGTCATGACCACCACCGTGTTCTTGAAGTCGACCGTGCGACCGTGCCCGTCGGTCATCCTACCGTCGTCGAGAACCTGCAGCAGGACATTGAAGACGTCCGGGTGCGCTTTCTCGACCTCATCGAGCAGGATCACCGAATACGGCTTGCGCCGTACCGCTTCGGTCAGGTAGCCGCCTTCCTCGTAGCCGACATAGCCCGGCGGCGCGCCGATCAGCCGCGACACCGAGTGTTTCTCCATGAACTCGCTCATGTCGACGCGGATCAGGTGCTCGTCGGAATCGAAGAGGAAACCGGCGAGCGCCTTGCACAGCTCGGTCTTGCCAACGCCGGTCGGACCAAGGAAGAGGAAGGAGCCGTAAGGCCGATTGGGGTCGGCCAGGCCGGCACGCGAACGGCGGATGGCGTTGGCCACCAGGCGCACCGCCTCGTCCTGCCCGACGACCCGCTTGTGCAGGCGCTCTTCCATGAGCAGCAGCTTCTCGCGTTCGCCCTGCATCATTTTCGACACCGGGATGCCGGTGGCCCGCGAGACGACCTCGGCGATCTCCTCGGTACCCACCTGATTGCGCAGCAGCTTGTTCTGCTGCCCGCCCTGGTTTGGCTGTTCCGCCGCTTTCAGCTGCGCCTCAAGCTGCGGCAACCTGCCGTACTGCAACTCGGCCACCTTGTCGAGCTTGCCATCGCGCTGCAGGCGAACGAGTTCGATCTTGAGTTTGTCGATCTCTTCCTTGATCTGCGCACTGCCCTGCACCTGCGCCTTCTCAGCCTTCCAGACCTCGTCGAGGTCGTTGTACTCGCGCTCGAGCTTGAGCAACTCATCCTCGATCAGCTGCATGCGCTTCTTCGATGCCTCGTCCTTTTCCTTGCGCACCGCCTCGCGCTCGATCTTGAGCTGGATCCTGCGCCGGTCGAGCTTGTCCATCACTTCCGGCTTCGAGTCGATCTCCATCCTGATCCGCGCCGCCGCCTCGTCGATCAGGTCGATCGCCTTGTCCGGCAGGAAGCGGTCGGTGATGTAGCGCTGCGAAAGTTCGGCGGCAGCGACGATCGCCGGATCGGTGATGGCGACGCCGTGATGCAGCTCGTATCTGTCGCGCAGGCCGCGCAGGATGGCGATCGTCGACTCGACGCTCGGCTCGTCGACCAGCACCTTCTGGAAGCGGCGTTCGAGCGCGGCGTCCTTCTCGATGTACTTGCGGTATTCGTCGAGCGTCGTCGCGCCAACGCAATGGAGTTCGCCGCGAGCGAGGGCCGGCTTGAGCATGTTGCCGGCGTCGATGGCGCCCCTCGGCCTTGCCGGCGCCGACCATGGTGTGCAGCTCGTCGATGAAGACGATGATCTGCCCCTCTTCCTGGGCGATTTCCTTGAGCACCGCCTTCAGACGTTCCTCGAACTCGCCGCGATACTTGGCCCCGGCGAGCAGCGCCGCCATGTCGAGACTCATCACTTTCTTGCCCTTGAGCGTTTCCGGGACCTCTTCATTGACGATCCGCTGCGCCAGGCCTTCGACGATCGCCGTCTTGCCGACGCCCGGCTCGCCGATCAGCACCGGGTTGTTCTTGGTACGCCGCTGCAGAATCTGGATCGCCCGGCGGATTTCGTCGTCGCGCCCGATCACCGGGTCGAGCTTGCCATGACGGGCGCGATCGGTGAGGTCGATGCAGTACTTGGCCAGCGACTGACGCTGCCCTTCGACGTCCTGACTGTCGACCCCTTGTCCGCCGCGCACCGAGGTCACCGCCTGCTCGAGTGACTTCTTGACCAGCCCGTGCTGCTTGGCCAGGCGAGCGCACTCGCCCTTGTCGTCGCACAGCGCGAGCAGGAACATCTCCGAAGCGATGAACTGGTCGCCGCGTTTCTGCGCTTCCTTGTCGGAGACGTTGAGCAGGTTGCCCAGATCGCGGCCAATCTGCACCTCGCCGCCGTGTCCTTCGACTTTCGGCAGGCGGGTGATCGCCTGCGCGAGCGCCGCCTTCAGCGACGCCACGTTGACGCCGGCACGCGCCAGCAGCGGCGAGGTGGCGCCGTCGTCCTGCTGCAACAGGGCGAGCAACAGGTGCTGTGGCTCGATCAGCTGGTTGTCGTGGCCGACCGCCAGACTCTGGGCATCGGCCAGCGCCTGCTGGAACTTGGTCGTCAGTTTGTCGAAACGCATGCTGCACTCCTTCGGAGGTTTATGTTCATGCGCTACAAGTGGGGGCATGCCGGGCTAAGTCAACACCACGGCTGAGGCGATGGCTTATTTCTTGCGTGCCCTGCGCGGCGGGCGGGAAGCGCGGCGCGCGGCTCGGTCAGTCTGCGCCCGGCTCACGCCAGCGTTCGGCTGCCTGGTCGTCGGCGTCGCGGGCGTCCACCCAGCGTGCGCCGGCCGGCGTCACTTCGCGCTTCCAGAACGGCGCGCGCGTCTTGAGATAGTCCATGATGAACTCGCAGGCGGCGAAGGCCTCGCCGCGATGCGCGCCGGCCACCGCGACCAGGACGATCTGATCGCTCGGCATCAGGCGGCCAACGCGATGAATCACCAGCGCGTCGATGATCGCCCAGCGCCGGCGGGCTTCGGCGACGATCTCGGCGAGCGCTTGCTCGGTCATTCCCGGATAGTGTTCGAGGGTCATTTCGCAAACGCCGGCGCCGTCGTTCGTATCGCGCACCAGGCCGACGAAGGACGCCAGCGCGCCGATCTGCGGATTCCCCCGGCGCAGGGCGGCGAGTTCGCTGCCGACGTCGAAATCGGCCTCCTGAACGCGGATGCGCATCTCAGCCACCGGTCACCGGCGGGAAGAAAGCGACCTCGTCGCCCGCACGCAGGGGCGAGTCCGGCCGTGCCATCTGCTGATTGACCGCGTAGCGCAGGTTCTGCAGCGTTGCCAGGCTTTCCCAGGCGCCGCCACGCGCGGCCAGCAGGTCGCGCAAGGCCGCGACATCGCCCACCCCGGCCGGCAGTTCGAGTTCCTCGCTGCCCTGTCCCAGTCGTTCACGCAGACCGGCAAAGTAGAGAATCTTCAGCATCTTCACGCTCTTCGCTGGCGTCGATCGGCTCAACTCAGCAATTCGGAAAACGGTACGAAGCGCACCATGTCACCGCGCCGGATCGCCTGCTGCGGCGGGTTGTCGACCAGGCCATCGCCCCACACCGCCGAAGTCAGCACGCCCGACCCCTGGTTGGCGAAGAGTTCGACGCCGCCATCGGCGTTGATCCTCGCGCGCAGGAACTCGCGCCGCGCATCGGGCCGTGCCCATTCGCCGTCGGCGCGCAAGCGGTAGCTCAGCGGCGCGGTGCGGCGAACCCCCTGCATCTTGAGTACGAAGGGCCGCACCAGCATCAGGAAAGTGACCAGGCTCGACACCGGGTTACCCGGCAGGCCGATGAAGGCTACCTCGCGCTGCACGCCGCGGACCTGACCGAAGGCCAGTGGCTTGCCCGGCTTGATGGCGATTTTCCACATCTCGAGCCGACCTTCGGCTTCGACAGCGGCCTTGACGTGATCCTCGTCGCCGACGGAAACGCCCCCCGAGGTGAGGATCAGATCGCTGTCCAGCGCCGCCGCGCGCAGCGCCTGCCGGGTCGCAACGAGGTCGTCGGGCACCTGCCCGTGATCGCGCAGCTCGCAGCCCAGGGCGTCCAGCAAACCGGTCAACAGGAACCGGTTGGCGTTGTAGATCGCCCCTTCCTGCAGCGCCTCGCCGGGCATGCGCAGTTCGTCGCCGGTGAAGAAAACGGCCACCCGCAGGCGCCGCAACACCGGCAGAGAAGCGATCCCCACGGACGCGGCCAGCGCCGTGTCCTGCGGCCGCAGGCGCTGGCCGGCGGCGAGAATCTCGCTGCCCGCGGCGATGTCGCTGCCGGCACGGCGAATGTGGTCGCCAGCTTCGGGCAGATGATTGATCGTCACTTCGCCGGCGACGTGCTGGCAGAGTTCCTGCATGACCACGGCGTCGGCGCCGGCCGGGATCGCGGCGCCGGTGAAAATCCGCGCGGCGCTTCCCGGCTGCAAGGGGCTGCCGACGCTGCCCGCCGGGATGCGCTGCGCCACCGACAGGCGTGTCGGCACCTGGCGGACGTCGGCGACGGCGACGGCGTAGCCGTCCATCGCCGAATTATCGAGCGGCGGCGCGTCGATCGGTGCCCGCTGCGCCTGCGCCAGCACGCGGCCGGCGGCGGCCAGGGTCGGCAGCGAGCTCGCTTCGGCAAGCGCCGACGCCGCGCCCAGCAACTGCGACAGCGCCTGATCAAAAGACAGCATGGCTCGCTCCCCTCAGTTCAACGGTATCGAGAATGTAGCCGACAATCGCCGGCGTGTCGTTCAGGTCCAGCGCCACCAGGCCGGCGGGAAAACCCGGCGGCAGCGGCTGGTCGGAGGCCACGCCGACGATCTGGCGATGCGCCGGCCACAGCGGCGGCTTGCCGTTGGCCGGCCGATAGACCTCCAGCGTCGGCACCGCCTCGTCCTTGAAACCCTCGACGAGAACCAGATCACACGGCGAAAAGCGGGCCAGATATTCGGCCAGCGACGGCTCGCGAGCGCCGCGCAACTCGTTCATCAGCACCCAGCGCGAACTGCTGGCCAGCAAGACCTCGCCGGCGCCCGCCTGGCGGTGCCGGAAAGAGTCCTTGCCCGGACGATCGATATCGAAATCGTGATGCGTGTGCTTGATCACCGAGACGCGCAGACCGCGCGCCGTCATCTGTGGCAACAGCTTTTCGAGCAGCGTCGTCTTGCCCGAACCGGAGTAGCCGGCGACCGCGAAAACCTTCATCGACAGCCTCCGGAAGAATCCTGACAAGACACCGGCAGCACCGCCGCAAAACCGCCACCGCGGGTTCTGAAATTGGTCGTCTGGCCACGGTAGAGGCGTGCGGAAAGCAGCTGTACCTCGCCCCGGTAGACGTAGTTGCGCAAGTCCAGCTTGAAATCCTGGCCAACGCCATCGACCAGCAGGTGGCGCTCGGATGGCGCGACCAGTGCCTGCGCGACGTAGCCGCCGCGCGCGATCTCGGCGAAAACGCGGCGGGTGATCTTGTCGCCCCGATAGGCCGCCTTGCTGCCAAAACCGGCCGCCGGTTTGAAGAACCATTGCTTGCGACTGTTCCAGAACGCTTCGGCCGCGGCCGGCAGGACCTCCTCGGTACGCGGAATACTGCTCGCCAGGAGCCGCCGATCGTGCTCGCCGACGCCGATCTGCGCCAGCCATTGCTCGTCACCGAGCAGCGCCAAATTGCGCTTGTCGGCATACAGCGCGTGCATCTGTGGATGCGGGGTGAGGACCACCGCGTCGGCCAGATAGGCGGCACGCAGCGCTGCATGCTGCGCCTCGGCAAGCGCGAAGTCGGTCAGCCGGTTGTAGACCAGGTCGACGGTCGCGCCGCGACACGCGAGACGCTCGCCGTCAAAGGAAAGCTCTTCCGGGTCGGCAACCACCGTCGCGATGCCATGCGCTTCGAACAACTCGCGGAAGAGCTCGAACTCGGGCGCCAGATACTGCTCGCGGGGGCGGGTATCGACGATCGCGACGCGCGTCAGCGGCTGTTCGGGAGACTTTCCTCGCGCCAGCCGCCACTCCTCGCGAAACATGTTGACGAAAGCCGCCTCCAGCGGACGCGGGGCAGGCATCATTTTCGCCACCGGAGCGCAGCAGGCCCGCTGGGCACGCAAGAGACGGGCGTTGAGCAGTGCCCCGCCGGCATTCGAATTGACCTCGATCAGCTGCGGACCGTCCGGCCCGAGGTGAAAATCGTAGCCGAGGAAGACGCCCGCGGCGGCCGGTGAATGGCGGGCGATGGCCGGCGCGTAGGCGAGCACCCGCTCGCGATACGCGGGCAGCCGCAGCACGCGCTCGAGAGCGGCAATGGTCTGCGCCATGCGCAACAGGTGCGCTTCGCTGACAAAGACGACGCTGTCGGAGAACAGGTGTGGCCGCGTCGCCAGGAGTTCGGCATGCGAGACGCTCCCCTGGCCTTCTTCGAGCGCCCGCTTCAGCGACGGGTGATCGACGGAAATGCACGCGCAGCCGCGATTGAGCCACTCGGCTGCGGCGGCGCAGTCGGCGGGCATCAGCTCGGCCACCGCCGGCGGCAGGGGCGCGGCCATCAACTGCCCGCCACCGCTGGCGAGGCGAAGAAGGCAAGCGCCTCTTCGACATCGCGACTGCGCTTCATCGGTGGCAGGCTGCGCCAGATGCGCTTGCCGTAGGGTTTGCTGATCAGGCGCGGGTCGCAGATCATCAACACGCCGCGATCGCTCTCGTCGCGAATCAGGCGCCCGGCGCCCTGCTTGACGTTGATCACCGTGCGCGGCAACTGGTACTCCATGAAGGCATTGCGACCGGCGCTCTTCATGCGCTCGATGCGCGCCGAGAGCACCGGATCGTCGGGCGGGGCAAAGGGCAGCTTGTCGATGACCACCAGCGACAGGGCTTCGCCGCGCACGTCGACGCCTTCCCAGAAGCTCTGGCTGCCGATCAGGATGGCGTTGCCGAGGCGGCGAAAGCGCTCCAGCAGCTCGTTCTTGCTGCGCTCGCCCTGCAGCAGCAAAGGCAGGTCGAGTCCTGCCCGCTCGAGCTGTTCGCCAAGCAGTTCATGCGTTCGCCGCATCGCGCGCAGCGAGGTGCACAGAAAGAACGCCCGCCCGTGACTGGCCTCGAGCAAGGGAAAGGCGGCCTTGACCACTGCTTCGCTGTAGCCGTGGCTGTTCGGCTCGGGGAGACCTTTCGGCACGTACAGCAAGGCCTGACGCGCGTAGTCGAAGGGGCTCTCCCAACGCGCCGAACTGGCGTCGGCAAGCCCCATCTCGGCGCAGTAGTGGCTGAAATCGTCCTGCACGGCAAGCGTCGCCGAGGTGAATATCCAGGCCCGCGGATGGCCGCTCATCTGCTTTTGCATGATCTCGGCAATCACCAGCGGCGTCGCGTTGAGCTGCAGGCTGTGGCTATGCGTTTCCCCCCAGCGGACGAAATCGGCGTGGGCGCCGTTCTGCCCGCCGTTTTGCCAGTTGCGCACGCGCAGCAGCAATTCGCCGGCACGCCGCCAGCAGCTGTCCAGGCCCTCGGAACGCTGCGCCTGCGTTTCCAGCAAACCGGCCAGCGCTTCGAGTCCGTCGACCACGCCGGCGACGCCACTCTCGAAGCCAGCCCTTCCCTCGAGTTGCAGGAGCGCGAAACGCGCCGGCTCCACCGGCAGCGTCAGACGCAGGTCGCGCGCCGCCTTTTCCAGGCTGGCGCACAGCCCGGGAAGGTCGAGGCAGTCGCGCGCCGACGCCAGAGCAGCGATCTGGGTATCACGAGCCAGCTCGCCGAACTGCGCCGTCGACACGCTCTCGCCGAAAAACAGGCTGGCGATTTCCGGTAGCTGATGCGCTTCGTCGAAGATTACCGTGTTGCACGCCGGCAGCAACTCGGCCGTTCCTTCGTCACGCAGCATCACGTC
>Ga0078783_104_pt1 | contig 13227 bp, 7 predicted proteins | sample CanAccphospTypeI_FD_67363 | JGI IMG/M metagenome (GOLD analysis project Ga0078783, IMG submission 67363) | Unknown Accumulibacter genome from EPBR bioreactor metagenome
ATTCTTGTCGGTGACGTGGATCAACTGCCCTCGGTGGGCCCTGGCCAGTTCCTGACCGATCTCATTGACTCGGGTGTCGTCCCCGTTATCCGCCTGACCGAAGTGTTTCGCCAGGCAGCCACCTCACGAATCGTTCGCAGTGCCCACCAGATCAACCGAGGCGTTTTTCCCAGCCTGCCCGAGAAAGGAGAAGCATCGGACTTCTACCTCGTTGCCGCTGAGGAACCGGAAGTCATTGCGCAAACCGTGGTGGACTTGGTGCAGACCCGCCTGCCGAGAAAGTTCGAGGTTGATCCGATCCGCGACATTCAGGTGCTGTGCCCGATGAACCGGGGGATCACCGGCGCTCGCGGTATCAACCAGGCTTTACAGGCGGTGCTCAATCCGCCCGGCGAGCACAGTGTCGAGAAGTTCGGCAACCGCTTCAGCGTCGGCGACAAGGTGATGCAGATCGAGAACAACTACGACCGGGACGTTTTTAACGGCGACATCGGTTTCGTGACCGGCGTCGACCCGGACGAAGAGGAACTCGCCGTGGCCTTCGATGGCCGGGTGGTCAGTTATCCGTTTGGCGAACTCGATGAGCTGGTGCTCTGTTACGCGACGACGATCCACAAATCACAGGGTTCCGAGTACCCGGTGGTGGTCATTCCGATCTCGACTCAGCACTACATGATGCTCAAGCGCAACCTCATCTACACGGGGATCACACGTGGCAAGAGGCTGGTGGTGCTGGTCGGGCAGAAGAGGGCACTGGCCATGGCGGTCAAGGGTAAGCAGGTGGAGCGGCGCTGGTCGAAGCTGAAAGAACGGCTGGTGGCGACGAAACGGTAGTCGCGTGGCCACTTTGGCGTTACCACGTAACAGCCTGCGGGCGTCGCTGCGGTGGCCAATGACCCCCTCCCGGCCAGGGGAGCAGACGGTCGCGGCTTTTCTTAAAAGCCGACATTGACTTGGAGCGATCAGCCGTAAGCGGTCATTCGGCTGCGCATCTCACTTTTTTCGCTGGACCGGCCGCTACTCGACGCGAAGCAGCCGGTTGGCGCAGGATGGCGTCCGTCGGCAGTCGGCCATCAAGAGACGTAGAGGCGGCGAAAAATCGCCCGGCGCGAACGTCGGCTAACTGATCCGAAACCCGCCGCCAGGTTCTGTTCGCTGTCGGTCCAGTTCTCGGCCGGAGCAGACAGGACGGTTCAGGGGCTGCTCTGGCTGCTATTCATCGATGATCGGACATTCGCTTCGTCGGCGACGTGACTGGCTGATCTTTCTGACCTTATTTGTTCAACACGATCAACAGCCATCTTTGAGGCTTCGCAGACCGTACCGCAGTCGCAGTTGAGGGAGTGCCCCGATATTCGGGGAAATATAGGACACCAAAATCCACGACAGCCCGCCTGTCACATTATGCAACGCTCAGTGCAAACGTCGCCTGATGCCAGCGTCAGCATCCTCGCAGCTCGCCTCGTGATCGTATGTTCTCGCCAAATCCATGAGTAGCCTCGATGCGACGAACGGGTGTGATACCTGAAGCGCTTGGCCCCAATTGCGGTACTTCTCCGCGAGCTGGCGCTCTTGGTTGCCGCCCTCACCGCGAGGGTGAACTCCTCGCGAGTTGTATACGCCCCTATGGGCGCCACTCATTAGGGACTCCGATTGGATATCCTCCATCACATCCCGTACCGGCTCACACGGCCAGACACCATCCTGGCCTACCGGAGCATGTGACAGCAGACCGCCGATGTAGGTATCGGCGATGTCAGCGCGGCCCAATTCTGCGCACGAGTGGCGAACGCTCGTGATCCACTTTGCGAGGTGATCCGCCTTCAGTTCCCCAATCTCGTTGTGGCCGGGAATACGTTCGATCGCTTCCAGTAGCGTGTAGCCGCGTTCGACCATGGTTTTTATGCGCTCCGGCGGAACCTGCAACTCTTTAGGGTCGGTAGTACCGTCCTTGCGCTTGTGTATCCAGGTGATTGCCTGGACGAAGAACTCAGGATGCGCCTCGATGTAGCGCTCGAGATTCGGGATTCCGTAGCTGTCTCGGCGATCCCTTGGGCGCGCCAAAACATCAATGTAGGCGAACTCCAAACCTGCCTTTTCATCGAGCGCTAGCACTGGGCTGCTGCTCAAGTGCTTGAACGCCTTTTCGACGTAATAATGCTGGAGCGTGTATTGGCCGGGCTGATCGTTGCCACCTTGTGCCATCTCAGAAAGCACGCGAAACAGGACCTGCGCATCGAGTCTTTCTGGGTGGTTACTGACGCAAGAGAATGCTGCCCGAGGGCGTGTCGCCTTCAATAGCCTCTCGACCGCTTCGTTGTTCTCGGCATCGTTGTCACGAAGCCAGTCCGGCGTTACCGCGCTCCAATAATTGGCCTGAGCGGCCTCGCTGAGGGCATCGACCAGCTTCCAAGTTCTCTTACCGAATGGCGAAAGGATAAACAGCTGGACTTTCTCTTCTTCAGACAGATTCGCTGCGACGCCGTTAATAATCACTTCACGTTTGTCATCATCGGGCACAGCTTGTACCGCACCGCCGATTAGATTCTTATACGAGTGTACCGGTTCCTTCGCTTCAAGGACTGGAGCAAGCGCGACCCGCAAGAGTTCTTGGAGTTTTTCCTCGGACAGCACGGAACTAGCCATGAGAGCGCCGATCACCCATGACGCATTCCCGCGTTCTGAAAGTTCCAGAATTCCTGCAAGACCGCGGTGCCTGAGAATTTCTCGTAACGCATCGGTCCTGAAATTCTTGATGCGCTCGTCACGCTTGTCAAAGTCGATCTCTTCGATGCCCGCAATCTCGTCGGCGGAATTTTCAACCCATCCATCGCGGAACAACCAAGCGTGCTTATTTAGAAGGTCGCTCGGTTCAAGTGCGGCGTAGGCAGCCACGCCTGCAGTCGCCAGGCTCGTTGTCTTGCCGCTCTTTTTGGCGCGTATAGTCGCTCGTCGTGAAAGGGTCGAGGTGCGGATCTTCTCGCGCAACTTGGCTTTATCGACGTCACTGGCGACGGCCTTCGCCCAGTCTTCGATTAACTTCCAAACGCGGTTCTGGTCTGCGTCGCTCAGGTCATGTAGGCGCTCGACAAGATCGCACAACATCTCTAACGAATATTCCTTCCAGGTCAAAGCCATCTCGACCATCTCGCGCACGAAAGCGATGATCGGCTCCAATGTAGAAAATGGCTCGCCAAATCCATAACCGTCAGGACGCCAGCGCGGCTTGTGACTGTAGTGGCCGATCTGGTGATTTGCGCCGAATTGGCCAACGCAGAGCTTCCAAGCAATGTCGGGAAACTTCTCGGCCAGTTTCTTTATCAAAGTTACGCGCTGGTCATGGTTTGCCGCGGTTTGTGGCATCCAGGCCAGAAAGATGCACGCCAGCGAATTAGCCGGCTTGTTGACCCAGTTGTCGTTAATCTCGACCTGTGCTAACCGGGCTAGGATGTAAGCGGCTCGCGGCAATTCAGCTGGGCTCCACGACAGACCCTCTAACGCCCAAAGCAACCCAGTACGCCTGGGACTGCTGCCGAAGACAGCCGGATTCACTGGACGCAGAAGTCCAAGAACCGCCGGGGTCTCGGATTTCAGGTCACGTTCCAGGATCGAGAGAAAGTCATTGGGGGCCGCCTCCGCATAGGTGGGAAGGTCGTGGTCATTGGCTTCCAAAATCCGCGTGGTCAATGGCGTCGGGAGCAATTCGCGCACCACGCGTGCCGCCTCAGCCTCGGTATCGATGCCGAGGCGGCTCTTGAACAGTTGCCCGCCGTGAACCGCTAGCAAAACGAGCGTTTCAGAAATACTTTCCCGGAACACGCTGGAAAATTCACGCGTCTTGCCGTGAATCGAGGCAGCCAGGCGCTGATCTTCGGGCAGATCGAGCGCGGGATCGTCTTCGCCAAGGACCATGCGTGCCATCGAGAAGTAGCGGTCTAGATCAGCCGGCGTTACCGCGCCAGCGATGGCATAAAGCAGATCGACCTTCGAGATCACTCCTCTAAATTTGCCAACAGACCAGATCGGAGCGTCGTTCAATTGCGCGAGGCTTTGGCACTCCTTCTCAAGATCGTCGTAGGACCGATCCCCCGCCAAAAGAGTGAGCCCAAGCTTATCCGTCTCGTTCTGGCTGTTCCATGCCCCCACAAGCAGGAACGGAACAAGGCTTGCTGCCGTCTTATGATCTGCCGCCCACTCCGGAGTACACACCGCGGGCACCGTCGAAAGCTGACGGCGCAGTACGGTCAGCGACCGACCCGAAGCGTTCGCAAGCCGAGAGATATCATCAGGGCTTTTGCCCATATCTTGGAGCGCCTTGTTGAAGGTCTCGTAGTTTGCCGGTTCGAGCACGATGTCGAACTTGATGATTGATGCGTTGCGAGGATAGATGACGAACGAATGCATCGACTTTGTGTAGGGAGAGAGTTCCCGCTCGACTTCCCGCGTGAACGCGACAGGGATGAAGGTCTGCGCGCCCGCCGCCAACCTCGGCAAGACACCCGGCTTATCGAATACCAGAACGCGATCGCGGTACGAAGCCAATTCCTCGCCCCCACGCTCACTAAGTAACCCCGAGAGGAAGGCAAGTGCCTCTTGGGTAGAGTCGGCCGCAATCAGGATCGGACCCTCAACGGGTTTGGATAAACGCGAGTACACAAGACGCTTGGCCGCGTCGATGGCAGAGCTAAAAAGACTGCTGATCAACGGTGGGGTCGAGACACAGGCCCAATCTGCCCAGCACTGGTCGAGCGAACGAACGTGCTGCGCGGGGACGTGCGTCTCGTTGGCGAACCACGCTTGCGCCGGCAAAGACTGCTCTAGCCATTGCTCAAGATCGCTCGCGTCGTAAACGCGAACGTCTTTCCAAAGCCTCTTCGCCTTTTTGTCCGCAAGCCAGGCAGCCTTCCCGGCCCAGCGACGCGGCGTGACGAAGACCAGCGTCATTTCGGCACGTTCATTCATGTGGTGCGCCTTTACGCTTTTCTCGAAGTCGCCTTCGGCCTTCGTCTTTGGATCCTCGTTGGTACCAAACTCCCAACCGGAGCGACCGGAAGGTACCCAAGGAGCTCCTTCGTCTGCTTCTACGAACCCGTCCCATCCTGGGCGCTCACCATCGTCGTTGCCAGGAAAGTCCACTTTGGTAAGGCCACGACCGGTCGAGTGCACCAGCGTGCGCAAGAAAACCGCTAGGCGGGTGCGCGCTGGGATATTGTGCGAGACCCACCTTTCAATGTCGTTTGCCTTGATTGCCAAAAACGGCGGCACATAGGCTTTTGTGTCAGCGGGTGCATCTTTCTGCTTGGCCTGCGCTGCCTCGTACCGCGCTTGCATCTCCATCAGGTTTTTCAGCGGGTACTGGAACGCCTTTTCCAGGCGTGCGGCCATCTCGGCGGACAAAGCTGCATTGCCGTTGAGCAAGTTCGACAACGCTGGACGGCCTACGCCCATGAGTGCTGCGGCTTTGGTGACGGACATACCAGGCGGAATGACGTCGGCCTTGATACGTACTCCCGGGTGAAGGATATCGCTAGTTGGGATCATGGGGTTCTCAGTTTGGTTAGCAGAAATATATTGTAGCGTGTAGCGCTACACACTACAATATATTTCTGCTAACGCCTCCTTTCGCAGATCGCATAAGGATTGGCCAATGATCAAGGCCCTTTTTCGGGATGCCTTCCTGGCTTGTGTCCGGTCAAGAATTTATAGCGGCCGCCTGGGTTGCTACGAGCCAAAGGCCGCGCCGGCCGAACTGGCGCCAAGAGTTAGTCTTCAGCGAGCGGCAGCTTGAGGATCAGTAAGCTGACGTAGCGCTTGCGAATGTCATCAGGCGGCTCTGGGTCGATCGCTGCCAGTGGCCTGAAGAATCTGAACGACTGCTCTCAGTCAGATCCCGCCTTTGGCGCTCGGCCTCAGCAGCAACTGTTCTGGCTGGCCGCTTGTGGTTTTGGAGCGGCCACTGAGCTTTAGTGGTTTGGTGACGGCAATCGACCCTCAGCAGCCGATCAGGTTTCTCCAAACCGGCCAGTCAGCCAAATCCACAATCTGCGAACTGGAATGCTCCGAAGCCGCCATTGGCGACCTCAACCTACCGGCCAGGAAGAGAGGTAGAGGCGGCAAAAAATCGCCCGGCGCGAACGTCGGCTAACTGATTCTGAACCCGCCGCCGGCTCTGTTCGCTGTCGGTCCAGATTTCTCTGCTATGGCGAGCTTTGCATAAGGTCGATAACTTGCCGGATGGGGTGGCTCGACGGCCGTCCGGATGTCGTCCGCTACCGCCGTTCACCCCAATGTTCTCAACGTAACGCGCCAATGTCATAATACGATCAGCAAACGAAGAAACGGCTTGCGCGCCGGACCGGCACGCGGCAGGCTCTGTATCCCATTGATACGGATGTAAAATTTTATATGCCGCGATCTTTATGTCAACGTCGTTAACGCGTTCTCTAACTTCCTTTTTTCTCACGCTTTTTTCGTCAAGTCGCGTCTGTCAGAAAAAGCGTTCTCACGAACAGGCGTCCTCAGTTTCCCCCGCCTGATTGCCTGCCTGCTCGGCGGCTACACCTCCAAAGTGCAGTCGGAACTGGACGCGTTCTTTGCCAACCTGGCCAACCGCGCCGATCTGATGCGAGAAGTCTCGGCGCAGGCCTTTGCCAAAGCCCGAATGCAGGTGTCGGTCGCAGCCTTTGAGGTCCTCAACGATCATTTCCTGGCCTTGGTCGATGCGCAGTTCGGCTTTCCCCTCTGGTACGGCCTGCGCGTCGTCGCCGGTGATGCCACAGTCCTGCGCTTGACCCTCTTCGGGAAGACCCGTGACGGCAAGCGATTCGTCCGCCACATAGTCGACGCCATTGGCTTCGCGCTCTATCTGCCCGGTATCGAAATGACCCTGGCTGCCAAGCTCTATTCCCCCAACACCGGCGAGCGTCAGATGCTCTTCGAACACCTCGGCAAGCTCCGTTCCAATGACATCCTGGTACTCGACCGAGGTTACCCGGCCTACTGGCTCTTCGCCGTCTTGTTGCAGCGAGAACGCCATTTCTGCATGCGGGCCGATAGCCTCAATTTCAGCGCTATCCAAGCATTCCGCCGATCGGGCTTGGCCGAGCAGGTTGTGATGCTGCCAGCCCCCTGCAAACAGGACGCGCTCGACTACGAAATCGCCGCCACGCCGAGCGAAGTTCGCCTCATTCGCCAGGTGTTCGGCCACAAGGTGCGCGTCCTCGTCACCTCGCTCCTCGACATGAACGCCTTCCCCGCCGCCGCGTTCGGGGGCCTCTATCACTCTCGGTGGCGAATCGAGGAGGCGTTCAAACGGATCAAGCACCGTCTGGCACTGGAGCAACTCTCGGGCATGTCCTGGCTGGCCGCACAACAAGACTTCAGCGCTAAAATCCTCTGCGACAACATCAATGCTCTGGCCGTCCACGCCGCCAGTGAATCTCTCGATCCCAACATCTGCGCACGTTACTTCATCAACCGCGGCGACGCCTTCTCTCGTATCAAACGTACCCTCGGACGCTGGCTCCTCCAGGGTCAAGATGCTCTCGAAAATATCACCTCCGTCTTCGACGAACTCATCAAGAACCTCGTCCGCATAAAACCAGACCGGTCATACCCCAGAAACTTCACTCAAAAGCCCCATCTATCCCACGCTTACAAAAATGGAGTATGACTATGTTCTGGTAAGTTGAGAGCATTGCCGTTCACCCGCCCTGCAGACGACGATTTCTTGCCGCACGCGTTGTGAAACTCTGCTTCCAGTCGTCTCTGACCGCGGCGACCACCGTAGTCTGTCCGTCCTCGGCGACCGCCCCGGCAATCGCCCACCATTGACAGCGCCCCTCAACCCTCGCAATGCTGCTGGTCGGGGTGGCCATGCCTGCCTAGCGGCACGGCTCGTTCCGCACCAAACGACATAGCCCATTACAAGCGAGCCTCTCGTCCGGGTGCCTGGAGCGCTTAGGCCACGGATAGATCATTTCAAGGTCTGAGTGGCGGCTTGTGACACATCCGGAGACGGGTCAGAAATCAAGAGGTGGAGTACTTCAGCCGGTGTGCTACGGTTTTGGGCAACAGCCCAGCGGACGAGGGATGGGCCTAACTCTACATATTCTCGCAAGGTGTCAGAAGACGAGCTCATATAAGCATTGAAGGCGTCCACGGCGGCTTGGCGTTCTTCCTCAGATCTGCTGCGTTTTGCGAGTTCAACGGCATCACGGAATGCCGCGCTTGCGTTTTGATATGCCGAGAGTTTTGCCGCGTGTTCTTCACCGAATAGCCCTCCCATCAAGATGCCTCCGTAATAGGTCGACGATGTATTTATCTCCGTGCATTTGACCGTGAACTTGTTTGAGTAGTAGGGGTTGAGCCCGAAGTAGGTAAATGTATATATTTCCACCTTGTTTTGCAGAGATTTATCGTCGACCATGGTGGTGCGGTCGAATTCATACGTTATCAACGAACGTTTTACCCCGCGCTCGCGGGCGGCGATCGTCCTTGCTTGCGATGAATCTTCTCTGTGGATTGCAATGCATCTTCCCGGAAGGAGTCCCATCATGCGGTACTCGCGACTTGGAAGCGAACGGCGAGTGGCGATTTCAAAGGGCTTGCAGGCTGGGTCACCTTTATCGGATATCGAAAACACAAAATACTCTCCTTCGCCCTCAACCTCTCTGAGATAGCCTTCGTCGTATCCAATAGTTGGGATGCCAGGACTTGTATATTTGCGTTTTATCTCCACGCGTTTCAAGCCATTCTTAAGGAGAAGCTGAACAGCATTATAAAGTATATAGCCTTGACCACTCTTGGTCCACTCGTCTATTAATAAGACGCTATCGCTGGTCATGGGAAGGTGTTCTTCTCCATGGAGCCCGCCCATCTGGTTGCACGTCATCTGCGCCAAGAAGTACCCGGGAAACATGCCCCATAGTGGAATCCAAAAGACAACCAGTGCAACAGACAAGAGCAAGTAGCGCTTACGGCGCGATTTTGCTCTTAGTCCGCAAATAACAAGGTTGATGCCAATCACCCACCAAAACGCAAATACGAGATAGTGTTGAAAGGCCGCCCCGAAGCCAATGGCAAAAGACTTCATGTGTTGTCACAAATGTAATCGATTCTGTCGGAAGAAAATGCACTGAGCATTGTTGCTTTCTATTTCGGTTTTAAACTGCATTGTTTACCTTCGCTTGAGGCTCGGCCACGTTTCAAAGCTTGCCGACTGATACCGGCTTGAGCGACGGCCTGGAGCGCGCTTTCGAGTTCACGAAAAAGGTCACCAGTTGATAAGTCGGAGTGCATCACGTCCTCTTATACTCCAATTAAAACCCCTAAAAATTGCAGACGTCCCACTGATGCGTGCTTGCCAACTTGTGCATAAGAAACCTAGCAGTGCAGCATACTGATACTCTGGCTGGCGAAAGAAGCAACTCGCCAGTTGTGACAATTTCTGGATTTGTCGCAAGGCGCCGAGGGCCGGCTTTTTCGTTGCATCCTTGTTTTGCATTAACACCGGGAAGCCTGCCGCTTCGTAGGCAAATGCCCTCAACTTAGCATAATTTCATCGATTGGATCGCAACACCAAACAGGCTAAGGCCACAAGCCTCGCCCGCTGGACACAATGTTCGGCGGCGTATTTTGTAGGCATCCAGCATAGGCGTTCTTTTTTTCGCGAGTTGCTGCCCGACGGCAGGTATGGACGAGGAGCAGCCCGACATCAGATGCTCGTGACCGACAACAGCTTTATGATCAGCAAGCCGCCATTGAGCATGACAAATTCATCAGGCAGGTTTGGGTCGTGATTCGACCGACCTCTCGTCGACTTCGTCGCCGGAAAGCGGTCAGTGAAGTTCCGCTTCCCGGAAGCGGCCATTCATAACCGAGTGCTGACGACCCAAAGCTGACCTTCACCTGTTGGGCGGAGCAACGGCAACTTACTGATTGGAGCCGCCGCTCAGAGCGGTGGCTGAACGCGCACTGCTCGACCATAGCCGCCATTCAGCCAAGCCCACGCCAGCTGCAGCTTTAAACAAAATTCCGGGCACGCCCCTTCGCAAAGGTTCACAGCGGTTCAAGACCGTCGCTCACCTCAAGTACCCACCGCCGATGGCGTCTAGGCCGATTGGACGGATGCTCGCGCGAGAAATGAAATCGCACTTGACCCGACTACAGCTTCACGGTTTACATTGCGCCCATGGACAGCTTTCGTATCACCGAACTGGGTCGGCGTTTCGGCCTTTCCCGCTCAACCTTGCTGTATTACGACCGCATAGGCCTGCTGTGTCCATCCGGGCGCAGCGAGGCTGACTACCGGCTGTACTCGCAGGCGGACTGCGACCGACTGGCGCGTATCTGCGCTTTCCGGGAGGCTGGAATCAGCCTGGAGGAAATTGCCCGCCTGCTGGATGCCGACACGCCACACGGCCCGATTCTGGAGCGCCGTCTGCACGAACTTGGGCAGGCAGGCCATGCTGGCACTGAAGGCGCAGCAGCGCCTGATCGCCGGCATGCTACGAACGTCTGCTTCAGGGCCGGAAGCGACAGGGCTGGACCCCGCACTGTGGCTGGATTTGCAACACGCCTGCGGCCTTGATGCTGCTGCACTCAAACACTGGCACACCGAATTCGAACGCCGCTCACCTGCGGCACATCACGCTTTTCTCGTGAGCCTTGGGCTCAGCGAAAAGGAAGCCGTCCAGGTCAGGATGCTGACCCGAAATATTGAGGACAACACAATGTCGATGCACTATTTTTTCGAGCTTTTCGAATCTCTGCCACGCCAGGGACCGGGATGTGAGGAAGCCACTCTTGAGGCACTGCACCTGCTCAAACACTTGCCTGCCCACCCCACAGTGCTTGACATCGGCTGCGGCAATGGCCTGCAGACCCTGACACTGGCACGCGAGCTGAAATCAACGATTCTAGCCATCGACAACCATCCTCCACTATTGCGCCATCTGGATCAAGCGGCAAGGGAAGCGGGCCTCAGCGTGGAGACACAAGAAATGTCGATGATCGACATCCCTTTCGCCGCAGAGTATTTCGACCTGCTGTGGGCAGAGGGCTCGATCTTCATCATCGGTCTGGCGCGCGGGCTGCAGGACTTTCACAAATTCCTCAAGCCCGGCGGTTACTTGGCTTTCACCGAAATGTGCTGGTTTGAAGCCGATCCGCCTGCCGAGATCCGCACCTATCTCGACCGCGTCTATCCGGACATCCGCTCAATAGAAACAGTTTGCGAACTCGCCGAAGCTCGCGGCTATACGGTCGTCGACAACTTCAAGCTGCCGGCCAGCGCGTGGTGGGATGACTTCTACACCCCCATGCTCGCGCAAATGCAAATGCTGAAGCAGAAAAACGCTGGTATCAGCGAGGCCGAAGCCGTATATGCCGCTTGCGAGGAAGAGATCACAATGTACCGCCGCCACTTAGCAAGTTACGGCTACGGATTCTTCGTACTGCAGAAGCGCTGAGCACCTCGCAGGGTAACAGTGAGCACCTTGTGAGTTCGCATTTAAGGAGTGATGGCTATGCGCCAGCGTGACCTGATTCCGTTCTTTACCATCACCTTTCTGATCGCCTGGGGCATCCTCGCGCTTTACGTCTTCACGTCAGAGCGGATGACCCAAGCGTTCGGCAGCCTTTCGGGCGAGCATCCACTGTTTTACCTCGCGGTTTACGCACCGGCCATCGCAGCCTTGACCGTGGTCCTGTACCGGTCCGGCTTTGCGGGAACGAAACGTTTTCTATCGCGACTGCTGCTGTGGCGGGCGTCCCTATATTGGTATGTTCTTGTGATTGCTGGCGTGCCACTGGTGTTCTATGCGGCCGCGCTCATGAAGGACGGCGCCTTGGATACGCTGTTCCCGTTTCCAGGGGTACTGCCCTATCTGCTCGCACTGCTGCTGATGGCTATCAAAGGGCCGGTCGAGGAGATCGGCTGGCGCGGAGTGGCGCTGCCACTGCTGCAACGTCGCATGGCGCCGATCTGGGCGGCGTTGGTGCTGGGCACGATCTGGGGGCTGTGGCACCTTCCGGCCTTCGTACTCAGCGGCATGCCACAAAGCGCTTGGTCGTTTACCCCGTTCTTTGCCGGTACGATTGCCGTCAGCGTCATCGTGACACCGCTGTTCAACAGCACGCGGGGCAGCATTTTGCTCCCTGCGTTCCTTCACCTGCAATTGATCAATCCGCTGTGGCCAGACGCGCAACCATACGATAACTGGCTGTTCGTGGCGCTTGCGATTGTGGTGGTGGGGCTCAATCGGGAGGCGATGTTCACCCGTCGGGATGCCGTGACCGAGGTACTACCGAAATAAAAGCGGCGCTTTGGGTGACCTGTTTCGTCGCAGTTTCGGTTTGCGCCACGATAATGCCGGTCGACCTTGCCAGACGATGACTGGCTGAGCTTGACTGGGTGCCAATAAACTCAGGCTCACAAGCCGTCGCTCGACCATACTTTTGCGTTACGACCGCTGACCGGCCGGATGTTGACGTTGGCGGCGGAGAAACCCAATGGCCGGATTTGCCGATAAGCACGTTTCGATCGTCTGTCAGCTTTCAGAGAGGAGCAGCCGCTCGAATGACTGCTGTTGTGGAATGCTGACCGGCCGGTTGTGGCCGGGTCGAGACAGTGCAGGCATCAAGTTGCTTGCCGAATTCCGGACATTCAGCCGCGTCAGGGAACGGCTTGGCTATTCAAATTCGATGACCACCTCGACCGGCCGCTTGTGGCCGTGAGCAGCCACTGAGCTTTCGTGGTTCGGTGACGGCAATCGACCCCTATGCGTAGGACTCAACTATGTGCAGTTCTTGGCGCCGAGGCACGTCCGGCCCTGGCGGCGCCGGCGTGCCCTTTGCATAGTTATAGCTGTCGCAGGAACTCGAGCAGTTCGTCCGGAGGGCGATACCGACGCATTTTAGTCTTCGGCTCGTCAAGTCGGGCGAGTGCTTCCTCCTTCATCGCCAGGTTGGCCTCCACGTAGCGGTGCGTGGTGTTCGCGCTCTCGTGTCCAAGCCACAACGCGATAGTGGAGAACGGAACACGGGACTGCAGCATGTGCATGGCCGTCGTGTGGCGGATGATGTGGGGAGTAATCCGCTTGTCACGAAGACCCGGATGTTCGGTGCTGGCCCGAGCAACCGCGAGTTCGAGACGTTGCTCGACGTTGGATCGCGTCATCGGTTGGCCTTTGCGGTTCGGTAGCAGGCTCGCCTCACCGCGAGGCG
>Ga0078783_113_pt3 | contig 13113 bp, 10 predicted proteins | sample CanAccphospTypeI_FD_67363 | JGI IMG/M metagenome (GOLD analysis project Ga0078783, IMG submission 67363) | Unknown Accumulibacter genome from EPBR bioreactor metagenome
AACCAACCCAACACCATCAAGACGCAGGGGCCCGCGGGCCCCTGTTTCGTTCACGTCACACCGATCACGTCGACGCCAGATTTCTGCGGGTCGACTCAGCCGCTAACAGCTGTACCCGGTCTTGCGCGAAATCTCGGACAGCGACGCGCCATCCCGGTAAAAAAGACGCCGTATTCTTCCCAGGTCCTTCATGGTGATCATCTCCAAAATCCCTGCTCAATAAATAAGCAGGTGAGTTAATCACCCTGGTCAGTTTTCAGCGCGCACTACCCGCCTAAACTGGTCAGTTTTCAACGCGCGTCAACAGTCACAGGCCATCCGGGAAGTGCTGGCCCTTGATCCCACCGCCGATGCGCAGGAAACCATTCTGACCCTGCAATCCATCGAACCGGTGTGGGACGAACTCTTCCCCGCCGAGCAGGCCAGGATCATTCAATTACTGGTGGAAAGGGTGACCGTCAGCCCCACCGGCCTGCGCATCGACATGAAAACCACGGGCATGAAGGAACTGATCCAGTCCGTCATCCCTGAAGGCAAGAAGGCAGCGTGATGGCCAAGGCAGAAGCCGCCTCGGTAGAAGTCGTCTCCGTCGACATCCCGATGACTTTCAAGAAGCGAGGCGGGCGCAAGGTGATCGTTCTACCGGATGGTACGCACGGAAATCCGGCGCCGATGGCGACCATCGACAACACCATGATCAAGGCTGTCGCGCGAGCATTTCGCTGGCAGAAACTGCTGGAGAACGGTACCTACGGTTGTCAGGACGAGATCGCCAAGGCGGAAAAGATCGGGCCTTCGTTCGTGAGCCGCGTCATCCGGTTGGCGTTGCTGGCACCCGACATCGTGGAAGCCATTCTCGCGGGGAAACAGCCGGCACATCTCACCTTGAGAGATTTGATGCAGCCATTTCCGGTGGAATGGGCGGGGCAGAGGGTGCAGTTTTGGATTGGTGGTGGGGTGAGTGCATGCTTGCCAGGGGTCGAAGGCGGTCCACGAATTGGAGCGTGTGTTAGACTATTGTCATGTCAATCGACTTAACCTGGCGACACGCCATGTACGTGACCCGTCCGCAAGGTGGTATGGGACGGGGAGCCGTGAGGCTTTTTCCTATCCCGACTAGGCGCGTTAATCGAACCCGATGATCATTCGTCGCGTCCATGTCGCTGAGGCATCCTTGCTCCATGCGCTCCGCCTTGAAGTTGACGGCAGTTCTTCTGGCCCACTTGGACACCCTTCACAACGGCAGCTTGCTACGCAAGAGGCAGAGATCAACCGCCAACTGGCCGATCTAGAGTCCTTTACCGTTGCTGCCTTCATGGGCGACAGACTCGTTGGCGCAGCCTCGATCGCACCAACCTTGTTGCTGCCCAACTGGTTCAGTCTCTTCGCAGTTGCTGTAAGCAGTGAATTCCGCGGTTGTGGATTGAGCCGACCATTGGTCACCGAGTGTTTGGCCTACGCCGGCTCTAAAAATGCGGAAGGCGTAACACTAGATGTCAATGTACCCAACCCCGTGGCCAAGGCTCTATATGACGTACTGGGGTTTGAGGTCTGGAACATCTCGGAGCGTGCATACAGTTACGAAGGCATACAGTACGATCAGCTCTCAATGCGTAAGCGCCTCGGAGAAGCCTAATCGAGTAACCAACAGTTTCTCTCGGCCCCCACACCACCTATCGTGCAAGTGCTCAGCAGACCGTTCAACGACAGGTCGCGTGTCATTCGACACCGGCAGACCACGTAGAATTCCGGCATGACCCGTTCCGAACTCATCGCCCGGCTCGCCGCTCGCTTTCCGCAACTCAGCGGCAAAGATGCCGAGCTTGCCGTCAAAGCGACTCTTGAAGGACTGAGCAACACGCTGACGAAAGGCGACCGTATCGAAATCCGAGGTTTCGGGAGTTTTGCGCTGAACTACAGGCCATCGCGCACCGGGCGCAATCCGAAAACGGGCGAGACAGTACCGGTCCCAGCGAAAAGAGTGCCTCACTTCACGGCGGGGAAAGAACTACGAGAGAGGGTGGGGTCCAGCCGATGATGACAAAACAAGATCGGCCGGAAGGACACAATGGTGCCAGCACCGTAGGGTACCTGCTTCAGTGAGATCCTGAGCGCGGTTACTCAACCACCCCAACCCTGTCGCATCAGATTGTCAAGGTCCCGGCGCGACAGCACAGCTGCACAGTCCCGCCACGCATCTGCAGTGGATCTGATGGTGTCGTTGTAGCGTAAGTCGAAGCCCGTGGCCTGGCGGCGCTCTTCGATGTACTGGTCCATCTTCTCGCCGAGGGTCTCCAAGTCGTCGATCCAGTCGTCTTTGATGGTGTCCGGCAGACCTCCGAACAGGTCGTAGCGGTTGCGCATTCGCTCGGACAGGCGCTCATAGACCGTCTCGTCCACCGTGCCCTGATGAACGAGGTTCAGCATATCGACGGTCGAGCGAGCTTGGCCGAAGCGTTTGATGCGCCCGATGCGCTGTTCCAGTCGTGTCGGGTTCCAAGGCAGGTCGACATTGATCAGCGTTCCCAATGTCTGCAGGTTCAGGCCCTCGCAGGCTGCGTCGGTTGCGACCATGAGGCGGATGTCGTGATCGGCGACCATCCGTTTCAGTGCCTCACGGGCGATACCGACCGCCTGGCCATCGCGGTACAGTCGGCTCCGATCCGCGCCAGCATAGAGACCGATGATCTCGCCTGGCAGCTCGGCTGCCAGGGAGTCGGCTACCCAACGCGCGGTGTCGTAGTATTGGCTGAAGATGATGCAGCCCAGACTTAGCCAGCCCTCGTCTCTAAGGTAGTAGCGGATCGCTTGAAGCTTCGGGTCGGCCTTCATCGCCTGCAGAGCAGCGATCAGGGTTTCGAGTGCTGCACGCTCCGCGTCAGTCTGGATCGCCAGATCGGCCTCGACGTCTTCCGTCGCTTCGTGGACCTGGCGCCCCTCAAGCAATACCGCCGCGGTGTTGATGCCAGCCACCACACTGGAACAAACCCGCTGCTCCATCAGGTTCTTCATGAAGCCCCCGCCCTTGCCGCCCTTGGCCAGGACTCTCCCAAATGCCCGGGCTTCTTCGTAGGCGCGGTCGAAGTCCGGTGTAGTACGCAGTGCGATCCCCTGAAAAAGAGCGTTAAAGCGGTGCCGGTCGGCGACCAGCCCTTCCTCCGGATGGATGTTCACCGCTATCTTGTCGAGCAGCCCTTGGTCCTCCAGCGTCGCTCTTTTGCGCAGGACCACGTGGCGGACAAAAGGATTCTCGCGTTGGAAGAATGAAGCGCCGTCAATCACCCGCTCCAGCTCGGTTTCAAGATCGTCGCGCAGATCTGTGGACAACAACGGCAGAGCCCCTGCCAGATGCTCTTTCCGGGGCAAACCGAGATCTTCGCGCAGATTGCGAAACAGCCGACGGGCATTTGGCTCGTTGGTGGACTCCATGGTCGGCAACGGTGAGCGAAGCAACTGCCAACCGTAGTTGAGCTCAGCGACGTGCTGCTCACCGCTCAGAATGGGTAGCACGCGTGCGGGGTTGTGCCAAGTGGCGAGTTCATTGCCCAGAACAAAGCCGCTGCTGCCTCGATGCAACACCCGGATCAGGTCCCAGAGATCCTCGGCCTGGGTCTGGATTGGCGTCGCAGTGCCGAGCAGCACATGGTCGGCCCGGTTGGCGATAGCGAGCATGAAGGCCAGCAATTCGTTCGGCTCACCGGCGTTTTGGCCGTACCCCTGGCGGGAACGTGCCTTGTGCGCCTCATCCAGGATGACCAGGTCGAAGGTCAGACCGGTCAGCAGCTCCTTTTCCTTCGAGGGCTGAACCATCAACCCGGTGGATACGATCCCGATGCGCAGCGGACAGCGGGCGACGTGCTCCGGCCCACTCGGGGAGATGGCCCGTTCATCGGGATCGAGCCAGACCTTGCGGCTGGAGTGCCAGCGGGCGCAAGGAATCCCGAGCTTGTCGATCATCTCCGTCTGCCACTGTTCGCAAAGCGTGGCTGGGGCAAAGATCACGACGGGCTTGCGGCGTCGTGCCGTCTTTTCAGAAAGCAGACAAAGCGTCAGTGCCGCTGTGCCGAGTGACAGCGTCTTGCCCAGCCCCACCTCATCGGCCAAGAGTAGCCGCACCTGGCCGTGATCGTTGTAGTGCCGCAAGCACTCGGTGACGAACCCCTGCTGCCAAGGCTGCAAAGCCATACCCTCGCGGTATAGCGGGGACTCGATCAGGGCCGCGGGTGCCAGCGAATCCTCGGCTTCGATCTCTGGCAGCGGGACCTCGAAGCGCCGGCCGCGGCGCCGCACCTCACGGCAAACTGCTTCCGGCAGGGGCCGGGCCGCGTTCCAGAGGTACTCGAACTCCGCCTCGATCCAGGCCACGCCGTCCGGGGAATCATCTTCCCAGAGAATCTCGTAGTGTCGCTGCCAGCCATGGCGGGTCTCGTTCATCGAGCCCATGAAACCAAGCTTGCGCCCGTCGGACCGCTCAATGACCCCAGCCTTGCCATGCACGAAGCCGCAGACACTGTCCGGCGCTACCCGGATGACCTGGCCGCGCTTGGCCAGAAAGGCATCCAGAAGCTGATAGCGCTCTCGGTTCAACAGGGACTCAGCTTCGATTGAGCGCTCGTTCCAACGCCCGAGCATCCGCGCCTCGCGCAGTTGGGCGATCTTCAAGTCCTCTGGCGCCAGGTCCACGTTGCAGACGATGCGCACGTCGGCGACCGACTCTAGCCACTCGTGGGCGACCTCAAACAGCGAACTGGTGAAGTAACCGGCGATACGCCGGTAGCTACGCGCGCCCTGGAGCTGCTCGGCCAGAAAGCTCTGGTCAAGCCGACAGGTCCGCGAGGAAAAGCGACGGATCGCCACAGGATCGGCCTCCGGCTACTGAAGGCGTTGGTTACGGATACGGCTGGCGACGGCCTCGGCGGCGCGCCGGATTCCGGGATCGCGTGCTTTGGCGGCGATGAAGTCGGTCATGTCCATTAACACCGGGCGCAGGTGCAGGTAGTCCACGAGGGCGTCGCGCAGGTTCGCCATCACCACTTCCGGCTCCTTGTCGGCCAGGAATTCCTGGATGGCGATGATCAGGGCGCCGAGCGGGGTCGGGCCGATCTCAGTGCGGTCGGTGAGATCGCGTGGCTTGAACTCCGTGATGGCCTTGAGACGCGCCGCGTTGGGCTTGATGTTCGCCATTACCGCCGCGTAATCCTGTACCCGGAAAGCCTTGGCGAAGTTCTGATAGTTGTCGAGCTTCGACGCCCCTGTAGTTTCCATGTCCAACATCCGCAGGTAGAAGCGCTGCATGCCGCCGATGGCCTGCCACGTCTCGCCATCGAGTCCGTCCGGAACCAGAAGGCCGTTGGCTGTCTCGGCTGCCTGTTCGACGATCTCATCGACGACGGTCGTTTCGCCCTTACGTCGGGGGCGTAGGGCGAATGCGGTCACGTCCTCGCCACCAATGCTGGTGTATCCGGTTAGCACCTTGAGCGCTGCCGCATAGCCGGCCATTTGCAGGTCCGAGTCATTAAACACCGGTGAGCCCATCTTGGCCTCGGTCTCGGTATTCAGATGCAGCATTTGCTTGATCTGGGCGGCCACTTCACGCTTGACCTCGGGGAGGATGCGCTGCTTGAAGCCGGGGCGGTCACCGGTTGAGCGCTTGCGCAACATCAGGATCACTGTGCCTTGCACATAGCCTCCCTTCTTGAGTTCGGAAGTCGTTTCGGTGGCGATGTACCAGGCCCCGACTACCTGGAGCCCAGAGGCCCAGAAGATGCTCACCATGTCCGACCAGACCCCAGTGTCCTGATGGGTGAACATTACACACTGCATGCCGTTGTCAGGCATATGCTCAGTCATGGCCTTATAGGCACCCACCATGGCGCTGCGGAAGTCATCGCCAGAGCCCTTTATGGCGAGGTCGCGGCGCGAGTCCCATGTCCATTCATTGAAGGGAGGCGGCGGGTTCTTTCTAAGCCAAGCGATGAAGAACTCCGTGATCTCGTGGTACATCACGGCATCTGCGTAAGGGGGGTCTGTTATCCAGTTCGTACATACTGTCTCCAGATCCCAGGATGGAATCGACTTTACATTTGAGCTTATACGCGGAACCTCCGATTCCGGATAATCTGGAAACGCGAACCGATGCAATGAATAAGAGCTACGGCACCCGTAATTATAAATCGTATTCAGGGCTTGGTTTGTAAAGACATTTTTCGGTCCCTCACGACCCTTGTCTGAACTATCCCAAGAACAAAGTCGAGAGTTCCAGCTGAGTGCCGAACTGAAGCCGAGTGCAAGAAGGTTTCCTTTAGCTACTCCAATTTTTTTTATTAAGGCGAATTGGAGTAGCTGGCGCGGGTTAAAAAGATGGTGCCAGCATGACCAGCCTCGCGCAATTATGAGATCTCGTCCTTGATATCTGGGCGGACCTCCGACCTCAATCTCCATTTCAGGAATGTAACCCTCTTCCTGCCATGTGGCTATGTTCCTAGCCACTATGGATTCGACGATCTCTTCACGTTCGAAATCCTCGTTGATTACAGCCGAAAAGAATGTTTCTTTTCTCGAACTACCCAGAGATTCTTTCGTGATCCACTGAATGCAGTATAACCGTTCATGAAAGATGTCATCCGGATGCGGTATAAAATCTCGCTTGTCCCAGAGGCGCAAATGGTTGGCGGTATTGGCATCTGAGTTTTTATAATCACCGCGCAAGGTTTTTACTGGCGTGCGGTAAGTCTTACCGTCGAGATCGTAGACCAGATTCCCATCTCGCACCGTGCCAACATCAGCAGCCTCGATCTCCGCAGCCGTAACACCGGCCACAACTTCAATTTCGAAGCGCTTACTCCTGTGATCGGGGATCAGCCTTGCTATGACATTCCATGTTCTAGAGATAACCCAAGTCCACGACATTGGTATCATCCAGCCTGTTTCGGGGCAACGAGTTTCAAGACAATAAAGGTACGCCTTCGCCCGATTTCCATGGCTATCATGCTCGATCCTGAGGTCCGTGATTTCCCGGTCCAGCGCCTCGGCCACCTCCCGCTGTGCCCGTTCGATTTCGGTACGTTTTTCTGGGGAAGCGCCAATGATGTTAAACGCACCCCACGTCAACATGCAGGCAATCGGGTTCAGGTCCGACGCATAGACGTCGCAGCCTAGGCGCGCCGCCTCGAAAGGAATGGAGCCGCCACCGCAGAAGGTGTCGCCAACGCGTGGCCGGTGACCGTAGCGCAACATGCCCAACTGCTCAATAAGTTCCTGGTGGGAATATGCAGCAACGCCTAGATGGCCAAGGTGGGTGTTCACGGTCGGCCAGATCGGCGCATAGAGGGTGGTCTGATCCATTTCCTCCGGGCGCTTGCAGAGACCTGCGCGTTCTTCATAGGTCCCGAGCGTTTCAAGCATCCTGCCGTAAAGCCTCAGCTTCATCTCGTCGGTGGCTGTCTTGCGCCACCTGATGGCGATACCATTGTTTTCAGGATCAAGTGGAAAGAGCCAATGATTAACTTCTCCCGGGCTCAGACCCATGGCCTCGATCTTGTAGGTGAAGTACTTCCACGGGTCCTGTAACTCAAGAGTTTTGGCAATCTGGATTGGCTTGAATGCGTTCTTATCGAGTGCCCGCCGCGCCAGACTGCCCTCGTCGAAGGCCATCAGCTTCTCGAAGACCTCCAGGTCCTTTTCCGGATCATCGGTCTGCGGCAACAGGCTGCCCAGGAGGATAGCGCGCACCAAGATCAACGGCTTCCGGCCCTTCCAGTAGGAGCCGAGCGCCGTCAGCGTCTGGCCCGCGCCCGCCTTTCGCTCCCGCTGGGCCTCGAACGAGATCTTCTGAGCTGGAAAGACTGCCTCGATCAGGGCCGGAGCGTCCTTGAGGGCGAAGGGTTGGAGGGCTGCGCCTGCGGCGGACGTAGCAGGGGGTGGCGTCTGTTCAAGCGGGAGCAGCGGCATCGTGAGCTTCTACCTTCCAAGTACGTGGAAATCTTGTGACGGCACGTGGTTTCGTGCGACTTCGAACGTGTACACCGGCTCAGAAGACAAGGACCGTGTTCGTCCCCGTGCCGCGTTTGACCAGACCAGGCACGGAAGCCAGGAAACGTGCCCGCGCAGCCTTGTCGTAGCCCAGCTTCGACAAGGCTTGGCCCACATCCGTCGCCGCGTACCCACCACCACCGGGCGTTTGCGTGCACATGCCGCGTAGTTGTGCGAGCACCGATGTGACCGTGCCATCGGGCGCCTTAGCTGCCGGGCTTGCCGCTGGACCCGGGAGGTTAGCTGTGAGAGGTTTCGCGATAGCTGGGAGAAGCAGCGTGGTCAGATGTGGGTTGCGCGCCGTCGGAATCTCGCTGTCGACGTAGGCGATCAGGGTCCTGCAGCCATACGCCTTGGCCTGCTCAGCGGCACCGATCACCAGATCGTCCCGGGAAACAATCACCACCAGTTCGCGCTCACGCAGATGTCGCTCTAGCCCCGCGCCCAACGCCATCAGAAGGGCGACGTCCGCCCCCTGCTTGCGGTGCGGCACAGTCAGCGCGTGCACTAGGAGATCGGGGAACACAGAGACCAGGTCGTCGCGCCAGCAGTCAACCTGCTGACCGTGATTGTTCCCTGCAATGGTGGCACTGACGACCCGGGCGTCGAGATCCGACCGAAGTAAGCTCAGCACTGCCTTGGCGCACTGCGGAGACTGGTTGTCGGCGTCGACGTACAGGGCGACCAAGGCCGAACAGACCCCGACGACTTCGGGGGCTCCGAGTTGGGTGCTCTCATCAGGCAGGGCATTGTTCATGCGTCGAACAGTGGCAACGAAGAGGAGTTCTCTCCAACGGCGCGCTTGAGGGTGAGTGATTGGCGCAACTCGTTTTGGGCCACGTCGCCAAGCGCGTAGCGCAGTGCGATTCGCCAGCCCTTGTCCGCGTCGCCGATACCGCCGGTAGCGATGGCCGTCATGCCGAACAGCCACCACCGTTCCTCCGGGCGCAACGCGAGCCAGTTGCGCACGGCAATGCGTATTTTCTCAGGGTCCAGCCGCTCGATGGCCCAAACCAGGACGCAAAGCTCCTTGCCAAGCAGACGGTCGATCATCGTGTCGCCGACTTTCCAGGTGCCAGTGGCCAGGTTGTGCTCCTTGAGCCGCGCGTTGAAGGCACGCTGCACTTCTGCACGGATAGAGGTCCAGCGGTGTCGCTCCAGCACCACGCGGTCAATGCACTGTTCCCGGACGGTCTCGGCGGCGCCCATTCCCAAGTGCTCTCGGATAAGCACGGGCGCTGCGTTGCCGCGCGGAATGTGGACGACGAAATGATGCGGGTCGGAGGTCGCTGGCACACCGAAACCCAGAGTGCGGTGCGCGAAAGGAGCAGGCTTCGCTGTGGTTATGGACATGGTATGAGGTCGTCTGGCATCGCACCCGGCCGTCAAGCGAGATCCTGGATCACGTCACCGGCATTGATTCCGATGCCGGCCACTTCGGCGAATTCCTTGAGCGAAAAACCGTCGCCAAAGGAAACACCCCCCTTGATCAGGATCTGGACCGCGGCCTGTTCGTCCCCCAGGGCTTGGCGGAGTCCTCGGATAGCCGTTTCAATAGCGGCGGCGGTCAACCTGCGCTCGTTGAAGCGAACTTGAACGGCATTTTCGCCCTCGCCGAGAATGATCTGAACCCCACACAGCAAGGTGTCTGTTCGATCCTTGAAGCGCTGAATGAAGCCGAACACTTTGTCGGTTGTATCGATCGAGACGCGTTTGCTGTCGGCAAGGCGCGCGGGTTTCCGGTCGTCGATGACTACGCGGTTGTCGCCGTCGGAGGGTATCTGGATCTTGGCGCTTTTCTCCACCTCTCCTGCCCTAGCCGCGATCAGGATGGTGCAACCCTTGGCAGGCACCAGGAACGGCTGCGCATAGACGGTGCCCTCCTTGGGGTTGGTACCATCGAGCGCGTAGCGAATCTCCGCGGCGGGGGTGGCGCGAAGCTCGACCTTGCGGGCGTCCGCGACCTTGTGGACCTCGTGGCGGACAGTGATGTCCGCGGTCCAGCGGCTCGGTTCGCCGACCTGGTGCCTGCGTGCGCTGTCCACAGCGATGAAGTAAAGCGTCGCCTCGGTAGTGCGGTAGTCCTCCAGATCCTGGATCTGTTGATCCCGTTCGGAAACAGTGGCTGTGTTGGCGACGTAAACGACTGGACTGTCGCCGGCGTTGCGAGGGGTAAGCGACAGACTGGTCTCGCCGGTCTCGCGGTTAGTCCCGAGCGGAGTGATGTTCACAGAGGTCTTCTCTGCGGGAAATGGTCCCTTTTCGATGTGGCCCTCGGGGCTTTGGCGCCAGCGGCCTTGCTTGAGTGCCTCGTCACGAAGCATCTCCAGCCCGCGCGCGCCTGGCATCCACGGCCAAGTGGGGTCCGTCTTTGCACGCATGAGCAGATCGCGCCAGGGGACACGACGGTCCTTGGCGGGCCAAAGGTAGGTCTCGGCCATGGCCCAATAGTTTGGCAAATTCTCGGGCATATCGAGGGCGAGCTTGTTGTCGCAGCGCCCGCTGGCCAACAGCTTTTCGATCTGTGACTCGGCGGAATGTTCGCCCTCACCGAAACTCAGGCCATTGTCGATGGTGGCCATGACCAGTTCACCATCGCCGCCTGGGAAGAATAGCCGGTTGTACGCGCCGGAGACACCCTTGGTGAATCGCTCGGACAATTCTTCAAGCTTGTCGCGGGCTTCATCGTACAAGCTGTCACCCGATTTGAGTTTGTCGTGGATTTTTTCGACAGCGTAGAGTTCGCGCAGCCGTGCCTCGACCTCGTTCGCGAGGTGGCTGTCGTGGCCCGACAGAATCAGGACGTTGTTTTTTTCCTGCTGGAACTCGAAGAAATTGCGGATCGCCTCCGGCGGAGTGCGCCCATCCGGTTGCACCACCAGCAGTACGCGGGAACCGGATAGCCGCACGTCGTCCAAACGCGGCATGATCTGGACTTCCTGATACGCTGCTTTGGACTTTCCTTGCGCCTGAAAAAGCCCGGTGAGGCGATTGATCAGCGCCTGCTCCAATTTTGGTGCGGGGATCTGCTTGGCGTCGCGTTCGATGCGCCGCCCCAGGTTCTCGGTCTCTTTGAAGAAGAAGGCCTCGCCCTCGCGATGCAGATACCAGGCGCGGTCGCGCAGGCGGTCGAGGCCTGCAAGGAACTCGTCGGCTTTGCGGTAGGGAGCAGCCAGGTATTCGATAATCTCGGCTTGCGTCAGCCCGGTGTGGGCGCCGACGGCGCGGGACAGTGACGCGGAGAGCACAATCTTGGCGACCTGAGTCGCGGCATCGCTGCCCAGACCGTCGTCAATCTCTTCAGCACGGGCGTTGCCGTGGTCAGCGATGTCGTTGACCATGGCGTTGAGCAGCGCAGGATTCACGCGCTGGATCTCGTCGCGCACTTCCGCGTCGTTGAGATCAAGGTGCTGGGTGCCAATCAGGAAGACGTCGTTGGCCTCACGGTTCCAGACACTGCGCAGCAGGCGAGCCGTAAATTGCATCAGACCGCGTGTCTGGCGAAAGCCCTCGTTCTCCCTGAACAGCGCCACCAGGTTCTTGAACGACGGGTGGAAGGGGTAGGTCTCGCGGACCTCTTCGGCGACCTCCTCCATCGCTCGGGCGGTGATGTAGCCTCCATCCTCCGCGGCCTTGACCTGTTCGGCGAACGCCTCGGCCACTGACTCGATCAACGCGCTATCTGGCAATTCTGTAAACAAGCGCTTCTTCAGGATCTCGTAAATCTCGTTGCCTGCTAGTTGGACGGGGGTAATGGTCTGGGCCTGGCGTCGTGACTCCTGCTGGAGGTTGGACATGATTCTCGCCACGTCCTTGGTCTGGGCCTCATAGCTGCCCGACAGGTTGGCGATGACGATGCAGCAACGAGGCAGCTTGATCGCTGCGGTCAACAGGTTGCTGATGGTGTAGGTCACCAGATCGGCCAGGGAACCTTTACCTACGGAGCGGGTATCGGCGTTAAGCAGATAGGGCGGCAGCTCGTCGAGCAAGATCAGGGTCGGCTCGTCGCCGATGATCTCCAGCCACTTCTTCTCGTCGATACCTCGGGGGCCATCGATCCAGTACGGGCGCACAAGGTCGGCCCGGCCGAGTTGCTCGCCGATTTCGCCCCATATGTAATGCTCTGGATCATTGCGTCCGTTGAAGGCGGCAACTCGGGCAGGTCCGAAGTCAAGACGCTCCGCCAGCTCGGCGGGCAGTACGGTCGTCCGCAGGTCTGGATGCTTTGCCAGCAAGCCGAGGGCCACCATGAGATGCGTCTTGCCGCCACCCATGGCTTGAGCCAGCTCAAAAGCCGCTTGGTCAGACCGCCCGGCAAGCCGCAACAGGCCTTCACGGAACAGCGTGTCCATGCCTTGGGTGACATAGTTGCGGGCGAAGAACTCCGGCCCGTTACCCTCTTTGTGGATCAAATCCGAGAGATTCTCTATAGCCTCGGTCATCCGGTAGTCGTTGACCATCGGATGGATTTTGCAGGCGTCACGAACGGTTCCGAGCACTTCACTCCCCTAGCAGCCTGTCGGACTTTCGCGGTGCCGTAAGCCGTACATGATAAAATCATACTTTGTTCGAGCTACCGAGTCGTCACATGGCCCACTTCATTATCGCTGACCGCAAGACCGACTATCTACTCCCGCCGTCGCTGGACGATTGGCTGAACCAGGATCACCTGGCCCGATTCATTGTTGACGTGATCGACCAGCTTGATCTTTCCAAACTCATTCAGCAGTACGCCGGGCGCGGATCGAAAGCCTATCATCCGGCGACCCTGCTGGGGATCCTGGTGTATGGCTACGCTACGGGTGTCTTCTCCAGCCGCCGGCTGGAACAGGCAACCTACGACTCGGTGGCCTTCCGCTTCATCGCCGCCAATCTTCATCCCGATCACGACAGTCTGGCGGCCTTCCGCCGACGTTTCCTTGACGAACTGAGCGACCTGTTTCTACAGATTCTCGAAATGGCCAAGGAAATGAAGGTGCTCAAGGTGGGTAACATCTGTCTCGATGGGACGAAGATGGAGGCCAATGCCTCACGGCACAGTGCGCTGTCACACGGGTATATCGAAAAGCTGGAAGTTCAGCT
>Ga0078783_106_pt5 | contig 12972 bp, 10 predicted proteins | sample CanAccphospTypeI_FD_67363 | JGI IMG/M metagenome (GOLD analysis project Ga0078783, IMG submission 67363) | Unknown Accumulibacter genome from EPBR bioreactor metagenome
GGGTAGCCACGCCCGCGCGGACGCGCCTGAAGGGCCGTTTTGCGGATGGTGACCGTACTCAGCCAAGTGCCACTATTTGCCTTGAAGAAGGCGGTTAAACGCCATGAAAAAGAAATTGCCAAGACTGCCGACCGATAAGGCGGCGGAAGACTTTGTCGCGACGGCAGATCTGACCGATTACGACCTGTCCCGCATGACCCCGATGCACTTCGAGTTTCAGCCGAAGGATCGCAGCATCACCATGCGGTTGTCGGAATCGCTGTTCGAGGCCATCAGGGAAGAAGCCGATCGTTCCGGGATGCCGTACCAGCGCTTTATCCGCAAGGCGCTCGAAGAGGCCGTGCATCAGCCGTCAGGCACCTGACGACCCTTGTCTGAATTCACCCGTGCCGCCAGTTCCCGACCCGCCTTGAAGTGGGGCAGGGCCTTCGCCGGAACCGGCACGGTGTCGCCGGTCATGGGATTGCGCCCGATGCGCGGTGGTCGGTAGGCCAAACGGAAACTGCCGAACCCGCGTATCTCGATCCGCTCGCCGTTCGCCAGGGTTTCAGTCATGCCCTCAAAAATGGCCTTCACCGCCGTTTCGACATCTCTGACGGTGAGCGCCGCCGAGCGGGCGGTGATCCGGGCGATGAGTTCGGAACGGGTCATCGGGCGGCATTCTACGCGGCCCAGCCGCTGGCCGTTATCCACAGAATCCGTGGACGAAACTGTGCAGAGGGGTGGCAACCCCAGATCCAGCCGCTGTTTTCGCCTCGCTTCGCAATGAGGCGGCGGCGCGACGCCCGCGCCCCGGCTCCCGTCAAAATTCTTCCCCGTGGTCTTGCTAAATTATGGTAATTACCGTAAAATTATTATCGTAATAACGATAATTTCAGAACACTCTTTCAAGGACATAAAATCATGGCCAAGGCGGTGGTGACGCAAGCGCGTGTTTTCGAGGTGGCACAGGCCCTGACGGACCAGGGCACGGCGCCGACGATCTTGAACGTGCAGGAGGGGATCGGCGGGGGCAGCTATACGACGGTCAAGCGCTATCTGGATCAGTGGCGGGAGGCGGCGCCGAAGCAGCGGCAGCCGGTAGAACTGCCGGAACACGCGGTTGCCCGGCTGATGAGCCTCGGCCGGGAGTTCTGGGGCCTACTGGACGAACAGGCCGGACAACAGGTGGAAGCGCTGCGGGCGGCGACGCGGGAAGAGGTCGCGGCGATCCAGACGCAGCTCGACCAAGCGGAGCAGGCGATCGGCCGACTGGAGGCCGAGAGAGAGCAGGCCGACAACCATGCCGCTGCGCAGGAACAAGCACTACGCGAAGCCGTGGCAGCACGGGCGGCGCAGACCGAACGGATGGCCGCCGCCGAAGCCAAGGCCGGCGAACTGGCGGCGCGGGTCGAGGACCTCAAGGGCGAACTAGAGCGAGCCCATGTGCGACAGACGGCCGAACGCGAAGCGGTGACTGCGGCCCGCGCCGAAGCCCAGGCCGCTGCGGTGGAAGCTGCCCGGTTACAGGGCGAACTGACGGCACTTAAGAAACCGCGTTCAAGCGCTTGAACGCGGGTGAAGGAGGGCACGGCAACGGGCAGCTTTCTTCGGGAATCGTCGTTGCACGGGGGTTGGTTGGTTGGTGGCCGCAAGAGGGCCATGGCGGCGACAAAGCGTGGTTACGGCGCTTTGTCGCCGTTGTTTGTCCGGGCTGGTGTTGTCAAAACAACGGTGCAGTAACGGTAAAACAACGGTAGAAAAAAGGTAGAACAACGATAAAACAACGCGCGGTGTCGTTCTATTTCTGGTGTAACAACGCTGTAGGTCCGGGCAGGATATGTGAAGTAGGCCCACCCGCAGGCGGGTCGTCCTTCTTCACGAAGCCCTTATTCGCACTGCGTGCTCAACGGGGAGCTGATCGGCAAGCTGATGCCGCGCTTGGAGCGCGCGCAGCGCGGCATTGGTTGGCACGGCCTGCTGCTCGCCGCCGGCATGTTCGGCAGCGGACACTCTCACTGAACGTCGGAGAGCGGTCATGAAGGCTTAAAGCGCATCAAGGAGGCGTCTCAGAAAACGGACAATAAAGCACGGCCACCCCGTCCGGCGGCGAGGACTTTCCCGCCCTCGAGGGCGGGGGCCTCAGATTTGCTCAAGCCAGTCGAACGTATGACAATAGGTACTTTGGGCCAATAAGAACAACCATGAGCGACCCCAACCTTTCATCCTTCATCTGGTCGGTCGCTGATCTTCTGCGCGGCGACTACAAGCAATCGGAGTATGGCAAGGTCATTCTGCCCTTCACCGTGTTGCGACGCCTCGACTGTGTGCTGGAACCGACCAAGGTCGCTGTCCTTGCCGAGAAGGGAACCCGCGAGGCAGCCGGGCTGAACCCTGAAGCCTTCCTATTGCGCAAGTCCGGGCAGTTCTTCTACAACACGTCGCCACTCGACCTCAAAAAGCTCATGGGCGACCAGGATCACATCGGCGAGAACCTGCGAGCCTACATGCAGGCATTCTCGCCGGCAGTGCGGGACATCTTCGAGAGCTTCGACTTTCACACCCAGATCGACAAGCTAGCCAAGTCCGGGCTGCTCTATCTCGTCACCGAAAAGTTCGCCAATATTGACCTGCACCCCGAGGTGGTCAGCAACGCCCAGATGGGTGCCGTCTTCGAGGAACTGATCCGCAAGTTTGCCGAGTTGTCCAACGAGACCGCCGGCGAGCATTTCACGCCGCGGGAAGTCATTCGGCTGATGGTCAATCTGCTCTTCATCGAAGACGACCAGGTACTCACCCGGCCCGGCGTCGTGCGCTCGATCTACGATCCCACCGCCGGCACCGGTGGCATGTTGAGCGTCGCCGATGAGCATCTCAGCAGCCTGAATCCCAGCGCCCGGCTGGTCATGTACGGCCAGGAACTGAATCCCGAGTCCTACGCCATCTGCAAGGCCGACATGCTGATCAAGGGTCAGGACGTGGCCAACATCATCTTCGGCAACACCCTGTCCGCCGACGGCCTGCACGGCAAGCACTTCGACTACATGCTTTCGAATCCACCCTTCGGCGTCGAGTGGAAAAAGATCGAGAAGGACATCCGCAAGGAAGCGGCGCAGCTGGGTTACAACGGTCGCTTCGGCCCCGGCCTGCCGCGCGTCAGCGACGGCTCCTTGCTCTTCCTGCTGCACCTGATCTCCAAGATGCGCCCGGCTGTCGATGGCGGCAGCCGCTTCGGCATCGTCCTCAACGGTTCGCCGCTCTTCACCGGGGGCGCAGGCTCAGGCGAGAGCGAGATTCGCCGCTACGTGCTCGAAAACGACCTCGTGGAAGCGATCATCGGCCTGCCGACAGACATGTTCTACAACACCGGCATCAGCACCTACGTCTGGATCGTCAGCAATCGCAAGCCAGCCGCGCGCAGGGGCAAGGTGCAGTTGATCGACGCCAGCAGCTTCTGGCAGAGAATGCGCAAGAGCCTGGGCAGCAAGCGCAAGGAACTGAGCCCCGAGCACATCGAAGACATCACCCGCCTCTTCGGCCGGTTCAAGAAATCGACCCGCGATGGCGTGCCGATCAGCCGCATTTTCAACAACGAAGACTTCGGCTACTGGACGATCACCGTCGAGCGCCCTCAGCGCGATGCCGCCGGCCAGATCGTCCTCGGCAGCAAGGGCAAAGGCAAGGGCAAGCCGATGCCCGACTCCAGCCTGCGCGACACCGAGAACGTCCCGCTCAGCGAGAACGTGGAAACCTACTTCAAGCGCGAGGTGCTACCGCATGCGCCCGATGCCTGGATCGACCACGACAAGACCAAAGTGGGCTGCGAAATTCCCTTCAACCGGCACTTCTACGTCTTCAAGCCACCGCGCCCGCTTGCCGAAATTGATGCCGAACTGAAGGGTGTCACCGACCGCATCCTGACCATGATCGGCGGGCTGACGAAATGAGCTTCCCGCGCTACCCGAACTACAAGGACAGCGGCGTAGAGTGGCTGGGGGAGGTGCCTGCACATTGGAATGTGACGCGCCTCAAACGCGCATGCCGTGTGTTCCCGAGTAACGTGGATAAGAAGTCGTATGAAGGGGAGACACCCATCCTGCTCTGCAATTACACGGATGTGTATTACAACGAGGCCATCAGCGCAGGAATGGACTTCATGGCTGCGACGGCCTCGAACGAACAAATCGCAAAATTTTCTCTTCAGGCTGGCGACACACTTATCACGAAGGACTCCGAGACCGCTGACGATATTGCCATTGCCGCCCATGTTCCGAAGGACTTGCCCGGCGTGGTTTGCGGATATCACCTGTCTATGCTTCGTCCGACACCTGCCACTGACGGCGCATTCGTGAAGCGGCTCTTTGATTCAGCCTTCGTCAAGTCATGCGTTGCAGTGCGTGCCAACGGACTCACCCGCGTTGGCCTAGGGCAGTACGAGCTCGACAACCTGGAACTGGTTTTTCCCTCATTGCCAGAACAAACCCAGATCGCCGCCTTCCTCGACCGCGAGACCGCTAAGATCGACGAACTGGTCGCCGAACAGCGGCGGCTGATGGAACTGCTGAAAGAAAAACGCCAGGCTGTCATCTCCCACGCCGTCACGAAAGGCTTGAATCCTGACGCTCCCATGAAACCTTCCGGCATCGAATGGCTGGGGGATGTGCCGGCGCATTGGGAATGCGCATCGCTGGCTCGAATTGCCAACCGTGTCGTTGTCGGCATCGCGGAAGCGACCACTCACGCCTATGCCGACCAGGGCATAGCTATTTTGCGCTCGACGAACATTCGGGCAGGAAGAATTATTGGTGACATCCTATTTATCGACCCAGTTTTTGCCGGCGATCGGGGCTCGAAACAGATGAATGCTGGCGACTTGGTCACAGTTAGAACAGGAAATGCTGGTGTGACAGCGGTCATCCCACCAGACCTTGGTGGGTGCCAATGCTTTACGATGCTTATCACCACGCTGAATAGTGAATCGTCGAGCGAGTACTACTGCTACTGGATGAATAGCCTCCCTGCCCAATGCTACTTCAGCCTCGAAGGTTGGGGTACAGCACAGGTAAATATCAGTGTTCCGATCCTGAAGGCACTTCCAATTCCGATGCCGACGAGGGCGGAACAGAATGAAATAGTTTATTTCCTCGACCGAGAGATAGGGAAATTCGACACCCTCACCGCCGAAGCCCAGCGTGCGATCGACCTGTTGCAAGAACGTCGCACAGCGCTGATCTCCGCAGCTGTCACCGGCTCGATAAATATCGGAGGTTTTGCATGACCACTCGACCCGCGCTTCCACCGTTGTATGTCCGCAATCCAGAATACGTCGGCGACGCACCGTTTAAGGACGACCTCTTTAACCGCAGCGCCTTGGCCGAAACTCTTACTGGGTATATCGACCGCACGAAAGACGGTTGCGTCATGGGCATCGACGCCCCGTGGGGCGAGGGAAAGTCGTGGTTTGGTCGAAATTGGCGTGCAAAGCTGAATGCCGAAGGCTACAAAACGATTTACCTCGATGCTTTTGAACGAGATTACACAGATGATCCATTTACAATACTGACAGCAGAAATCCTCGATGCCGTTTCAGAAGGCGCAAGTAGACCAGTTGAAAAGAGATTCTTGACGGCCAGTCTTAAACTTGGGAAGGCGTTATTGCCAGCTGCGGCAAAGATTACAATAAATGCCATTGGAAAAACCTTTCTGGGCGCTCAAGACATCACTGGCGATGTCGCGGAGATGGTGAAAAAACTAGACGAAGAAGCTGCTGATGTTGCGGAAAAATACATAGCTGCGAGACTGGCAGAGAGCGAGGCCGAGAAAAAGAGCGTTGTCGGGTTTCGTACTGCATTGACAGATTTTGCTGCCGCACAAGCCAAGCCGGTCGTTTTCTTCATCGATGAGCTGGATCGTTGCCGCCCCGATTTTGCCGTTCGGGTTGTCGAGCGGGTAAAGCATTTCTTTGATGTCCCGAATTTGGTATTTGTTCTGTTGCTGAACCGTGATCAGCTTAGGCGAGCAATCGAAGGGGTCTATGGACACGGCTTCGATGCCGATGCGTACTTGGGTAAATTCATCCACTTGTTCCTCGCTCTCCCGAAGAGCACGTCCATAGATTCTGACAAATCGAATGCAACATCAGTATATGCCTCGCACGTAGCAAAGAGATACAGGTTCGAGAATTCAGTCGCGCTAGATAATTTTGTATATGCTTTCGGCCAACTGTCCGCTGCTTTCGACATGTCGTTGCGAGACGTTGAAAAAGCTTTCACTTTATTAGCTTTAGCTGGTGTGTCAGAGTCCGCCGCTCACTTGGCTTGGCCTATCGTGGTGAAGCTGAAGTATCCAGACGTCTTTCGTGGATTGCTGGCCGGCGATCGGGCAAGCCACCAAAAAGCGATTGATCTTTTGCAGAAGATAGATCCCGGCGACAATAACTGTTCGATACGGGACTACTTCCTCGCCATACATACCCAGCGAGTGAAAGGTAGAGAGGAGTTGCCAGAAACACTGAAGCAGGCACTAACAAACTTCGCTCCCAGGATTACCTTTCACGGCGATGTTCTACGTTTCTTGATGAAACGAATTGATATTGCTCTAATGGATTGATTGGGATCGGCGTACAGAAGGATTAACGGCATGAGCCTGCACCAAGAGAACAGCTTCGAGACCGAGATTTACCAGCGCCTCGCTGACCGTGGTTGGCTCCATGCCGAAGGCGACGCGGCAGCCTACGACCGGGCACGCGCACTCTTCCCTGCCGACGTGCTGGCCTGGGTGCAGGCAACCCAGCCCAAGGCTTTGGAGACGCTAACCAAGAACCACGGTGCGCAAGCTGCGGAAACGCTGCTGAACCGCCTCCACGATCAACTGGAGCAGCGCGGCACCCTCGACGTGCTGCGTCACGGCATCGAGCTGCTGGGCCTGAAGCAACCACTGAAGCTGGCTGAGTTCAAACCGGCGCTGGCCATCAATGCCGACATCTTGGTCCGCTACGCCGCCAACCGGCTGCGGGTGATCCGCCAGGTTCGCTACTCGCTGCACAACGAAAACTGCATCGATCTCGTGCTCTTCCTCAACGGCCTTCCCGTGGCGACTGTCGAGTTGAAGACCGACTTCACCCAGAGCATTGGCGACGCCATCGACCAATACCGCTTCGATCGCTTGCCAAAGCCAAAGGGTCAGGCAGCCGAGCCGCTGCTCGCATTCCCGCGTGGCGCACTGGTCCATTTCGCCGTGAGCAACACCGAAGTCCATATGGTGACCAAGCTCGCAGGGCCGGCTACCGCCTTTCTGCCCTTCAACCAAGGCGACAACGGTGCCGCCAGCAACCCGGTCAATCCGCACGGTGGCCACCGCACCGCCTACCTTTGGGAAAAGGTGTGGGCGCGCGAAAGCTGGCTGGAAATCATCGGCCGTTACCTGATCGCCCAGCGGAACAAGAAGCAGCAGATCGAGACGATCATTTTTCCCCGCTTCCATCAGCTTGACGTCACCCGCGACATTCAGGCCGCAGTGCTCAAGGAGGGCCCCGGCGGCAAATACCTGATCCAGCATTCGGCCGGTTCGGGCAAGACCAACTCCATCGCCTGGACGGCGCATTTCCTCGCCGAATTGCACGACGCGGAGAACAAGAAGGTCTTCGACTCCGTGCTCGTGGTTTCCGATCGCACCGTGATCGACTCGCAGCTTCAGGAAGCCCTCTTCGATTTCCAACGCACCACCGGCGTGGTGGCGACCATCACCAACAAGGACGGCAGCAAGAGTTCGAAACTTGCCGAGGCACTATCTGGCGACAAGAAGATTGTCGTCTGCACGATCCAGACCTTCCCCTTCGCGATCGAGGCCGTGCGCGAACTGGCCGCCACCCAAGGCAAGCGCTTCGCCGTGATCGCCGACGAAGCTCATAGCTCCCAGACCGGAGAGGCGGCGGCGAAGCTCAAGGCCGTGCTGAGCCAAGAGGAACTGGCGGAGTTGAAAGACGGTGGCGAGGTCAGCACCGAGGACATCCTCGCGGCCCAGATGGCAGTACGCGCGAGCGACACCGGCATCACCTACGCCGCCTTTACGGCGACGCCGAAGAACAAGACGCTGGAACTGTTCGGCACCCGCCCGGACCCGACACAACCCGCCGGCCCGGGCAACCTGCCAGCGCCCTTCCACGTCTATTCAATGCGGCAGGCTATTGAGGAGGGATTCATCCTCGACGTATTGCAGAACTACACGAGCTACAAGCTGGCCTTCAAGCTGGCGCACGAGGGAGCCGACTACGACGAGAAGGCGGTAGAGAGAAGCGCCGCGCTGAAGGGCATCATGAACTGGGTGCGCCTGCACCCCTACAACATTTCCCAGAAGGTCCAGATCGTCGTCGAGCACTTCCGCGAATTTGTGATTCCGCTGCTCAGCGGCAAGGCCAAGGCGATGGTCGTCGTCGGTAGCCGGGTCGAAGCAGTACGCTGGCAACTGGCCATCGACAAATACATCAAGGGCCAGGGCTACAAGATTGGCACGCTGGTCGCGTTCTCCGGCGAGGTAAATGACAAGGAATCCGGCCCGGACGGCTTCACGGAGCACAGCAAGACCCTGAACCCGAACCTGAAGGGTCGCGACATCCGCGAAGCCTTCAAAGGCGACGAGTACCAAATCCTGCTCGTCGCCAACAAGTTCCAGACCGGCTTCGACCAGCCCTTGCTCTGCGGCATGTACGTGGATAAGCGATTGGCCGGCATCCAGGCTGTGCAGACCCTCTCCCGTCTCAACCGCGCCCATCCCGGCAAGGACACGACCTACGTGCTGGATTTCGTGAATGACCCCGAGGAAGTCCTCGCCGCGTTCAAGACCTACCACACGACGGCCGAACTCGCGGCGACCACCGATCCGAACCTCGTCTTCAACCTGCGTGCCAAGCTGGATGCCGCAGGCCACTATGACGACTTCGAGGTCGATCGCGTCGTCGCCGTGGAGCTGAAGCCCGATGCCAAGCAGAGCGACCTGGTCGCCGCCCTCGAACCGGTCCGCGACCGCCTGATGAAACGCTACAAGGTCGCGCAGGAAGCTCTGGAGGCTGCGAAGGCTAAGCAGGACGACAAGGCTGCCGAGGATGCCCAGAACGAACTGAACGCCCTGATCCTGTTCAAGGGTGACCTCGGTGCCTTCATCCGCCTCTACACCTTTCTGTCGCAGATATTCAATTACGGCAACACCGCCATCGAGAAACGCGCGATCTTCTACAAGCGCCTCCTGCCGCTGCTGGAGTTTGGCCGTGAGCGGGAAGGCATCGATCTGTCGAAAGTCGTACTGACCCATCACCATCTGAAGAATCTGGGCCAGCAGGGCATGCCGCTCAGCGATGGGGACAAGCCACTGCTCGATCCAATTACGGACACGGGTAGTGGCCGCGTGCAGGAAAAGGAAACGGCGCTGCTGTACGAAATCATCGCCAAGCTGAATGACCTGTTTGACGGCGAACTCACCGAGCAGGACAAGCTGGTCTATGTAAACCAGGTAATCAAGGGCAAGCTCCTGGAATCGGGAAAGCTGCAGCAACAGGCAGCGAACAACTCCAAGAAACAGTTCGCCAACTCCCCCGACCTCAAGACCGAACTCATGAACGCGATCATGGGCGCGCTGGACGCTCACACTGCGATGAGCACCCAAGCACTTAACTCGATCACGGTGCAGAACGGGATGAAGGACATTCTGTTGAACCACGCTGGCCTCTGGGAGATGCTGCGCGAACAGGCAGCTGGGCAAAGGCCGTCGGCGTGAATCGGGGGCCCCTGCGTCCGTCCGACCGACCGAAAGAGCTCACCAGAGGAGATGGAGCGTATGTATGCTGTTTCGCCACGGCGGATTACGCCCATTGTGGTTGGCGATGCGATCCGCCGTGGCGAAATGGCGAGCACCCGCCGCGAGGATCATGAGGTCAGCATGCTTGCACTGCACCTGCTCCAGAATTACATGGTCTACTACATCAATACGCTGATGATTTCTCCTGAGCGACCGCTACGCGGCGCGCAGCAGCCGGTGGGCGCAGGATGGCGTCCGTCGGCTACCGACTCGTTGCTGTCATTCAATACGCCCAGGCACTACATCCACCTCTAGACCTAAAGCTGCCCTTTCTTGCAGGCGCAGTAGGCCGAGGCCAATGAATCATTAGATGCCACCGAAAACACGATTGAATATTCGAACACGGGTTAGATTTTCAACTGCCTTCTCAGAGTTTGAGCAAGCGGTGCATAAAAAAGCATGTGATATGAGTTCTCAGGCGGAGACGGAGGTCGTCAGCATGACAAATTGCCCAAATAGCGGCAATTCTGGGGGCAGGAGCTGCGGACGTAACGCTGAGAAAACAGAATGGCCGTTGGGTTCGTGAGTGCCTGCACGATTCCCTTTCCGAACAGCGGCCGGGGCTCCGTCGGGCTGGAATACAAAATCTTGTCAAAACGCTGCCTGGATGCCGACCTGGGGCGCAGTACCCGTTGGGAAAATACTTCAGATGCAAGAGGTATACTGCTGCAGGATGCAGAATAGGTAGAGAAAGAAAGGGTTCCGTCTTGCACATCATTCCGTTCGAAATTCAACCGCCCAAGAATGAGGCGGATTTTGAACGCATGTGCGCGCAGGTGTACGGCGTAGTCTTCAACGACCGGATGCCGAAGATGAATGGCCGCCGCGGCCAAGTTCAGGGCGGGGTTGACGTATTCGTGAAGGAGCCGGGCATTGGGCGTGTGGGCATCCAGTGCAAGAAGTACACGATGAAGCCGGTCAAGTGGGAAGATGTCGAGGGCGAAGTTGGCAAGGCCGACAAGCACAAAACGCCCATCAAGAAGCTCATCCTTGCTACCACTGCACCAAACGACGCCGCGCTGCTGAAGAAAGTCCAAGAACTTTCGGATGACCGTGAGGCCAAGGGGCTGTTTCCCGTCGAGGTGGAGTTCTGGGACGATATCTGCAACCACATCGACCGGTTCCCGGTTCTTCAGGACAGCTATGCGCCACACGCCCCGGGCGCAGCCTTTCATCGGCAAGAGGCGTCGCTCAATGCGATTAGCGACATCGTGCTGGAAACGAATACAGCTGTGCGAAGCCTTGCCGGTCTGGCACCCGCGCGACCTGACTCCGTCGACCGGCTCATTTCGGACCAACTCGACCGCACCCAAGCGCTGCTGCAGGCTTGCCGGTACCGTGATGCGCTTGACCATTTGGCGGCCGTTGGCAAGGACCTAGGGCCGTTCGATGCGCACCAAAAGGCTCGTTGGCACCTGCAGAAGGGTTTCGGCCTCTGGCTCACATGCGTAGACGACCGGGAGTCAGCCAATCTTTTTCTTAAGGCTTTCGAGCTCTATCCGGATGACGAGCGGATGGCCGCCGCTCAGGTTCGGGGCTTCATGCTTCAGAAGAAGCTTGACGAGGCGCGTGCAGCTGGAGAATCAGCCCTTGAGCGATTCCCGGACTCTCATCAGGTCTGGTTCGCGCTAGCCAACGTCCGTCTCCTGCAAGGCGAGCCCATCCAGATGAAGGATGTGCCCGATGCACTAAAGAAAGAGCCCGACACCCTTCAGTTCGTTGCACAGGCAGAACTCAAGGCAGGGAACCTCGACGAAGCCATCAAGCTCAGCCAAGAGGCCGCCAAACACCCGGCGGCGGGATTTTTCATTCGAGCTAATGCCGTTCGGATTGCCGCCGAGTGCGGTTCCCGGTTCCCTGTCGGAGCGATGGCGGGTGCGCTTCCGGTGCGTGAGACGAACGCACTTGCGTTCGCCGTCGAACTGTTCAACCCGTGGCACGAACGCCTCTGGGACGTTCAGTCTGAATCAGTGGGCGAGACAGTTTCCCACTTAGGCTACGCGCTGCTGATGCTGCATCGGTTCTCGGCAGCACTCGCCCTTGCGCGGGACGCCGAGGCCCACGGGTACCGCTCGGCTGAAATTCTGCGCACCCAGGTAACTGCTCTGTTTGAGCTGGATCGGGAGAGTGAGCTCCTGAGTCTCGCCGCTGAAAGGTTGGCCGAGATGAACGCCGCTAGCCTCGGCATTGTAGGCCAGGTCGCGGCCAAAGACGGCAACCTAGCGCTGCTTAAGCAGACTTTAGATGCAGCACTTGGCTGTGACCCAGTCGACGACGAAACGACCGAGCTGCTCACTGCACTTCGCTGGGACGCCTTGATGCGTGCCGACCAGCAGGAAACCGCTGTCCGTGAGGTGCTTGAGGCCAAGGTCGAGGTCGCTGGTGGACTCGTGTCGGCTTGCGTCGCGGCGCGCGTACTGAATCGAGCGGGACGAACCCTGGAAGCGGATGCAATCGTGCAACGGGCAAAGGCCTTGGTGACACCCGAGAGCCATGATGCCCAGAAACTCATGCTTGCCGAACTGCTGTTCAACGTCGGACAGTTTGCAGAGGCAGGAGCACTATTTGAGCGGTTGGTGACTCCGGGTAGACTCTCTGACCTGCACAACAGGCTGCTTGCATGCTATGTGCGGTCTCACAATCGGCGCAAGGCAAAGGAGTTGATTTCTAGCAGCCTGTCGGACTGACCGCCGGCCTGGCCGGCGCGTTTCACCATACGCAACAAAAAAGCCGAATTTCGTCGGTTTTCAGGCTTTTCCGAGGGTTTTCCCCTCATTTTCCCTACTGCAGGCGCAATACGGCCAGGCGCTTCAAATTCCACGCCATACAAACCAACGTCCACTCGCCGGTGACCTTGTTCAAACCGCGCAGCGAGAAGCGGCGAAAGCCCATCACCGACTTGATGATCCCGAACACCGGTTCGATGGTCTGCTTGCGTAACGCATAGCGCGCCCGTCCTGCCTGGGTCTTCAGGCGATGAGACATGGCCTGCACGGGGGTGGCATTGTCGGGCAAGGCTGCCGGCTCACTGTGGCGCTCCCGCCAGCCCGGGTGGTGCTCGTCACGAGCGACGGCGATCAGGGGATCGATGCCGGCCGCCTCACACGCCTTGATGTTCTTCTCGCTGCAGTAGCCGCTGTCAGC
>Ga0078783_101_pt16 | contig 12954 bp, 10 predicted proteins | sample CanAccphospTypeI_FD_67363 | JGI IMG/M metagenome (GOLD analysis project Ga0078783, IMG submission 67363) | Unknown Accumulibacter genome from EPBR bioreactor metagenome
AGACTGCCGCTGGCGGCTCTCGACTTCTCGCCGCAGAAGCAGGCTCGCCTCGGCAGTTTTGGCGCGCGCCTGCTTGCTGACGTGCTTTGTCTGCCCCGCGCAGGCCTGGCACGTCGACTCGGCCCCGCTTTTGTCGCTGATCTGGCGCGTGCGCTCGGCGATTTCCCTGACCCGCGGGCGCGCTTTGTTTTTCCGGAGCGCTTTGTCGAGCGGCTGGAGCTGCCGATGCGGACTGATAATGCGATCGCTCTCGGTTTTGCCGGGCGCCGCCTGGTCGCCAGCTTGTGTGGCTGGCTTGCTGCCCGCGCTGAGGGAGTCAGTGAATGCCGCTTCGAGTTTGTGCACGAACGTTCCACGAAGCAGCGATCGGCCACTGTTCTGGCCCTCGCTTTCAGCACTGCCACGCGCGATCCCGAACGGATCTCCCGGGTGCTTATCGAGCGCCTGCAGCGGCTCGAACTGCCCGCCGCTGTCGACGCGATCCGCTTGCGAGCCGAGGCGCCGGAGGCGCTGCCAGGACGTACGAGGAGCCTGTTCGGTGAGCATGGTGAAGGCGCTGGTGGTGATTCGGTGGCAGCGCTGGTCGAGCGCCTGCAGGCGCGTCTTGGCAGCGGGAGCGTGCATGTGCTTGCGGTTGTGGCCGAGCACCGCCCGGAGAACGCCTCGCGACGAGTCGCCCCCGCCCTGCTGGCCGGAGAGAAAATAGCGACGAAGTTGTTTGCTGACTCGAGGGTGTTGCTGGAAGAGCCTGCTCCACGTCCTCTATGGCTTCTGGCCAGACCGCAGGCCTTGCGCGAAACGGTCGGTCGGCCACAGTGTGGAGGCTCCTTGCGTCTGCTTGCCGGGCCAGAGCGCATCGAAAGTGGCTGGTGGGATGCTGCCGAGCCCGATGCGCTTGGTGATGTGCGTCGCGACTACTTCGTCGCCATTTCAATACGTCAGGAATGGTTATGGATCTTTCGTTGCCGGGCAGGGTGGTTTCTGCATGGTGTGTTTGCCTGACGGCGTCCGATTTAACTGGTGCTTTTCGATCCCCCTTTTTATACTGTGACTATTGTCGCAATCGACCGTTTCACTGCGGAGCCCGATCATGGAGTACACCCTCACTGGCTTGTTGCCGACGGCACTTCTGATCGATCTGCCCGAAATCGATGTTCAGCACGAAGAGATTTTTCGCCGTATCGAGATGCTCAAGACCTCATCGTTTGGCAACGGACCCGCATCACTCGACGAGTTTCACAGCCTGCTCGACTATCTGGAGTGGCATTTCGCCAGCGAAGAGCGTGTCGCGCGCCAGCTCGGCATCGACTTCGCCGATCATGCCAGAGTCCACGATGACAATCTGCGCACGCTGCGCAAGGCGCTCGCCGCCGTGCATGACGGTTCGCGCGATGTTCATTCCTTCCTGCGCTATACCGAATACTGGTTCGAGCGTCATATCATCGACGAAGACAAGCCCTTCGCTGCTCGGCTACGGGAGTGCGCCACCTGACGTCTTCCACTGCTTGCAGCTCGTCAATGCCAGCCTTCCGCTTCCTCTCCCGCTCGCCGTCGTGGCGCCTTTTTTCTGCGCGCAGCGCTTGCCCGACCAGCGCATCGACAAGCGCCTGGAAAGAGTGATTTGCGGCCGCTCGGCGGCGACCGCAAGGGGGCTTGCGAGATTGCCCGGAAATGGCCCTGTGCATGGTCTTGAAAGCCTTCTTACAGGCGCTCGGCGCGGATTCTTTTTTGCGTTCTTTCGAGCATTCTGGCAAGCTGATAAGCGGAACAGCATATGTTGTCATATTTCATCGCAAGCCCCTTTAATCGGCCATTTGTAGCTAACCTGATCACTCATTGATGAGCTCGTACCGACCATGAACATTACCTCCTCAGCCGCCTGGAAGGCCATTGAAGCGCACCGGAAATCGTTCTCTCCAGTGCATCTCAGACAACTCTTTGCCAGTGATCCGGATCGCGTCGCTACCCTCTCGCTGAGCTTCGATGGGATCCTTTTCGATTTCTCGAAGCAGCGCCTGGATTCGACGACGCTGGCTCTACTGGTTGAGCTGACCAAAGAAGTCGGCCTTGCCGAATCGACGGCTAGAATGTTCGGCGGCGAGAAGATCAATGTCAGTGAAGATCGCTCGGTGCTGCACGTCGCCTTGCGGCGATCCGGCGCACCGTTTCCCAGTGCCGACTTCGACGTCATGGCCGAGGTCTTGCCAACGCGCCAGCGCATGGCCGCCTTCGCCGATCGTGTTCGCGCTGGCGAGGCGCTTGGTTTTACCGGCATGCCGATTCGCACGGTCGTCAATATCGGCATCGGCGGCTCGGACCTCGGGCCGAAAATGCTCGCTTACGCGCTGCGTTCGATTTCGCATCCGGCGCTTGCCGTGCATTATGTCTCCAACCTCGATAGCGCCCAGCTGGCGCCGCTCCTGCAAACCCTTGATCCGCGCACGACGCTTTTCCTGGTGGCTAGCAAGACCTTCACCACGCAGGAAACGATGCTCAACGCGCAAACCGCGCGCAACTGGCTGGTGGCCAACCTTGGCGACGCTGCCGCCGTTGCCCGCCATTTTGCCGCCCTGACGGCCAAGCCCGAGCGTGCGGTCGACTTCGGGATTGACGAAGGCTCGGTCTTTCCTCTCTGGGACTGGGTCGGTGGTCGTTTTTCGCTGTGGTCGGCGGTTGGCCTGGCGTTGATGATCGCCATCGGGCCGCAGGCCTATGCCGAACTGCTGGCCGGCGCCGAGCGCATGGACGAGCATTTCCGCAGCACGCCCTGCGAACGCAACCTGCCCGTGGTGATGGCCCTGATCGGGATCTGGAACACCAACTTCCTGGGGGCGACCACCAACGCCGTATTGCCCTACAACGAGTCCCTGCGCTACTTCCCCTCTTTCCTGCAGCAACTCGAGATGGAAAGCAACGGCAAGTCCGTCGGGATTGATGGCCAGCCGCTCGCCCATGCCTCGAATCCCATCGTCTGGGGTGAACTCGGCAACAACGGCCAGCACGCGTTTTTCCAGCTTCTCCATCAGGGTGGGCGATTGGTGCCCTGCGATTTCATCGCCGCCGTACGTTCGGATTACCCCTTGCCCGGGCATCAGGAGGCGCTGCTCGCCAACTGCTTCGCACAGAGCGCGGCGCTGGCATTCGGCAAGACCGAGGATGAGGCACGCAGCGAGCTGAGCGGCAGCATGTCGGCCGCGAAGCTTGCGGAACTCCTGCCGCACAAGGTCTTTGCCGGCAATCAGCCGTCGTCCACGCTGCTGCTGTCGCGGCTTGACCCGCAAACGCTCGGTGCCCTGGTTGCACTTTACGAACACAAGGTTTTCGTGCAGGGCGCCATCTGGGGGCTCAATTCCTTCGATCAGTGGGGCGTCGAGCTTGGCAAGGCGGTGGCCAACAGCATTCTGCCTGCAGTGAGCGACGCGCAGCTGGCGAAAAAACTCGACGCATCAACGCAAGGGCTGCTGGCCTTCACCCGGCAGCATATTGCCTGAACCGATTTTGCTCCGGTATCCGGCCGGGGCGCTCAATTTGCCATGAGGCATGACATGACTACGAAGGTGATCAGTGTTTCCAGTGCGCCGTTCTCCGGCCAGAAACCGGGAACGTCCGGGCTGCGGAAGAAGGTGACGGTATTTCAGCAGGAGCGGTATCTCGAGAACTTCGTGCAGGCCATTTTCGACACGCTGAGCGGCCAGCAAGGAAAAACGCTGGTCGTCGGCGGTGACGGCCGCTATTACAACGATGTTGCCATTCAAACCATTCTGCGCATGGCGGCGGCGGCCGGCTTTGGCCGTGCTCTGGTCGGTTGTGACGGCATTCTGTCGACGCCGGCCGCCAGCGCGGTGATCCGCAAATGGCAGGCCTTTGGTGGCCTTATCCTGTCCGCCAGCCACAATCCGGGTGGTCCCGATGGCGACTTCGGCATCAAGTACAACCTCGGCAATGGCGGACCGGCGAACGAAGCCTTTACCGACGCGGTTTATCAGCGCACGCAGGAGATCAGTGCCTATCGCACTATCGAGGCGGCCGATATCGACCTCGGGCGGTTGGGTGAGTTCCAGGTGGGCGACATGGCCGTCAGCATCATCGATCCGGTCGCCGATTATGCCGAACTGCTGGAGTCCCTGTTTGACTTCGAACGTATCGCCGCTCTCCTCGCACGTGCGGACTTTCGCATGCGTTTCGACGCCATGCACGCGGTCACCGGTCCCTACGCGAAGGCCATTCTGGAAAGCCGCCTCGGGGCGCCAGCGGGCACCGTGGTGAACGGCACGCCGCTGCCGGATTTTGGCGGCGGGCACCCCGATCCGAACCCCGTCTATGCCGCCGAACTGGTCGCTGCTCTGGCCGACAGCCGCTCGGGTCTGTCGTTCGGAGCGGCCTCCGACGGTGACGGTGACCGCAACATGGTCGTCGGTCGCGGTTTTGTCGTCAGTCCGAGTGACAGCCTGGCCGTCATCGCCGCGAACCATGCGCTGGTCCCTGGTTACGCGGCCGGCCTGGCCGGCGTCGCGCGCTCGATGCCGACCAGCTGCGCGGTAGACCGCGTCGCCCAGGCGCTGGGTATTCCCTGCTACGAGACGCCGACCGGCTGGAAATACTTCGGTTCGCTGCTCGATGCTGGCAAAGCCACCATCTGCGGTGAAGAAAGCGCGGGCACCGGCTCGAGCCACGTGCGCGAGAAGGATGGTCTGTGGGCGGTCCTCTACTGGCTCAACATTCTGGCCGTGCGCGATACGCCCGCCGACGTCATCGTGCGCGAGCACTGGCAGCGTTTTGGCCGCAACGTGTACTCGCGCCACGATTATGAAGGCATCGAGACCGCCGCGGCCGATCGCCTGATGGACGGCTTGCGCGCGCGGCTACCGCAGCTGGCAGGCTCGCTGTGCAATGGGCTGCGCATCGAGGCTGCCGATGATTTTGCCTATATCGACCCGGTGGATGGCTCGCGCTCCGAACGTCAGGGCATCCGCATTATGCTCGACGATGGTTCGCGGGTGGTTTTCAGGCTGTCCGGCACGGGCACGGAAGGGGCGACGCTGCGCGTTTATCTCGAGCGGTTCGTGGCCGATCCCAGCCGCCACGAGGTGCCGACGCAGGAGGCGCTTGCACCGCTGGTGCAACTCGCCGAGACGGTGGCGCAGATTGCCGGGATTACCGGGCGGAAAAAGCCGGATGTGATCAGCTAGGAAGTCGGGACACCTGGCGCCACCTGATGGCGCTGCCAGGTGCCATGAATCAAGCGAGAAAAAGGGGATAAGAGAATGGTTGATCGGAAGACATTCCAATTGTCACGCAAGGCGATCGCCTTGGTGCTTGCTGGCGGGCGCGGCAGCAGGCTACACGAACTGACGGACCGGCGCGCCAAACCGGCGGTCCATTTTGGTGGCAAGTTCCGGATTATCGACTTCGCTCTGTCGAACTGTGTCAACTCGCAGCTGCGACGCGTCGGTGTGGTGACCCAGTACAAGTCGCACAGCCTCCTGCGTCATTTGCAGCGCGGCTGGAGTTTCCTGCACGGCGAAGTCAATGAGTTCGTTGATCTGCTTCCGGCACAGCAGCGAATAGACGAGGAATCCTGGTATCGGGGTACCGCCGATGCCGTCTATCAGAACATCGACATCCTCGAGACCTACACGCCGTCCCCCGAGTACGTCGTGATCCTGGCCGGCGACCACGTCTACAAGATGAACTACGGAATAATGCTGGTCGACCACGTCGAGAGCGGTGCCGAATGCACCGTCGCCTGTATCGAGGTGCCACGCAAGGAAGCCAGCGGGTTTGGCATCGTCGCCGTCGACGACAGTGGCATGATTACCGACTTCATCGAGAAGCCTGCCGATCCCCCGGCGATGCCGGGCAATCCGGAGATGTCCCTGTGCAGCATGGGAGTCTACGTTTTCAATGCCAAGTACCTGTACGCCGAACTGGCCCGAGACATTGCCGACGAGACCTCCAACCATGACTTCGGCAAGGACATCATTCCCCGTGCCGTCGCCAACCGCTGCGCGGTGGCACACTCGTTCTCCCGCAGTTGCGTCGTGGCGCCCGATGAACCGGTCAGGGAACACTACTGGCGCGACGCCGGGACAATCGATGCCTACTGGGATTCGAACATCGATCTCACCGGCACCGTGCCGGCACTGAACCTCTACGACAGTAACTGGCCGGTGTGGACCTACCAACAGCAACTGCCCCCTGCCAAGTTCGTGCACAACCATCTCGACCGGCGTGGGACCGCCATCGAATCCACCGTCTCCGGTGGCTGTATCGTTTCCGGAGAAGTCAACCGTTCGCTGCTCTTCTCCAGTTGCCGCGTCCATTCCTACGCCCGGGTGAACCTGTCGGTAATGCTTCCCAACACCTCCGTCGGGTCGCGGGCTCGCCTGAGCCGTTGCGTTGTAGACAGTGACTGTCACATCCCGCCGAACATGGTCGTTGGCGAAGACCCGGACGACGATGCGCGCCGTTTCAGGTATACCGAGAACGGCATTACGCTGATCACCAAGAAGATGCTGGAGCGACTCACCTGAGGCGGCAGGTTCGCTAGTCCGTGCGCATCCTGCACGTTGCCGCGGAGATCTACCCGCTGGTCAAGACCGGCGGGCTCGCCGATGTCGTGGCCGCCCTGCCGGCCGCGCTGGCCGCCCGCGGACTTGACGTCCGCATCCTGTTGCCGGGAATGCCCGCCATTCTCAACGGTGTGACCGATCTCAAGCGGGTTATCCGCATCGGTCCGGCGTTTGGCGCTGCAGTCATCACCCTGCGGCTCGGTCGCCTGCCAGATAGCGGCCTGCTGGCCTACGTCATTGATGCGCCCTTTCTTTACCGGCGCGACGGTAATCCCTACCTTGGCCCGGACGGTTGTGACTGGCGCGACAACCATCGACGCTTCGCTCTCCTTGGTTGGGTCGCTGCCCACCTCGCTGCCGGAGAGCTTGATCGGCTCTGGCGGCCAGAGGTGGTGCACGCGCACGATTGGCATGCCGGACTGGCACCTGCCTACATCGCGCAGAATCCGGCGCTGTCCACGGCCACCGTGTTCACCATCCACAATCTCTCCTTCCGCGGCCTTTTCCCTCTCGACTACCATCACGACCTCGGTTTGCAGATTTCTGGCGCAAATCAGAGCGGCATCGAGTTTCACGGGCAGTTGTCGTTCATGAAGGCGGCGCTGGTGCATGCGAAACGCGTCAACGCCGTCAGCCCGACCTATGCGCGGGAAATATGCTCGCAGGAATTCGGCTGGGGGCTCGATGGCGTGCTGCGTGGCCGGGGCGGCGATCTGTCCGGCATACTCAATGGTGTCGACTATTCGGTCTGGAACGCCAGCACCAATCCTGCCCTGTCCAGGAACTACAGTGCCGAGCACCTGCGCGGCAAGCTGGCCGGTAAGCTCAGATTGCAGAAGGATCTCGGTTTTTCTCCCCGTGCCAAGGCGCCGCTGTTCGCCATTGTCAGCCGATTAACCTCGCAGAAAGGCATGGATCTGGTCCTTGGTGCCCTGCCGACCCTGTTGGCCGAGGGGGCGCAGCTGGTGGTCATTGGCAGTGGCGAAGCGGATATCGAAGCCGCCTTCAGAACCGCTGCCACGGCCCATCCCGCTGCGGTGTCGGTACATCTTGGCTACGATGAGGCCTTGTCACATCGAATCATGGCCGGCGCCGATATCCTGCTCGTCCCATCGCGTTTCGAGCCCTGTGGTCTGACGCAGCTCTATGCCTTGCGCTACGGCACCCTGCCACTGGTGCGGCGAGTCGGTGGCCTGGCCGATACGGTGGTCGATACGACGCCGGAGACCCTCAAGGCGGGTACAGCCAACGGCTTCTCGTTTGACGATGCCAGCAGCCGCAAGCTCGCCGGACGTGTCAGCAGGGCATGCGCACTGTACCGCGATGCCGCGACCTGGCGTCACCTGCAGCAGCACGGTATGGCGCAGAACTTTTCCTGGGATGACTCGGCAATGCGCTACGAAGCGCTGTACAGAAGTATCTGAAGGCCGATCGCCGTACGCCGCGCTCGTCGTGTTCAGCAGTGCCGGTGCTGCTGTCGGTGAAACCGAGGGCGCACTATAATCGCGACAGCAGTAGCCAAGTCTTGCTTCGCGCCGACTGCTCCGTACGCTGGCCTGCAAACCAGGGATACAGGAGCTGCAACGATGAGAATTCGTTAGCCTAGCTTCCCGAACCAAACTCCCACAGGAGAGTTCATTGTCTTTTGATCATTGCCTCATTCGGCCGTTTGCCGGCCTCCGTCCGCGCCGCCAGGATGCCGCAGCCGTTGCCGCGCCACCCTATGATGTTCTTTCCAGCGAAGAGGCACGCGAGGCGGCAAGCGGCAAGCCCTTGTCCTTCCTGCATGTGTCCAAGGCCGAGATCGACCTGCCGCCGGAGGTCGATCACTTCGCACCCGAGGTGTATGCGAAGTCGGCCGAAAATTTTCAGCGTCTGGTCGACGACGGGGTGCTCTGCCGCGACGAGCGCGCGTGCTACTACGCGTACCGACTGGTGATGGGCGACCATGTGCAGGTCGGCCTGGTGGCCGCCGCTTCGATCGCCGCCTACGACAGCAACCGTATCCGCAAGCATGAGTTCACCCGCCCGGACAAGGAAGACGACCGCGTCCGGCAAATTGAAGCGCTGAATGCGCAAACCGGTCCAGTGCTGCTGGTCAATGCGCACAACGAGACCGTTGATCGCCTGCTCAGCCAGGCCTCCGAGGGCGAGCCGGTCGCCGATGTGACGGGCGAAAACGGCATCAGGCACACGCTGTGGATGATCGACGAGGGCGAGACCATCACGCACCTCGGCGCGCTCTTCGAAGCCATGCCCGCACTGTACATTGCCGATGGTCATCATCGCTCGGCGGCGGCCTCACGAGTGGCTGCGGCTCGGCGTGGCAAGGCGGATGCAGTCGATAGCGCCGAGTATTTCCTGGCGGTGATCTTTCCCGCTTCACAGATGCGCATCATGGACTACAACAGGGTCGCGCGCGACCTCAATGGTCTGAGTGAGGAAGCCTTCCTGGCGGCCGTTGCTCAGCGCTATCGCGTCATGCCGTCGGACAGCCCGGTGAAGCCGGAACGCAGCGGCGTCTGCGGCATGTATCTCGGTCGTCGCTGGTACCGTCTGGAATTGCTGCCCGGTCTGCTGCCATCGTCCGATCCGGTGCGGCGAGTCGATGTTTCGGTACTGGCCGAACAGATCCTCGCTCCGCTGCTGGGGATCACCGACCTGCGCCGAGACACGCGCATCGACTTCGTTGGCGGCATGCGAGGGCTGGGCGAACTCGAACGACGCGTGGATAGTGGCGAGATGGCCGTCGCTTTTGCGCTCTATCCGACCCAGATGGCCGATCTGATGGCGGTCGCCGACGCGGGCGAGGTGATGCCGCCCAAGTCGACGTGGTTCGAACCGAAACTCGCCGACGGACTGGTGTCGCACGTCCTCGATTAACGCTCGCGGCCAGCTGAGCTGAAGAAGGGGCGGGCAGGGCGGGCAATCAGCTGGCCCCTGCGCGTCGGTGTCCGGACGCTGCCAGGAAGCGGCTGGTTCGTTTCACGCTCGCCAGCGTCGGTCACCTGGTGCAGTTCACCTTGCCGCGCCGGCTTCAGTCCGACCCGGACTTGCCCCCGACGACCGAAACCCGTGCTTTCCCGGTACTCAGCTCACCGATAACGGTTGCGTGATCAAAGCCTTCCTGCAGGAAAATCGACAGGACTTCGGTGACCACTTCCGGCGCACAGGCGATCAGCAAGCCGCCGCTGGTCTGCGGATCGGTGAGCAGTGCCTGCTCGACTTCGCTCAGATGCTTCGTCGGTCGGACCACGTGCTCGCCATAGCTGACCCAGTTACGCTCTGAAGCGCCGGTGATGCAAGCTTTTTCCGCATAGTCGAGAGCGTTGGCCAAGATCGGCAATGCGGCGTAGTCGATCACCGCCGAGACCCGGGATGCCTTGCAGATTTCAACGAGGTGACCGAGCAGACCGAAGCCTGTCACATCGGTCATTGCATGTACGCCGGCGAGGCAGCCGAGAGCCCGTCCCGGCGTGTTGAGTTGCGTCGTCGAAGCGATCATCGACGCGTAGTTGCTGGCCGAAAGCAGGCCCTTCTTCAGCGCTGCGCTGTAGAAGCCAACGCCCAGTCCCTTGCCGAGAATCAATTTGTCGCCGGGCCGTGCTCCGGAGTTGCGCTTCAGGTTGTCGGGATGCACCAGGCCGATCGCCACGAGTCCGTATATCGGCTCGAGTGAGTCGATCGTGTGTCCACCGGCAATCGGAATACCTGCCCTGGCACATATCGACTCGCCACCCTCAAGGATGCGTTTGATCGTCTCAAGCGGGAGTTTGTTGATCGGCATGCCGACGATGGCCAGTGCCAACAGCGGCACGCCGCCCATGGCGTAGACGTCGGAAAGAGCGTTGGTCGCCGCGATGCAGCCAAAATCGAAAGGATCATCAACGATGGGCATGAAGAAATCAGTGGTCGCCACCAGCGCCTGTTCGGCGTTGAGCTGGTAGACGGCCGCGTCATCGCTGGTCTCGATGCCGACCAGCAACTGCTTGGGGACGATAGCCGGAGCGGTCTTGGCGAGAATCTGTTCGAGCACGTGCGGCGCGATCTTGCATCCGCATCCACCACCGTGCGCAAACTGCGTCAGTTTGACGGGCTCTGTGTCGACGATTTCCGGAGCGGCAGCATCGTCCGTCCTGGATTTGTTTTTGGCCATGATATTCCGGTGGTTAGGGTGACTTGGGGCGTCAAGGTGGCGATGCAGCTGCCGAGGTCGCTACCGGAAAGGCAGGAGCTTAGCTGTTTGCAAAGCCCGCCTCATCGATCGCCGTGGCGAAGTCGGCGACGCTTGCCACCTTCGGGTCGTAGGTGATTCTGGCCTGGCTCGCCTCCAGCGACACCTCGACCTGACTGACTCCGGGCAAGTTCTTGAGGACCGTGCTGACGCTTTTCACGCACGCCTGGCAGCGCATTCCGACAACGCCAATGCAGATCGTTTCCATCGCGGTTTCCCCGTCATACTTGCCGGTGCGGTTGCTCGCCGCAGTCAGCCCCATTGCTATCCTCGGCACCGGCTATCGGCTGCCGCCCGCACGCCAGCGCTTGAGAAGCAGTGAGTTGGAGACCACCGAGACCGAACTCATCGCCATTGCCGCGCCAGCGACGACCGGATTGAGCAGGCCAAGTGCGGCCAGCGGTATGCCGAGCACGTTGTAGATGAACGCCGAAAAGAGATTCTGCCTGATTTTGCGCAGCGTCGCACGCGAAAGAAGGATCGCGTCGGCAATTCCGTTGAGGTCGCCATGGACCAGCGTTACGTCGGCGGCATCGATGGCGGCGTCCGATCCGGCGCCAATGGCGAAGCTGACATCGGCCGCCGCCAGCGCAGGCGCGTCGTTGATCCCGTCGCCGACCATGGCCACGATCGCGCCGCTGGTCTTCAGGGCATTGACTGCAGCGGCTTTGTCGCCGGGGAGTACGCCGGCCCGGAAGTCGTCGATTCCCGCTTCCCCGGCGATTGCCGCCGCGGTCGCAGCGTGATCGCCGGTGAGCATCACCACCCGGATACCCATTCCCTTGAGCCGGGTCACGGCGGCGCGTGAGGTCGCGCGCAAGGGGTCAGCGATCGCCAGCAACGCCAGTGCGACGTCGGTCTGGCCCTCGCTGCCGTCGCCAGCGCTGCTTTCCTGGCCACCTTCGACCAGCACCACGACCGTCTTGCCCGTGCGTTGCAGCTTGTCGATCTGTTCTCGAGGCAGGCTCATGGCGAGGAACTCGCTGGGCGCGGCGAGGCGTAGCAGGCGTTCGTCTACCCGGCCCTCGACCCCACGACCGGGGAGGGCTCGAAACTGTGCTACTGGCAGTAGCGGCAGCTGGCTGGCCCGGGCATGGCGCAGGATCGCCTTGGCCAAGGGATGCTCGGAACCCTGTTCGAGGGCCGCCGCGAGGGCCAGGGCTTCGTCTGCCGACACGGCCAGCGGCACGAGATCGGTCAGTACCGGCTCGCCGCGCGTCAGCGTGCCGGTCTTGTCGATCGCCAGCACGCTGACCTTCTCTGCACGCTCCAGCGCTTCGGCATTCTTGACCAGGATACCCGCCGAGGCGCCCTGTCCGGTGGCGACCATGATCGCCGTCGGTGTCGCCAGCCCGAGGGCGCAAGGACAGGCAATCACCAGTACCGCCACGGCATTGACCAGCGCGGCGCTGAAGTCGCCGCCAAACAGCCACCAGGCGAGCAGGGTGCATAGGGCGATGGCGCAGACCACGGGCACGAAAACTGCCGAGATGCGGTCGGCAAGACGCTGCACGGGCGCTTTGGAGCCCTGCGCTTCGGCGACCATGCGGATGATTCCGGCGAGCAGGGTGTGCTCACCGACGCCGCTCGCCCGACAGCGCAGCATTCCCTCGCCATTGGCCGTGGCGGCGAAGACGCGCGCTCCCGGGTGCTTGTCCACCGGCATGCTCTCGCCGGTGAGCATCGCTTCGTTGACCGTCGACTCACCGTCGATCACGTCGCCATCGACGGGCAGGTTTTCGCCGGGACGAACAACAAAGATATCGCCGGCGGTGAGCAGCGCGACGTCGATTTCGATCAGCTTGCCGTCGCGCTCGACGCGCGCGGTTTTCGGCTGCAGGCGGACGAGGGTCTCGATGGCGTCGGTGGTCCTCGCCTTGGCGCGTGACTCGAGCAATTTGCCAAGCAGTACCAGGGTGATCACCGCCGCCGAGGCCTCGAAGTAGACGTGCAGATGGGCCGCACCCGATACCGTGACGAACAGGCTGAAACCATAGGCCATGCTGGTTCCCAGAGCAACCAGCACGTCCATGTTCGCGCCGCCACCGCGCAAGGCCTTCAAGGCGCCAGAGTAGAAGCGCCAGCCGATCCAGAACTGTACCGGCGTCGCCAGCCCGAGTTGCAGCCAGCGTGGAAGGAGGTCGTGGT
>Ga0078783_101_pt9 | contig 12945 bp, 14 predicted proteins | sample CanAccphospTypeI_FD_67363 | JGI IMG/M metagenome (GOLD analysis project Ga0078783, IMG submission 67363) | Unknown Accumulibacter genome from EPBR bioreactor metagenome
GTATCCAGCGCTACGGCTGGGACCACGCCGTCGATTTCTATGACCAGCACTGGATGAGCCAGGTGCTGCCCGCGACGCAGGGCGTGCTCGAGCGCGCAGCCATCGAGCCGGGCGATCGCGTCCTCGACGTGGCGTGCGGAACGGGCGTCCTGGCGATTGCGGCGGCGACCGCGGTCGGCAACGATGGCTCAGTGATCGGAATCGATCTGTCGGGGAAGATGGTAGACGCCGCGCGTGCCGCCGCTTCGGCTCTCGGTCTCGACAACTGTCGCTTCGAACGCGGTGACGGCGAGGCGCCACCCGATCCGGAGGGTGGTTTCGACGTCATCCTGTGCGGTCTCGGGCTGATGTACATGCCGGATCCGGAGCAAGCGCTCGCGGTGATGGCACGGAGGCTCGCGCCCGGCGCCCAGCTGGCGGTATCGGTCTGGGGGCAACGCAGTCATTGCGCCTGGGCGGAGATCTTTTCCATCGTCGACGCGCGCGTCGAGTCCGAGGTTTGCCCACTGTTCTTTCGCACCGGCAGCGGCGATACCCTGCATCACGCGCTCCACGCTGCCGGCCTGAGCGGGGTGGCGAGCGAACGTCTATCCGTGCTTCTGCGCTATGGCAGCGCCGCCGAAGCCTGCGACGCGGCCTTTCTCGGGGGGCCGGTCGCCCTGGCCTACTCGCGCTTCGATGCGCCGACCCGCGCAGCGGTACGCGCCGAGTATCTGCGCTCGCTCGAATCCTGCAGACTCGGCGAGGGCTATGCGATTCCAGGCGAGTTTCTTATCGGCTACGGTGTCAAAGCGGCGGCGGCCGGAAGTCAGCCAGTGCTGAAAGTTCGCCGGAAGGGGGCGACGCCATGACCGCGAAGACAATTTCCGCTTGCCGGATCACCGGGGAAAACAAGGCCGACAGGTCAGAGCGCTTGCGTTGGGAGCCAGCGCCATGAGCCTACCCGTGTGGATGTTGCTTGGATTTGCCGCGTGGACCGTGCTGTTGTTGTTGAGCACGGTTGGCGTCTATCGCTGGAGTCTGATTCTGGCGGGTCGCGTACCGATAAGCAGTTTCCGGGCCGATCAGGTCGAGGGATCAGATCGCTACAAACGCGCGATGCGGGCACACGCAAACTGCATCGAGAATCTTCCGGTTTTCGGCGCCATCGTCGTTGCGCTGCACGTTGGTAACGTCGGCGGCACGCTTGTCGATGGGCTGGCAGCGGCGATTCTCGTGGCCCGCGTGATGCAATCGCTGGTGCACGTCTGTTTCGTCCAGACCGACACCGTGACAGCGCTCCGCTTCGCCTTCTTTCTGGTGCAGATTGTCGGCTATCTGGCGTTGATTGGGATCCTCGTCGCCAGGCTGGGCGGGGGCGTGTAACCGGCGCCTGCGGCGCAGGTCGGGGCGCGAAGCTGTCTGGCACCCGGCCGAGCAGTGCCGCGAGGAGTTTTTGCCGCGCGCAACGAATTCACGCGCTGAGAGTCGGACAGGCTGCGGCCGGCACGGCAGGGTCGCGTCACCCACCCGGAATGAGGAGAGGAGAATGAGAAAGGCAGGTCTTGTGCGTGCTGCGCTGACGCTCGCCACCGTGGTCAGCACGGTTGGCTTGGCGCAGGCAGCGGGCGGAGTGGTGAAAGTGACGCCCCTGGGCAGTCACGACGGCGAGTTCTGCAGCCTGGACCGGGCGATCGTCTTCGAAGATCCGGACGGAACGCGCATCCTTTATGACGCCGGGCGCACCGTTCGCGGTCCCGACGATCCACGCCTCGGCAGGATCGATGCACTGCTCCTGAGCCATGTCCATGGCGACCATCTGGGCGACTTGATCCAGCCGTCTGCGAACGCGGGGGAATGCGGCAAGCCGGATTTCTCGGTCAAGGTCACACCGAATTCGAATACGGCGAACATCGTCGTGGCGAAGAAGGCCAGCCTGCTGGTCGGTTCGGAGATGGGCAGTTTTTTCGCCAGCCGGATAAAGGAATTGGGCGGCGACCCGAAGCAGGTGCAACTGGTGCGCTTCGGCGCCAGCGCGAAGGTCGGCGGCGTGCAGGTGACGACGGTTCCGGCCGCGCACAGCAACGGCCTGCAGCCGGCATTCCTTGACCCGGCGCATCGCGACGCGCTGAGCAGGAACGGGCTTACCGCCTACGTCGGGCCGCCGACCGGCTACGTGCTGCGCTTCAGCAACGGTCTCGTCGCCTATCTCTCCGGCGACACTGGAATCACCGCCGAGCAGGATCTGGTGGTGCGCGGCTACTACAAGGCGAATCTTGTGGTGATCAACATCGGCGACGTGTTTACCACGGGCCCGATGGAGGCCGCGCACGTCATCAATGAACTCGTCAAGCCGAACTCGGTCATCGTCTCACACGCCAACGAGGCGTCGACCCGGGATGGCAAGCTGCGGCCGGACACCAAGGCCGCGGCGTTCAGGACGGCGAGCAAAGTGCCGACGCACCTGCCGCTTAGCGGGGTGACGATGGCCTTCGACGGCAAGGGAACGTGCGTGGCGGGCTGTTGAGCGGAGTTGCCCGTGCTTGCTCGCCAAGTGCTGGAGAAAAGCTTGTCGCGGCGACCGAACGGAGGCTTGAAGGCGGGGCCAATGGCACCATGTAGGTGATATCGATCCTGGAGCCTCCGCTGCCGCCATGAGTACCCCGAAAATAGTTGTCTGCCCGCATTGCCACCGCCCGAACCGGGTGCCTGAAGAGCGTCTAGGCGATGGCGGCCAATGCGGTCACTGTCAATCGCCGCTCTTTGACGGGACGCCAACCGCGCTGAATGCAGCCAGTTTCGACCGCCATGTCGAACGCTCGGAACTGCCGATCCTGGTCGACTTCTGGGCACCGTGGTGCGGCCCCTGTCGGGCCATGGCGCCGGCGTTCGCGGCGGCTGCAAGGCAACTCGAACCCGCCGCGCGCCTGGCCAAGGTCAATACCGAGGAAGAGCAGGGGCTTGCCGCCCGCTTTGGCATCCGTTCGATTCCGACGCTGGTCGTTTTCCGGAACGGCCGGGAAATCGCCCGTCAGGCCGGGGCGATGGATACGGCGAGCATTGTTCGCTGGTTGCGGTCGCTGCACTGACGGCTGTTCTCTTGCCCGGGTAAGAAGCATTTCCGCGGTCTTCGGCCAAGCATGCGCTTGCCTGCCTGGCGCATCGCGCCGACCGCCTGCAAGCGCTGCGGCGCGCCTTTCGGCAAGCCCCGCCGATGCCTTTCGTCAATCAGATAAAGCTTTGAACAAAAGCAAGTTTTTACTGGTTGTCTGACATATTTCCCGGGTGGTCGGCCTGCTACAATCGTTCCCGTTCTGTTGCGTTTGTTGGATTTTTTTACCGGGAGCAGGTTGTCATGAACGAAGTTGATGTGGGCTTTCAGATCCCCTTGTCGGTGCAGGAAATTCTGGAAGCATGTCCGAAATTTACCGTGGCCAGTACCTGGCAGGAGTTGTACGAGCTGGCGACGCGCGACGCCGTGAACGGCGTCCATGAGGTGGCCTACGAAGTGCCTGGCCGGGGCCGGGTGCTAGAGGCCAACGTGTGCCGGGTCAAGAACGGCATTGCGGCCAATTACGTCGAGCCCTACATGCGCCGCCGCGATCCCGATTGCATGGTCATCGCCGACGACCTGCCGACCGACAAGCCGCGCTTCGAGGACCAGTACGGCGAATCTTTCGAGCCACTGCGCGGCGAAACCTTTGCCTGGCTGAAGACCCAGGAGCTGGCGCTGTTTCCGTTTATCGCGGGAGTTCCCGGCATGGGTATGGATGCTCTGGTGGTGGCTCCGGCCAACGCCGGCTTCTTCGCCCTCGGGCTGGCCTTGCTGCAGGGGATCATGGACGAGAAGGCCTTGTCGGCGGACTTTGACCCGAAGGCCGTGATCTTCGTCGCGCCGCCGTTCCGCCATACCCATTTCAAGGGCAAGCAGATGGTGGTGCACAACCGCCGTCCCGGTCGGCACGAATTGTTCAGCTACAATCTCTATCCGGGCCCGAGTGCCAAGAAAGGCATCTACGGCGTACTGCTCGCCCTCGGTGAACGCGAGCACTGGCTGACCGCGCACTGTGCGACGGTGCAGGTCATCACCCCCTATGCGAACAAGCTGTGCATCATGCACGAGGGTGCCAGCGGCGGTGGCAAGAGCGAAATATTGGAGCAGGTGCATCGCCAGAAGGACGGGGCGCTGTTGCTCGGCACCAACGTCCTGTCGGGCGAACGCCGCACCCTGGTGCTGCCGCACAACTGCGAACTGCGCGCGGTGACCGACGATATGGCATTGTGCCATCCCTCGCTGGGCAAGAACGACGGGCGCCTGGCGTTGATCGATGCCGAACAGGGCTGGTTTGTGCGCGTCAATCACATTACCCGCTACGGCACCGACCCCAACCTCGAGAAGATGACCATCCATCCCAGCGAGCCGATGTTGTTTCTCAACATCGACGCCCACCCGGGTAGCACGGCGCTGATCTGGGAGCATATCGAGGACGAGCCCGGCAAGCCGTGTCCAAACCCGCGCGTCGTCATTCCGCGCAAGGCGGTGCCGGGCGTCTATCAAGGCGCCGTCAGTGTAGACATTCGCAGCTTCGGTGTGCGCTGTCCGCCGAACACCAGCGAAAACCCGACCTACGGTATCGTTGGCATGTTCCATCTGCTGCCACCGGCGCTGGCGTGGTTGTGGCGGCTGGTCGCACCGCGTGGGCATGCCAATCCGAGCATCGTGGCCACCGAAGGCATGACTTCTGAGGGCGTGGGGTCGTACTGGCCCTTCGCTACCGGACGCATGGTGGACCAGGCCAACCTGCTGCTCGACCAGATCGTCGCCACCCCGCGCATGAAGTACATCCTGTGCCCGAATCAGCACGTTGGCGCGTGGGAGACCGGTTTCATGCCGCAATGGATCGCCCGCGAATATCTCGCTCGTCGCGGTGGCGCGCGCTTCGCGCCAGAGCAGGTCACTCCGTCGCGCTGTCCGCTGCTCGGCTTTGCGATGAAGAGCGTGGTGGTCGAGGGACAGACCATTCCCGGGATCATGCTGCAGGTCGAGAAACAGCCGGAGGTCGGCAACGAGACTTATGATGCGGGCGCCAAGCAACTGACCGACTTCTTTCATGATGAGCTGAGGCAGTTCCTGCAAGACGACATCAATCCTCTGGGCCGCAAGATTATCGAGTGTTGCCTGGCGGGCGGTTCGGTCGAAGACTACGTGGCCCTGTTGCCGATCCAGGTTCTCGAAGAGGACGATTGACGCAGGAGTCCGGAAAATCCGACGAAGCTGAAGATTCCGACCCCTGGGCGCGCGTGCAGTCTCACGACCGCACGCGCCGTCGCTTGTTTCAGCTAACCGCCATGCCGACGCTCTCGCGCCGGGCAGCGGCGACCATTACCGCCACGGCGCACGAGGCCAGCCGGGTCATCACCGAGTCCGCGCGGCTGGTCAGGATGATCGGCACCTTCGCGCCGAGCACGATGCCGGCTGCGTCGGCACCGGCGAGGAAGGACAGGCTCTTGGCGAGCATGTTGCCTGCTTCGAGATCGGGGACCACGAGCACATTGGCACGGCCGGCCACCGGCGACTTGATCTTCTTGATGGCGACCGATTCCAGGCTGATGGCGTTGTCGAGCGCCAATGGACCATCGAGGATGGCTCCGGTGATCTGGCCCCGATCTGCCATCTTGCACAGCGCGCCAGCTTCGACGGTCGACGGCACCTTCGGGTTGACCGTCTCCATCGCCGACAGAATGGCCACGCGCACCTCGGGAATGTACAGCGCGTGCGCGAGGTCGATGGCATTCTGGATGATGTGTACCTTGTCTTCCATGCTCGGCGCGATGTTGATGGCGGCGTCAGTGACAATCAGGGTTTCCGCGTAGCTCGGAACATCCATGACGAAGCAATGACTGACCCGGCTCGCCGTGCGCAGCCCGATGTTGCGCGCGACGACGGCAGCCATCAGTTCGTCGGTGTGCAGGCTGCCTTTCATCAGCGCCTCGGCCTTGCCCTCGCGAACCAGCGCCACGGCCATTTCGGCGGAGGCCTCGCTGTGCGGGGTGTCAACGATCGGCAGCCCAGAAATGTCGATGCCATGTCCCCTGGCGATGGCTTCGATCCGCGCCTGTGGGCCGACCAGGATCGGCGCGATCAAGCCCATCTGTGCCGCGTCGATGGCGCCCCGTAGCGAGCTCTCGTCGCAAGGGTGGGCGACCGCCGTCGGCGTCGGCGGCAGCGCCTTGCATGCGTCGATCAGGCGCTGGTACTTCTCGTGCTTATGTTCCATGGTGGGTTCTCCCCTGCGATGTTGGTCGTTGGCTGGCTGGTGTCAGTCGGATTGCTCGCCGCCGCCAAGCACTGGCCAGCGTCGCTCAGCTCGCTGCTAGGCGCAGCCGGCAAAGGCGAACGCTGAAGTCGTCCGGGTCGTTGCTGATCGTGAAACCGAGGCCGGCCGCGAGCCGCAGCATCGGCTGGTTAACGGCGAGTACGAAGCCTTCCATCTCGTACAGCCCGCGTCGTCTGGCCGCCTCGATCAGCGCGGTCATCAGCACGCGCCCGAGCCCGCTGCGGCCGTGGTCGGCGGCAACGGTGATGGCGAACTCGCAGCGCGATGGATCGTTCCCGATCATGGCGATGCAGGTTCCAACGATGTCGATCCCGTCGGGCGCCCGAACCGTCGCCACGATGCCGATCCCATGCTCCGGGATTGTGGCGAGCGCCTTGCGCAACCGCTCGACATTCGGTTCACTCACGCTGCGCATGAAGCGCATGTAGCGGGCATCCGCGCTCATGCGCGCGAAGGCCTGCAGGAGTTCCGATTCGTCGGAGGGGCTGATGGCACGCAGGTGCACGCTGCGTCCGTCGCGCAGGGTGGCGTCGAAGGGGGCGAAAGTGTCGTTCATCGTCGCAAGCTCCCGATCCAGGCGGACGTGCTGCAGCCAGCGGCGGCGTCATCCGGCCGCTTGCGTGCCCAGGCGCATCATACCATCGGCGGCAAGGGGTCAGCGCTGCCCGGTGCCGGTTTTTCCGGTTCTCGCGTACCAGGCGATGAAGTCGCCGACGGCCAGCGGCGGCGAGAAGTGGTAGCCCTGACCCCATTGCACGCCGGCGGCGCGCAGCGCCTGCAACTGGGCGTCGGTTTCGATGCCTTCGGCGACGACGACCAGATCGCTGGCCTGCAGGAGTCCGGCCAGGCTGCGCAACCAGTCCGGGTGCGGGCACTCGGCGGTAACCTGGGCGGTCAGCAGGCGGTCAAGCTTGATGATATGGAAGTCGCAGCGCGAAATGAGCGCCAGATTGGTGCCGCTCATCGTCACGTCGTCGAGGGCCAGCTGGATGCCGCCGCGATGCATGCTGTTCAGGGCCATCAAACCAAGCTGGTCGGGAATTCCGCGCTCGGTCACTTCGAGAATCAGCTGCGAGCGAAACTCGCCGAGACCGGACTTGCCGGCGGCGTACTCCAGGCCGCCGCGACCGAGGATTTCGGGCGGTACATTGAGGCTGAGGTGTGCCTCGGGGTGTGTTCGTAGCCAGCCACCGACTTCCACGGCCAGGGTGTCGATCAGCCAGTAGGTGATCAGCCCGGAGAGCGGGGTGTTCTCCGCCTGCGGGATGAAACCGGCGGGAAGGACGACGGCGCCATCAGGGCGCCGCCAGCGGATGAGCGCCTCCGCCCCGAGGCAGGTCTGATCGCCGAGGCAAACGATGGGCAGGTACTCGATGAAGAACTCCCCCTTGTTCAGGCCATCGCGAATCGCGTTCAGCTCGGTCGAGGCTAGGGTCATGCGCTGACGGTCCTGGCAGGGGTCATGTTCCGGCGGCGATCAGCTTTCGTCCTCTTCAACGGGGTGTTGGCTCTCGTAGTCGCGGCCGTAGAGGACGGTCAGATCGGCCAGGCGTTCGGCGTGCCATGCCTTGACCTGATCCCAGCGATAACGCCATTCCCACGATCCCTCGCCGACACTCGGCTGGTTCATGCGGTGCGCGGTATCGAGGGCCAGCGCATCCTGCATCGGTATGACGCAGAACTGGGCCACCGAGGAGAAAGCGAGACGGATCAGATACCAGCACAGCTCTTCGCTGTTTTCACTGCCCACGCCGAGATAGGCGTGCACGCGCTCCTTCTCCTTCTGTTCGAGCGATTCCCACCAGCCGCAGGTGGTGTCGTTGTCGTGCGTGCCGGTGTAGACGACGGTATTGGCGTCGTAATTGTGCGGCAGGTAGGGGTTCCTTGCATCGTCACCGAAGGCGAAGTGGAGGATGCGCATGCCTGGCAGGCCGACGTCCTGGCGCAGCTTTCTGACCTTGTCGGTGATGATGCCGAGGTCTTCGGCGATGATCTTCAGCCTGCCGTTCTCGTCGGCCAGTTCGCGACGCATGGCGGCGAAGACCGCTTCGCCTGGCGCCGGTTGCCAGACGCCGTCGATCGCCGTTTCGGCGGCGGCCGGGATTTCCCAGTACGATTCGAAGCCGCGGAAATGGTCGATGCGCACGATGTCGCACAGCTTCATCGTCTGCCGCATGCGTTCTATCCACCAGCGGTAGCCCTCGGCAGCATGCGCCGACCAGAGGTAGAGCGGGTTGCCCCAGCGCTGCCCGGTTTCGCTGAAGTAGTCCGGCGGTACGCCGGCGACGACGCGCGGATGACCGCTCTGGTCGAGGTCGAAGAGCCCCGGGTTGGCCCAAACATCGGCGCTGTGCCCGGCGACGAAGATCGGCAGGTCGCCGACGATCTCGACGCGATTGGCGTTGGCGTAGGCCTTGAGCTTCGCCCACTGCGTGAAAAAGCACCACTGCGAGAATTTCCAGAAGTTGATCTCTTCGCCGTGCGTGACTTCCGCTTCGCGCAGCGCAGCCGCTTCGCGGTGCGCGAGCGCTGCCGGCCATTCCTGCCACAGAGTGCCATTTTCGCCCTGGTGGGCGATATCCAGGGCCATGAACAGTGCGTAGTCGTCGAGCCAGGCGCGCGAATCGGTGCAGAACCTGTCGTAAGCCGCGTGCTCGCGCGTCTTGCTGCCGGCGAAGAAGCGGCCGGCGGCACGCCGCAACTGGCCCATCCGGAACGGCCGTACGCCGGCATAATCGATGCGCTGCTCGGGAAAAGCCGGCGCTTCGGCGAGGTCGGCTGCGCTCAGCCAGCCGGCTTCCCGCAGGCTTTCGAGGTTGATCAGCAGTTCGTTACCGGCGAAAGCCGACGGGCTGGAATAGGGCGAGTTTCCCGGCCCGAGGCCGGTCAGCGGCAGCAGCTGCCACAAAGTCTGCCCACCGGCGACCAGCCAGTCGACGAAGTGAAATGCCGCAGCGCCAAGGTCGCCTGAGCCGTGCTCTCCGGGGAGAGACGTCGGGTGCAGGAGAATGCCGCTTTGGCGGGGGGGTGAGTTCATCCGGGTCCTTTTTATCTAGGCGAGGGCCGTTGCGCTCTGGTGAGCGACCGATGACGGCCATTGGGTGCGTTGGTCGGTGCCGCGGTCTTCTGGCGGCCGAGATGGGCAGAAAAGACGATGATCAATCGGGCAGTCGCGTAATCTTGTTTCCCTGCAGGCCAATCCCGGCCATCAGCCCGCTTTGGCCAAAGATCAGCGCGTAGATGTCGTCCCTGGCCGTTGTCGAGGTCAGTGATTTGGCCATGCCCTGGTCGACCACCACAATGGAGGGGCCGACGCCGACTTCGAAGCCTTCGTTCTCGCCGAGGGCCTTGAGCGCGCGGTCGTTCATGAAGAACATGGCATAACCGTACTGCTGCGCTCCAGCTTGCAGTCCATACGATGCGCCGGATGTGTTGTAGTAGCCAGTGGCTTTGCCGTCTGTGAAAAGCACGCCGTCTCCGTATTGCCCGCCGACGATGAGACCAGCCTTGGTGATCTTCGGAAAGACGAGGACGGCGACCGCGTCCCTGGACAAGGCCTTGGCGACGGGCTGCTTGGCGATCAGCTTCTGATAGGCCTTGCGCGCGTCTCGTTCGAGTGCCGAATGGTCTGCGGCGAGGGTGACCGTGGAGGCCAGCGTCGCGCTCATGGCGGCAAGCAGCAGCCAACGGCATGATGACGAGAATTGTGACAAAAATGTTCTGTTCATGGCGCTATCCCGGCGGAGGTGGTTGTGGAAAGTTCGTGTACGCGGCGTGTCGAAGCGTGATCATAAGCCAAAGTCTGCCCTTGCGGCTTGCCGCGACGACGCGATCTCGTCCCGCCGCCATGGCTTGCCCAAGCCGTTCGCGGTTGCGCAACGATACGCTAGAATGGCTATTCGCGTGCGACGCCGAGCCAAGCCGCTGTCGCCGCGGTTTTCGCGTGAACTTCGACGCGAGCGTAGTTTTTTCGCCGCTGCAACGCCACTGTCCGACCATAACGAGTGCACGACTACATCATGACCGTTTCGATCACCCTTGCCAGCTGTGCCGAAAGCCGGCGCGCCAATCTTCCTTCACCCGCTGTGGCCGCCTTGCCAAGGGCCATTGTCGCCACGGCGTCGCGCGCGACGCGAGCGGGAGGCTGAGATGGGGAGCGCGATTCTGGTCCTCAATGCCGGTTCATCGAGCCTGAAATTCTCGCTTTTTGACGCCGGCGCTCCTGGCGTCCTCAGCGCCGTCGCCGTCGGCCAGGTCGAGGGACTTGGAACGGCACCGCGCCTCAAGGCCAAGGGCCCCGATGGCCAAGTAATTCTTGATGAGCGACGGAGCACGACGGAAATCGGCAATCACGCGCAGGCATTGCAGGATATCGCCGCGCTCCTGGGTTCCCGCTTCGTCGGCACGAAGCTGGTGGGGGTCGGCCATCGCGTGGTGCACGGTGGTCCGGAGTATTCCGCGCCGTTGCTGATCACGCCCCAGGCCATGCAAGAGCTTGCGGCTTTCGTGCCGCTGGCGCCGCTGCATCAGCCGCACAATCTCGCGGCCATCCGCGCCGTCGAGCAGGCGAGACCCGGCTTGCCGCAAGTCGCCTGCTTCGATACCGCTTTTCATCGCACCCAGAACGAGGTCGCGCAGCTCTATGGCTTGCCCTACGAGTTCTACGAACGCGGTATCCGACGCTACGGTTTCCACGGGCTCTCGTACGAGTACATCGCTGCGACCCTTCCCGAGGTCGCTCCGGAAATTGCCGGCGGGCGTGTCGTAGTCGCCCATCTCGGCAGCGGCGCCAGCATGTGCGCGATGCACAACGGCCGCAGCGTCGGCAGTTCGATGGGCTTTACCGCGCTCGACGGGCTGATGATGGGCACGCGACCGGGCAACCTGGATCCGGGCATCGTCCTCTACCTGTTGCAGCAGGAGGGCATGAGCGCGAAAGAGATCGAGGACCTGCTCTACAAGCGTTCCGGTCTACTCGGCCTGTCCGGTATCGGTAACGACATGCGCGTCCTGCAGGAAAGTGACTCGCCGCGCGCTCGGCTGGCGATCGATCACTTTGTCTATCGCATCAGCCGCGAACTCGGCGGGCTGGCGGCCGTGCTCGGCGGCCTCGACGCCCTCGTGTTCACCGCCGGGATCGGCGAAAACAGCGCCTTGATTCGCCGACTGGTTTGCCAACAGGCGCAATGGCTGGGAATCGACCTCGACCCGCTGGCCAACGAGCAGTCCGTTGCGCGCATCAGCAGCGTCGGCAGCAGGGTATCGGCGTGGGTGGTGCCGACCAACGAGGAATTGATGATTGCGCGTCACACGCGGCAGCTGCTCGGCTTGTAATCACGGCCGCAAGCCAGCGGGCGCCGGGCGCTGCGAGAGCCGTCCGGGTGGCGATGCCTAGTGCGTCGCGGGGACCACGACGGCCGCGTGTTCCGGTGCGTCGGGTGGCAGCGCTTCGTTGCTGCGCGCGTAGCGTTCGATGCCCGGCTTGGCACTCAGACCATGCGCGACGATGCTCATCAGCACCGTGGCCATGACCGCCAGACGGATGGTGGTTTCGCCCGGAAGGTTGGGCTGCTGCTCCAGGTACACCAGGCCCAGCACGATCGACGCCAGGCCGCGCGGGCCGAACCAGCCGAGGAAGAGTACGCTCGCTCGACTGAGTCCGATGCCGGCAACCGCGACGCTTACGGGCAGCATGCGCACCACCGTCAGGCTGAGCAGCGCATAGAGCATGATGGCCGGCGTGAAATCGTGCCAGCTGCGCGCGAAGAGCAAACCGAACAGGAAAAACACAAAGAAGTTGAACAGCTGTCCCCAGCCTTCGGTGAATTCGACGCTGTGCCGCCCGACCTTCGGGAAGCCGACCTGCGCCGCCAGCCCGGAGACGAAGGCGGCGATGAACATGCTCGCTCCGGACTCCTCGGCGGCGAGTATGCACAGCAGCGGCATCGCCACCACGCCAAGCTGGCCAAGCTCGGGCGTCATCCACTGTCGGCGTTGTGCGAGTCCCATGAGCAGGCCGCCGCCGAGCCCGATGGCCAGCCCGATGGCCGTTCCGTAGCCAATCTGTTCGACGAGAAAATGCGCGAGTACGCCACGCGTACCGGCGCCTTCCTCGATCGCTGCGGCGAGAGCGATGAAGAGCATCAGGAAGGGAACGGCCAGCCCGTCGTTGAGCCCGGCCTCGACGTTCAGTGCCTGGCGTATGCGCGCCGGTACCTGCGGGCTGTTGACGATGACCTGCCCCAGGCCGGCGTCGGTCGGCGCGAGGATCGCTGCGAGGATGCCGGCCTCCCACCACGAAAGGTCGGTAAAGCAGGCCATCGCCGTCGCTGCCCCGAGCAGGATGGTGAGCAGCATGCCGGCGCTGAGCAGGCGTACCGGCAAGCTGTGGTTGTCCTGCAACGCTCGCCGGCTGATGTGCGAAGCATCGGTGAACAGGGTCATCACCAGTCCCACCTCGGCGATCAGCAGGAGAGCCTTGCGGTCGATGGACAGCTCCATGGACGCTTCGGGGAAGAGCAACATCAGCGCGCCGGCCGCGGTAAACAGGATCGGTGCGGTGACCAGCGAGCTCTCCAGCCGGCGCGACACCAGGCTGTAGCCGAAGACGAGGAGAATGAATGCTGCA
>Ga0078783_116_pt1 | contig 12744 bp, 13 predicted proteins | sample CanAccphospTypeI_FD_67363 | JGI IMG/M metagenome (GOLD analysis project Ga0078783, IMG submission 67363) | Unknown Accumulibacter genome from EPBR bioreactor metagenome
CCGGCGGACTCGATTACATCGGGGTAGATCGTTCCCTGCGCCAGCCATTTGGCGTTGGCGAGCTTCGCCGCCTCGGCCTGGAACACCGCGACGAACTCGCGGCCGATGATCTTTCGTTTCTGCTCGGGGTCCGACACCCCCTGCAGGTGGCCCATGAACTGCGCGCTGGCGTCGACATGCACCACCTTGACGCCAAGATTGCGGGCAAAGGTGTGCATGACCTGCTCGGCCTCGTTCAGGCGCAGCAGGCCGTTATCGACGAAAACGCAGGTCAGCTGGTCGCCGAGCGCGCGGTGGATCAGCGCTGCGGCGACCGACGAATCGACGCCACCCGAGAGGCCGAGGATGACCTCCTCGTGACCGACCTGGGCGCGAATCCTGTCCACCGCCTCGCCGACGTAGTCGGGCATGTTCCAGTCGTGGCCACAGCCGCAGATGTCGCGCACGAAGCGCCCGAGGATGTCCCTGCCCTTGAGCGTGTGCGTCACCTCGGGATGAAACTGCACTGCGTAGAGCCTGCGCTCCTCGTCGGCCATCGCGGCGATCGGCGTCGATGCGTTGCTGCCGATCAGCTTGAACCCCGGCGGCAGGGTGGTGACCTTGTCGCCATGGCTCATCCAGACGTCGAGCAGCCCGTGCCCTTCGCCGTTGCGTCTATCCTCGATTCCCCTGAACAACGCCGAGTGGCCGCGGGCACGCATTTCGGCGTAGCCGAATTCGCGCTTGCTCGAGCTTTCGACGCTGCCTCCCAGTTGCGCAGCCATCAGGTGCATGCCGTAGCAGATGCCGAGAACCGGGACGCCGAGTTCGAAGACCACTTGCGGGGCCTTGAAATCGTCGACGTCATAGACCGAATTGGGGCCGCCGGAGAGAATGATTCCCTGCGGCGCAAAGTCGCGGATGAACGCCTCGGAGACGTCGTAGGGATGCAGCTCGCAGTAGACCTGCTGTTCGCGGACGCGGCGGGCGATCAGCTGCGCGACCTGCGAGCCGAAGTCGAGGATCAGGATTCTCTGGTGGGACATGGCGACGCCTCAAATGAAGCGGGCGGCCCGTGGCCGCCCGTGAATCGTCGATCGATGCTCAATCGACGTGGTAGTTGGGGGCTTCCTTGGTGATCTGTACGTCATGGACGTGCGACTCGCGGACGCCGGCGGAAGTGATCTGGACGAAGGTCGCCCGCTCGTGCATTTCGGCGATCGTCCGGCAGCCGAGGTAGCCCATCGACGAGCGCAGGCCGCCCATCAGCTGATGAATGACTGCCAGCACCGAACCCTTGTAGGGAACGCGGCCCTCGATGCCTTCGGGGACCAGCTTGTCGACATTGGCGGTTTCTTCCTGGAAATAGCGGTCGGCAGCGCCGGCGGCCATGGCTCCGATCGAGCCCATGCCGCGGTAGGACTTGTACGATCGTCCCTGGAAAAGCTCGACCTCGCCGGGCGCTTCCTCGGTGCCGGCGAAGAGGCCACCGAGCATGACGGCGTTGCCGCCGGCGGCAATCGCCTTCGAGATGTCGCCCGAATAGCGTATGCCGCCGTCGGCGATCATCGGCACGCCGCAGTCCTTGAGGGCGTCGTGGACGTTCTGGATGGCGGTGATCTGCGGGACGCCGACGCCGGCGACGATGCGCGTGGTGCAGATCGAGCCCGGGCCGATTCCCACCTTGACGCCGTCGGCACCGTGGTCGACCATCGCCAGCGCGGCTTCCGCGGTGGCGATGTTGCCGCCGATGACCTCGACGTCGGGGAAGTTCTTCTTGATCCACTTGACGCGGTCGAGCACGCCCTGCGAATGGCCGTGTGCGGTATCGACGACGAGGACATCGACGCCCGCTTCGGCGAGCAGTTCGACGCGTTCTTCGGTGCCCGGGCCGACCCCGACGGCGGCGCCGGCACGCAGCGCCCGGAGGCGTCCTTGCTGGCGTTCGGGTGTTCGGTGGTCTTGATGATGTCCTTGACGGTGATCAGGCCGCGCAGTTCGAAAGCGTCGTTGACGACCACCACGCGTTCGAGACGATGCTTGTGGATCACCGCCTTGCCTTCCTCGACGGTGGCCCCTTCGGGAACGGTCACCAGCCGACTCTGCGGCGTCATGATGTTGCTCACCGGTTGGTCGAGATTGGTTTCGAAACGCAGGTCGCGGTTGGTCACGATGCCGACGACGACACGGCCGTCGAGCACCGGCACGCCAGAGATCTTGTGCAGGCTGGTGAGCGCGAGCACGTCACGCACCGACATTTTCGGGGAAACGGTAATCGGGTCCTTGAGGATTCCCGATTCGAAACGCTTGACCTTGGCGACTTCGGCCGCTTGCGCCTTGGGCGTGAGGTTCTTGTGTACGATTCCGATGCCGCCTTCCTGCGCCAGGGCGATGGCCAGGCGCGCCTCGGTGACCGTGTCCATGGCCGCCGAGACGAGCGGCAGATCGAGGCTGATGTTGCGCGTCAGACGCGTTTTGAGCGTCACGTCGCGGGGCATTACGGAAGAATGGGCGGGAACGAGGAGTACATCGTCGAACGTCAGCGCCCGTTGGATTAAACGCATAGCCTTTGATCCGAGGTCACAAAAACGTATTATACAGCGTGCTCCCTTACCGCTGACCGCCCATGAAGCGCATTGCTCTTGCTGCCGCCACGCTGCTTGCCGCCTTCGCCGCGCAGGCACAGATCTATCAATGGCAGGATGAAAACAACAAGACGGTGATTTCCGACCGACCGCCGCTTGGGAAGGTCAAGGGCGAGCGGCAAATCGAAGCCGAGGCACCGGCGGCAGCCGGCGCAAACGGCAAGACGCTGGCGGACCGCGAGATGGACTTTCGCAAGCGGCAGAAGGAAGCCCGGGAAGGCGCCGAAGAGGCCGAAAAGGAGCGGCTCGTCGCTGCGCAGAAGAAGGAACACTGCGACGAGGCGCGTCGCTCGCTGCAGATGCTGGAGTCGGGCGAGCGCGTGGCGATGCGTGACAGCAGGGGCGAACGCTACTTCCTGGATGACGCCCAGCGCGCGCAGGAGATCGTCAAGCTGCGCCAGGACGTGCAGGCCAACTGCCGCTGAGCGAAAGACGCGCGAAACACGCACAAGAGACGCACAAAACGGCAGAAAACCACGGCAAGTGAGGACGGCTACTCGCCCTCGCCAGCGCCTTTTTTCATGACCTTGCCTTCGGCGGCGCGTTGCTTGCGCACTTCTTTCGGATCGGCGATCAGCGGCCGGTAGATCTCGACGCGGTCCTGATCGCGCAGCACGGCGTCGGCTTTGCTGAGTTTGCCGAAAATGCCGATCTTGTTCCTGGCGAGGTCGATTTCCGGATGCTTTTGTAGCAAGCCCGAAGCGTCAATCGCCTGCCGCACGGTGCTGCCTGCCGGTAGCTGCAGCTTGACCAGCTGCTGCTTGTCCGGCAAGGCGTAGATCACGTCGATGGCGAGCAGTTCAGGCATGGGGCAAGCCGTGAACTTCGTTGGCGCGTTTCACGAAGGCATCGACGAAGGTGTTGGCGATCTGGCTGAACACCGGACCAATGACTTTTTCGAACATCTTGCTGGAAAACTCGTACGACAGCTGGAACTCGATCTTGCACGCGTAGTCGGCCAGCGGCTTGAAGCGCCACAGACCGTCAAGGCGACGGAACGGGCCATCGACGAGGCGGATTCTCATCCACTGTGGCGACTCCTTGTCGTTCTCGGTGGTGAAGTGCGAGCTGACATTGCGGTAGCTGATGTGCAGGGTGGCGACCGTTTTCTGCTCGTCGCGAAACTCGCAGCGCGTCTGGCTACACCACGGCAAAAACATCGGATAGTCCTCGACGCGGTCGACGAGGTCGAACATCTGCTGCGATGAACGTTCGATCAACACCGATTTCTTGACCATGGCCATCCCCTGCCGTACTCCGTCAATCCTGTAGAATCAAACATTCTAGCATTCCACACCTTCAATTTCCCGAGAAAAGGCACCATGAGCATCGTCGCCAACAAGAAGGCTTTTCATGACTACTTCATAGAAGAGAAGGTCGAGGCGGGCTTGGTTCTGGAAGGCTGGGAAGTGAAGGCGATTCGCGCTGGCCGGGCGAGTATCAAGGAGGCCTATGTCGTCGTCCGCAATGGCGAGGTTTTCCTCTTCGGAATGCACATTACGCCGCTGATGGAGGCGTCGACCCACGTCAAGCCGGACGCGGTGCGCACCCGCAAGCTGCTCCTGCACGCCAAACAGGTCAGCAGGATGATCGGCCAGGTCGAGCGGGCGGGATATACGCTGTTGCCGCTCGACCTGCATTTTCAGCGCGGGCGTATCAAGGTCGAGATTGGTCTCGCCAAGGGCAAGAAGCAATACGACAAGCGGGAAGCCGACAAGGACCGCGATTGGGTGCGTGAAAAGGCGCGCCTGATGCGCGCCAAGGTCTAGTCTCGTGCCGCCTTCCTGATGCGGCTCTTGGCAACTGCTGAAAGCAGTGCGAAAACCCTGTGGTGGCTGGAATTCGCAGGGTCCATGCCGCGGCGGCCCTCGTAGTCACCCCTGGCGCTCGTGCCCCACACCCCGTCATTGCGAGGAGGCGAAGCCGACGCGGCAATCCAGAGGTCTTGCTCTTCGCGTCGTCGATGCGGCGGAAAATAGTAAGAGGATGGAACTGGATTGCCGCGTCGGGCGCGCCTCCTCGCGATGCCGAGCGTGTTGCCACCTTAACTGAAGTGGCGCAGGGAGCGCTGCTGTCGCTGCTCCGAATCGGCAGCTTCCTCGAGTCGCTGGCGGACGAAGGCGATGTGTGTCTGCGCCGCCAGGCGGGCGGTTTCCGGTTGGCGGGCGCGAATCGCGTCGCGGATGGCCAGATGCTGCGCCATCAGTTGCCGCCCGGTCTCCGCGCTGACCGCGATCTCGCGAAGATTGCGTCGTACATGCTCGTGCAGCAGTCGCAGGACACTCCCCACCAGATGACCGAAAAGCACGTTGTGCGCCGACTCGGCAATGGTCAGGTGAAAAGCGACATCGGCAGCGACCTGCGCATGGCGGTCGTCACTGCCGTAGGCGGCGTCAAGTTTCGCGTACGCCTGTTCGAGACGTTCCAGGTCGCTCTCGGTTGCCCGTCGCGCGGCCAGTTCGGCGGCCGACGCCTCGATCAGGTAGCGGAATTCAAGGACATCTTCCTGCAGGCAGGGGTGTTGATCGATCAGTTGCTGCCAGGGATCCGCGAAGCTGGCTTCGAGCCTGTCGGTGACATAGGTGCCGCCGCCGTGGCGGCTGACGAGCAGGTCGCGCGAGACGAGCTTCTTGATGGCTTCGCGCAGTGACGGGCGCGAGACACCCAGTTCGATGGCCAGTTCGCGTTCGGCGGGCAGGCGGTCGCCGGGTTTCAGGGAGCCCTCGAGAATGCGCGTCTCGATCTGATGGGCGACGGCATCCGGGATGCGCGGGAGTGTGAGCTTGGCATAATTCATGTTAGTTTGTCGGGGTCCTTGGCGCGCGCGCCAGAATTGTTTCAGGTGAGCAGTGGTCTTACCAATTCTCTCCCTGGCGAAGTCTGAGAATATTTTGCTGGCCTCTTCGCTTTGCCAATCAGATCAGGCAAGTGTAACGTCAAAGGCTGGAGCAGGGGTGTGCAACGGCACGAAAATGGCGGTAGATTGACAAAAGCGCGGGGCGCAATTAGAGTGGTGTGAAATTGGTCTTACCACTTTGTTGGGCAATGGCAGAGGAGACGAGCATGAACACAACAGGCAGCCGCCACTATCCGGATAAGCCGGCCAAGGTCTACCTTTTTGGCACCTGTCTGATCGACATGTTTTGTCCGGAAGCGGGCATGAATGCCGTCCACCTGCTCGAGCGCGAGGGAATCGAGGTGCTTTTTCCGGCCGACCAGACCTGCTGCGGGCAGCCGGCGCACAGTAGCGGCTTTCCCGAACAGGCGCGCGCCGTCGCCCTGGCGCAGTTGCAGCTCTTTCCGGAACCCTGGCCAGTGATCGTTCCCTCCGGTTCCTGCGCGGGCACCATGCGCCACCACTATCCGGAGATGTTTGCCGACGATGCGCGCCTGCACGCGCAGGCCAGCGCGCTCGCCGAGCGGGTTTTCGAGCTCAGCGAGTTCCTGGTGCAGGTCGCCAGGGTCAGTCTGACTGATCGGGGTGGGCCGGCACGTGTTGCATTGCACACCTCATGCGCGGCGCGGCGCGAGATGGGTACGCACGAGCACGGGCGCGAACTGCTGGCGCAGCTGGCGGCGGTGGAAGTGGTGATCCACGAACACGAATCGGAGTGTTGCGGTTTCGGCGGCACCTTCTCGCTGAAACACCCGGCGATCTCTTCGGCGATGGCTGGCGACAAGGTCGACGCGCTCAAGGAGACCGGTGCCGAGACTTTCCTGTCCGCCGATTGCGGCTGCATGCTCAGCCTGAACCACACCTTGCAGAAACGGCGGGACGGTTTTCAAGGCCAGCACCTGGCGACTTTCCTGTGGCAGAGGACGGGCGGCGAAGGGGGGCAGCGATGAGCGCGCGTGACAACATCCTGCGCCGGCTGCGCGCCGCGCCGCAAGGCGAGGCGCCGCTGGCGCCCGACGTGTCTGCTTTCTACGCGGCGGTCAACGCCTCGGCGCCGCCCAGCACGCGGGCGTCGAGAATCGAGCTGTTCTGCGAGAAAATGGCTTTCTGGCGCGGCGAGGTCGTCCGCGTGAGACGCGCCAACTGGCCGCAAGAGCTGCGCCAGATCTGTGTAGAAAAGGGCGTGCGCTCGCTCCTCCACGGCGAAGCGAGCGTGCACGCCGAAGCGCTGAAGGCAGCCGGCATCGCCGGGCTCAAGCCTTACGATCGCCCGCTCGGCGAGTGGAAGAAGGAGCTCTTCGAAGACACCGACGCCGGCTTCACCTCGACCCGCGGCGGTATCGCCGAAACCGGCACGCTGATCGTTTGGCCGGACGCCAGCGAGCCGCGGTTGATGTCGCTGGTACCGCCGATCCATTTCGCGCTGCTCGACGCCGACCAGCTTCACGACACGCTCTTCGACGCCATGCACGCGCAGCGCTGGAGCGACGGCATGCCGACCAATGCGCTGCTCGTTTCCGGTCCGTCGAAGACCGCCGACATCCAGGTCACCCTGGCCTACGGCGCGCACGGTCCGAAGGAGCTGGTGGTGCTCTTGCTGGTCAATGAGGAGGAAATGCAATGAACAGCCAGCCGCTCGATTTCGTCCCGGCCAGCGAGTTCAAGCAGCGTGCTGCCGACGCCGTCGCCGACGACCACCTGCGCAAGAGCTTCCGCGGCGCGATGGACTTCCTGATCGGCAAGCGTGCCGCCCAGTTTCCCGATGCCGCGGCGCTCGAAAGCCAGCGCTCGCTCGCCGAGCACATCCGCAAGTACAGCCTGGCGCGGCTGCCCGAACTGCTCGAACAGCTCGAGCGCAAGCTGACCGACAACGGTGTGCAGGTGCACTGGGCCGAGACTGGCGAAGAAGCCTGCGCGATCATCGTCGGCATCGCCCAGCGTCACTCGACGAAGCTGATGGTCAAGGGCAAGTCGATGGTCAGCGAGGAGGTCGAGCTCAACCACGCCATGGCCGACGCCGGTATCGACGCGCTGGAGAGCGACATGGGCGAGTACATCGTCCAGCTCGACGGCGAGAAGCCCTCGCACATCATCATGCCGGCAATTCACAAGACCAAGCAGCAGATCGCCCGCCTGTTCGCCGACAAGGTGCCCGGCGCCGGCTACACCGAATCGGTCGACGAGCTGATCGGCATCGGCCGCGCCGTGCTGCGCGAGAAGTTCATGAGCGCCGAGGTCGGCCTGTCCGGCGTCAATTTCGCCGTCGCCGAAACCGGTACCCTGTGCCTGGTCGAAAACGAGGGCAACGGGCGCATGTGCACCACCGTGCCCGAGGTGCATATTGCGATCACCGGCATCGAGAAAGTGGTCGACAAGCTCGACCACGTACCGCCGCTGTTCGGACTGCTGACCCGCTCGGCGACCGGGCAGGCGATCACCACCTACTTCAACATGATCAGTGGTCCGCGCAAGCCGGGCGAGAAGGACGGCCCCGGCGAGATGCACCTGGTGCTGGTCGACAACGGGCGCACGCAGGCCTACAGCGACGAACAGCTGCGCTCGACGCTGCAGTGCATCCGCTGCGGCGCGTGCATGAACCATTGCCCGGTGTATACGCGCATTGGCGGCCACGCCTACGGCACGACCTATCCCGGTCCGATCGGCGAAATCATCTCGCCGCACATGCTCGGACTGAATGCCACCCACGTCCTGCCGACCGCGTCCAGTCTCTGCGGTGCCTGCGGCGAGGTCTGCCCGGTGCGCATCCCGATTCCCGAGCTGCTGGTCCGCCTGCGCGAGGAGGCGCAGCACGATGCGCGTCCCGGACACGCACCGCTGCGCGGTCAGGGCGCCGCCAAGAGCCGCCTGGTCGATGCCGTGTGGTCGGGGTGGGCAGCCCTGTACACGCGCCCGGCGCTGTATCGGGCCTTCGGCTGGCTGGCGACGCGTTTCCGTGCGCTGACCCCGCCGATGCAGGGCGGCTGGACAGTCAGCCGCACGCCGATGAAGCCGGCAGCGCGAACGCTGCACGAGCTGATGGCGGCGAGAAGAAAACGGTGACGCGGTCGCTCGGCGCCGGCCGATTTACCGGCGCACGCGCAGGCGGCCCGCACAGCGCGGTGGCGGTGCCGCTCCGGTGATCTCCGGTCGCGGCGAATAGACTGAGAACGCATAACCGGCGAACTTTTTATTCTTTTGCAGTCTTTGGAGTTTGCGCTACCTTGGCGCGCCCGGTTCGTCTCCATCTATTGCAAAGACCCGTCGATGCCGCTTCCCGAGTCCCTCCACGCCGTGATCGTCGGCCTGACCCTGATCGCCCTGTTTGCGTGTTTCGTACGCGAATGGCTGAAGCCGGATATCGCGGTGATGAGCGCAGTGGCCCTGCTCATGGCCCTCGGCCTGCTGTCTCCGAAGCAGGTGCTCAGCGTCTTCAGCAACAGCGCGCCGATTACCATTGCCTGCCTGTTCATCATCAGCGGGGCGCTGAGCAAGACCGGTTGCGTCGATCGTCTCGGTGACTGGCTGGGGGCGATGGCCGGCCGCAGCGAGCGTCGGCTGCTGTTGGCCATGCTCGCCGTGGGTTTGCTGGTGTCGCCGTTCATCAACAATACGCCGGTGGTGATGGTGATGATTCCGGCGGTGATCTCGATCGCCGGGCGATACGGCGTCGCGCCATCGCGGCTGCTCATTCCGCTCTCGTACGCGACCATTCTCGGCGGCATGATCACCATGGTCGGGACCTCGACCAACATCCTCGTCGATGGCGTTGCGCGTCAGCAGGGGCTCGCGCCGTTCCGGATGTTCGAGGTCAGTGCTCCGGCCATCGTCATTGCCTTGATCGCCTGTGCCTTGATTCTCTGGCTGGCGCCGCGCTTCCTGCCCGCGCGCGAAACGCTGACGCAGCAGTTCACCGGCAGCGGCGACCGCCTGTTCATGAGCGAGCTGTTCGTGCCCGAGGGCTCGCACCTGGCCGGACAAACCCTGCACGAGGCGCGCCTGGCCAACGGCACGATCAAGGTGCTGAAGCTGTTTCGCGGCGACGACGAGTGCTCCGCGCCATCGCCAGAGACCGCACTGATGGTCGGCGACCGCCTGGTGGTTCACAGCCGCAGCAGTGCGATGATGGATCTGCGCAGCAGTACCGATCTGATGGGGGTACAGGCGCAGGTGACCGATCGGCATGACCTGGAAACGCTGCGCCGGCGTGGCGTGTTGATGGTCGAGGCGATCGTCGGCCAGACCTCACGCTATGTCCTGCGCCCGATCCGCGACCTCGACCTCGCCGCCCGCTACGGCATCCACCTGGTCGCCGTGCATCGCAAGAACGCCTCGATTGCCGACATCGGCGACGACTTTCAACTGCAGTTCGGCGATGTCCTGCTCGTCGAAGGAACGCTGGCTCAGGTCAAGCGCTTCTGCGAGAACGGCGATCTGTTTGCCATCACCGAGGGGCACGCACCGGCGAACAATCATCGCCAGGCACCGATTGCGCTGGCCACCATCGTTGGCGTGATGACGCTGGCGGCGTTCAACGTGATGCCGATCGAAGGGCTGGCGATCATCGGCGCGGTGGTCGTCGTGGCGACCGGTTGCCTGCGCGCCGACGAGGCCTACAAGTCGATCGAGTGGCCGATTCTGGTGCTCATTTTCGGCATGTTGGCATTGAGCATCGCCATGCACGGTTCCGGGCTCGACCGATTGCTGGCCAGCGCGCTGGTCGACGTCGGCGGTGGTTTGTCGCCGTGGATGATGCTCTCGCTGGTGTTTCTGATCACCTCGATAGCCACCGAGTTCATCAGCAATAATGCCGTGGCGGTGTTGTTCACGCCGATCGTGATCGGCATCGCCGAGCATCTGGGCGTCGATCCGCGCCCCTTCGTCGTCGCCGTGATGTTTGCCGCCAGCGCCAGCTTCGCAACGCCGATCGGTTACCAAACCAATACCCTGGTCTACACCGCCGGCAATTACCGCTTCACCGATTTCGCCCGCCTCGGCATCCCGCTCAATCTGCTGGTCTGGCTTACGGCGAGCGTGCTGATCCCCATTTTCTGGCCGCTGACGGCGGTTTGAGCGAAGGCGCTGGTGTAGTGTTTCATTCTTGATGCGACTTTTGCGACTGCTGAAAGCAGGGCGAAAACCCCGTGGTGGCTGAAATTCGCATGCTCCGCCGGGGCGGCCCTCGTCGCCACCCCCGGCGCTCATGCCCCACACACCGCCATTGCGAGGAGGCGAAGCCGACGCGGTAATCCAGAGGTTTTGCTGTTCGCGTGGTCGATGCGGTGGAAGATAGCAAGAGGATGGAACTGGATTGCCGCGTCGGCTGCGCCTCCTCGCAATGACGAGCGGGCTGACGTGTTGCCGCCTTTCCCGACGAGACTCTCAGCAAGCCAGACAGCAGCGCGCAACCCCTGTGGTGGCTGGGATGTCCATGTTCCACCCAGCGTGCAACACTACATCAGCGCCCTTCGCCCGTTTCGCTTGCGCTTCGTTCGCTTGCTTTCCGTCAGGCGAAAAAAAGCCGACGCTGGGCGTCGGCTTTTCCGTGTTGCGATGAAGCGATCAGGCAGTCTTGCGGCGGCGCGAGGCACCCAGACCCGCCAGGGCAAGGCCCAGCAAGGCGAGTGAAGCCGGCTCCGGAATCTGGGTACCCGGGATGTTGGTCGTCACGGCGTTCTGGCTCATCTGAACGTTGCCGGTACTGGCGAAGGTCAGGCCGGTGACGAAAGCCAGGGGATCCAGGGGGTCGAGCATGGCGCTGGTTTCGATCCCGAGAATACGGAAGCGATCGACACCGAGACCGCCGAAGAAATGCTCGATTCCGGCGGCGAGGACCCCGTCGAGCAACCAGTTGCTGCCGTCCCACAGATAGAGGTCAAAGAGGCCATCGCCGATATTTGGCAGCAAGACCGACGCGAACAGCGGGCCGGAGCTGACCAGGTAGTCGTAGCCGGTGGCGACGATCGGGTCAATGAAGATGCGCTGATTCAAGACGATGTTGAAGTTGAAGTCCCAGCCGTTCGCAGTGGCCACCGGCAAGAGCGGGTTGCTGGCGCTTGATCCGTTGGGCGGCGTGCCGCCATCGCGAAAAGCGAAGGTCCACAATCCCGGCGAGGCGAGAGCAACGTTGCTGGTGTTGACCAGTTGCAGAACGTCGTTGGTGAACGAACCCGGCAAGGCGAAGAAGTTGGTGCCGTCGCCGGCGTCGAAGCCCGCCTGTGCCGGGGTACCGCCGAGTCCGGCGACGCCGCCGCTCGCGCTGCCGGTGGTCCATTGCAGGATGTTGTAGCGGAAGTCGGCATCGAAATTGCCGGCGCCCGTCTCGGCCCGGTTGCGCAGGACGAGCTGGAAGTCATTGATCTTGTCGACGTTCCGGTTGTAGTAGCCCACCTGGTCCCAGGTGACGACCACGGTATTCGCATTGGGCGAAGCGACATAAACGTTGTTGCTGAAAGGAGGGCCGCCGGTTTGGCCGCGGGTGTCAACGTCTGCCCAAAACGGCGCGATCATCGGCTGGTTCGAGATCGGGAAGGCCTGGGGGGTGAATGAGCCTACCTGAGAATTGAAGGTGATGTTGCCGTTGTTGTTGATATAGAACTGGTTGTAATTATTGCCGAAGAAATTGACGTCGAAGGGCAGGTTGATCAAGTTCGACGAGCCGTCATCGTTGGCCAGCATGGCGAGATCGCCGTAATTGCGATCGCCGCCGAAGCCGTTCAACAGCGGCACGGCGAGTGCGCCTTGCGTTCCGGCCGCCATCAGCAGGGCTGCAATGGCGAGTTTCTTGATGCTTGGGGTTTTCATGGTGCCTCCTTGGCTGGATCATGGGCAACGCCGAAACGGGTCTTCAGCGGTGGTGATTTTCTGAGGTGGATGCTCCGCGGGCGGGGCATAAACGCAGTTTCTGCATGAGAATACAAAGCATAAGTCGTGCCAGTTTATGTCGAGATTCACTATTCATTGAAAAACAAGGTCTTGAAAGGTGCGTGTGGGAATCCGCCCGTGGTCGTGTACCGCGGGCTGTAAAATTTTCCGACAAATCAGGGAAAATAATCGACTCAGGTCGCGTGCACGGCACGGCATTTTTCGGGCGGGGCGTGAAAGATTTCCTGTTTTTTTGCGCGCGAAGGTGGCGGCGTGCGGCCAGGGCGGCCAGGGCGGGAACGAGCAGGCGCCGCTACTCGGCCAGAGCGGCGCGAAAGCGGCGGCTGCGGAGCGGTCGGCAGG
>Ga0078783_106_pt21 | contig 12310 bp, 8 predicted proteins | sample CanAccphospTypeI_FD_67363 | JGI IMG/M metagenome (GOLD analysis project Ga0078783, IMG submission 67363) | Unknown Accumulibacter genome from EPBR bioreactor metagenome
TCGTTGGCCGTTCATCACAAGAAGGCGCTGTTTCATGGGTTGATCCTATCCGAGAGAGTGCCGCCACATGGCTGCCAGGTAGAGCGGCGTGCACAATGAAGTTCACTACCTGCAGGGTAAAAACAGCGTGCAAGTCTAATACGATAGGTCGCAGTTGGAAACTACGAAGAAACGATTATTCGTTTCTAAACAGACCGTTACGCGGCTTTGCGCGAGCCGTCGAGAAAACAAAAGTCGTCCAATAACTCATTGACTTAGCATCTTCAGGAGTGGCTTTCGGATGGGTGCAAGCGCTTCGACTTTATCGGTCTTTCGGGAAATCCTTTTCGGACGCTCTACCGGCCACCCGCCCTGTCTTGACGGCTTCGAGAAGACCGCGCTGCTGCTCCTTCAACGCCTCAACCTGACCGCGCCAGTTTGAAGCTTCCTCGCGGGCCGCTCCGGCCTCTTTGCGCGCTTCGTCGCGCTCCATCTGCGTCGCTGCAAGACGCTCGGCAGCGCGATGCGCCTCCTGGGCGGCAGTCTTACGCTGTTCCTGATGCGCCTGCTCGGCAGACTCGGCCTTGGCCCGTAGGGCCGCAACCTCGGTGCGCACCTGCGCAGCATCCTGGTGAGCAAGGTCCAGCTCTGCCCGCAAATCTGCCGCTCGGCGATCAATTTCGATAGCCCGCTGCTCGGCGATGGTCGCCCGACTTTCGGCAGCCAGCTTGGCATTCACCGTTTCTTGAAGCTGCTGCGCGAGTTCGGTCGAGCACTTCTGCTCGGTATGATTCTGGGCGGTTAACTCCTCGATTTGCCGACATGCGGTCTCCAGTTCGACCGCCTGGGCATCGTAGGCATCGCCAAGCTGCTTGTTGAGCGTTTCCGCCTCGGCCCGCTCGGCCTCCCACCCGGCTTGCGCAGCGCGCAGCGATTCGTTGGCCGTGTCCTGGGCGGACTGCCACAAGGCGGCCAGCGCCTGGCTATGAAGCTGATGGACAGCATCCGGAACAGTGATCGCCACCGGCGCCGCCTGGGCTGTCTGCGCGCGCCGCCACTGCTTCATCGCGGTAGCGGCATCGTTCATGTTGACCTTGGACGCCTTGCGGACGGCGTCCACCGTAGGAAAGGATCCCCGGCCGGCCTGCTCATAGAGCGAGTCAGCGGCAGAGAAAATGCGGTCTCGCGTGTCCTTGTTCAGTTCCATGTGCGGCGGCTCCTTCGGCATAAAACGGTATAATAACGCTAGAATGTATATTCTTCTTATTCTTCTTATTTTTTAAGGCTTACTGGGGCTGGGGTACGCCCACTGAAGCCGAAAGCGAGGTCGGACGTTGCTTATTTTGGTACAGGGGAACGGCAGGCCTCAACGCTCACGAAAACGGACCCTTTTTTGCTCACGAAAATTGACCCACCGTTGGCGCGCGCCAACACCCAGCTTTTCGCCTCGGAGCGGGGTCAAGGGCGGGCTGCGGTTTTTGCAGCCCGGCGCAGCGTACCCTTGACGCCGTGTAGAGGCGAGTACGCTCGGGAATGGCTGTGTGCGCGGCATTTTCGTGCGCACAGCCATGACGACTAGGCGGGTCCGGTTTTGTGAGCAAAAGTGGGTCCATTCCCGAGAGCGTCAAGGGGCAGGGCGTTTGGCGAGTTTCTTGGCCTGCGGAACGAACTAATAGTGGCGGCTTCCGGCCTGCCGGGAGGCGTCCGCTCAATGAAGGAGTTGGACGATACACCGCGGCTGATAAAGTCTGACCCGCGCAGGAAGCACTATTGAAGCCGCGACAGCGACAATTAGGCGACGCGTGCCCAGCCGCGCGGGTGCACCGCCCTCACATTGGAAGCAGCGCAAGCGAAGCTAGCCACTTCACCATCTCCGCTTGCCGTGCTACCCCAAGCTTGTGCATGGCGTTATTCAGCTGCGTCTTGACCGTCGCGATACCCTTGTTGTGCGCCAAAGCGGCACTTTCGACGCTATGGCCGGCGAAAATTTCCCAAGCGACCGCCTCCTCGGCACTGGTGAGGCCGAAAAGTCTGCCCAGAATCCCCATATTAGCGACACCCACTGGCGACGATGGGCTACTCAATTGCATCAGAACAAACCGTTGCCGGCCAGGGTCGTTGCCAGGCAGACGGACATCGATCGGGCGCAAGGCAGCGATCCAGGCGCCGGATCGCCCGGCCAGACGCAGAACACAGGATTTGTCGTCGGGAGCGAGCGCCCCCAGAGTGTTTGCGAGCCGGACACGCGTATCGCTTTCGACGCCCTGCAATACCCCGCCATGGACCGTCAGCACACTGCCGCTACGCACCAGTTTCGAAGCGGACCGATTTGCGCGCAGGAGATCGCCCTTGGCGGTCAATAGCAGCATCGGTGTCACCGCGAAGTCAAAAACCGTACGCAGAGCCGAGTCCACAAGTGGTTCGCTGGCCACCAGACTACCCAGCTTGACACTCGTCAGCGAGTCTATCCTTCGCTCCAGAAGAGCGAGCTCGTCGGGAGCAAATGGAGCGTCGCTAGCGCCGCGCTGAAAGCCGCAGTTAACCGACGCGCCGCCCCGCAACTGCCAATTCCCAATGGCGATATGACGTATGCCGTAGGGTTTCAGAAAGCCGTGCTGCATGTCATCCAGCCGAGCGAAAGCAGGGTCGTGCAAGGTATCGAGTGCGTGAAACCTGCCGGGGTGCAAGCCAGCCAATATGCGCGATAAGGGGCAGCAAGAGGCATAGCGATAGCGGTAGTCCTCGACCAACTCCGCCGGTAGGCCCACCGTGATCGGCTTCGGCTCGTCGCCTCGCGCGATATCAAGCACCAGCCCTGCACCGCGCGCCAACACCTCATCACAAATCACGCGAAGCTCACATCGCAATCCCTCCATCTGATTCCGTATGGCTTCTTGCATGACCGCCCTCCCTATTCAGCCATCATACGTTTGCATGAGACAAGCACCCAGGACAGCATTAGCGTAATGCGCTATGCATCATGGCAGAAATCCCAAAAAAAACAATTGGAACCGATGCCATTGGCAGGAAGCCCACCGGGCCGGCACTGTCGCGAACAGCGCGGCAGTACGGAGCCTTCCTACGTTTGAGGGATTCTCTCCGTCGATTCGGCCGAATAGCATCCCGCCGTCAAGCGCTTAGAGCGTGGACGATCGCCGACTCAGGGAGGGAACGCGGCGTCGAGCCGCTTACGATGGCAATCAAGTCGCCGATTGGCAGTCGCGTACTCACGACCAGCCCGCAAGCGGAGGGACCTTCTAATGAGACGAAAAGCCATTGAGCAGCATCGCCGCGATCGTCTTCTCGTCTTGCCGTTGTTGCTGGGTGCACTGATCTCGGGATGTGTTAGCAGGATCAGTCCGCAGATTTTCCCGCCCGCGACGCCGGCGTCCGAAGAACTTCGCAGTCAGCTCAGCGCGCCACTCGATTGCCGTGAGTATTCGCTGCCGGGCGCCAAGCCGCTTGCTCTAGAGCGGCGCCTTGCCAACCAGAACCGGCTTTGCGTCGATCGCGCGCGTGCCGACCTGCTGCGGCAAGAGTATGTCAGCGCCGTCGTCGATCATTCGACCGAGAACAGCGTCCTGTCGGCCGTGCTGCTGGCGATAGCTGGCGCGGCGGGCTACCAGTTGCTCAAGAACGGCTTCGATGGAACGACGACCACACTGAACTATCTGGCGGCCACCGGCGCAACGGTCTACGGCTACTCGACGCTAACCTATTCACCAGCCAGACAGCTGATCCACCTTGCCGGGGCCGAGGCCCTGACCTGCATTTACGAAGCCTCCGACCAGATCCAGATTCCAGCTGCTGGCCTGCGTGAGATCGTCGGCCACAGCAAGCAGCTGCTTGACGCTATTTCAACGCTGCTAACGACTCTCGGCAAGACGTCAGAGGCGGAGCTGAAGCGCCCAGATCGCTGCACGACGAAGCCTGCCCGCCCGGGCACCTGCAGTTCCGGAGCAAATGGCGCGGGCATGGCACTATTCGCCGCCGCGCCACCGGCAGGCTGCGCTGCTCGACCCGCAAGCAAGTCCTGCGATCTCGCCCTCATTCGCGCCATCGCGGCAGCCGAAGAGGAGACCAAGACCGCCGAAGCTCTGCATGCGGCGGTCGAGGCGAGTCTTAACGACATCGACCGCACCGCGGCGCAGGTCCGCGCCGCCACCGACGCGGTCAGTTACTCGACCGGCAAGGAGGTGCTGAAGACCGAAGCATCACCAGCTGCAGCCCTGGCGGCAATTCAAAGCATGCGCAGCGTTATGGCTCAACTGGGCGGCACGGGGCAGAGTGGCCCAAAAGTTCGCCAGCCAGCAGGAGACCGTGTGCGGCACCCGGATCTGGAAGCCGATCTTTACGCGCTGCGCACGGCCATGGCCAGCGTGCGGGAAGACGACGACGCCCTGCGCTCGCGTCTGAGCGACTTCAAAAGCAAAATGCTCGCTTGCCAGAGCAGCCAGCCGGCAAATCAGATCAGCGTTTCTCCACCACCCGGAGACGTGACTCTTGTTCCGAATCAGCCGCTTTCCTTCCAGGCAGTGGGGACCTCTTCGGCACCAGTGGCCAACATCCAGGGCGACCCGAGCAATGCTATCGCCATCACGCGTGACCCCAATGGCAATCGCGTCACGGTCACCACCACGCTGACCAAGGCCGACAAGGATGTCGCCGCAACGCTGGAATTTGCGTCGCCCGGCGCCACGCCCGTCAAAGTTTTTCTTACGTACTTCGCGCCGGCGAAGCCCAAAAAATGAACCAGCAGCGCGCTCCGCGGCTCTGCACCTTGCCTGTTGAGCCGCAGCAAACAGCGTTTGAGCGCGACCCGACTGGCAAGGCTACGGGCCTTGCGCAGTCTGGCCAGGTGATCGACGTAGTGCCCCACGGCCTGAGCGACGGCGGCACCGCCGCAGCGCTATGCACCGATCAATCCGGCGCCAGGCACTTCGTTCTCACCTGCGGCCATGTCTTTCTTGGCGTCAAGGCCCCGCAACTGCAACACATTGATCTGCTCGATGGCGGCCAGCCCATGGTCACGAACGGCATTGTCAAAGAATGCCGGCCCGAACAAGATGGCCAATTTACAGCGATCGACGCGGCACTGGTCGAGGTGAGTGCACAAACGGCCCGTACCCTGGCCATGGCGTATCCGCATCTGAGGCCCCTCACTACCGGCAGCGCAGGGATCGAACACGCGGCACGGCTGAGCATTCGTGCGAGTCGCGGACCAATCGCCGCCCTGCTCGTCGAGCCGTTAAGCAATTATCCGGTGAGTACGGGTTCGGGCAGGGGGTATACCTTGAGCTCGGTCGCGATCTATCGAATGAACGAAGCGACTCAGCCTGGGGATAGCGGTGCCGCCGTATGGGACGCCGAGGAGCGCTTGGTAGGGATCCACTGCGGCGTATGCGGCGACAACCCCAGGCACGGATTTTTTTGCGAGATCGACAAAATCGCCTACGCCTTTGGTATCCGTGTCCTCACGCGGGAAGGCAAGAGCGAGGCGCCAGAGGCGGCCGCGCCGATTTCCGTTGCGCAGCCGACAGCGGCTGAAACGGCGGCCCGCGAGCTCGACATCGTCACGCGCACGATCTGGGGAGAAGGCGATGAGCTGGGCGAAGAAGCGATGCGCGCCGTGGCTAAGGTGATTCTCAATCGCCGGACATTCGGCAAATGGTGGGGCAAGTCGGCGACAGAAGTTTGCCTCCGACCCTATCAGTTCAGGTGCTGGGACCCTTCCTCGCGCGCGATCCACCGCATGCGCGATCTCGCACTCGATGACCCGGCCTTGCTGAAAGCCAGGAAGCTTGCTGAAACCGCGCTGAGCACCGGATTCCCACGCGATCCGACCTTTCGGGCGACCCACTATCACCCCAACTGGGTGATTCCGGCGCCGCCCTGGGCACGCGACAAAAAACCCTGTGCGGCGATCGCTGGCCTGCTCTTCTACGACGATATCGACTAACGAGGAGTCCGGGGTCATGGACAACACCGTGCTTGATGTGATTATTGGACTCGTTTTCATCTACCTGCTGTTCAGCATCCTGCTGACCAGCCTGTCCGAGCTGATCTTTAACACTCTTTTTGGGCTGCGCGGCAACAATCTGGAATTCGCCGTCAAGTCAGCCTTTGGCGCAGCAAAACCAGGCGACAAAAGCACTGATCAGCAGACCAAGGCCTTCTTCGAACACGGTCTGATTGCCTCCTTGATCCAGAACGATCGCAAACCGTCCGAGCTACCGAACGACCTGTTTGCCAAGGCCTACCTTGGCGTCCTGGGTGACTTCACAGGGCCGACAACGCGACCGGCGACGCCGGGCGAGTTTCTCAACCAGCTCAAGCTGCGGAGTGAAAGCAATCTACCTAACAAGAACAAAATTGTCGCTTCGCTCGACCCCCTGCTAGCCGGCGCCGAAACCTCGTGGGAAGCGTTCGAGCGTAACGTGGCCAACTGGTTCGCCGATATTGGTGAACGGTCGCGCGGCTGGTACAAGCGCAAGGTCGACCGCCGCATGCTCGTGTTGGCTGGCGTATTGGTCGTCGCCGCCAACGTGGACACGTTCTTCATTATCCGCATGCTGGAACTCGACAAGCAACATCGTGACCTGCTACGCGACCAGGCCACCCAGACCGTCAGCCAGGCGGAAGGCCAAGCCCCCGTAAAGCTTGAAACGCCAAGATCACAGGCGACGCAACGCATGCAACTTCGTACCCTGTTCGATGCCCAAATGGTTGACGCCCTGGTCAGCCTGCGCGACTCGATTCTCGACAGCGAAACCCTGCGCACCGCGCTGTACAAACGTTGCCCGAACGGCGAATCCAAGGCGGAGAAAAAAGCCAAGTCCGAGTCGAAGGCCTCCAGCCCCGACGTTGCGTCCAATGCCAAGACAAAAACGAAGTCCGAGCTGTCGTCCGAGCGACAGGCGTCTAGCTGCAACTTCGATCCGTATCTCTGGTATGACACGCTGGAAGCAGTCCGCAAAGATGTGTGGTACGAGCTATCGCCGCAAACCAACAAGAGCCCGGGTAAAGACAATCTGCGCCATCAGGCGATGAAACTGTTTGAACTTTCTTCAAGCATCTACTTCGCCTACCCCGATCCAGCGCGCAAGGAAGATATCGAGATCCAGAAGAAGATTCGCGCGCTGAGGCCGGCCGTCGACAAAGCAGCCGGCCTTCTGCAACAGCAACTCGACAGCATGAACGGTGACGTGCTGGCGGCAGATGTGCGAATTGTCTGCCAGATCCCGGCTAACGCTGCAGGAAAAGCAGCGGCCGACGACAAGAAAGAAGCCGAGGCCAACGAGAAGAAAGCAGCCAAGACCAACGAGGAGAAAGAAGCCGAGGCCAACGAGAAGAAAGCAGCCAAGACCAACGAGGAGAAAGAAGCCGAGGCCAAGGGCAAAGCGGACGAGGAAAGCCAGCAGCGATGCAAGGAACTCTACGCGCTCGCCGTGGCGGGCAAGCTCGGCTTTCCTATCGGATGGTCGAAGCCCCTGCGCGATTTCCAGGATCTGTCAGGCGGACGTGTCGAATGGATCTCTGGACTTTTCCTGACCTGGCTGGCGCTGTTGCTCGGCGCACCTTTCTGGTTCGATATCCTGCGCCGCGTTGTGGCCATGCGTACGGCGGGCACGCGGCAAGACACCGCCGCCAGCGATGGGAGCGATGTCGCTGGTGGTGGTGGCGTCCGCAGTGCGCCACCGCCCCCAAACGGCCCATCACCTGCCGGAGCCAGCTGGTTTGCCGATGCGCTCAACGATTCAGAACGGCGCCTGTCACCTGACCTCATCCGCCAGATTCAGCAGAGGCTGGAAGTTGCCCAGACTACCGGTCGTCTCGACCAGGCGACCCGGGATGCGATCTATCAATGGCGACAACGCCGCCGGCCGGATGATGACCCAAGCTGGGAACTGGATCAGTCGATGATCCGCGAATTGCTCTGGCTGCCGTCCGATCCCCTGGCGCTCGATCAGGCCGCCCTACCGGCTCTGACGGTGCTACCGGCCAGCGATGGCCCGATGGAAGATCTCAGGGTCGGTAGCAGGGGGCCAGAAGTCTTGCGCCTGCGCGGCCTACTCGCGGCCAAGGACTACCTTGAGGCGACCGGCAGCGGCGGCGAGGAATTCGACGACGCTCTGGATAAAGCGGTCAAGGAGTTCCAGGCGGCCAACGCTCTCAGTCTTGACGGCAGCGTCGGGCCAGTGACTTGGCTAAAGCTGAGCAACGACCCAGCGCAGCTGCCGGCGGCGTATAGCCAGCCGCTGTGGATGGCCCGCGCCATCCATGAGCTGGGAATCACCGAGATTTCCGCCAGTGCAGACGACAATCCGCGAATACATGAGTATCAGGACAGCTTTGGCGCCACCGCGGACGACGAAATACCGTGGTGCTCATCATTTGTCAACTGGGTCATTCTGCAGTCGGGACTCCAACCGACGCGCAGCGCCGTGGCCAGCTCTTGGCGCGGGTGGGGCGTCGAAATACGGGCTCGTTATGGCGCGGTGATCGTCATCATCGCGCGCGGAAAGAAGGACCCGGGGACCGGCGGCAGCGGCGCCCACGTCGGCTTCTTGGTCAGGGAAACCAGCGATTGTTATCTGATCCTCGGTGGCAATCAAGGCGGGAGTAAAGGCCCTGGCAGTGTCTGTGTCACTCGCTTCCCGAAGGCTAGCTGGAATCTTCTCGCAATGCGTGATCCTGGCATCAATACGGCGAGCGCATCAGCAACCGGAACTGTCGACGCAGAAACCGCGGCGGCTGTTGAGGACATTGACATCGAGCCGGCACGCCGGCAGGTACACTCCCTCACCGAACCGCGCCTGGAGTTTGGTAGCGGCAATACGACGGCAGTGGCACTGCTGCAATCTTTGCTGGGTGGAGACCTGACTGCCGATGGAGTATTCGGCAAGAAGACGCGAGAGGCGCTGCTAAAGTTCCAGCTGGACAACCATCTGCCAGAAACCGGCGTTGCCGACGCGGCAAGCTGGGCGCTCTTGCGCGAAGGCCCACAAGCTGCGAAGGCTAGCGCCGATTTCCAACCACCGCTAACAATCGACGCTATCCGTACGATGATCACAGATCTTGTGCCAAGAATCGAACTTGCGGCAGTGCAAGCCGTAATCAAGGTTGAATCAGCGGGCCGAGGCTTTGCAGGCGGGCAGCCACTGGTGCGACTGGAAGGACACAAACTCTGGGAGTTCACTAAGCAGCTTGGCACTGACCCAAGCGCATGGGCCAGCACCAAGGACGGCGCTGGCATCCTGCACCCGGACCTCAGCAGCAGGTTCAACCAGCGTGGCGCGAAAGAATGGGCGAGGTTCGAAGAGGCACGAGAGCTGTGCGAGAAGATGTTCGCCGGGAAAACCCTCCCTGCGAACAACAAGCTCGGCGTCATCCGGGCCAATCAAATTGCCGACGTAGCCACTTCGTGGGGCCTCTTCCAGATCATGGGCTTTAACTGGGCGATGTGCGGCTGCGACACGCTGGATCATTTCATAGGCCGTATGAAAGACAGTGAAGACGAACAGCTGGCCCTGTTCTTAGCCTACCTCACTAGTCGCACGGGCGCACTCGACGCGCTTGCCAATCAGCAATGGGCTAGGTTTGCCCGACTGTACAATGGCCCAAGGTTCCGCGAAAACGCCTACGACACCAAGCTCGAGAGAGCCTACGCGGAAGCCCGGCAGCGATTGTCTGGATGACCCAACCGAAAGAAACGATCGCCGGTAGCAGCTCCGACGAGTAACGGATCAGCTCGCAATGGCGGAAGCTAACCGTCGCGGAGGAACGGCAGATGCGCAGGCGAGCCTCTGGCCCTGTAACGCCAGATGACAGGTGTCTTTGGTTCTACCCCGTGCAGGACGATGCGAGGGCGTTTGCGACGGTTATTGGCTGACGGGATGACCTGCCGTTCTTCCGCCGGCCAGCTACGCAAGCGGATTGACTCAATCTCTGAGGATCAGTATTGATTTATATGTGGATGCAATTGTCGCCTGTCCCCGCCCGGAGACCGGTGGTTGAGAGAGCTGTTGGAGGGATAGAGAAAAGGCCGTTCGTTAGACGGCCACGATTTATTTTGCAACCATTCGGGACCAATACAGTGTCAATTCCTGAGACCACAGACCACCTCAAACAAGACGACGAACCCACCCTTCTCCCCGCCCTGAAGGTGCATAGCTGGACGGATAAAGAGAAGTTCAGGTATGAGACTTGGCGGACCATCGCGTTCGCGGTAGTCGGCACGGTTTGCTTAATGCTCATCGTCAAGCCAATCGAGAAATTCGTTGACTATAAGGCGACGATAGCTGCTGAGCGGCTAAAAATTCAAGCCAAAGTGGTAGACGACTTCCTGATCGCAGCGCATAACTACACAGCAGTCGGCTACGACGCGTGTATGGGTCAGGTAGAAGCTCAGAACACGCTCAAGGATGCGGTGGTCGACGCTTTTGACTCGACTCGGCTGCGTATTAGCGCCTATTTCCAAGACACCTCCGAACTTAAAGATCTACTGAATCAGGTTGAGGGGCTGCGCGGCAGATTCTGGGCGGAGTGTAAAGTTGGTAGCAGCAACAAAACGACGTGGGAGCCGATTCGTGTCAAGTTGGAGAAAAGCAACTATGAGCTTGGAACCGCCGCACTGAAGTCAATCGGCCTGTAGGGGGTTGTAAGCCGGAACCGCCGAAACTTCCGTCATCTCAACTCCAGCTTTATCATGAGCGCTCAGGTTGATCACCTTGGGCAACGCTGATTTAATCGCTACATATACCTATGGTATAATTCGCCAATCAATCCTGCGCGAGCCACCCCGATGAAGCAGATCAGTTTTTCCCAGGCCGAGTTTCAACGTAAGAAGCGACGGACGCGACGCGAGGTGTTTCTTGACGAGATGGAGCAGATCATGCCGTGGGCGGAATTGTTCGCGGTAGTCGAGCCGCACTACCCGAAGGGCAAGCGAGGCCGGCCGCCGGTTGGGCTGGAGCGGATGCTGCGGGTGTACTTCGTACAGCAGTGGAATAGTTTGTCGGACGAGGGCGTCGAAGACGCCATTACCGACAGTCAAGCGCTACGGGCCTTTGTCGGAATCGACCTGTCCCGAGAGGCCGCACCGGATGCGACCACCGTGCTGCAGTTCCGGCACCTCCTGGAGCAGCATGGTTTGACGAAGAAGCTGTTCGAAGCCGTCAATACTGCGCTAACCGCAGCGGGCCTCATGATGCGCGAAGGCACCATCGCCGACGCGACGATCATCGCCGCACCGCCGTCGGTCAAGAACGAAGCCAACGCCCGTGACCCGGAGATGCACCAAACCAAGAAAGGCAACCAGTGGTACTTCGGCATGAAGGCCCACATTGGCGTCGATGCCGAGAGCGGGCTGGTGCACACCGTCGTCGGAACAGCGGCGAACGAGGCCGACGTCACGCAGACCGAGCATCTGCTGCACGGAGAAGAGAAGGACGTCTTCCTGGATGCGGGCTACGTCGGCGCCGACAAGCGGGAGGAACTGAAGGACAGGGACATCAACTGGCAGATCGCCATGAAGCGCGGCAAGCTCAAGGCCGTCTCCGAAGAGAGCTCGTTTGGTCAGTTGTTGCGCAAACTGGAATCGCTGAAAGCCAGCATCCGGTCCAAAGTCGAGCATCCCTTCCACATCGTGAAGAACCTGTTCCACTACAAGAAGGTGCGTTACAAGGGGCTGGACAAGAACACGGCACAACTGCACACGCTGTTCGCTTTGGCCAATCTGATGCTTGCCAAGCGAGGACTATTGGCACTCAACAGCCAAGTTGCGTCCTGAATAGGACGAAAGGCCCGGAAATGGGCCGAGAAAGGTAGAAAACCGCAGGATTTTTGCCAGTCTGACGAAAATCGCGGCGGGATTCAAAAAAAAACGCTGCCGAGCGGGTAGGTGACGCATCGGCGGTTGATTGATCAGCGCTTCCCTTGCCGTCGCTTTGCTTTGGAACGTTTAGTACTTGTTCAGCGGATGGTGCTGCAAGGCGGCGTGGCAGGAGAGAGATCCAAGGCGTTTGCTCAACACCGAGGCCTGCGCTTCGAAAGAAGATGGCGAACACGGCCATTCAAAGGAACGGCGGCAGGAGTCCTCGCCCCGTATACCTACCCCCCTGTGTCAGACTATTTGTCGCCTTGATAGGATCTGAACCCTGGGGGCAATAGCGAGGACAGGAAGTGGCACGTTACGGACAAGCAATGAAGGATCGAGTGTTGGCGCGGCTGTTGCCGCCGGAGAGTGTGGCGATAGAGACCTTGTCGCAAGAGGTCGGCATTTCGGTGACCACGTTGGAACGTTGGCGGGGTGAGGCGCTGACCAGGCCCG
>Ga0078783_101_pt3 | contig 12290 bp, 7 predicted proteins | sample CanAccphospTypeI_FD_67363 | JGI IMG/M metagenome (GOLD analysis project Ga0078783, IMG submission 67363) | Unknown Accumulibacter genome from EPBR bioreactor metagenome
GGCGTCTGCTGCCGCCTTCGCCGGCGCGGCCGATCCTGGCAACCAGCGCAGCAGCGTTTCGTAGAGTTGATTGGGGCTCACCGGCTTGGCGAGGTGGTCGTTCATTCCCGCGTCGAGGCAGCGTCGCCGGTCCTCGTCGAAAGCGTTGGCGGTGACGGCAACGATCGGCAGCAATTCCCGTCCGGGAAGCCGGCGGATCGCCCGGCTTGCGGCGAGGCCGTCGACTACCGGCATCTGCATGTCCATCAGCACCAGCGCGTAGTCGCCGCCGCCGGGCCCTGTGCTTGCGGCGAGCCGGTCGATCGCCTGTTGACCGTCGCCGACAGCGTCGACCTCCAGCCCGACCGTTCGTAACAGCTCGCGCATGACCTCCTGGCTCAGCAGATCGTCCTCGGCGAGCAGTACGTGCGTACCCTGGTAGTGGCGAGCAAGAATCTGCGCCGCCGAGGCGCCTCCCGCGATCGCCGGAATCGCCGCTAGTGCCCGCCCCGGCGCGGCTTGAACGGCGGCCGCCTGGGCGTCGCTGGCGCTGCGCGCGAGACGGACGGTGGCCCAGAAGATGCTGCCCTTGCCGGGTTCGCTGACGACGCCGGTCTGACCGCCCATCAGCGCTGCCAGGCGTTTGCAGATGGCCAGCCCGAGACCGGTGCCACCGTATTTGCGGGTCGTCGATTGGTCCGCCTGCGCGAAGGGCTGGAAGAGGCTTTCCTGTTGCTCGGCGCTGATGCCGATTCCCTGATCTTCGACCTCCAGGCGCACGCTGGCCGTCGCGCCGCGCAGCTCGATCAGGCGCGCACGCACGGCAATCTGGCCGTAATCGGAAAACTTGACCGCGTTGCTGACGAAGTTGAGGAGGATTTGTCCTAGGCGCAGGGGGTCGCCGCGCAGACGGGCGGGGATCTGCGGGTCGACTTCCAGCTGCAGTTGCAGGCCTTTCGCTCGACTCCGCTCGCCGAGCATGCTCAGCGTATGGTCCATTACGCGTAGCAGCGAGAACTCGCTCTCGTCGAGCGCCAGCCTTCCGGCCTCGATTTTCGACAGGTCGAGGATGTCGTTGATGATCCCCAGCAGGTGCTGCGCGGCTTCGCTGACCTTGGCCAGCTGGACGCGCTGCCTGGGCTGCGTGAGCTCCTTGAGGAGCAGGTGGGTGAGGCCGATGATGGCGTTCATCGGCGTGCGGATCTCATGGCTCATGTTGGCCAGGAAAGTGCTCTTGGCGCGGTTCGCCGCCTCGGCTGCGTCCTTGGCGTCGGCCAGTTCGGCGGTGCGCGTGTGCACCAGCTCTTCCAGGTGATGACGGTGCTGCGCCAGTTCGGCGGCGGCACGGTCGCGTTCGGTTAGGTCGACGTCGATGCAGAACATTTCTGCCGGGCGTCCGGGAATGGCGATCAGGACGTGGCTGGAGAAGACGGCGACTCGTGAACCGTCCTTGCGCATCAGCGACAGCTCGCCCGGTGGGATGGCGACGCCGGTTTGCTGCATCTGGGTGATCGCCTCTTTGACGCCCGCGCGCATTTCCGGCGGAATGATCAAATCGAGCAGATTCCTGCCAATGGCTTCCTCGGCCGAGTAGCCGTAGAGCTTTTCCGAGGCCGGATTCCAGAAGCGCGTTGTACCGTCCGCGAGATAGCCCTGCAGGGCGATCGAGTCCACGTTGTGCAGAACTCGGCGAAATCGTTCTTCCGATTCGCGCAGGGCATCCGCTGCCAGTTTGCTCTCCGTGATATCGCGGGCATAGCCGACGGTGCCGATGAGCTTCCCGTCGACCGAAACGGGAGACTTGTAGGTTTCGAACCAGCGCCGCTCGCCGGCTGCTTCAATCGGCTCCTCGAAGCGTCGCGTCTGGCCGCTGGCAAGGACCGCCCGGTCGTCGGCGAGGTAGCTCTCGGCGAGTTCAGGCGGGGCAATGTCGAAGTCGGTCTTGCCGACCAGCGATTCCGCTGAAGGCTGCGCCAGGCTGTCGACGAAGCGCTGGTTTACGGTCAGAAAGCGGCTCTCGGTGTCCTTCAGCCAGACCATGAACGGAAAATTGTCGAGCAGCGCTCGCTGGTACCGATCGCGTACGACGAGCTCCGCTTCGACTGCCGCCAGCGCACGCAGCGGGAGACGGCGCAGCGGGTTCCAGATCAGCCACGCGACGAGTAGGCTGCCCGCGAGCAGCGGCAGGCCCTTGAGCAGCTCACTGCCGATCGCTTTCTCGGTGGTCAGGCGGCCAACCGGTTGACCGTACGAGTGCAGTGTCTGGCTGCGCGACAGGGTGGGACCGGTGCTGGGCGGTGCCGATTCGATGAGCACTTCGTCGGCCAGATTCAAGATCCGATAGTGGGAAAGCGGCGATGCGTGACGTTCCAGCAAGCTCTTCATGCGATCCGAAACCAGATCCCACTGCTCGGGCTGGGTGGCGATGAACTCCTCGAGAAGGCCGACCTGAAAGCGTAGTGACTCGCTGAGCTGTTCGCTGACGCTGGCGCGGACATAGAGCAGGTAGACGGCGCTCGGCACGACGGCGACGACCAGCGCCAGCACTGCTGCCAGGCGCGTCAGCAACCTGACCATCGGCTGATGCAGGCCTGCTGTCACTGCACGCCTGCCAGATAGTCGTGCGCTTGCAGGATGCGGGCGGCTGTCGGGGAGCGCAGGAAAGCGGCGAAGCGCGCGGCCAGCGCGCCAGGTTCCCGGGGCAGAACGACGGTAAGCGCCTTGCACCAGGGGTAGGAGCCATTCTTCAGGTTGTCCAGCGAAGGCGTGACGCCGTTGATCGGGATGACAGATACGCGTGTGTCGGTGGTCTTGAGCATGCCCAGCGTCGTCGGGCCGAGCGAGCCGGGAGTGGCGGCGATCAGCTTCAGCGTGTGGAAATCGTTGTCGCCGGTAACCATCCCTGGCCGTAGCGCCGCTGCCACGACAGCCCTGTCCATCGTTGGCGACATGCTTCTCAGCACCCGCGTATCGCTCTCGAAGCTCGGGCGCAGGATCAGCCGGATTGGCGATCCGTCGTGCCAGTTTCGCACGTGCCCTTCATAGATCTGTGTCAGCTGTTCGAGGGTAAAGCCATCCGCCTGTTTCCCGTCGCGCGTGGCGAGGACGAAAGGCGTGTCGGCAAGCTGAAAATGCTCGCCGACGCCTGGCGACTCTCCGGGTTTTAACGGACGCCCGATGACGCCCAGATCGATTCTGCCCGCGGCCAGCGCCTTGAGCGCGCCGCCCGAGCCGATGGGAGGGGAGAGTTGCCTGAGAGCGACTTCCGGTGCCTGCTTGCGAAACTCGTCGAAGAGGAGCTGGATGATCGGCTGCGAGGATCCGGTGCCGCCGACCCGCAGTTCCTCTGCGCTTGCCGAAAGCACGGCCAGCAATAGAGGGAGCAGGGCGAGCAGCTGCCAGAACGACCTGCGCATCAATCGCCTCCTTTTCGGGTGAGCAGGCAGCGCGGGCGGCCGGAGGCGTTGGTGTCGATCGCTCTCAGCTCTTGGCTCCGCTGGTCGGTGGGGTTTCGCCAGCAGCGTGCTGGGCGGCAATGGCGAGGAACACGTTCTGGCGGGCAAAGAAGGCGTCGACCACGTCCGGGTCGAAGTGGCAGCCTCGCCCGCCGCGAATAATCTGTAGCGCTTCTTCGACGGGGAGTCCTGCCTTGTAGACCCGATGTGCAAGCAAGGCATCGAAGACGTCGGCGAGCGCCATCAGCCGTGCCGAAATCGGAATGACGTCGCCAGCGAGACCGTCCGGGTAGCCCGAACCATCCCATTTCTCATGGTGGTAGTGGGCGATTTCCTTGGCCATGCTGAGGAATTCGATTCGGTGTTCGGCATCCTGCTCGGCCTGTTCGATGGCCAGGTAACCGAGGCGGGAATGCGTTTTCATGATTACCCATTCGTCCGCCGTCAGCTGGCCGGGTTTGAGCAGAATGTGGTCGGGAATGCCGACTTTTCCGATGTCGTGCAGCGGCGCCGACTTGACCAGAACCTCGATGTTGTGGGCGGTCAGGAAGGCTGCGAAACGTGGGTGGAAGCGAAGCTGCATGGCCAGCGTGCGAACATAGCCCTGCGTGCGGCGCAGGTGGTTGCCGGTTTCCGGGTCGCGGATCTCTGCCAGTCGCCCCAGCGCGCGTATGCTGACATCCTGGATTTGGAGGTTCTCGGCCATCCGCCGGTCGATCTCCCGCTGCAGGCTGCGGTTGTGATCACGCAGCAAGTCACGCGCGGCTTTCAGCTCGATCTGCGCCCTTACCCGAGCCAGGACGATCGACGGCCGGATCGGCTTGGTGATGTAGTCGGCCACGCCAAGTGCCAGTCCACGCTCCTCGGCGCCACTGCTGTCGAGCGCAGTGACGAAGATTACCGGGATGTCGGCGGTCGCCGGGTTGGCCTGCAATTGGCTGAGTACCTGGTAGCCGTCCATTTCCGGCATCATCACGTCGAGCAGGATCAGATCGGGTCGCGGCTGGCTGGCGGCTGCCTGCAAGGCCCGCTGTCCCGAGTTGACCGCGCGCACCCGATACAGCGGGCTGAGCAGGCCGCTCAGGACCGACAGGTTTTCGGGGGCGTCATCGACGATCAGAAGTGTTGCCATCAGGATCCTGCTGGGGAAGTCACACGCGGCCAGAGTGAATTATGGCCGCTTTGCCAAGCCTGAACTGTGAATAAAGTCTCGCCGCGCCGCTGCCTTGCGCAAGCCTGGGCCGGTGGCGCAGGGTCAACGCTCAGTCTTGCTGATCGAGGCGCAGCTGCGCGGCTGCGAACAGTTCTCGCTCCTCAAAGCGTACGTGCGCCGAGAGCAGGTCGGCAAAACTCAGCAGGGTGGTCGCGTCGGCATCCGGCAAGCGGCCGACCAGGGCGCGCAGTTCGGCGTGCTCACGCAATGTGCGCGCGACCAGCGCCTCTTCGCCCGCGAGCATGGCCGGCAGGAGGCCGGATTCCTCGCTGCGGAAATGAGGTTCGAGGGCGGCAGCAAAAACCCTGGTGCAGGTCGCCGCTGCCGTGGCGACCCTCTCCGCATCGCCCGAAGTGGCCGCACGGCGGGCATCGAGCGCCAGCTTGAGCGCCGTATGGTGCTCGCGAGAGAGGTCCTGGAGGGTGTCGTGGCGTTTCATGGCGAGGGTCCGTGGTCGTTGTTCGGGAAAGCCGGGGGCGCGCGTGCAAACCAGCGTCTGGCCGATGTCGGTTGCGCTGGTTGTACCGGCATTCGTGGCGCCGAGCGACAGAGTCTCCGGGCGGGCAGCTGATGCGACAAGCGGCCGCGAGCGCGCGCCGACGATCTGCGATTGTAGCTAATGACCGCCAGCCGTGCCGGCGTTTCGGGTGCGTCGTTTCCGGACTGCATGCACCGGTAGCCGCGGGAGTGGTGCCGGGCGCGGGGCGCGGCGAGAAAACGGCGGCCCCGGGCGACGCACGTTCGACCTTCCGTCTCCCGATCAGTCGACGATTGCTTCCGCGGTTTGCAGACCTGAATAGGCGATGTTGGCAACCGCCATCACGCCGATGGCGATGGCTTTGGATTCCGGATCGTCGTCATTGACCGCGAGGGTGTAGGAAACGCGGGAAATGTAAGACGTCAGGTTGCTCACCTCTTCAATGATGGCATCAGAGCGGGTCTTCCCGGCTGGCGCTTGCGACAACTCGTAGAAATGCCAACCCGTGCAGGCCAGTGCCGGGATGACGAGAACGGCGTTCACGATTGCCCCGGTTGCCCGCCCATCGGCCGCTTTGAGTTTGCTCATGACGCCTTTGGAGGCGCCGAACTCCTTTTGCAGTGGGCCCGAGAAAACGATCTTGCACAAAATGACCAGACCGGTCGTCGCGGTGCTGATCGTGCTCACGGCGGTCTGCTTTATGGGATCCTTGGGGACCAGGAAGTTGGCAATGCCAACCGAGCCACCCATGATGATTCCCATGACCGCCGACGGGATGCCCCACGGATTCTCGCCGGATTCCTCGGCCGCCTCGAAGGTGGCCACGAAGTCGCTCATCAAGGACATGAAACCGGCGATCGCGTGGCCTGAAACAAAGACGGCTGTCTGCGCGCTGTCCGATATCTTGAACATGGCCGCGCCCACCGAACCCTGTCCGGCGGGGCCAAAACCGTGCTGCAGGTCTTCCAGACTGCGGGTGTTGATCAGGAAGTCGGTGTTCATGTCGTCCGGGAACGGCGCGCTGCCGGCGGCAATTTTGTAAACCACGGTATAAGCCACGGCCGAGATCCAGCAGAACAGGTCCAGGAAGGAGATGTCGGGAATTCCGATTGCATTGAGGATGTCGGAAATGATCGGAATATGGATCTTCGCGTCAAGAATACTCATCGCCGCCGAGGCGACGTCGTGGAGGATCTTCAACAGGGCATCGACAACGACCTTGGCACTGCTGAGTACCCCGTCGACCAGGATGCCAAGCAAGCGCTTGAGCACATCCTCGACGTTGAGCTTCGGGAAGTCATGGGCCAGCGTTTCCAGTCGTGTGATCAGCGTATCGAGCACCTGGCCTTCCTGCTTCAGCGCGTTCAGCAGATCGTCGATCAGGTTCTGAACCAGGCTCGGCGACGGTGCGCCGCTCTTTATGGAGATGTTGTTCGCGTTGTTCTGGAAATGGTGCGAGAGATGCAATGATCCCGAGTTCTGGCCTTGCATCGGATTGCTTGCACTACGACTTGGCGGCTTGGACGCGGCGGGGCCGAGATTCGACCAGTCCTGAATTCCTGCCCAACTGTCGATGCGCGATTCAACGTCGTCAATCATGTTGTCGAAAGCGTGTTCGAAGCTTGCTATCGAATCCACCTGGCCCTGAAGAAAGGCCTTGGTCAGATTGTGGACGACGTCCTTGGTGCGCTTTATATCGTCCCATTCGAACAGGAACTCGACGAACTTGATGATGTCCTGAACCGCTGTCTTGATCGCGTTGAATACCCACACAACGGCACCGACGACCGCTTCAGCGGTATCCAGAATGGCTCGATACACCTTGCCGGCAATCGTGGCGACGAAATGCCATGCTGCTGTCGCTGCATCTTCAATCACCTCGATGACCGCGTCTATTCCGGACTCCAGCCATTGGAACAGATCGCCAGCTGCGACGAGCATGTCATTACCCAGGTTTCTTGCGGCGGCCGGAGCAGGCGCGGGGCCAGCGGCGGCAAGTGCGAGTGCCCCGGGAGTCGCCGAGCCGATGGAGCTAAAGCTCGTGCCGAGATTGGCCAGCCCTCTGGCAACCGCCTTCAGGTCGTTAGCGGGCGCGCTAGGAACGAGGGGCCTGGTTCTTCCGTTACCGTCGTTGATCGTTGCCGCCTTGAGCTTTCCGCTGTTCCCTTTGTCATCACCCAGTGCGGCGAGCTTGTTGAACGGCGCGACCATCGGGTTGATGGTCAGCGAAGCGCCGCTGCCGGTGGATACGGTGAAAATCGTGCCGTTCAGCGTCGCTGTGGACTCGACGATCGTAATCGAGCCAAGGGAGTTGGTCTTGATGTGAATCGGTGTGCGGTCGACGATGTAGTAAAGGCCATTGATATGCACTGCACATCGGCTGTTCGCACTCAGGCTGAGCGAGGCATTCTTCAGCGGGAGACGCTGCTCGTCTGCCACCTGAATGGTCGTCGTGTAGGAGTTGAACGAGATGGACTTGCTCGTCGGTGGAACGGGAAGGGTGATCTGGTCGGTCTGCCACAGTTTTGACGTCGATCGGGAAGCCTGAGTAATCCTTTGCAGCTTTCCCGCACCACTGGCGAAGATCGTATTGCCCCCGTCAACCCGATTGACGTAGGGCGAGATTTCCTCGATAGCGGAGAGAATTGGCAGCGGAACGCTCCACGCCGAGGGGTGCGAGACCTGCGACTGCAGGCAACTGGTGTAGTAGACCTGGTCACTCGCATTGCGCCCCCAGAGGGTAATCACGCCGTCGTGATACATCGCCGCGAGCCTGCTTGTGTCTGACAGCACATCGCTGGTGATCAAAGGAGTTGCTGTTGCACCGTCGGCCTGGTTGGTGCTGGCGAAGTAGTACAGGGTGCTGCCGCTGAGCGCAAATAGATCCGTCGACAGGTCCGCATTTCGCGTTGCGGCAATGGCGCCTGGCACCACGCCCCCAGGCAGGTTCAGTCGCACAGGTAGGGGCGGGCCAGATCCGTAAACATTGATCACCGGACGAAACTCCAACTGACCGCCTGCCCCCGCGTGACCAGCCGTATACAGACCGTCAACATATCCCTTTGGCAATCTGCCGAGACAGCTGTCATAGCTTTCGACCTCGATATCAATCGGCAGATCGTGCTTGTTCCAGTAGTGTCCGTTGGCTTTGCCGGGGTCGATATAGTATCTGCTGACGTTTTTCACGGTGCTGTTTGGATCGCGAACGATATCAACGACGATGTACTGCACCTTCCCGGTCGTCTCACAAAAGAAGACGTTGGCGATTTCAAGTCTGGACAACGGCGCGCCTGGATCGTCGTACGCGTACGACACCCAGTTCGGTGAGTCTGCCCATGAAATATCCTTGTTGGAATTGCCGAGAGACAAATACAGGTGGTCACCGGCGCTCGTCGTGACGACCATGGCCAGGCCAAGTGAACCGTTCTGCACGCTTTGTCCGGCGTCGAACGTCCGACAGGTGACGCCGGATTGACCGGAGAAGTCGGCCTTGATCCGAGTACTGCTCAGGTCCGTTTTCGACCAGCCTGCAGCCGACTGTCCGCTTGCTTCACGAGTGAGGTAGAAGGCCCCGTCGGTTCCGACAGAGAACAGAAGCGAATGGCCGTCGCTGCTCTGCAAGGCCTCGAACTTCGCCTGAGGCGATATAACCTCGGCTTGCAGGTGGTTGGTCATCATTTCAGCGGAGTAAGTCAGATTCATCTTTTCCATGTCCCAATTCTCCTTGCTTGTGCCGGATTTATCGCAGGCCTGTCGCCCCTCGGCACTCGTTTCGTGCTTGTCCAGCCTGGACGATCGCCAGCGAAGCAAGCGATCCTTCCTTCAAGCGACCGCATTTCCGGTCGCATCAGAAAAGCAGAGCCTCTTGTCAGCCAGGTTTGACGTAGGTCACAGCAGTAACCAAATCTTGATTTTCGGAAAATTGCACATCCTTGTACGTAAAAACCCTGGCCCCGGGGAAAACGAAATTCTGGATATCTTGTGCGGGAATATCTTTGAGCGTCGTTTTCGCTACGCTATTCGAATAGTTTTTTATTCCTGCGATTTGTTTCTGGGAGCTTCCTCCCGCAAGAATGTCAAAAAACCAGCCATAGTCCGGAGTCGTAGAGCGATCCTGGGTCGAGCTGCTGGCTGTGGATTGAAGCTGACCATTCTGTCCAACCGATAGCGTGTACGTGTCGGTGATCGTCGTATCCACGACGTTTCCCGATGCGGAGGTGTAATCAAACTGGAGATAGATATATAGCACCAGGTGTTGAACGATCGTGATCGTGCTGCCAGCGAAGGAAACCGAGCAATCGTATGAGCTGTGCAGGTCGAATTCACCGTAGGTCAGGCCAGATTTGTCGTGATTGTCGGCGTTGCTGGCGTAGGAAATCTTGAGCACTGTCGGTCCCGTCGGCACGATGATCGAATTCTGTGGAGTTTGCCCCGGCGTCAAGCGCATGTTTGTATCGAGACTCCCCATCATGTGTGCGGTAACCGATGTCCAGGGTTTCAAGCACGAGCGCGACACCTCGGAGGCGAGAAGCGTTCTGTAATAGTTGGCTAGTGTATTGCGGTTAATCGATATAATGCCGCTTTCATTGTCGACATTGGCGGGATCTACCCAATTCCAGTCGAAACCCGCCGCGCCGGGCAGGTGGTTGTTATTCGCAGCACAGAGATAGTCCAGCGTCACCACCTGTTTCTGTGCCGGGGTCGGGTTGGCTACCACGACGCCGTTTCCGTCACGAAACTGGCTGACTTCACGCTCCATCCCCGTCAGCCGTAGCGACGATCCGTCGGGGGCGTTGGCCACTGCGTGGACCGATAGCACTGGCTCGCCATGGGTCTTGGCGGAGGCGAAATAGAGGTTAACGAAGGACTTGGTCAGGATCAGACCGGCATCGGAAGAGGGGTCGAGGCCTGCAATTCTGGGGATTGACTGGACCACCGCATTGTCGAGGTCAAAGAGCAGTTGCTGCAGGCTGAAGGCTCCCGAGCCGAGATTCTTTAGTTGGTTGAGGAGCGCCTTTTTCTGCGCCGGATGATTGTTGAAATAAGGCGTATCGAGTTCATTGTCGAGCGCCTCATAGACAAGGTTAACCGTCGTGCTGAAGTACCACGGGGTTCCCGACGGTTGCGACCAGACGTTCCAGGAGCCTTGGCCGCCAAAGCCGCTGGGAGGGCTGTTCTGGATGACCTCGAACTCGGAGCAGAAGAGATTGAATCTGACATTGTTCGCAGACGACCCCAGATCGACAATCGCCGGCATATCCTTGGGCATTACGCCTGGCGGCAGACCGAGCTTGAGCTTCAGGCCGACAACAAACATGTTCTTGGTCAGAGTGGCGATTCTCGGGTCGCTGTAATCGGTGCCGTCGGGTATTTCGAAGGGGTCGATGCCGCCGGTCCTGGTCTTCAGATCGTCGAGGCTGATCTGGACGGTCGGATTGCCTTTTGTATCGGCGAGAAAACACAGCGACGCCGTCGGCTGATCGATGGTGTCGAGATACTCCTTGAGACCCGAATTGATGCTTGCCTGGGTCGTTGCGACGACAAAATCGTAGCCATATTTCTGACTTGAAAGAAAGGATTTGTTGGCTGACATGATCTACCTCGCATTATGGTCGTTCGACTGCAGAGGGGAGGGACGACGTTACCCGATAAAGTGGCAAGGAGAGCACGGGTACGGGAAACATTGTCGGCGACATGATTTGGCGCCAGGTTTCGCCCCGAAGGAGCGAATTTGCATGCCTGTTGGCGACGGAAGAATGCGTTGAAGTTTGCCAGAGACAATGGCGGGCGGGATGGGGACAGGAAGAGATACGGCTGCCGCTAAAGGCCGCGTCGCCAGACTTGACAGCTATTTTTCCGGGACACCTTCGATCATCCACAGCGCGTCGTCGGCGGCCGAAATCCGGGTGGTCATGAACTCACCCTCGGGAACGATCACCTGCTGGGTATCGTCGTTGACGATGTACACGGTGCTGCCGTTGCGCAGGGGTGCGCCGTCGGCCGTCGACAGGCGCCATGTGGACGAGCGTGGCGCAAAGTCGGCGTAGTAGTAGTACAGGTCGGTCCGGCTTCCCGAGAAGAGGTGGTCGCAGCGTGTTCCTTTGCTGGTGAGATCCTCGCGGCTCGAAACGAGTGCCACGCAGGCACCATCCGCGACAAAGCCTTGGGTGGTGGATGCATAACCAGCGTTGTCCGGTAGAGACAGCTTCAGGCGGACTTTGTTGGCTTGCCCCAGGGTAGGTTTCCACTGACCCCACTGGGACTTGAAGGCGCTGATGTATCGGTTCGTCTTGAGGTGTTTCAGGAACACCTCGTCCCCGTACTTCAGGGCGCCTTCGACGGGCAGGCCGTCCACGACCGGTTCCACGCTCCAGGCGCTGCCGTCCCGATCGGTGCATAGATAGCAGTGGCCGTAGAGGGCGTTGTACCGGGAATTCAGGCGCTCGCCACCGTTGACGAGAAACACCTTGTCACCAAAACACAAGGGTCCTGAAGCCGGGCTGAGCTTGCTGATCGCCCAGGTTTGCTGGCGATCGTATTCGCCTTCCATGTAATCGTTGAAATAGTAGCAATCGGACGAGTTCTTCCAGTTGCCAAGGACATTGTAGGAGCCGAGACCTTCCTCGCTGGAAATGAGCTTGATCGTGTCCGCGCTGCCGGTCCCAAGAATCACTCCTTCGTCGGGGCGGTGAGCGGCGTTCTGGCAATAGAAAGTGACCGGAGCTTCGTAGCTGGTCGTGGGAAAGTACTCCGTCGCCGCCGGGTCATCCTTGCTGAATGGCACCACATAGTGTTCGAGAAAGCGTGACACATACTGGCCCTGAGCGTTCCTGAGACGAAAGCGGTCGTAGAAGTGAACCGGTTCACCTCTCTTGCGCGCCAGTTTCAGGAAGGCAAGGTCGCTGGCGTCGGTGCGCGGCGTGGCCAGGCTGACCAGGTTCGTGAACGTCGGTGCATTTGCCGTGCGCTGGCCAAAATCCTCCGCGGCCTTGCTCAGCCCGCGCCACTCGAGGAGGGTGGCGATGATCGATGTATGGTCGAACGGGATGCTGCCCGGCGAGCGGAACACCGTACCCTTGGCGATGCGAGGAGAGACGAGAATCGCGGGTACCCGAGCACCATAGCGGTCGAAGTTGAAGTCATGCTGGCGCTCGAAGGCGGGCGT
>Ga0078783_107_pt118 | contig 12131 bp, 9 predicted proteins | sample CanAccphospTypeI_FD_67363 | JGI IMG/M metagenome (GOLD analysis project Ga0078783, IMG submission 67363) | Unknown Accumulibacter genome from EPBR bioreactor metagenome
CTCCCGACGATCCCATCTACGGCGGGCAGGCTCTGCGCACCGGGCGCAGCGTCCCTCTTGGCCAGCTCGCGCTGCGCGGCGAGCGCGGTGTGCTGCAGATCCCGGCGGCGGACATGCTGCGCCTGCGCTGGAACCCTTTCTTTCCCTACGTGGAAGCGCGGGCGCTGGCGTTCACCGGGCTTGGCGGGGAATAGCGGGGAATAGCGGGGAATAGCGGCAGGCGGCGCGAGAAGCCGGCGTGCTACTTGGGGCGCTCGCTGAAAGGCCGACGCTCGCGGCGTCGATCGGCCGGCCGTCGATCCACGACGCGGCTATAATCGGACGCAGGACGTCCCGGCAAGCGACCGGCTACACGCTTTGGCCCGGCCTTCAGGCGGGGCGTAACTCGATGGTCGCCATGGCGACTCTGCCGCCGGAACGCTGCCGGCCGGAAAGCTGCTCATGAAATGTCACGACCTGCGCGACTTCATCGCGCAACTTGAAGGAATTGGCGAACTCAGGCGCATCGGCGTCGAGGTCGACCCGCGCCTCGAAATGACCGAGATCTGCGACCGCGTGCTGCGCGCCGGGGGGCCGGCGCTGCTCTTCGAGAAGCCCAGGGGGCACAGCATACCGGTGCTGGCCAACCTCTTCGGGACGCCGCGACGGGTGGCGCTCGGGATGGGACAGGAATCGGTGCTCGCGCTGCGCGAAGTCGGCAAGCTGCTCGCCTACCTCAAGGAGCCCGAGCCGCCGAAGGGGCTCAAGGACGCCTGGGACAAGCTGCCGGTGCTCAAGCAGGTGCTCAACATGGCGCCGCGGGTACGCTCTTCCGCGCCGTGCCAGGAAGTGGTCTGGGAAGGCAAGGACGTCGATCTGTCGCGCCTGCCGATCCAGCTCTGCTGGCCGGGTGACGCCGCACCGCTGATCACCTGGGGGCTGACGGTGACGCGCGGGCCGCACAAGACGCGCCAGAACCTCGGCATCTATCGCCAGCAGGTGCTCGGGCCGAACAAGGTGATCATGCGCTGGCTGGCGCATCGTGGCGGCGCACTCGATTTTCGCGAGCACTGCCTGCACCACCCCGGCCAGCCCTTTCCGGTGGCCGTCGCGCTCGGCGCCGACCCGGCAACCATTCTCGCGGCGGTGACGCCGGTCCCGGACAGCCTCTCCGAATATCAGTTCGCCGGTCTGCTGCGTGGCGCCAAGACCGAACTGGTGAAATGCCTGGGGTCCGATCTGCAGGTGCCGGCTTCCGCCGAGGTCGTCCTCGAAGGCTTCATCGACCCGGCGGAAAGCGCGCTCGAAGGGCCGTACGGCGACCATACCGGCTACTACAACGAAAAGTCGATGTTTCCGGTGTTCACCATCGAGCGCATCAGCACGCGCCGCGAGCCGATCTACCACAGCACCTACACCGGCAAGCCACCCGACGAGCCGGCGATGCTCGGCGTGGCGCTCAACGAGGTCTTCGTGCCGCTGTTGCAGAAGCAGTTTCCCGAGATCGTCGATTTCTACCTGCCGCCCGAAGGCTGCTCGTACCGCCTGGCGACGGTAAGCATCAGGAAGCAGTATCCGGGGCACGCCAAGCGGGTGATGTTCGGCATCTGGAGTTTCCTGCGCCAGTTCATGTACACCAAGTTCATCATCGTCGTCGACGACGACGTCGATATCCGCGAGTGGAAGGAGGTGATCTGGGCGATGACCACGCGTGTCGATGCGGCGCGCGACACCCTGATCGCCGAGAATACGCCGATCGACTACCTCGACTTCGCCAGCCCGGTCGCCGGTCTGGGCAGCAAGATGGGTCTCGATGCGACCAACAAGTGGCCCGGCGAGACGAGTCGCGAGTGGGGAACACCGATCGTCATGGATGCCGCCGTGAAACAGCGCGTCGATGCCCTGTGGGCCGAACTCGGCTTGTGAGCGCGACTTGCCGTTACGCGACCCCTCCGCCACGTCATTTTTCCATCGCCCGGCTGGCGATTGATGGCCCTCGTCGCGCGGCAAGAGCGTGCCGGGACTGGAGAACGAAATGAGTAATGACCTGATCCCCGATTCCTACCTCGAGGGCGAACGTGCCTGGTGCCACGTCATCTACGGCCTGCATGCGCTGGCCGTGGTGATCGGCGTCGCCGGTGCGGCGAGCGTCGCCGGAGCCTTCGTCTTCGGCGTGCCATCGCTGATTGCCGTGGTTCTCAACTACGTCAAGCGCAGCGATGTCCGCGGCACCTGGCTCGAAAGTCACTATCGCTGGCAGATCCGGACCTTCTGGTTCACGGCCCTGTGGTTGCTGGTCTACGGCCTGCTGATCATCACCATCATCTTCATTCCGATCGCCTGGCTGTTGATCGTCATCCTTGGCGTGTGGGTCGGCTATCGCGTCGTTCGCGGCTGGCTCGCCCTGTCCGGACGAAGAACGATCGACGCTGCCTGAACGGCTGCGCAGGCCCTGCCGGTCGCCGCGTCGGCCGGTATTGAGCCACCTATCCGCGGCTGGTCGGCTATGATTAAGTATCAGTCAAGTCAATGGCCCGCATTCATGCGCTTTCTTTGCTGCCTTTGCCAGTTTGTTCTCGTGCTGGCTGCCGGGGTGGCGTCGGGCGCTGCCACTGGCGGCGAACGGGTCTCGTCCAATGCGGATGGCCGGGCGCTGACGGTGGTGACGGACGACAACTACCCGCCCTACGTGTTTCGCGATGGCGATGGCGCGCTCACCGGCTATCTGGTCGATAGCTGGCGACTGTGGGAGAAGAAGACGGGGGTGCGCGTCAAGTTACTCGGCAGCGACTGGGCGACGGCCCTGCAGCGGTTGGCCGATGGGCAGGCAGAGGTGATCGATACCATCTTCAAGACCGCCGAGCGCGAGCGCAGATTCGCTTTCACGCGGCCGTATGCGCAGATCCCGGTGGCCATCTACACCCATGCCGGTATCGGCGGGATCGTCGACCTGGCGACCTTGCGCGGCTTTCTCGTTGGCGTGAAGGCCGGCGACGCCTGCGTCGACGCGCTCGCCGACGCCGGGATTCACAGCGTGCAGCCCTTCAGCAGTTACCAGGCGCTGGTGCAGGGGGCCATCGCTGGCCGGGTGAGGGTCTTCTGCCTCGACGAGCCACCGGCCAACTACCTGCTCTACCGGAATGGCGCCGACGACGTGTTCAACAAGGCCTTCACCCTGTACACCGGCGAGTTCCATCGCGCCGTGAACGCTGGCGACGATGCGACGCTGGCGCTGGTGGAGCGTGGATTTGCCAGCATCACGCCGGCGGAAGAAAAGATCCTGCGCGACAAGTGGATGGGAACTCCGCTGCTGCGCTCGCCCTACGTCCGCTATCTTGCTTACGCTCTCGTGCTGGGTGCGCTGCTTGGCGCTGTGCTGCTGCTTTGGGTGATGAGTTTGCGACGGCTCGTCCGGCAGCGAACGGCGAAGCTCGCGGCAACGCTCGATGCCATTCCCGACCTGATGTTCGAGTTGGGACTCGACGGCAGCTACCATGACTATCATTCGCGGCGCGGTGACCTCCTGGCAGCGCCCGCCGAGTCCTTGCCGGGTCGGCGACTCAGCGATGTGCTGCCGCCCGCTGCCGCGGCGAGCTGCCTGGCCGCCTTGCAGGAGGCCAATGAAACAGGCTACTCGGGTGGCCGCCAGTACGAACTGCAGTTGCCACAGGGAAAATTCTGCTTCGAGCTGTCGGTTGCACGCAAACCGGTCGACGGCGGTGAGGCGCCGCGCTTCGTGACGCTGGCGCGCGACATCACCGCCCGCAAGCACGTCGAAGCGGCGCTCTTGCGCCGTAGTGAGCAACTGGCGCTGATGGCTGCGGCGAGTCAGGAGATCAACAGCGAGCTCGATACGTCGCTGGTTCTGCGTCAGCTCGTCGTCGCCGCATTGAAGATCACCGGCGCCACCTCCGGGGCGGCGGCGCGAATGAGTGCCGGCCAACTGGTGTTCAGCGAGTACAACCAGGGCGGCGAACTGTTGCCGGTCGATTTCCGCTTTTCGTCGGGTCAGGGCGTACCGGGTCGGGTGATGGAGACCCGTCGCTTCCACCTCAGCAACGATGCCGAGAACGATCCGTACGTCATTGCCGAGATTCGCCAGGCGCTCGGCTTCGATAACCTGCTCGACACCCCGATCCTCAGTCGCCACGGCGACCTGCTCGGCTGTTTCGAAATCCACAACAAGCCCGGCGGATTCGACGACGACGACGTGCATCTCTTGCAGGGCCTGGCGGCAAGCGCCGCGGTGGCGCTGGAGAACACCGCGCTGCTCGCCGAACGACGGCGAGCGGAAGAGGCTCTGCGGGAAAGTGAGGCGCTCAAGGCTTCGGTGCTCGCCAGCGCTGCCTGTGGGATCATCGCCACCGATCCGCAGGGGCTGATCACGGTCTTCAATCCGGTTGCTGAAGCGATCCTTGGCTACGCTGCGCAGGAAGTCGTCGGCAGGCTCACGCCGATCGCCTTCCACGATCCCGCCGAGGTCGCGGCGACGGCCAGGATGCGCAGCGAAGAGCTGCATTGCCAGGTCGATCCGGGCTTCGATGCGCTGGTCGTCAAGGCGCGTTGCAGTGGCGAAGCGGACGAGCGCGAAGTGGAGTATGTGCGCCGGGATGGCCGCCGGCTTGCCGTTCGTCTGGCGGTGACCGTTCTGCACAACGCCGCCGGCGACCTCACCGGCTACCTCGGGATAGTGGTCGACATCAGCCAGCAGAAGGAGGCCGAAGCGCGCATCCAGCATCTGGCTCACTTCGATTCGCTGACCTTTCTGCCCAACCGCAGCCTGCTTGAAGAGCGCGTCCACCATGACCTGAGCCGTGCCCAGCGGGGGCGCGAGTCGCTGGCGCTGATCTTCCTCGATATCGACCGTTTCAAGCAGGTCAACGATTCTCTCGGGCACCGGATCGGCGACGAACTGCTGATCCAGCTCGCCGAACGTCTCCGCCACACGGTGCGCGACGAAGATACGCTCTGCCGCCTGGGGGGCGACGAGTTCATCCTCGTCCTGCCGAATACCGACGCCGAAGGCGCAGCCCATGTCGCGGCCAAGTTGCTGGAGATCACCGCGCCCCCGTATCGCATCGCTCAACACGAGCTGAGCTGCACGGTGTCCGTCGGCATCGCCATGTACCCGGTTGACGGCGAGAATCTGGAACAGCTGTCGATGTGCGCCGATGCCGCGATGTATCGCGCCAAACAGGGTGGTCGCAATGCCTTCTGCTTTTTCACCGCCGAGATGCAGGAGCGCTCGGCACGCAGCCTGCAACTCGGGAATGACTTGCGGCGCGCGCTCGAGCGCGGCGAACTGGCCGTCTTCTACCAGCCGCAGCTGGCCCTTCCGGAGCGCCGGCTGATTGGCGCCGAAGCGCTGCTGCGCTGGCAGCACCCCGAATTCGGAATGGTTTCACCCGACGAGTTCATTCCACTGGCCGAAGAGTCGGGGCTTATTCTGCCGATCAGCGAATGGGCGCTGCGTTCGGCAGTACGCCAGATGCGCCGCTGGCACCAGGCCGGGCTGCCGCCGATGCGGGTCGCCGTCAATCTCTCGGCAGCGCAGTTCCGTCTGGCCAATCTGGTGCAGGTGGTGTCGCGCGTTCTTGATGAGGAGGCGCTGCCCGGGCAGTATCTCGAGCTCGAACTGACGGAAAGCGCGACCATGGACAACCCGCTGGCCGCCATCCCGATGATCGATCAACTACGCGCGCTTGGCGTACGTCTGGCCATCGACGACTTCGGCAGCGGCTATTCGTCGATGGGCTACCTCAAGCGTTTTCGCGTGCACACGCTGAAAATCCCGCGCTCGTTTGTTGCCGACCTGGCTGCCAATCCCGACGACGAAGCCGTCGTTGCGGCGGTCATCGGCCTGGCGCACAACCTTGGCCTGCGCACCACCGCCGGTGGTGTGGAAAGCGAAGCGCAGCTGGCGTACCTGTGCGCGAAGGGCTGCGACGAGGCGCAAGGCCATCTCTTTGGCGAGCCGCTGCCTGCGGCGCAGTTCGAGAATCTGGTCCGCGAGCGTTATCAGTACGGCGAACGCTAGGCAACGATCAGCGCTCGGCAACCCACAGCAGCAGGGCATCGAGAGCGGCCTTGCCGAGGCGGGCATTCGGGTCGTTGATCAGGCCGACGACGATCCAGCGCTTGCCGCTGTTGTCGAGCACAAAACCGGCAATCGCCCGCACGCCTTCGAGATAGCCGGTCTTCAGGTGCGCCCGGCCAGCCGCCGAACCATTTTTCAAGCGCTTGCGCAAGGTGCCGTCGACGCCGGCGACCGGCAGCGAGGCGATCAGTTCGGCCATCACCGGACTTCGCCAGGCGGCGCTCAGGACCTGCGCCAGGCCAGCCGCCGAGACGCGCGCGTGGCGCGACAGGCCGGAGCCATTGTCGATGAACAGTTCGGGTAGCTGCAGACCGCTGGCCAGCAGCCAGCCGGCAATCTGACGCCGCGCGCCTTCGATCGTCGCCGGCCGTTCGCTGTCCAGCGTCAGGAACAGCTGCCGGGCCATGACGTTGTTGCTGTACTTGTTGATGTCGCGCACGATCTCGCCGAGCGTCGGCGACTCCTGGACGACCAGCGGTGTGGCGCCAAGCGGCGTGCGGCCCTCGCGCACGCGGCCCCTGAAACTGCCTCCGAGTTCGCGCCACAGCACGCGAAACAGGTCTTCTACCTGCATATCGGCCGTCCATGGGGCCAGGCTCAGGCTGCGTTCGCCACAGGCTGCCGGGAAACTGCCGCTGAGTTCGATGCTCATCCCCCTGACCACTGGCGTCAGTTGCTCCCGCCAGTCGCCGCAGGCGCCACGTTCGAGGCGCAGGCGATTGTCGATGCGCAGGCCCTCGCTCGGCGTCTCGGCGAGCACGCGCACCGTGTTTCCCGCCGCGTCGGCCTGCAGGAGCAGGCGCAGGCTTCTGAAGTTCACCAGCAAGGCGTCGGGGCCAGCGTTGTACGGCCGCAGCGGCTGCTGGTCGAACTCACCCGGGTCGTGTGCCGGTAGCGCAAAGGCACTGCGATCGAGGATCAGGTCACCGTTGATTTCGCTCACCCCGCGCGTGCGCAATTGGCGCAGCAATAGCCAGAACTGTTCCAGCGCCAGCTTCGGGTCGCCGCTGCCGCGCAGGTAGAGGTTGCCGTTGATCCGGCCGTCGTGCGGGCTGGCGTCGGCGAGTACTTCGCTGCGCCAGGTATAGGCTGGCCCGAGCATTTCGAGGGCAGCGTAGGTGGTCACCAGCTTCATCGCCGACGCCGGGTTCATCGCTTTCCGGGCGTTGTGGCTGAGCAGCGGCGGTCCGCCGTCGACCGCCTGCACGACGATGCCGACCGAACTCGCCGGGATCCCGGCCTGCTGCAGCGCCTGGCTGACGACGCTCGGCAGCTCGGCCGCCCGGACCAGCGGCAGGCCGCCGAGCAGCCCGGCGAGCAAGACTGGAAAAAGCGCCCTTGCAGCGCCGCGCAGCCGGGAAGGGTGGGTCATCAGTGGAGGAAGTTGCCGTGCGAGGTGGGTGTCGGGGAAAGTGGCGGCCGCAGCGGCTGTCCTAGCTCATCCCTGGTCCCAGGGCGCCGGATGGCTGAGGAACTCGCTCAGCATCGCGTCGAGCTGAGCGAGCAAGAGATCGTTACGTCCGGCCAGCCAGGCGCGCACGAGGTCGCTGTGGTGGCCCGGCAGGGCCTGCGCCACCAGGTGTTCGGCAACGGTGAAGTCGTTCATCCGGCCGAGCAGGTCGAGCAGCCCGGCGGCGCTTTGATGATAGCGCTGCAGGCGGCGGGCCGGAATCAGCGGGGCAAAGAACTCCAGCGCATAACGCAGCCGCTTCAGGGCCTTGCGCAGGTCGTGCCGGGCCTCTGGATTCGAGTCCTTGGTTTCGGCGGCCAGTTCGGCGACCTTCTTGGCGCGTTTGTTCAGCGAACGTGGGGCAAACACGGTCAGCGCGGGCTTCTTTTTCTCCGCCAGGGCCACCGTTGCCGCAGTGAATTCGAGGAGCAGCTGCGAGTAGCTGGGAGATGCCATCGCCGCCTGCGCCGCCTTGCGACAGGCAGTCAGCTGGATCGCCGCCTGTTTGGCAACCGCCTTGACATCGCTGTGATCGGGAAACGCCTTGCTGATCGGTGGCAGGACCTCGGTGAGGAAAACGTCCCAGTTGCGGGTGTCGCCGAGTTGGCGGGCGAGTGTGCCCCAGCGGGGGTCGAATTCGGCGACGTAGTCGACCGGCAGGAGCGGTCTCCAGAGGCGAATCGCCGAGCGCAGGCGACGGATCGAGACCCGTGCCTGATGGACGAAGCCCGGGTCGTCGCTTTCACGTGCGCCGCGCTCGTTGCCCTGCAACTGGGTCAGGCAGGCGAAGACCGAGCTACGGAAAACGCCGATGCTCGACATGCCCAACTGCAGTTGGGCGTCGGCAGCCTTGACCGGCGCTCGCTGCGTGTTGGCGGCCAGGCGGTAACCGCGCTCGGCCTTGCTCGGGCTCTCCGGGTGCAGTGGCAGATCCTTCTGCAGGGCGATGGCCAGCGCAAACAGATCGGCAACGCTTCCCTCGAGCAGTTCGAGTTCGACTTCGCAGATCGTCTCCTGGCGTCCGTTGGCGTCGATCTTTCCGCGATCCATGGCCACCTCGATGCGCGTCCCTTCCTGGGGAGCGAGAAGCCAGCTGAGGCGCGTGAAGTCGGTGCAGAACAGCGGTGCAAGTTCCGGCGTCGCGGCTTCGAGGAAGCGGCGCAGCTTCGGATTGTCGACGTGCGAAAAATCGAACTCGCCGGGTTGACCGGGGCTCTCCCATTCGTTGCGCTGCGCCAGCCCCCCCGGTGACGGCAGGTCGCTCTTGACGGTCAGCAGCCACTCGGCGCCTTTCTGGCGATAGCGAACGGCCACTCGCTTGGCCTGGAGTCGTCGGTCGGGGGTGTCGTAGTAGGTGCTGACCAGTTTCTGTCGGTACGGCTTGGCGTCGGCCAGGAGCGGGTGTGTCGGCAGCCTTCGCGCTGAACTGGCCGGCACGCTCAGCTTGATCTCGGTTTCCAATGCCATTGATGGGGTCTCCTCGTGAAGTTGTTATGGGTGCGGCAAATTTCAGAGATCATAGTTGCGCAGTTGGTCGACATCGGCGATGTGGATTCTGCGCCCGTCGACGACGATCAGGCCTTTATCCGAGAGCTCGTGCAGGATGCGCGAGAAATGCTCCTGCGTCAGATTGAGGCGCGACGCGATGACGCCCTTGTTGGTCGGCAGCGTCACGATGATCGCGTTCTCGCAATCCTTGCTGTGTTCGCGCAACAGGTAGCCGATGATTCGCCGCCGGCCCGAATGCAGCGAATACGACTCGACGTCATTCATCAACTGGTGCAAGCGCATGGCCAGTCCGGCGATCATCTTGCGGCCGAGTCTGGGGTCGGCATCGAGTTCTTCGTTGATCGCCGCCTTCGAGATGTGCAGCACCAGCGAGTCGGCCAGCGCCTGCGCATAGACCATGAACGGCTTGTCGGTGAACATCACCGCCTCGCCGAAGGTCTGCCCCTGCGGCAGGATGTCGACGACTTTCTCGCCGCCTTGCGGCGAGGTGAAAGCCAGCTTGACCTGGCCGTAGACGATCAGGTAGAAGCCGGTCGGGGTGTCGCCCTTGTGGAAGAGGATGTCGCCACGCGTCGCGTTGATTTCGCGGGTGCCGCGGGCGAGGCGGGCAATTTCTTCTTTCTCCAACTCATTGAACAGCGGTACGTGCGCCAGTAGCGCTTCAATATTGATGCCGTGATTGGACGAATGCATAAGCGGTTTCCGAAACAGTCAGCCGGCAGCAGGAATAGCGGGCGGCAGCAATATTCGCATTTGTACTCGCCGGGGGCAAGCGATCGGCCGCGCAGGCGCGGTCGGTCGCCTACGCCGAGGAGAGAAATGACGTGCGGATGGTTCGCGCAAAGCTCCGCTAGCGAGGGTCGTTTGGCATATACATCGTCTGGTCGTATACTCGGCCGATTTTTTGCGCGAGGCAGTTGTGGATCCGCACGTCGTGACGCTTGGTTCGGAAGCACCTCTGGTGCCGGAAATATCCGCAGGCACGCCCGCCCGTATGGCGCGCGCATGGTTGTGGTTGGGGGTAATGGCGCTGATTGGCTCGGGCCTGCTGGCGGTACTGCTGGTTCTCTCGCGCACACCGGGGATTCAGGATGTCTTTCCCCTCAAGGACATGTTTCGCGCTGCGCTGGTGGTGCACGTCGACCTGTCGGTGGCGGTGTGGTTCATGGCGTTTGCCGCCGTCATCTGGTCCGCGGTCGGCGCAAGGTCAATGGCTTGGCTGGGCTGGAGCGGCTTCGCGCTGGCCGCCCTGGGCACGGCGCTGATGACCGTCTCACCGTTTTTTCCGGGTGCCGAGCCGGTGCTCAACAACTACATTCCGGTGTTGAAGCAACCGCTGTTCTTCGCCTCCCTGTGGATCTTCGGCGCCGGCATCTCTTTGGCGGTGTTGCGCGCGCTGATCACCACCTGGCCGCAACGCTTTCTCGGCGAACCGCTGCGCCTTGGTGCTTTTCTCGCTGCCGTCGCCGCTTTCCTGGCCCTGGCCGCTTTCTACTGGTCGTGGTGGGCCGTGCCCGAAGTCGAGGGAACGATCTATTACGAGGTGATGTTCTGGGGCGGCGGGCACACCCTGCAGTTTCAGCACGCGCTGCTGATGGTCGTCGCCTGGCTGTGGATTGCCGCAGACCTCGGGCGCCCGTCCCTGGCGTCGCCGCGCGCGCTGTCGGTGCTCTTCCTGGTCGCCGCGCTGCCGCTGCTGGCGGTGCCGACGATCTATCTGCTGGTGCCGGCCGGCTCACTGCCGCATATGGAATTGTTTGCCAAGCTGATGGAGTGGGGCCATCCCTACATGGGGCCCCTGATCCTGCTTGGTGCGCTGTCCTTGTGGGGGGTGCGGACGCTGCCCGCGGCGCCCGCCAAGTCGGCGTTTGTCGCATCCTTCACGCTGTTTGCGCTCGGTGGCGTCCTTGGTTACATGATTCACGGCGTCAACGTCGTCATACCCGCGCACTACCACGGCTCGACGGTCGGCGTCACGCTGGCCTTCATGGGACTGGCCTACGTGCTGTTGCCGAAGCTCGGGTTCGGCACGGTCGATGGCCGCATGGCGCTCTGGCAGCCTTACGTCTACGGCGGCGGGCAGCTGATCCACGTGCTCGGCCTGGCCTGGTCGGGAGGCTACGGCGTGCAGCGCAAGGTCGCCGGTGCCGAGCAGATGCTGACCACCTTGCCGCAGAAGATCGGCATGGGGATGATGGGCCTTGGCGGCCTGATCGCGGTCATCGGCGGCCTGATGTTCGTTCTGGTGTGCCTGAAGGCGATGTCGCGGCGGCGGGCAAAATGAAGTCGCTGCTGCGTCAGCTCGGCCCATGAATCAGGAGCGTGCGCTATGGGTGGCGGTAGTCGCTGGCGTTCTCACCGTCGCCACCGTCGCGCTGCTCGCCTACCGTCTCCTGGTCCTCGGCGGATTGCCGCCCGGCGATACGATCCCCGACAGCCTGCGTTCGGCGCCGCAGTTGTCGCCGGCAGAGGCACAGGCCGAGGTCGACGCGATCATGGCACTGACCCTGAACGATCTCGACGGCCAGCCGCAGGCCCTTGCCCAGTGGCGAGGCCAGGTGCTGGTGGTCAATTACTGGGCCAGTTGGTGCAAACCCTGCGTCGAGGAGATGCCGGCGTTCTCGCACCTGTACCGCCGCTATGCGGCGCAGGGCGTGCAGTTCGTCGGCATCGGCATCGACGAGGTCGACAACATGCGCGCCTTTGTCGACAGGACGCCGGTTTCCTACCCCTTGCTGGTCGGCGGCAAGGAAGCCACCCAGACGCCCGGGCTGCAGGTCAAGGCGCTGCCCTATACGGTGGTCATCGGGCGCGACGGGCGCTTCGCGAGCAGTCGCCTGGGGCGGCTCGACGAGGCAAGACTGGAGCCGCTGCTGAAAGAGCTGATCGGGCAGTGATCCGGCGGTCGGCGGTGACGAATGGCGGTCGTAAGCCTGGAAAACCCGCCTTAGCCGCGGCCGGATAGGGCGCGCTCGACGCTGGCCTGAGCGCGCTGAAGTCGCAGTTGCCCGTCGCAATGGGCCGCGCGCAGGGCAAAGTCGAAGCGATCGACCTGTGCGCAGAGCCTGAGGTCGCTGGCCGGCAGGTTGGCGTTGC
>Ga0078783_107_pt32 | contig 12093 bp, 9 predicted proteins | sample CanAccphospTypeI_FD_67363 | JGI IMG/M metagenome (GOLD analysis project Ga0078783, IMG submission 67363) | Unknown Accumulibacter genome from EPBR bioreactor metagenome
GTCGCCCGCCGCGCCGCCAAGGAAGAGGCGACCGGCAAGAAGCTGGGCGGCAAGCCACCCAAGCCCCCCGAGCCTGGCGCAAGGGCCAGTGATCAGGTCAACCTCACGGACGAAGAGTCGCGCATCATGCCGGTGGCCGGTGGCGGCTTCAAACAAGCGTACAACGCCCAGGCGGCGGCTGATGCGGCAACGATGCTGGTCGTCGCCACCGGGGTCTCGCAGGCGCCCAACGATAAAGAGCAGGTCGAGCCGATGCTGGCCACCCTCAAGGCGCAGGTCGACGTGCTCGGCACCGTGGAATGCCTGATCGCCGACAGCGGTTACTGCAGCGAGAAGAACATCAAGGCGTGTGAAGCGGCCGGCATCGATCCCCTGATCGCTGTCGCGCGCGACGAGCACCACCCGGGCTGGCGGGAGCGCCACAGCGAACCGGCCCTATTGCCTGACAACGCCACGCCAACACAGGCCATGTCCCATCGGCTGAAGACCAAGGCAGGACGAGCGCACTACGCGCTACGCAAGCAGACCATCGAACCGGTGTTCGGGATCATCAAGTCGGTGATGGGATTTCGCCGCTTCTCTCTGCGCGGTTTGAAGAAGGTCACCGGTGAGTGGACGCTGGTTTGCATGGCATGGAATTTGAAGCGCCTGGCCGTATTGCGTCCACAGTAGGGAAAAGGAGGGGGAAACCCTCGGAAAAGCCAGAAAATCAAGGAAATCCGGCTTTTTTGTTCCGCATAGTGAAATTCGCGGACTTGGCCGGAATCAAGTCCGACAGGCTGCTAGGAGCTTGCGTCGGACGATGGCCGTCCCTGCAGCCACTCGGGAAGTTCCCGATCGCCAGCGTTTTCAATGATGTATTGACGGATCAGTTTCCTGACCACCTGGGACGGCGTCAGATCGTGAGCCGTGCAGATTTCTTCGAAGATCCTCTTCTTGACAGGGTCGACGAGAATGGTCAAGCGAGCGGTTCGGTTTTCCATATCGGCACATTTCATGTGAGTTTGATTGTCGTTGCAATGGTAACAGAAGCGCATATAATTGGCGCTTGATGCACACGATACCAGAAAATCTCGTTGATGCGGTTTGCTCCGGCCAAGGCCGCAACAGTATTCGCGCACCCCGCTTTTCGCCGCTTCCGAAGGCGTTTTCTGGAACTCCGGACGGTATGTGGTTCCCTATCCGTGGTGGTCGAGACGCGCTGACTTCCCACGCATGCGAAACCATTTTTCGTGAACCAGGCGACGCAAGCGCGGCCAGCGAAAATCTGCGGTGCGCCAGTTGCCACTGATCAGCACGGGCGTTTTCCTGGATCCGACCAGCTGGGTACATCTGGACTGGATCCTGCTGGTTGTTGCTGCGTGGCTGCTGATTGGCGTCGCAGGGGTGTTCGCCTTGCACCGCCTGGCCCTGGTGGCCAGAGTGCTGTTTCCTGCCGGCGGGGCCTTCGGCCTGCTCTTGTTCGGCGTCGCTCTGAGCGCGATTCTCAGCTCGCCGGAGGTGGCGGTGTTGCCCTTCGGGCTGCCAGGTCTGCCCTTCCATTTTCGCCTCGACAGCCTGTCTGCGTTCTTCCTGATGATCATCGGAGGCGTTGCCGCCGGTGTGTCCGCATTTGCGGCTGGCTACTTCCGCAAGGGCGAAGGCACGCCGCCCGGCTTGTTGGCGCTCGAATACCACATCTTTCTGGCCAGCATGGTCCTTGTCGTTCTCGCTGACGACGCCTACGCCTTCATGGTGATGTGGGAAACGATGGCCCTGTCGTCTTTTTTCCTGGTCACCGCCAACCACCGCATCGCCGAGATCCAGCGAGCAGGCTACCTCTACCTGCTGATCGCGCATGTCGGCGCTCTCGGCATCCTGTTGTGCTTCGGCATCCTGCAGGCGGATACCGGCGACTACACGTTTGCCAACATGCGCTCGCAGGAGATTTTGCCGGACCGGGCATCGATCGCTTTCCTGCTGGCGCTATTCGGTTTCGGCGCCAAGGCGGGCATCGTACCGCTGCACGTCTGGCTTCCCGAGGCACATCCGGCGGCGCCGTCGCCCGTCTCCGCGCTGATGAGCGGGGTCATGTTGAAGACGGCCATCTACGGTTTGCTGCGGATCATTTTCGATCTGCTCGGCACGCCCGTGTGGTGGTGGAGCCTGGTGCTGCTGGCGTTCGGCCTGGCGACCGCGCTGTTCGGTGTCGTCTTCGCGGCAGTGCAGGTCGATATGAAACGCCTGCTGGCCTATTCATCGATCGAGAACATTGGTTTGCTGTTCACCGGCATCGGCCTGGCGGTGTTGTTCTCGACCCAAGGCATGCCTGTGATGGCGGCATTGGCGTTGACCGCCGTGCTCTACCATGTGGCCAGCCATGCCTTCTTCAAAGGGCTGCTTTTTATCGGCACCGGCGCGGTCCTGCACGCCACCCTCGAACGCAACCTCGGCAAGCTCGGTGGTTTGATCCGCAGCATGCCCTGGGTGGCCTGGGCCATGCTGATCGGTGTTCTGGCCAGCGCCGGCTTGCCGCCCTTTGGCGGCTTTGTCTCCGAGTGGCTGCTGCTGCAGAGCTTCCTGTTCTCGCCGGATTTGCCGAGTTCATTCCTCAACATGCTGATTCCCGTGGTCGCCGCCCTGATCGCACTGGTCGCCGCGCTCGCCGGCTATACCATGGTCAAGTTCTTCGGCGTCATTTTCCTCGGCCAGCCACGCGAGGAGAAGCTGGCGCAGGCGCATGATGCCGGCCGCTGGGAGCGTGCCGGCATGGCCTGGCTGGTCGCCGGATGCATTGCGCTCGGACTGTTTCCGGTGCAGTTCATCGCCCTCATCGATCCGGTGACGCAGTTGCTGGTCGGCTCTGGCCTTGCCAAGACGGTCGGCAGCAGCGGCTGGCTGCTGGCGCCGGTGGCGATCGAGCGCGCGAGCTACGGGCCGGCGATCTTCCTGCTCGGCGTCGCTGCAAGCTTCGCGCTCGCCTTCCTGCTGGTGCGCCTCTTCTACCACGGCCGCGTGCGGCGCGCGGCGCCCTGGGACTGCGGCTTCCCCTGGCAGAACGCCCGCATGCAGGATACCGCCGAAGGTTTCGGACAACCGATTCGGCAAATCTTCGAACCCTTCTTCCGCTGGGAGCGCGAGCTGCCGACGGCTTTCGATGCCGAGCCGCGCTATCGCGTCAGCGTCACCGACCCCTTCTGGCATTGGCTCTACCTGCCGCTGGCTGCCGCCGTCGAGCGTCTGGCACGGCTCATCGGTCTGTTGCAGCAGGGACGGATTGCGGTCTACCTGCTGTACAGCTTCGTAACCCTGATCACCGTGCTGCTGGTGGTCGAGCTATGACCTGGCTCGGCGCCTTCTCGCAACTGCTGGAGATCGTCCTGGCGCTGCTTCTGGCGCCCCTGCTCGGCGGCTGGATCAATCAATGGCGCGCCTGGCTGCAGAACCGCTCGGCGCCCGGCTTGCTGCAGCCGTACCGCACGCTGCACAAGCTCTTCAACAAGGAGTCGGTGCTTGCCGAGCACGCTTCGCCCCTGTTTCGCGGCGCTCCGTACATCGTTTTCGGCTGCATGGCGCTGGCCTGCGCAATCGTCCCAACGCTATCGACCGACCTGCCTCTTTCGCCAGCGGCAGATGCGATTGCCCTGGTCGGCCTGCTCGGAGTGGCGCGGGTATTCATTTCCCTGGCGGCCATGGATGTCGGCACTTCTTTCGGCACGCTGGGGGCGCGGCGTGAAATGCTGATCGGCTTTCTCGCCGAACCGGCGCTGCTGATGGTCCTGTTCTCGGCATCGCTGATCTCGAACTCGACCTCGCTGACGACCATCGTCGAGACGCTGGCGCATCGCGAGCTGGCCATCTATCCGAGTCTGGCTTTCGCCGGCGTCGCCTTCACCATGGTGTCGCTGGCCGAAAACGCCCGCGTGCCGGTGGACAACCCGGCGACGCACCTCGAACTGACGATGATTCACGAAGCGTTGATCCTCGAGTATTCGGGCCGTCATCTGGCGCTGCTCGAATGGGCCGCCAGCCTGAAGCTCTTCGCCTATTCGTGCATCGGGCTGGCGCTGTTCTTCCCCTGGGGCGTCGCCGAGGCGCAGGCGCCGCTGGCGCTGCTGCTGGCGATGCCGGCGCTGGTCCTGAAGCTGGCGATCGGCGGCGCCCTGCTGGCGTTACTCGAGACGCTCAGCGCCAAGATGCGCATCTTCCGCGCTCCGGAATTCCTCGCCACCGCGTTCCTGCTGGCGGTGATCGGCATGTTGGTCCACATCCTGGTACGACCGTGAGATGAGTGAATTCGTCGCCCAACTGATCAATCTGCTGGCGTCAACGCTGCTGATCCTCGCCTTTGCGATGATCTCGCAGCGGCGGATTCTGTCGCTGATTCACCTGTTCACCGCGCAGGGGGCCACGCTGGTCGCGGCGACGCTGGTGGTCGGCTACGCGACGGATCAGCCGCACCTCTACCTGTCGGCCGGCATCACCCTGGTGGTCAAGGTCATCCTGATTCCCTTGTTGCTGCATCGGGTGATCAATCGCCTCAACGTACGCTGGGATATCGAAACGCTGATCAACATCCCGACGACGATGATCATTGGCATCGTGCTCGTCATTTTCGCCTTCGACCTGGCGCTGCCGATCTCGAAGCTGTCGGCCAGTATCGCCCGCGGCACACTCGGCATCGCGCTCGCCTGCGTCTTGCTCTCGTTCCTGATGATGATTACCCGTGCCAAGGCGGTGCCTCAGGTGATCGGCTTCCTGTCAATGGAAAACAGCCTGTTCTTCGCCGCCACGTCGGCCACCTACGGCATGCCGATGGTCGTTGAACTTGGCATCGCTCTCGACGTGCTGGTCGGCATTCTGATTCTCGGCGTCTTCATGTTCCAGATTCGCGAGCAGTTCGACAGCCTCGACATCAGCCACCTCGAAAAGCTCAAGGAGGACTGACCTGGAAACGCTGTTCTACGTCCTCGGCATCCCCCTGCTTGGCAGCCTGGTTCTGGCGTTTACCGGGCAGCGAAACAGCGCGCGCGAAATCAATGTCGCGTTCAGCCTCGCAACCTTCGTCGCCACCTGCATGCTGACCGTCGAGATAGTCTCGGGTGGGCCGCAGCTGCTCTGGAAGCACGAATTCTTCATTGACCCGCTGAACGTTTTTCTGGTCACCCTGACCAGCTTTGTCGGCCTGACCACGGCCATCTTCTCGCGCCCTTACATGCGCATCGAGCAGGACCACGGCAAAATGACGCCGCAGCGGCAGCGCCTCTACCACAGCATGTATCAATTGTTCAGTTTCACGATGTTGCTGGCGCTGACCACCAACAACATGGGCATCCTGTGGGTGGCCATGGAGGCGGCGACGCTGACCACCGTGCTGCTGGTCAGCGTGTACCGGACAGCGGCCAGTCTCGAAGCAGCGTGGAAATACTTCATTCTCTGCGGCGTCGGCATCGCCCAGGCCCTGTTCGGGACGGTATTGCTGTACATGGCGGCGGAAAAGGTGATCGGCACCGAGGCGGGTGCATTGTTGTGGACCAATCTCGACGCGGTCAAGACACAGCTCGATCCGACCATCATTACCCTGGCTTTCGCTTTCCTGTTCATCGGCTACGGCACCAAGGTTGGCCTGGTGCCGATGCACAATTGGCTGCCGGATGCACATGCGGAGGGGCCGACGCCGGTTTCTGCGGTGCTGTCGGGCCTGCTGTTGAACGTCGCCGTGTATGCCCTTTTGCGCTGCAAGGTGCTCACCGACGGGGCCCTGGGCAACCCGCTCGCCGGCGAGCTGATGATGGGCTTCGGTCTCCTGTCGGTGGTCGTTGCGGCGTTCTTTCTGTCTCGGCAAAAGGACGTCAAGCGCATGTTTGCCTACTCGTCGATCGAGCACATGGGGCTGATCACCTTCGCTTTCGGCATGGGCGGCGCGATCGCCAACTATGCCGGCTTGCTGCACATGACGGTGCATTCGCTGATCAAGTCGGCGATTTTCTTTGCCGTCGGGCATGCCACGCAGAAGGCCGGGACGCAGAACATGGCCGACATCCGCGGTCTGATCAAGGTCAGTCCGCGGCTCGCCTGGGGGATGATGCTCGGCTCGCTGGCGATCCTCGGCATGCCACCATTTGGGGTCTTCGCCAGCGAATTTCTCATTCTCACCACGGCCATGCGCGACCATTCCTGGGCCACGCCATTCCTGCTGCTGGCCCTCGGCGTCGCTTTCGCCGCCGTCTTCAGCCGCGTCCAGCCGATGGCCTTCGGCGAAACCTCGCTCAAGAAGACGCTAGGCCACACGCCGGCGCTGTTCCCAGTGTTCGCGCATCTTGGTCTGGGCTTGATGCTCGGCCTGTATATCCCGCCGTACCTGCACGACTGGTATCGTCAGGCGGCGGCGATGATCGGCGGTTGAGGCGATGCGGATTTCCGGGTTCAGCCTCGATGGCGAACGCCTGCCGGCACCGCTGCCGATCTGGCGCGCTACGGTGCGCAGCGAAACCTGGCAGGTCCTCGCCCGGGCGCTGTCCGAGAACGGCGGACGGCTACTCACCCTCTGGGCGTCCGATCGCACGCACGGCGCGTCCGGCGGTCTGGTGATCTCGGCGGCCTATGCCGTTCCTGAAGGTCTGCTATGGCTCGATTTGCCGCTTGCCGAGCGGGCTGCGACCTATCCGGACCTGGTGCCATTCTTTCCCTGCGCAGGCCGCCTGCAGCGGGCGGCAGCCGATCTGCTCGGTGTCGTCGCCGAAGGCGTTTCCGACCGGCGCCCGTGGCTCGACCACGGCGCCTGGCCAGAAAACTACCGGCCGCTGCGCCGTGATCAATCACCCCGGGCCGCTGGTCCACATCGAGAAGTCACCGACTACGCCTTCGTTCGCGTCGAAGGCGACGGCGTGCATGAGATCCCGGTCGGACCGGTCCATGCAGGAATCATCGAACCGGGGCACTTTCGCTTCTCGGTCGTCGGCGAGAAGGTACAGCGCCTTGAGCAACGCCTGGGCTACAAACACAAAGGGATCGAAAAACGATTCACCGAGCTGCCGGCACTCCAGGCGCATCGGCTGGCCGGGCGGATGTCGGGTGATTCGACTGTCGCTTACGGCTGGGCTTACTGTATGGCGCTGGAATCTCTGGCGGGCTGCGAGATTAGCGAACGTGCGAGTTGGCTGCGGGCGCTGCTGCTCGAACGCGAACGGGTGGCCAACCACCTCGGCGACCTCGGGGCGCTCGGCAACGATGCGGCGTTCGCCTTCGGGCTGGCCCAGTTCTCGAGGCTCAGGGAAGACTGGCTTCGCCTCGCCAAGGACGCCTTTGGTCACCGCCTGATGATGGACGTTGTCGTTCCGGGTGGCGTGACAGCCGATGTCGATCAAGCGACTGCCGCCAGCTTGGCCGACCAGTGCGACCGAATAGAGCGTGAAGTGCAGGAACTGCGCCAGATTTACGACGAGCACGCCGGCCTGCAGGACCGCTTCCTGACCACCGGCCGGGTGTCGCCGGGGCTGGCCGCGCGACTGGGCCTCACCGGCCTGGCGGGGCGCGCCAGCGGCCAGGCCGCCGACCTGCGCTGCGACCGAGCCTGGATTCCCTACGACCAGCTCGAAGTAAAGATCGCGACGCAGCGCGGCGGCGACGTCGCCGCCCGCGTCAGCGTGCGTTTCGACGAACTGCTTGAATCACTGCGGCTGATTCGCCTGCTGCTTTCGCGGCTTCCCGACGGTCGGACGCGCAGCGAACTGCGGCTGCCAAGCAAGCTTGCGTTCGGCGCCGGCTGGGTTGAAGGCTGGCGCGGCGAGGTCTTCGTCGCCCTCGAATACGACGGAGATAAAGGCGCCCACTGTATCCGCCGCTGTCACTGTCACGATCCCTCGTGGCAGAACTGGCCGGTACTCGAACACGCAGTCATGGCGGACATCGTTCCCGACTTTCCGCTGATCAACAAATCCTTCAACCTCAGCTACTCGGGACACGACCTCTGATGTGGCGCATTCTCAAACAGATCGCAAGAAACGGTATCCGCAGCGAAGCGCCGCCCGAGCCCAGTGATTCCCTGCGCGTCGGCGGCGAGCGCATTCAGCGCGAACTCCTCGACATTCTCGGCCAGGCGCTGAGCATTCGCCAGGTTGATGCCGGTTCTTGCAACGGCTGCGAGCTGGAAATCAACGCCCTCAACAACCCCTACCACAACATCGAAGGACTCGGCATCAGGTTCGTCGCCAGCCCGCGCCATGCCGACATGCTGCTGGTGACCGGACCCGTTTCACGACACATGGAGCTGGCCCTGCGCCGCACCTACGACGCCGCTCCGGACCCCAAGCTGGTCGTTGCCGTCGGCGATTGCGGTTGTGACGGCGGCATTTTTGGCGAGAGCTACGCCAGCTGCGGGCGCGTCGCCAACATCATTCCGGTCGATGTCGCGGTGCCCGGTTGCCCGCCGCCGCCACTCGAAATCCTGCGCGGGATCCTGACCGCGGTGCGATCTCGAATCTCGCCAGGATAGAGGCTCCGCCGCCGTCTGTCGGCGATTCCCGAACACCAGCTGTGCGCTGCCAACGCCGCCGGGCGAGCTCGCACGGCGCCTCGCGGCGTGGCAGGGAGCGCTGACGGAACGGTAACTCGCGTCGATGATGGCATAATCGTGCCCCATGGGGAGAACGATTCCGGGGGGAGCGGCCGCGTCACACGGCGCCGCTGCGTGTCGATGCTGAAAGCGCTGTTGCTGCTGCCGCTTCTCGGGGCCGGTCTGCTACTGCTGCTGCCGAGTCGCAAGGTCGACCTGCTGCGCCATGTGGCGAGCATCGTCGCCGCGGCGACGATGGTCTGCGCCGGCGTCCTGCTGCTCGATTTCGACCCCGCCAGCGCCGCTATTCAGTTCTTCGAGACGCGCCCGTGGAACCCGCGCGTCGGGTCGAGCCTGGCGCTCGGCGTCGACGGGATTTCGCTGCCGATGCTGCTGCTGGCAACGATCTTGTGCTTCGTCGCGATTGTCACATCCACCGCCGTGCGCAACGGCGCAAAGCTTTACTTCTCGCTGATCCTGGGCCTCGAGACGTCGATGCTGGTCGTTTTTGCCGCGCGCGACTGGTCGCTGTTCTACGTCTTCTGGGAACTGACGCTGATTCCCCTGTTCTTCCTCATCGACCGCCTGGGCGGCGCCAACCGCCACCGGGCGGCGCTCAACTTCGTCCTGTATACCCTCGGCGGCTCGGTGTTCATGCTGATTGCGCTGCTGCTGCTCTACGACGTCGCCCCCGGGCACAGCTTCGCGATGGACGACATGGCCGCCGGCAGCGCGCAACTGCCGCAGAAAACGCAAATTCTCGTCTTCCTCGGGCTCTTGCTCGGGTTCGGCGTCAAGATGCCGATCGTTCCGCTGCACGGCTGGCTACCGCTGGCGCACGTCGAGGCACCGAGCCCGATCTCGGTCCTGCTCTCCGGGATCCTGCTCAAGATGGGCGCCTACGGGTTGATCCGCGCTGCCTGGACGCTACCGGGAGCGGTGCTCGCGCTGCAGGACTGGCTGGCCCTGCTGGCGCTCGTCAGCCTGATCTACGGCGCGGTCCTCGCCTGGCGGCAGACCGATCTCAAGGCAATGATCGCCTACTCGTCGATCTCGCACATGGGCGTCGTGCTGCTCGGCATCGCCGCGCTCAACGAGGCCGGGCTGAACGGCGCGATGACGCAGATGGTTGCGCACGGGCTGGCGGCGGGGCTGCTGTTCATGCTCATCGGCCTGCTCTACGAGCGCACGCACCGGCGCGACCTCGCCGCCTACGGTTCGCTCAACCGGACGGCACCACGCTTCGCGGCGTTCATCGTCCTCACCCTGCTGGCGTCGGTCGGCCTGCCGGGGAGCGCCGGCTTCATCGCCGAGCTGCAGGTGCTGATCGGCGCCTACGGCCGCTGGGGCGGCTGGCTGGCAATTCTGTCGATCGGCGTGCTGATCTCGGCCGCCTACGCCCTGCGCGCCATTCGCCGCCTGTCGACCGGTCCGGAACGGCCCTTCGCCGGGGCTGCGCCGGGCGTCGCAACCTTTGCCGACCTCAACCGCAGCGAAACGGCGACCGCCGGCGTACTGAGCGCGGCCATCGTCATCATCGGCTTCTACCCGGCACCGCTGCTCGGCCTGATGTCCTCGTCGGTCGCCCGACTGGCGCAGCAGTTCGCAGGCTGACCGCGTGATGACTACGACTACGGCCGCCGATCCCCAGGTGACGACGATTGACCCGCTGACGCGCATCAGGACCTGCCTGGCACATCTCGAACACCTGTTGCCGGCGCAGGCCCCGCTGCGCGACTTCGTCCATCACAACACCCTGCACGCCTTTCAGCATCTGCCCTTCGCCGAAGCATTCAGCGCAGCTTCACGCCTGACCGGCGGCAACACCTGGCTCGACGAGGAGCGCTGCCGCCAGCTCTACCGACAGGGACGGGTGACCGCGAGCGACCTCGACGCCGCCCTGCGCCAACTGCCGGCAGCGCGCGCCGATGAAATTCTTCTCGCCATCGGCGCGCGCGAGCTGCGCTGCGGCGAGGTCCTGCAGGCGGCGCTACGGCATGCGCCGGGCAGGCTGTCGGCAGCGCAGATACGCTGGCAGGTGGAGGAAAAGGCCGCGTTCGCGCGCTGGCAGATCGATCTCGACCCGGCTGCGCGGCAGGCCCTGCTCGCCGCCGCCAGCGTTGAAGTCTTCGACGAAGCGGCGGCGGTGGCCGATCTCTGGGCCGCGGCACGTGCCCTGCAGGCATCGTCGGCGGCTTCTCCGCCGGTCGCCAGCGAGGCGACGGACGAATGGCCGAAGTGGCCCGGCGCGAAGAACGAGAGTCCGTCGCCCGAAGCCGCCGCGTCGCTCTGGCAGGAACTGATTGCAGGCCTGGGCGAGCGCTGGACGCTGCTCGCCCTGCTCGCCCACCTGAGCGGCGAAGATGCGCGCGCAGTCCTGCAGGCCAGCCTGATTCGCCATCTCGGTGCGCACCTCGACCAGGGCCTTGCCGGGTGGCGGAACGCCGCGCTCGCGCAGGGCTTCCTTGCCGCGTGGCGGCTGAGCGCCGCCAGCGACTGGACCTGGGAGCTCGACGAGTTCGTCGGCGCACGGCAGGACATCGCGCAGCTGCCCGACGACCCGCTGTCGGTCATCATTGGCGAACTCGTGCGCCTCGGTGTCGATGCAGCCAACTGGGCCGCCTACCTGCGGCGCCTGGTGCTCGAACTGCCGGGCTGGGCCGGCATGTGCTGCTGGCGCGAAGCACACCCGCGCGCCGGCGAAGCGCCGGTCTCGCTGGCTGATTTCGTCGCCGTTCGCCTGGTTCTTGAACGCCTGTACGCCGAGCAGTTGATGGGCAGGATCTGGAGCCTGCCGCTCAGTGTCGCCGAACTGGGCCGCTACTTCGTCGCCCATCCCGACGAGCTGTCGGTGCGCCATGCTTTCGGCCGGCAGGAGCTGAGCGAAGACCTGCTCGAAGCGGTGGCCCCCTGTCTGGCGTCGCCGTCGGCCAGCACGCTCGGCGACTGGCAGGAATTGTCCACGCTCCTTGCCAGGCCTGGCGGGTCCGCCGCGGCTGCAGCGCTAGACGCCGCGCCTTCACACGACGAGCGGACGGCACTGGCCGCCTGGCCGCTTTTCGTCCTCGCCCAGGGCCTCGGCCTGGGCGGGCGACAACTGCGCGAGATCGCTGCAGCAGGCGCGCAGGCCTTGCTCGACTGCGCCGCTTCCCTGAGCCGCGACCAGCGCGGCGAGGTCTGGCTGCTGGCCTACGAACGCCACTATCGGCAACAGGTTCTCGCCGCGCTGGCCGCCAATCACGGCCGCGCAGCGGCGCTCGCCGGCAGGGCGGAAGCGCAGTTCGTCTTCTGCATGGACGACCGCGAGGAAGGTTCGCGCCGCCACCTGGAAGAAGTCAATCCGGCTTTCGAAACCTTCGGCGCCGCCGGCTTCTTTGGCGTGCCGATGCTCTGGCAGGGCCTCGACGACGAGGCGCCGACGGCCTTGTGCCCGATCGTCGTGCGGCCGACGAACGCCATCCGCGAAGAAGTGCCGAACGGCGGCGAAGGCGCACTGGAAAAGCACCAGCGGCGTCGCCGCCTGCGCCTCGCCTGGCGCGAGCGCCTGCATCAGGGCAGCC
>Ga0078783_104_pt2 | contig 11929 bp, 19 predicted proteins | sample CanAccphospTypeI_FD_67363 | JGI IMG/M metagenome (GOLD analysis project Ga0078783, IMG submission 67363) | Unknown Accumulibacter genome from EPBR bioreactor metagenome
CGACGCCACCTGTGACGGACGATGCCGATGTCGTCGTGACCTTCGCGCGGTCTGGCAAGCAGTTTCCGTGGCAAGCCACTGCCGGAAATTTGCTCGCATTCGCCGAGGCCAACGGTATTGCGGTCGATTCCGGTTGCCGGGCCGGCGGCTGCGGTACCTGTCAAACGACGATCCGTACGGGTGAGGTGGCCTACCGTCAACCGCCAGATTTCGATCCTGAACCGGGTACCTGCCTGCTCTGTGTCTGCGCGCCAAAGAGCAGCGTTACCCTGGAGGTATAGGTAATGAGCTCACTCTGGCGTCAGCACGTGCTGCCCTTCTCCTTGCTGGTAGGCCTACTCGCCGCAGCTACTCTGGCAGGCGACTACTTGCTCCATCGGCTGGATCTGGTTTGGGTAGGCCGCTACATGGGCATTCCGGGGACGATCCTGATTATTGGCTCGCTGGTCTATTCGCTGCGCAAGCGAAAATACATCACGACGGGAAACACAAAGTCCCTGCTTACCCTGCACGAGATCGGCACCTGGCTGGGCTCGCTGATGGTGTTGATCCATGCCGGTATTCATTTCAACGCCATCCTGCCCTGGCTGGCGACAGTGGCGATGGGCGTGAATGTGATCAGCGGCATGGTCGGCAAGCTGTTGCTCGATCGCTCACGCCGCCATGTGCAGGGTCAGCGCGACCGCTTTCAACTTCGCGGTCTGTCGCGGTCTGAAGCGGAACAGGCCGTGTTCTGGGATGCCGTTGCACTCGACGCAATGACCCAGTGGCGGAAGGTGCACATCCCGATATTCATCGTCTTTGCCACCTTGGCGCTGGGCCACATCATCAGCATTTTCCTGTTCTGGGGCTGGATATGAGCCGTATCGTCAAGATCATTCTGGCGGCCAATCTGATCGCGTTGGCGATTCTGGCTTTCATCTATCCGCAGTTGATGGTCGCACCAGGCAAGCTGATTCCCGGTCACAAGCAACTGGAAGCCGATTGCTTTGCCTGTCACACGCCCCTCCTGGGAGCCAGCTCCGAGCTGTGCATCGCCTGTCACAAACCGGCTGATATCGGTCGCCTGACAACCGTCGGCCTGCCGATCACCAAGCCGCTCACCACGACCCCCTTCCACCAAAAACTCGCCACACAGGACTGCGTCGCCTGCCATAGTGATCATGCGGGCGTGAAACGTTTCCGGCAGCAAGGGCGTTTCAACCATGCCTTGCTGAAGAAGGACACGCTCCAGCAGTGCCAAGCTTGCCACAAGGCACCTGCCGACTCTCTGCACCAACAGATCAGCGGCAACTGTAGCCAGTGCCACAAGCAGGAGAAGTGGCTACCGGCAAGCTTCGATCACAGCAAGTACTTTGTCCTGGACCGCGACCACAACGCGCGCTGCGTGACCTGCCATCTGGGCAATGACTACAGTCGCTACACCTGCTACGGTTGCCACGAACACTCGCTGGCCAAGATCCGTCGCAAGCATATCGAGGAAGGCATTCGGGACTTCGACAATTGCGTCGAGTGTCATCGAAGCGCCGACGAGCATGACATCAGAGGCCGTGGCGGTGAACGAGACGGCAAGAAGGATGGGAAACGCGGTCGCAAGGAACACGATGACGATGACTGATCTGGTCGTTCCTGTGCCCTCCAGGTACGAGCGCTTATCGGCCTGCTGGCCAACATCATCGTGAAGGAACCCGAGTAATGGAAAGCGCTGCCACACTTCCCCCGTCGCTGACACGCTACGCCTGGCTGTCCATCGCGGCGGCTATTGCCACCATTCTGCTGAAAGGCTTGGCGTGGTGGTTGACCGGTTCGGTCGGGCTATTGTCTGATGCCATGGAGTCATTCGTGAACCTCGCAGGGGCGTTGATGGCGCTCTGGATGCTGACTCTGGCGGCGCGTCCCGCTGACGACAATCACACCTACGGCTACAGCAAGGCTGAATATTTTTCCAGCGCTTTTGAGGGTTGCCTGATCCTGTTGGCGGCCATCAGCATCGGCTATACGGCCATCGTTCGCCTGATGAATCCCCAGTCGCTCGAAGATGTGGGGATCGGGTTACTAGTTTCTGTGGTCGCCTCCGTGATCAATCTGGCGACCGCGAGAATCTTGATGACCGTGGGCCGAGAGCATAATTCGATCACCCTGGAAGCCGATGCGCATCACCTGATGACCGATGTGTGGACCTCGGTGGGGGTCATCGCCGGCGTCGGCCTGGTCTGGCTGACCGGCTGGCTTTGGCTCGATCCGGTCATCGCCCTGCTGGTTGCGGTGAACATCGTCTGGACCGGTTTGCAACTGATGCGGCGTTCGGCCGCCGGCCTGATGGACGTCTCGCTACCGATGGAAAAACTTGAGCAGATTGAAACGCTGTTGGCGGGGTATCGCGACCAGGGGCTGGATTTCCACGCCTTACGCACCCGTCAGTCAGGCAGTCGGACCTTCGTCGTCTTGCACGTGCTGGTCCCGGGGAACTGGACGGTATACGAAGGCCACACCTGGGCGGAGCGCATCGAGGTTGAGATCCATCATTTGTTGCCACGTGCTCACGTCACGACCCATTTGGAACCCTTGGAAGACCCCGTGTCAATGATTGATCAAGAGCTTGATCGTCCGAGGTTCTGACCAGGCCAGGGCCAGCGGTTGGTAACGAGAAGCGGCTCGTTACTGATCAGTAATCCGCCGTTCGAGCGGCCTGGTTTTTTGGTGACACGATGTCTCTTCCTGGCCGGCTGCCGACCGCGGCCATCCTACGCCCACTGGCTGCGCCCCTTTAGCGTGCGATTTTTCCGTTGCGTGAGCTGACCCCATGTAAGGCTGCTAGCGAGGACGCCGCGTACCCATCAGGCGCCGGATATAGTCGGCAACGACCAATAACTGGCGCCGATCCAGCCGCGCAATGATGTTGCGGATCATGGGCGCCATGATTCGGGTGGCGCCGGCTACCCCGAGATTGGCCGACTGCTGTACGACGAAGCCGACCTTGGCCAGCAGGAGTGGCTTGAGAAAGCAGTAGTCCATGCCGCTGTTGGTCACTTCCACTACCAGATCGCCTAGCGCAGCGCGGTGCACCGTCGGGTCTTCGGCATGCTCGAGCGTATCCAGAAGCTGCACGGTCCTGGCGTGCAGATCCTCGGGATAGGAGATATGCAGGGAGTGTGGCTGAGCAGCGCGGGGCATCAAATTCTCCTTAGACCATCGCCGATCCCGCAGGCCAGGGTCAGCCGCGGCTGGCCGACGACCACTCGCGCCGACCTGGCCCATTCCGTAGTCGTCAGGTAATTGATTCCGGCATCCGCGCCGAGGGCTTGCGCGCGTGTCAGCTTCGCATCGCTCGACGAAATGATCGTCACGTGTGCGCCGAGCAGCTTCGCGAACTGCAGTGCAAACAGCGCCACACCGCCGGTTCCCTGCACCAGTACGCGCGATCCGGGGCCGAGCGTGTCGTAGGTGACGACCGCGCTCCACGCCGTAAGCGCCGCCCAGGGCAGCGTCGCCGCCTGCTCGTCGGCGAGATGAGCGGGCACCTTGACGACGCCGCTTTCCGGTAGGCAGACGAGATCGGCCATCATCCCGTCGGCCGGCCCGCCAAGCGTCTGTGTCAGACGCTCGAGGTCGGGGCGCCGGCCAGCCAGCCCTGGTAGAAGCAGGGGCATGCCCGATTGCCGACGCGCACCCGGCTCACCCCCGCACCGACCTCGACGACTTCGCCGACACCGTCGGAAATCGGAATCAGCGGCAGTGTTCCCGGTAAACGACCCGTAGCCGCGATTCGGTACGACCAGGTCGCGGTAGTTCAACGAAGCCGCCTTTATCCGCAGCAACACCTGCCCCGGCCCGGGCTGCGGATCGCGCCGACTGGCCAACTGCAGGTGGTCCATGCCCCAATCGTCCTGAATTTGGAAAACTCTCATCGCGCGCGCTCCTGGCGAGGTTGAAGGCGCCCACGCGGTCGCTTGGTGCTCGCCGTTCAAGTCATCATCGTAGGCGCCGCCAGCGCCTCGTTCGGCCTGATCGCCATCGGTTGTTCCTGCAACATGAAGACAGACGCTATTTTGTCAGTAGGGACTTGAAAAGCGCGAGCGCTGCCATAAACTGACCATTGAAGCGACGCGGCCCTGATCCGCCCACGGAGGTCATCGAAGACACCTACGCCGTCGCGCTGGATATACCGGAGGATACGCATATGCAGCCGCGGCACTCCTCTTTTCAAGCACTTCAAACGCGCCAGACATGGAGGTCAACCGTGAGGATGGAATCCATAAAGGAGGGCGTCGGCTCTCTGTGGCAGAACTTGGCCGAAGGCTGGCGACATCTCACCCGCTCTGCCTCCGGAGCCCTTACCCACTTCATCTCAGGGGAGAATACAAGCTTGCCGGCACAGACCGAGGTCGATGACGCCTACTACTTGCCAACTCGTGGCTGGGCGATGCTGGGGAGCAATATGTTCGAGGACGACAAACGCTTGGTGGTACGTCTGGAAGTGCCAGGCATGGACAAGCAGGCGATGAAGGTCGAAATTCGGGACGACGTTCTGGTCGTTTCCGGCGAGAAGCACTTCGAGCGGGAAACGACCGAAGGCCGCTATCGAATGCTGCAGTGTGCCTATGGCAGTTTCCGCCGCGTCGTGCCCCTGCCGGTTCGAGTACTGGCTGACGCCTCGAAAGCGACCTACGAAGGGGGCGTCCTGAGGATCGAGTTGATCAAAGCGGAGCCCGGCACCGCGAAAGTTCACACCATCAAAGTCGCCTGAGCGAGGCCGCAACGGTAGGGCATTTACCGGGAGGGCTCACCGGACAGATGTCTTGATGAGTCCCGCCCGCTTGATCCGTCGCTGGCGATAGCTATCGCGTTCAACGCCTACGTGATGGTCAGTTTCCGAGTCGTGGAAACGGTCTTCTTGGGCAACGACAACTCGAGAACACCGTCCTTGTAGTGCGCTTCCGACTTGCTCTCGTCGACATCCTGTCCCAATGCAAATGAACGCGACACCTTGCCGTAATAGCGTTCGCTGCGCAGCACTTTGGTGCCCTCTTTGACCTCTTTTTCTTTCTTGGTTTCGGCGCTGATCGACACCTGGCCGCCGTCAATGACGACGTGAATATCCTCCTTTTTCACACCCGGTATTTCGGCATGCACGGTGTAAGCCTTGTCGTCTTCCTTGACATCGAGCTTGATCTGGATGTCCTGTGGTCCGCCAGCGCGAACCGGACGCATCCAGAAGCCGCGAAAGAGATCGTCGAAGGTGTCGTCAGAGTCAAAGCGAGTGATGTTGGCCATTTCCTTCTCCCTGAAGAACCGGGGGTTCCCGGCACCACTTTATCCTATACGTTGCAATGGTTATTGCAAGGAAAGAGCCCCAGATCGAACTGGCAGGCAAGGCTGAAAACACCAGCTTCAGGCAATTGGTGGCGGCCGCTTTCAGCTTCGAGCAGTCATCCGAAACGGCTACACACGGACAGCAACTCGGCCTTAGCCGACACCGACGACATCGAGAATGACGGTCGGCAAGCGTCGGCTCCAGGTCGGACAGCGGTCATCCATCTACCTGCACGACTGACTCAGTCGCGGTAGACCGTGCACCAACCGTTAGATCAACTTGACCGCCACGCTGCGGCTGTGCTGCTGCGTTCGAGGGCTGTGTATATAGAGCATCCTGTCCCAGCTAGCCCGACCAGGCTGGACCACGGTTACCTTGTAGAGCGTTACAAGTGCAGCACCTGGGGCGGTCACATAGGCGCCTATAGGGGAAATCCCCGCCACATTCGCAATAATCTGGCCAGTTGTTGAGACTATCGTGAGGCTTGATGGATCGGAGTTCGTTAAACTGAGGGCGCCATCCGTTGTGCCAACCGCACCAGAAATAACTGCGACAGTGATTTCTACGCGATCTGCCATTTCCATCCCCTGATCTGCATAAACCCAAGAACAACAATCATGACCACTCCACATATTTGTAGAATACGCCAGGCACTCAAGTTGCGCGCTCTGTGCCGATTAAATTTTTCTTCATTACCGCGATACTTAAACGCGATGTAAATCGCAAAACAAATCAGGCTTGCCGCAACACCAATACCCACATAGGTAAGATATTCAGTCATGAGGCCCTCTAGGAAAGACATAATCGGAGTAATGTGTATAGAATACATTGGGCATCTCGACTCCGGTGCTTCTGAGCTCGAATGTCGTCGGCGTCATCGAGGCATGAGGCCCAATTTTCATACGCACTTCGCCATCCCACTCGGCACCTTTGCGCTTCAGGCGCAAGCTACTCGTTGTTTTGTTAGTTGTATCTTGGCGAATCAGGTTGAGAAGGATCTTCTTCAAGATCGACAGAACCTGTGGATCGTTGTGGTGCCAGATGGTGTTGGCATCCTCGCCGAAGGTGGCGTCAAGCAGCTCATCCGGTGTCAGTTCCAACATTGCAACAGGTTCCTTCGCTCATGTTTCGAGAAGCCAAAGAAGTCGGCTGTAGCCGCTCTGGAAGGCGGCCTTCCTCTGGAGAAACACTTGCCGACGACATTCATCGCATATGGAACATTGACCGCGGTTGTTACTCAAATCGCCCGAATCGCCATCACGGGTGCTTTCGCCGCCTGTGGATCCTTGTGGTTACTCTCCACCAAGCCGCACGCCCCTTAACCGCCAGCCCGCTCCCGACTCACACCATGAGGAGCATCCGAGAAGCGAGCCTGTGCTTACGCACTTCGCATGCGACCACCAAATCCTAATCGACGAAAGAGCGAAGGATATTGATTATCGTCAACTTCTTACCCGTTCCACACGAAACGACCTAAACCCCGCCAAGCGCGACTAGGTTTTCGGCTTCGATATCCCCGGAAATTTTTACCAACGTCACAAATGACGTCACTGCGCCGATTCCTGCAACGTTTCCTGCGCCGATCTTACTCGTAAGTGGAATCACCGAGGTAACAACCGCGCCATACTATTTTGCGACTCCGCCGACCACCTCAACGGGCTCACCGGAAAACGCTGCTTGTTGCATCTGGTAATAGCTCGTAGCCGCTGCAGGCCCTGACGTAACTACAAAGGCGAACGTATCCATTTTTCTTTGAGGCGCCCTATGAAATAATTCGTTGAAGAACCATCAATGTGATACCGAATAGCAGCGCCAGATGAAGAACTGACAATATCCAGCCAGCTATTGGCTTACCCACCCGGAGAGTACGAAGCATCTGAAAGAATGACCTATCACCATCACTCGGTTTCGTGAAGTATTCTCGATAGACCACAACTAAAAATAGCTCAGCAACAACGCCAGCAGCAAAGAACAGAAAGAGAATTTGTAATGTGTCCATTTTTTAGGCTCTAGGTCGTTTCGTGTGGAGCAGGCCGGTGGCCACCGCCGCCAGCCGAGGTGTGCCGCAAACGCGAGCAGCGGTATTGCCGGCGTTGAGGGCGCGGTCACGGACGGGCGAAGCCCGGCGAAGCGCAGCCTTGATGGCGTCAGAAACGCCCATATGCTCAATGGCTTGGGGCTGGTTGCAGCTTTTCGCGGCCAGTGCCAGAGCCCGTCCGGCGGCCAGGACTTCACCGCCCTCGGGGGCGGGGCTAGGGGTGGGGGCGCCCGAAGGGCTTGGCAGAGGCATCCGCCTCGCCGGAGCCGGTTTCACACGAAACGACCTAAACCCCGCAATGTTGATAATCACTGATCGCAAGTTAAATTCTTACCTAAGGCTGCTTGATATTAGTGGATTTAGGGTAGAACCCTATGCTAAAGGCCATGGGTATCTCGGCAAGTTCGGCGACATTCTCTAGGCTTTCCACACGCACTCGATAGTCACCAGGCTTTAACCTAACATAGGAGATATGTTTGACGAACTTGTTCCCAGTCCATGACCTGAGCCTCGAAGTCTGAAGTTCCTGTTCAAAGAACAGCTTGTCACCCGACTCACGGATTTCAAGTATATTCACTCTCAGGGGAGTTGGCACTCCAGAATCACCGTTGATGAATTGACCATCATCGCCAACCAGCTTTCTCACTCGTTCTCGATCCTCTTGGTTGTCATCCTTAAAACCGAACTCAAGCCCTAATGAGTATTCTCTGTGATCCACCACCCGGAATTTGGCGTCAATCTTGTCACCAGACTTCTGCATATCAAAAGGCCATGTTAGTGGCGGAGTAGGCAATAATGACTCATCCACACAAGCCGAGAGGAACGCAACCATCCCAACCATCGAAATAGTTTGCCATTCTTTTGCCACAGATCCAACCAACGTGATCGCCATATCGACAATTGACGATAATCCGGATGCGTCTTGTCCATTCATGCGACTACGCTCCAAAAGTTGTCACCGTGGCGCACGCTCGAAAAGATGGCGGGCACAGGTAGCTAAGAAGCCAGATCGAGGTCTTCGATGTTGAGCTTCGATTGTCCGGCGTTGGCAGCCCCGCGCACCAGCCCGGCACCGCTTGCAGCTGCGTCTCCTGGGCGTGCGCACCGAGCCTGATGGTTGTTGCCAACAAGGGCATTTGCAGACTCGCGAGAGCTGATGTAATAGCGCCGCTCGAAGTGCGGTTTTTCGTCACCGACCTTGCGCAGGGGGTCGACCAGACGGATTGTCTTGCACTTGGGCCAATCGCTGACCTCAACGGTCCTTTTTGCGGGCGGGACCGAGGCGATTTGGCCGGCGATTCGACCACCGGACTTGTGGGCCTGGCGGTGGCAGTCGACGGCTTCCGACTGGTATTGATCAATGAAATCAGTCTGGATAGCTTCCAGCAGCGCCGCTTGCTTGCCTTTGACCGCAAGCAGGTAGCCTCACAACCCGGATCACCCACGCCATCCCATCCGTCCCAGCGATCCAGATAGCTTTCCGCGACCGATTGCAGGATGGCGTAATCCAGTAGTTGTTTGATCGAGGTCGTCATTTATTTGGCTCCTTGGAAACGGGCTTGTATTTGTCGGTGGTAACGAATTCACGCAAGAAGCGCTGGTTCAGGTCGGGAACGGGCTTGAGCACTTCTCGGACGAGATAGCGGTATTCCCATTCCTTGCCCTTGCACCACAGGGAGTTCCCCCACCAGATGCCAGACTTTGTGTCCTTGACCTTGCCACTGATCTTGAAGGCCCGCTTGACCGCCAGCACCTCGCTGGTATCGAGGTCGACGATCAGGTACTCACCCGCGCCGATCGAATACCGGCGGTCGTTTGCTCGCTTGATGCCGCGCCAGGTAAAGCCGTAGCGGGCGCGGCGTTGGCGGTGCTCCTCCCGGACGACCACGAAGGGGATGCGGTGCAGGTCGTACTCCTTGCTGTAAGCCTGAACCCCATTCCTGGAACCCTCTGGGGGATTGTCATTGCGTCCCCTGACGTAGCGGACCACAGCGCCCTCGTGCTCATAAGACGGTTGTTCCAGAAACTCGTACACGCCGATAGGAGGTTGAACGAGGCCTCTTGGGGCTTCCCAGCCCCGCGTATTCGTATCCCCGGCCCCGACCCCCGTTGGCTCCTCCATGCGGTAGCGGTCATAGTCGATCGGATTCCCGGAGATCATCTCCCGGGGGCGCAACTGGAACACGCCTTCAACATTTTCCACTCGCTTGAACACATAGTCCCCCGCCTCGTATTCGCAGAGGTGGCGGAAATAGGCCTCGTCCACCGAAGGTGCGCCGGGAATCAGCGCCACGATGCGCGCCCACCAGAACGGGAAATACGGGGCTTCCTGCGGCACGCTATCGGGCAGCTTCAGGCTGTGCGCGTAGTCATAGGCGGTTTTTTCCACCGGGTCGCTGGGAATATCCCAACCGCGGTTTTCGTAGAAGAAGCCGGGGATGTCGAAAAAGGCGTGGAAGAGAATCACGGCACCGATGGCGAGTGCGCTGCGCTTCCAGAAGCTTCTGGCGCTGGTGGAGGCTTTAGGGGGCGTTTCAAGCGGCGCAGTCATGCGCTGTCCTCCATCGTGCTTCAAGACCGGGGAATCCGGCTGAGCTGTTCGTGATTGTGCTGTTCGAAGCAGGCGTCTGGCAACTGCGTCGGGTGTCGGTGTTTCCACCCGCACCCCGTGCCGACGGCAGGGCTGGCCGCAGAGTCCGCCTCTATGGCGGCGATTAGCGCGTCGCCGCGCAATTGCAGTTCGGTTCTCGGTCGCGCTTCCGGAATCCCTGGGCTCTCATCGACGAGGGTCCAGCCGAGCGTGCTGTCGGTCGGTGCGCCGCCATTGGCCGCCATCGCTGCGTTAATGGCGCGGTAGGCTGTCAGGGCTTCGGTGGTGGTGAAATGACCTTCCAGATTGCTTACCGATGCGGCCTGCTCCCGCAGTTCCTGGAACCGCGCGACCACCAACGAAAACTTCTCGTAGGTGTCCTCCATCCAGCCTGCCGTCGCCGATCTTGCCGCTACCGGCACCGTTGAAGGTGACCACCTGCTCGCCGCCGCCGCGGTGGATGAGGTTGACGGTGGTGGCGAGGTGGCCACCGAGGCTGTAGCCGGTGACGGAGACGTTCTTGCCCGAAAGCAGGAGGGATCACTTTTCAGTTTGACGTTCCACGTCTCCCTGTCGGCCAGCTGCCCGAAGGCAAAGCCGAAGTCGTTGATCTCCAGCTTGTTCGTCGCTTCGTTGTCGCGCGCAGCGTCGTCGATGAATTCGGTGGAGCGCAAGGCGAGAACGAGTTCGTTCGGATCTGCCTTGTTGCGAACGACGGTGCCGCTGAAGCTGGTTGCGGTGTTGGTCAGCTGCGCGGGTGGCAGGGTTGCTCCGCGCTATTCCTTTCCCGACGGCCGGTAAACGATCCATACCGGCCGTCCGCGCCATGTGCCGCCAACGGCCGCTTTGGCCGAACTGGCGCCCCCGGCAAACACACGCCAAGGTCTGCTGCACTCGGCGCAGCCGACCTTCGCAAACGAACCACAGGGGGTACCTCTTGAGCGGTAGGGCGCTGTCCGACGCCGTGCGAGCCGAACCCCGAAGCGTTTGCTAACCGAAATGCGCCCTTAAAGGCCACATTTCAGCGACGCAGGAACCGTCTGGCTTCCTACCATGGCAGCCATGACTCGCGCCTTCCTGACCCTCCTGCTGCTGCCCGCGGCCTTTTCCGTGCAGGCCACCTGCTTCGAAGAAGCCGGTCGCCGCTACGGCATTCCGCCATCGCTGCTCAAAGCCATCTCCGCCGTCGAGTCCAATTCCAACCCCGCCGCGCGGCATCGCAATCGCGATGGCTCGGAGGACCTCGGGCACATGCAAATCAACAGCCGTTGGCTGCGCAAGCTGGGGTCGTATGGCATCGGCCGCGATCAGCTTTTTGATCCCTGCACCAGTACGTACATCGGCGCCTGGATTCTCGCGCAGAACATTCGCCGCTTTGGCTATGGCTGGGAAGCAGTAGGGGCCTACAACGCCGTCTCTCCCGACAAACGGGCAGCCTATGCCCGCAAGGTCGCCTCGCGGGTCAAGCCATGGCGTTCCTGAACCCGGTCGCCGTCCTGCTCCTCACGACCTCGATACTGGTCGGGTGCGAGAGCGTGCCCCAAGCGCTGCCCAAGGCGCTTCCCGAAGCAGGTCCCAAACCCATGGCGAGCGACAGGATCGCCTGGATCGAACGCCAATTTAAAACCTGCAGCGGCACCGCCTGCCCGACGCCCACACGCAAGACGCTGGCCATCGTCGAACTTCCCGTGGCCGCAAACGAGCCAGCGCCTCCCGTTGCCGCGGTTCAGCCGAGCCCCTCACCGATCGCCTCTGATTCCCCAGTCGCCACCGCTGCCGAGCCGGCAACCGGCACCATCCTCTTCGAATATGGCCAGGACACTCCCACCGCCGATGGACAACGCGAGTTGGAGCGCCTGGCAGCCATCTCAGCGGCGTACCAGCGCATCGAGCTATACGGCCGAACCGACGATATCGGCGGCAAAGCCTACAACGACCGTCTCGCCAGACGGCGTGCCGAGTCCGTCCGCTCATGGCTCCTCGACAG